>Ga0315899_10000702_pt1 | contig 39591 bp, 29 predicted proteins | sample LakEriMetagenome_2_FD_203518 | JGI IMG/M metagenome (GOLD analysis project Ga0315899, IMG submission 203518) | Freshwater fungal communities from buoy surface, Lake Erie, Ohio, United States - Buoy 4 MA112 | ecosystem: Environmental > Aquatic > Freshwater > Lake | place: USA: Lake Erie, Ohio...
TGTGTTAATCCGCAGAAATGCAATTGTTATTTTCATGTCGATAGAATTGATGTTAAATGCTGTAAATCTTTTACTTACTGCATTTTCGGTTCATCATAATGATCCTTCCGGACAAGTTTTTGTATTTTTTATAATGGCATTAGCAGCTGCTGAAGTGGCTATAGGTTTGGCCATTATCGTAATGGTTTACCGAAACATTAACTCAACGGATGTAAATATTTTGAATAAACTTAAGTGGTAATTTTTTACTGAAATTCAATCTGCCACATGGCAAAAAGATTGATCGGGTGAATAATATGATAATTAGCATATAATAATGATAAATTTAGTTTGGTTAGTTCCTTTATTTCCACTTTTAGGTTTCCTTATCAACGGACTAGGCCGTAATACACTGTCTAAAACAGCTGTTGGATTTGTGGGTTGTCTTTCTGTTCTTGCCTCTTTTGCAGTCAGTCTGGGAATTTTCTTTGAACTGAATTCATCAGAAGTAAAGTCATTCATAGTTCCAATCTTTGACTGGATAAGTGCAGGAAGTGTAAAGATTCCTTTCTCTTTCCTGATTGATCCGCTAAGTGCTATAATGTTATTGATCGTAACTGGAATTGGTTTCCTGATCCATGTTTATTCCACAGGGTACATGCACCATGATGCAGGTTTCGGGAAATTTTTTTCCTATCTGAATTTGTTCATATTTTTCATGCTGCTATTGGTGCTTGGTTCCAATTATGTCATTATGTTCATAGGATGGGAAGGCGTAGGCTTGTGTTCGTATCTGCTGATCGGATTCTGGTTTAGTAACCCATCATATGCAAGTGCTGCAAAAAAGGCTTTCGTAATGAACCGTATTGGTGATTTAGGTTTTCTCATTGCAGTTTTCCTAATTTTCACAACTTTTAATAGCGTAGAGTTTGCTGCTGTTTTTCCGTTGGCTGCAAATATGGCTTCAGGTGACTCAGTTCTGATTTTAATTACTTCCTTGCTTTTCGTTGGAGCGATTGGGAAATCAGCACAAATTCCACTCTTTACCTGGTTGCCTGATGCTATGGCCGGGCCTACACCAGTATCCGCTCTTATCCATGCAGCAACAATGGTTACTGCTGGTATTTACATGATTGCCCGATCTAATATCTTATTTACACTTGCTCCTGCAACACTCGGGGTAGTGGCAATTATCGGACTTGCTACTTTATTTCTAGCTGCTGCAATTGCTGTCACTCAAACGGATATCAAAAAAGTATTAGCTTATTCCACAGTTTCTCAGTTAGGATATATGTTTCTAGGATTGGGAGTTGGTGCTTATACCGGAGCTTTTTTTCATGTAATTACCCATGCGTTTTTTAAAGCCTTACTTTTCCTTGGCGCTGGGTCCGTTATTCATGCAATGAGTAATGAGCAAGATATGCGAAATATGGGCGGACTTAAAAAGAAATTGCCGGTAACCTACTTGACTATGATGATCGGTACAATTGCAATTGCAGGATTACCCCCTTTTTCCGGATTCTTTTCAAAAGATGAAATACTTGCGCATGTTTATGAACATAATAAGGTTTTCTGGTTTATCGCTCTTGTTGGTGCAATGTTCACTTCGTTTTACATGTTCCGGATGATGTATCTCACATTTAACGGAAAGTTTAGAGGAACAACTGAACAGGAGCACCATCTGCACGAATCACCGGCATCTATGACAATTCCTTTAATTGTTCTTGCAATCTTATCAGCTCTTGGGGGATTGATAGGTATTCCTGCGGTGTTTGGCGGAAGTCATTGGTTAGCCGCTTTCCTCGCACCTGTTTTTGAGGTTTCAGCTTCTAAATCAGGTCATCTCACTCTGGATCATACCACAGAATACATCCTTATGGCCGTTTCTGTTGGTGCTGCAATCTTGGCGATGCTTTATGCATATAATCGTTATGTTAAGCAATCTCATATTCCGGTTGATGAAATCACCGGTCGCAGCGGACTAGCAAGACTCTCGTATAACAAGTTTTTTATAGATGAGATCTATGATACGATCATTACTCGTCCACTTAATTCTTTGTCGGGATTTTTTTTCAAAGTTATTGATAAAGCAGGAATAGATGGCCTTGTAAATGGTTTTGGAAAAGGAGCAGTAGAGGCAAGTAAAACTTTTAGATTACTTCAATCCGGTATGGTAGGCTTTTACATTTTTATGATGGTAGCCGGAATCCTTGCCTTACTGGTTTATAGTATGTACAAAATTTAATATTAATGAGTAGAACAATTTAAATGGAAATCTTACTATTACAAATTTTTATTCCACTCATAGCTGCGCTGGTCATTCTCCTTTCAGGAAATACAATAGTGAAAGCACTTTCAGGAGTATTTTCTGTGGTATCCTTTGTTATTACTATTTTTTTATATCTGAACTTTGTTCCTGATGCAAGCACCCAGTTTCTTATTGATTTGCCCTGGATTCCGCAGTTTGGGATAAACTTTAAGGCCGGAGTTGATGGGATAAGCTTATTGATGTTATTGTTAACAAATCTTCTCATTCCGATTATTGTTTTATCAAGTTATAATCATGACATAAAAAATCCGAAAGCTTTTTACGCATTGATATTTTTTATGCAGACGGGTTTACTGCTTGTCTTTACCGCGTTGGATGGCTTTCTATTTTACGTTGGATGGGAGGCAGCATTGATACCGGTTTACTTCATTTGTACCTTATGGGGCGGAGAAAATAGTATTAAGGTTAACTTAAAATTTTTCATATACACTATCGCAGGAAGTTTGTTAATGCTGCTGGCAATTATCTACCTGCACCTGCAAACTCCGGGTAATAGCTATGATTTAGCGGAGTTTTACAAGCTTGAACTTGATTCTGTGACTCAGTCATGGATATTCTGGGCTTTCTTTATTGCATTTGCAATTAAAATGCCAGTATTTCCTTTTCATACCTGGCAACCTGATACCTATACTGAAGCTCCTACTGCAGGTACAATGTTGCTTTCAGGCATCATGCTTAAGATGGGTATTTATGGTGTTATTCGCTGGTTGATTCCTGTTGCTCCACTTGGTTTTGATTTATGGGGCGAAACAGCACTGATTTTGTCTGTCATCGGAATAGTATATGCATCAATAATAGCATTTACACAAAACGATGTCAAAAGGCTGATTGCTTATTCATCAATTGCTCACGTAGGGCTTATCTCTGCGGGGATTTTTGCCTGGAACTTGCAGGGCCTGCAAGGTGCAATGATTCAAATGCTTAATCACGGTATCAATGTTGTTGGGATGTTTTTTATAGCAGACATATTAATCCGAAGATTAAATACCCGCGATATAACACAGATGGGCGGAATAGCAAAACCAGCACCAATTCTTGCAATCACTTTCCTTTTGGTTTTATTGGGAACTGTGGCTTTACCACTTACAAATGGGTTTGTTGGAGAATTTTTACTTCTAATGGGAGTCTACAATTATAATATCTGGCTCGCTGCAATATCTGGTTTAACCATCATATTCGGTGCAGTTTATATGCTTAGAATGTATCAAAAAGTAATGCTAGGACCAGTAAATTCAATAACCGCAATTTTTAAAGATCTTAATGGATCAGAAAAATCAGTTTTACTGATAATCTCTCTTCTGGTGATTTTAATTGGGGTATATCCTCAACCAATCCTACATATTTCAGAGGCGGCAGTTATTAACCTCTTAGACCAGGTCAATCAAAAATTATTAGTTAAATAAAAGCATGAACGCATTAATAACCCTATCTGTTTTAGCCGTACTGGTTCTTTACTTAGGCTTGTATAAGGCAAAAAATGCTTTGCTTCCAGTTAGTTTGCTTGGGTTGATTGCCGCTCTTGTTCTGGCAGTACTCGAATGGAACTCGGGTGCTACACCGATTTATAGTGGGATGATGCAGTTTGATAATTTTGCTGTGGCTTTTACAGCAATAGGTATTGTCTCCACCATGCTTATCTTATTAATATCCAAAGATTATTTTGAGCAAATCAGTGAAAATGTCGCTGAATATTATGCAATCATGCTTTTTGCTCTTATCGGAATTCTGGTGATGGTTTCATTCAATAATCTATCGATGCTCTTTATTGGAATTGAGATCATGTCTGTTAGTCTTTATATTCTTGCTGGTATCCGTAAGAATGATTTTAAGTCTAATGAAGCTGCATTGAAGTATTTTTTGACAGGTGCCTTTTCGACCGGATTTTTATTGATGGGAATTGCCTTCCTCTATGGATCTACCGGAAGTTTTGACCTGGGGGATATCAAGGAGTACGTTATATCAAATCCGGCAAATATTTCTCCATTATTCTACACCGGACTAACCTTAATGATTATCGGATTAAGTTTTAAGGTTGGCGCTGCTCCGTTCCATTTTTGGACTCCTGATGTTTATGAAGGATCTCCAACTATTATAACTGCCTTTATGAGTACAGTGGTTAAAACTGCAGGATTTGCCGCATTCTTACGGTTGTTCATGATCTGTTTTGCACCACTACATGAATTCTGGATGCCTGTACTTTTGGTGATTGCTGTTTTAACGCTTTTCATTGGAAATGTTACCGCTTTGTATCAGCATAGTTTTAAGAGAATGCTTGCTTTTTCCAGTATCTCTCATGCAGGTTATATGTTATTTGCAATTATAGCTTTAGGACCTGATTCTGGTAATTCTGTGTTTCTGTATGCCAGTGCATATTCTATAGCCTCCATAATTGCATTTGCTGTGCTTATTCTTGTTAAAGCACAAACTGGATCTGATAATTTTGATAGCTTCACAGGACTTGCCAAAAGAAATCCATTTATTGCATTTACACTCACAGTTGCTATGCTTTCTCTTGCAGGAATACCATTAACTGCTGGGTTTATTGGCAAATTTATGATGTTCTCAACCGCTTTGTCCGAATATCATATCTGGCTCGTAATGCTTGCAGTTGTTAATGCTTTAATTGGAATTTATTATTATCTAAGAGTAGTTGTAGCTATGTATTTTAAGTCTGCAGAGCGTTCAGAAATTCAGGTATCACCTTATTTCAATTTTGTACTTGGGCTTTCTGCTTTCTTAACGATAATTGTTGGGATATATCCGGGATTCATATCTAACCTTTTCTAAGCTAAATTATTACTTAAATATTGTAGCTTTACGCATATAGATTTTATGCACGAGTTCTGGGACTACTTTCAACATCTTATTGATCCTGTAAAATTGCTTCGTGAAGGAGGTTTTTACTTGCTTCTGTTCGTGATATTTGCCGAAACAGGTTTGTTTTTTGGGTTTTTCCTCCCGGGAGATTACCTTTTGTTTCTTGCAGGAATGTTTGTTGCCACAGATAAATTGGATGTATCAATTTACATCTTGGTTATCGGTTTGATACTGGCTGCAATTGCTGGTAATTTTGTTGGATATTGGTTTGGGAGGCGAACAGGCCCTGTTTTATACCAGCGGGATGATTCGTTTTTTTTCAAAAAGAAATATCTTAAAGCCGCTGAAGTTTATTACAGAAAGCAAGGAGCTTTCGCTTTGATTATGGGTAGGTTCATTCCAATCGTCCGTACATTCGCTCCAATTATTGCTGGAATTGTAAAGCTTGATTTCAATAAATTTGCATTTTATAATATTTCGGGTGCTTTACTTTGGATTACATCCTTAACTTTGTCAGGATATTTTCTTGGCAGGAGTTTTGAACGGGAAATCAATGACTATCTTTTATTTATAGTTATTGGATTCATTCTGATAACAACCATACCATTAATTGTAACCTATTTAAAAAGGAAAATTGAGGGAGAAAAGAGCGATGATGAACAGCAATATCCTTAAATAAATGAATAAAGACCATCCCTGGCATAATGTTTCTCCCGGTGAAGATATCCCTTCGCATGTAAATGCAATTATTGAAATTCCTAAAGGCTCGAAAGCTAAATACGAGATTGATAAAGAATCAGGTTTGATTAAGCTAGACCGCGTACTTTTTTCATCTGTTATGTATCCTGCTAACTATGGGTTCATTCCCCAGACATTTTGTGATGATAAAGATCCTTTAGATATATTGGTGCTTTGTTCAGTTGATGTATATCCAATGGCAATTGTAGAAGCAAAAGTTGTTGGTGTAATGCATATGGTTGATAATGGTGAACAAGATGATAAAATCATCGCTGTTGCCAGGCATGACATGTCTGTAAATTATATTGAAGACCTGAAAGAATTACCTCCACATACTATGACGGAAATTGTTCGTTTTTTCCAGGATTACAAGGCTTTAGAACGTAAAAATGTTAGCATAGAGCATTTGCTTGGTAAAAACTATGCATTTAAAGTCATAAAAGAAAGTCTGGAGTTATATAAGACCACATTCTTAAATACATAAATAACATGGGCCTCGCGCTGTTTTTTACACTTTTCCTTGTTTTTCTAAACGGCTTTTTTGTTGCTGCTGAATTCGCTTTGGTAAAAGTGCGTGCTTCACAAATTGAAATTAAAGCAAAAACCGGAAGTCGGGTGGCTAAGATAGCCAAGCATATGACTCAGCATCTGGATGGTTATCTTGCCGCAACCCAGCTTGGAATAACATTAGCTTCGCTTGGCTTAGGTTGGGTTGGTGAAGAAGTAATGACAAAAATTGTCAGTAATTTCTTCAATTTTATAAATATTGATATGACCTCCTCGGTGGCCACAAATATTGGTCACGTCCTAGCCTTTGCAATTATTACCGTATTACATATTGTATTTGGAGAGCTTGCTCCTAAATCGCTGGCAATACAACGTCCTATAGGTACAACCATGGGGATTGCTTTACCGCTTCATTTCTTTTATTTGATTTTCAGGCCATTTATCTGGTTATTGAATGGTTTCGCAAATTTCATATTAAGAATACTAGGAATTGCAACAATAGGTGGTCATGAAGCACACCATAGTTCTGAAGAGTTGCAATATCTTCTTGATCAGGGTAAAGAAAGTGGAGCGCTTGAAACTAATGAGCACGAGCTTATCAAGAATGTTTTTGATTTCAATGATCGTGTTGTTAAGAATATCATGGTGCCAAGAACCAAAATTTCAGGCATTGAACTAAGCACCCCTCACAAGGAAGTACTTGATATAATTATTCGTGAGGGATATTCCAGAATTCCTGTTTACGATGAAACTATTGACAAAATTGTAGGAATTGTTCATGCTAAAGATATTTTACCTCTTTTAGCTGAAAATAAGGAGTGTATTCTGAAAGAAATAATCCGTAAACCTTATTTCATACCAGAAACAAAAAAGATTAATGATCTTTTGAGTGAATTACAGTTAAAGCGTATTCAAATTGCAATTGTGCTTGATGAATTTGGAGGTACAGCTGGAATGGTAACTGCTGAAGATATTGTAGAAGAACTTGTTGGTGATATTCAAGATGAGTACGATGAGGAAAAGCCAATTGTCGAAAAAGTATCTGTAAATGAATTTATTATTGATGCCACTGCTTCAATTTATGATGTGAATGAATACCTGCCGCATGATCTTCCTGAAGATGGCGACTATGATACTGTAGCAGGCCTTGTCAGTGAGATCTTTGGGAAAATACCTGATGTGGGTGAAGCAAGTGAATTCAATGGATATATAATTACCATTTTAAAGAAGGCTGATCAGAATGTTGAATCAGTAAAACTTGAGTTAGTGATTAACAACGAAGATGCAGTTGATATTCGTTAATCTGGAGGACTATCCATGCATATTTTCTACACTCCTGAAATTAATTCTGAGACTTATACCCTGAGTGAAGAGGAGAGTAAGCATTGTATAAAAGTTCTGAGATTTCAGAAGGGCAGTTTACTTAATCTGGTTGATGGTAAAGGTGGATTTTATGAAGCAATTGTAGAGGAACCTCATCCAAAGAGGACAAAAATTAATATCCTGAGTGTCCATAAAAATTATGGTCTTAGAAATCACTATTTACATATAGCCATTGCCCCTACCAAGAATATCGAGCGTCTGGAATGGTTTCTGGAGAAAGCTACTGAGATTGGAATAGATGAAATTACGCCAATTATTTGCGAGCATTCAGAGCGTAGGGACGTCAAAACTGAGCGTCTTAACAAAGTGATTACCACAGCAGTGAAGCAGTCAATAAAAGCATTCCATCCCAAGTTAAATGATCCACAATCTTTTGCTGACATCGTCCTGAAAGCTAAGCATACAAATAAATTTATCGCCCATTGTGTAGAAACCCAAAAATTCGCTATTAAAGATCAATTCAAGCCTAATTCTGATTATCTTGTAATGATAGGCCCTGAAGGAGATTTTACTTCGTCAGAGATCGATTTAGCCATTAGTCATAAATTTATACCCATAAGTTTGGGTGATTCCAGGCTAAGGACCGAAACTGCCGCTTTGGAGGCTTGTTTCGAGATAAATTTTTTAAATAGATGAAGTATTTAAAGAAGCTTTTCTCTGGAATTTTATTTTTCATGTTTTTTGGAATCTTTCTCTCTTTTAGTCCGCCGACCTATAAGATTGCCAAGATGAAATACAATGGGGGTGGGGATTGGTATGCAAACCGTACGGCACTGCCAAATTTAATCAGCTTTTGCAATAAAAATATTGCGACTAATTTTGATAAGGAAGAAGCAATAGTTGAGGCTGGTAGTATAGATATCTTTAATTACCCTTTTATTTATCTTACCGGACATGGGAACATTGTTTTTTCTGACGTGGAAGCTTTAAATATTCGTAAATATTTAACAGGGGGTGGATTTTTGCATATTGATGATAATTATGGTTTAGATCAATTTATTAGGCCACAGATGAAGAAAGTTTTTCCAGAACTGGATTTTGTAGAATTACCAGCTAATCATATACTTTATAATCAAAAATTTAAATTCTCTAATGGGCTTCCTAAGATTCATGAGCATGACGGTAAGCGGCCACAAGGTCTTGCATTAATTTATAAAGGAAGGATCGTTTGTTATTATACATTTGAATCCGATCTTGGTAATGGATGGGAGGATGCCGGAACTTATGCCGGTGATTCTGAGGATTCTCGTCAAAATGCTCTAAAAATGGGCTCAAACTTAGTTCAATACGCCTTAACCCAATAACACATGCTCAAAATCAAAGTAAATAACAAATTCAACTTTGAGGTCGAATCAAACAATGGTGATATAACGATTGATGGTCAGGCAATTGATAAAGATTTAGTCAGAATCGATAATCGCACTTTTCATATTATTCATAAGGGGAAATCATACCATGCAGAGCTTGTTAGTATAAACAGGGATGATAAAACCTGCGCTGTTAAGGTTGGAACAAATATTTATTCCATGCAGATAACTGATCATTATGATGAACTTTTGCATCAGCTGGGCATGGATAATCTAACGGCTAATAAAATTTCGGAAATCAAAGCTCCGATGCCTGGTTTAGTGATCAGGATTCTTGCCTCCGAAGGTGATCAGGTAGAAAAGGGTGGCAATTTGTTTGTTCTTGAAGCAATGAAGATGGAAAATGTAATTAAGTCTGTCAGCGATGTTAAGATAAAATCAATTAAGGTTAAAGCCGGTGATAAGGTTGAAAAGAACCAAGTTGTTATGGTCTTTGAATAATCCTTAAGACTAAATAAATATTTCTAAAAAAATCGTTAAGTTCCTTAAATAATATTTCTCCCTTCAAGTAAATATTGTTTATTTTCAAGCATATTTAAGCTCAATTAATTCAAATAGTACTGATGGCAATAGAAATTAAAACCAAAGGGGAACTTTATGATGTTTGTATCATAGGTTCTGGTGCAGGTGGTGGAATGGCGGTAAAAGTGTTAACGGAAGCCGGACTAAAAGTGGCTTTACTCGAAGCAGGTCCGGATTACGATCCTGCAAATCCAGAACAGCAAACCCAGCTTAAATGGCCGTATGAGTCACCACGCAGAGGAGCCGGTACAAACCGTGCTTTTGGTGATTTTGATGCCGCCTATGGCGGATGGGAAATAGATGGGGAACCATACACTAAAAAGAATGGAACTGAATTCGATTGGTTCAGATCGCGTATGCTTGGCGGAAGAACTAACCACTGGGGAAGGATTTCTCTACGTTTTGGACCAAAAGATTATAAACGACGTGATTTTGATGGTTTAGGAGATAATTGGCCCATTGGTTACGATGATGTTAAGCCTTATTACGACCGTATTGATAAGATGATAGGGGTTTTTGGAACCAAAGAGGGGATTTATAATGAGCCAGACGGCTATTTTCTTCCTCCCCCAAAGCCGAGACTTCATGAGCTTATGATAAAACAGGCGGCTAATAAAATTGGAATTCCAGTCATTCCTTCCAGACTTTCTATTTTAACCAGGCCTGTAAATAAGGATCGTGGTTCCTGTTTTTTTTGCAACCAATGTAGTCGCGGATGTACAGTTCATGCTGATTTTTCATCATCTACCTGCTTGGTTAAACCAGCAAGAAAAACGGGGAATGCGGATGTATATGTTAATGCTATGGCAAGGGAAGTATTAACTGACCGAGAAGGTAAGGCTACTGGTGTATCTTATATCGATAAAACAGATATGCAGGAGTATCAGGTGAATGCAAAGGTTATAGTTCTTGCAGCGAGTGCATGCGAATCTGCACGATTACTTTTGAACTCTAAATCGCCCGCACATCCCAACGGTTTGGCAAATTCTAGTGGAATGGTTGGAAAATACCTGCATGATTCTACTGGTGCATCACGAGGTGCGTTTATTCCTCAGCTGATGGACAGGAAGACTTATAATGAAGACGGTGTTGGAGGACTTCACCTTTATATTCCTTGGTGGCTGGATAATAAAAAGCTTGATTTTGCCCGTGGATATCATATTGAATTCTGGGGTGGCCTCGGAATGCCTTCCTATGGTTTTGGTTTTGGTATCGAAAAAATGAATGGTGCCTATCCAGGAAAGGATGGTAAAATGAAAGCTGCAGGGGGCTATGGTGCATCATTGAAAGATGATTACCGAAGATATTATGGTTCTACTGTTGGCTTTGCCGGTCGTGGGGAAAGTATCCCGAGAATAGATAATTACTGTGAAATTGATCCAGATGTGGTTGATAAATATGGAATCCCTGTCTTGAAATTTAACTACAACTGGACTGATCAGGAGATTAAGCAGGCCAAACATATGCAGGATACTTTTGAGGAGATCATTGATTCAATGGGTGGCGTTGCTAGCGGAGTAAAACCAGGTGAGGATAAAAAGTACGGACTTGAAGCACCGGGAAGGATTATTCACGAGGTAGGTACAACCCGGATGGGTGACGACAAGAATAAGTCGGTATTAAATAAATACAATCAGGCCCATGACGTAAAAAATCTGTTTGTAGTTGATGGTGGTGCATTTGTTTCTCAGGCTGATAAGAATCCAACCTGGACAATTCTTGCACTTTCATTGCGGGCTTCGGAGTATATTATTGATCAATTAAAAAAACAAAATATTTAATCAGATGAACAGAAGAGATTCACTTAAAGCGCTGGCTGTTGGAACAGTAAGTGTCGGAACCCTGATTACAGCGTGTGATAAAAAAGATGGGGCTGAGTCATTAGCCGCAGGAAAGACCGGAGTTTACGGCCGCACTGCTGAAGAAAAGCTGATTGATGAGAAGCTCATGGCTGAAAAGTTCTTCAGTGCACCTGAAATGAGTACAATTACGGTTTTATGCGACATCATCATTCCCCGCGATGAAAAGTCAGGGAGTGCAAGTGATGCGAAAGTGCCTGAGTTCATAGAATTTATTGTAAAAGATCAGCCTCGGTATAAGATTCCACTTAGGGGTGGTTTGAAATGGCTGGATGTCAAGTCGCTCAGACTTTTCAAAAAATCATTTACCGATGCTTCCAAGGAACAGCAGATAGAACTTGTAGAAATGATTGCATTTCCTGAGAAAGCAGCACCTGAGAATGCTGCAGGGGTCAGCTTTTTTAATACTATGCGTAACCTGACAGCTACTGGATTTTTCACAAGCAAAGAGGGTATCACAGATATTCAATACAAAGGAAATCAACCTAATGCATGGGATGGTGTTCCAGATGAGGTATTGAAACAATATGGTCTTGAATATGATGAAAAAACCCTCGCAGAATGTCTGAAGGCAGAGGATCGTGGAAAAATTATGACCTGGGACAGTTGAGTTTTAAGTTGTAGGTTTTAAGTTATAAGTTGTAGGTTATAAGTTATAAGTTGTAAGTTTTAAGTTGTAAGTTTTAAGTTATAGGTTGTAAGTTTTAATTTATAAGTGCTGTGATGGTTCGAGTGCAGAATAAGTGGATTGCTGTGATTACTTTAATTTAGAATTTAATTTTTGTTTAGGTATCAGGGACCAATCGCTATTGTTATGAATGTGTTTTTAATGGTGACATTCACTTAATGTATTATTCACATTAACTGAGTTCATTTACGGAATGAAGTTTCAACATTGTCTTATTTTTATAAAAGAGTAAAATATATTTCACTATGATTATTTTCAAAAAAACTCCAGGGGTATTTCTTTCTAATTTATTGATTATCTGCTTATTGTTTTTATCTCATATAGGGATGAGCCAGTCAGTTCCAAACAGCAAAAATCCTTCAAAAGTGCTTCTGCCTAATGGCTGGTCTTTAAGTCCGGCTGGCCGTTCCCTTCAACTAGGAGATTTGCCACTTAATGTTCAGATATCCCCATCTCAAAGATTAATGGCCATAACTAATAATGGCCAAAGCAATCATAGTATTCAGTTGATTGATCCTCAGGGTGAAAAAATATTACATGAACAGCCAATTGGAAAGGCGTGGTACGGACTCAAGTTTAGTGCTGATGAAAAAAAGTTATATGCTTCAGGAGCAAATGATAATATCATACTGATTTATCCAATTGTCAATAAAAAACTCGCCGCAGCGGATACCATTGTGCTTGGAAAGCCATGGCCAGAAGAAAAAATTGGTCCGACAGGCTTAGAAGTTGATGATGCAGGGCAAAGATTGTACACTGTAACCAAAGAGAATAATTCGCTTTACGTTTTTAATCTAAAGACAAAGAAGCTTTTAAATAAAATAAATCTTGGTGCTGAAGCATACGATTGCATTTTATCTCCAGATAAAAGCAAATTGTATATCTCACTTTGGGGATCTGATAAACTTGCTGTTTATGACACAAAATCAAATCGTGTGATCAAAGAAATATTAACGGAGAACCACCCTAATGAAATTATTCAAAACAGGAGTGGAAAATATCTGTTCGTAGCCAATGCAAATGATAATTCAGTTTCTGTTATTGACACCCAGGCGGGAAAAGTAATTGAAGTTATTTCTACTGCCCTTTACCCGACCAGACTCACAGGTTCAACGACAAACGGTTTAGCGCTTTCTGAAGACGAGAAAACTCTTTATGTGGCTAATGCCGACAATAATTGTCTTGCCGTATTTAATGTTTCGAAACCAGGAAAAAGTAGTTCAAAGGGTTTTATTCCTACAGGATGGTATCCCACAAATGTTCGGGTAGCCGGGAAAAAGATTTTTGTTTCCAATGGCAAGGGATTTAGTTCAATGGCCAATCCCAACGGACCGCAACCTGTAAAAAAGACTGATAACAGCGGACTTCATAGCGGGATTACTGAACAAAAAGAAGTCCAGTATATCGGATCACTTTTCAAAGGAACACTTTCGATTATCGATCAGCCTGATGATTCGAAGCTGGAATGGTATTCAAAACAAGTTTATGCCAATACTCCATATAACAAGCAAACTGAAACGCTTTCTAAAGGACTCAAAGATAATCCGGTGCCCAATGTTCAAGGTGGTAAATCACCAATTAAATATGTCTTTTATGTAATTAAGGAGAACCGCACATATGATCAGGTTTTCGGAGACATAAAAGAAGGTAATGGCGACCCAGAACTTTGTCTCTTCCCTGAAAAAGTAACACCTAATCTTCATGCTTTAGCAAGGGAGTTTGTGTTGCTTGATAATTTTTATGTTGATGCAGAGGTTAGTGCTGATGGACATAATTGGAGTATGGCAGCTTATGCAAACGACTACATCGAGAAATCTTGGCCTACCAGTTATGGTAGCAAGGGTGGTACCTATGATTATGAAGGCAGCCGTAAAATTGCTTATCCCAGGGATGGTTTTATTTGGGATTATTGCAAGCGTGCAGGTGTTAGCTATCGCAGTTATGGGCAATTCGTAACTAAGGATGGGCCAACTACAGAATCACTTGTAGGTAAAATCGCCCCAAATTTTCAGCCTTATAATCTTGATATTAAGGATATTGATAGAATTACTGCCTTCAAATCAGATTTCGACTCCTTGCTAGCAATTAATTCGGTTGCACAATTTAATACTGTTCGAATAGGGAATGATCATACTAGCGGACAAAGAATAGGAAAATTAACTCCTACAGCTCAGGTCGCAGATAATGACCTTGCATTAGGAATGTTGGTGGAACATATTTCAAATAGCAGTATCTGGAAGGAATCGGCAATATTTGTGCTGGAAGATGATGCACAAAATGGCCCGGATCATGTTGATGCGCACCGCTCCCCTGCCTTTGTGATCAGCCCCTACACCAAACGAAATTCAGTAAATAGTACCATGTATTCAACTTCCGGAATGCTCAGGACAATAGAGTTGATATTGGGCTTACCTCCAATGAGTCAGTATGATGCTGCAGCTGTTCCATTTTCTGAATGCTTTACTTCTATACCTGATTACCGTCCGTATAAGGTCAGGCCTTCAAATGTAGATTTAGAACAACGGAATATTGCATGGAATAAAAGTGCAGAAAGATCACAGGAATGGAATTTTGCAAAAGAAGATTCTGCACCTGATCTGGACTTGAATGAAGTGGTTTGGAAATCCGTTAAGGGGGAAGATTCAGTGATGCCAGCCCCAAGGAGAAGTGCTTTTTTGAAGCTTGAGCAAAAGAAAAACGCTGAGGATTAATTATTCTGGCTTGCCAAAACATTTTTCATTTCTGCTGATTGTTGATTATGTCAAGAATTCTATTCTTTCTGTCTTTAATTTTTCTTTCAGAAAGCCTTTCCGGCCAGAGTATTCAAGGAAAAGTATTTATAAAAAATACAAATAGTCCGCTTGCGGGGGTTAGCATTAAAATTGAAGGTCCAAGTTCAAAAACCACAGCAACAGATGAAGAAGGAATATTTAGTTTTCAAAATAATCGGCCTGGAAAATATTCTATACAAGTAAGTTACCTTGGATATGAGACCTATCAATCTACCCTAAATCTTAAGGATGAGGGTATAAATCTTGAGATATTCCTAATTTCTCAATCTGGCTCCCTTCCTGAGGTACAGATTTTATCTGCTTCTCGTCGGAATACTTCCTCTCTTCGATTACCTTTTGCTTCCAGCGTATTAAATGTACCTGCCCAGTCTGAGAATATTCCACGCACTGTTCCGGAATCATTAAGTATTATCCCGGGGGTATTTGTTCAGAAAACGAATCATGGGGGTGGTTCTCCTTTTATACGTGGATTGACCGGAAATCAAACACTAATTCTAATTGATGGAATCAGGCTAAACAATTCAACCTTCAGATATGGTCCAAATCAGTATTTGAATACCATTGATCCTTTTTCGGTAAATAAGATTGAAGTTCTGCGAGGAAGTGGTTCTGTTCAATATGGTTCTGATGCGATAGGTGGGGTTATACAGATTTTTACAAAAGATCCTTCTTATTCTTCCCAAAAGTCTTTTAAGGGAAGCGTTTCAGGAAGGTTTGGCAGTGGTAATATGGAGCAATCTGGTAGCACCGAATTATCCTATTCCACGAATAGAATGGTTCTTTCAGGAATTTTGGGGATAAAGAATTTTGGAGATTTGATAGGTGGTGATACCACTGGGAGACAATCACCTTCGGGCTACTCTCAGGCTGATGCTAGTCTGAAATTCAAACTCAGGGTTTCTGATAATTCTGAACTTATAATAGCCAATCAGTTTGTGCAACAAAAGGATGTTGATGTTTATCATAAAGTAAAACTTGAAAACTTTAAGATTAATAAAATGGGTTTGCAAGGAAGAAATCTAAGTTACCTAAAATACAGTATTGATCAGGAGTCATCAATTTTGCGAAGAATAGATTTTACCGGTTCTATGAATGCAACTGTTGAAGAACGAAATAGTCAAAGGAACGCTAGTCAGTCGGTTGGTTTAGAAAGGGATAAGATCCATACGTCCAATTTGGGTATTGAACTTTTCTCGGATTTGAGTAAAAGATGGACGGTGAACAGTGGATTGGAATATTACCGGGATAAGGTTAATAGTATTAGGAATTCGACAAATTTGCAAAGTCGAATGGTGACTATGCAGAGAGGTTTATACCCCAATAATTCACTTTATTCAAACACTTCGGTTTATTCACTCCATCACCTCACTTTTGGAAATATCAATCTTGAAGGTGGATTGAGGTACAATTGGTTACAGGCAAGGATTGTGGATAAGGACCTTGGACAGTTGAAAATAAACCCCGGTGCATTTGTCTGGAATTCAGGACTTAATTATTCCATTGATAAGCATCATATTTACACTTCCTTTAATACCGGTTACCGTGCTCCCAATATTGATGATATGGGAACTTTGGGTATCGTAGATTTCAGATATGAGCTACCTGCTTATACCCTCAAGCCTGAAAAGAGTTATAATTCAGAAATTGGTTATAAATATTTTTCTGAGCATGTTAGTTTTGGTACAGCTTTATACCGGAATAAGCTTAGTGATCTGATCAACAGGGTTCAAACAGGACAACTAATAGATGGCTATAAAGTTTATAAGAAAGAAAATACTGAAAACGCGGTAATTAGAGGTGTAGAAGGATTTGCTGAGTTTCAGGTTTCACAGAAGTGGTTCATCGACTTATTCGCTTCATTTAATCATGGAAGAAACATCTCCAGACAAGAACCACTAAGAAGAGTCCCGCCGTTTAACGGTAATGTTTCGATGAAATATAAAATGAACAAATTTTATATGAAAGGAGAGTTGGGTTGGGCTGACAAACAAGATCGGCTTGCTCAGGGAGATAGAGATGATAACAGGATTCCGGCAGGAGGAACACCCGGCTGGAGGGTTTTAAATGTTTACTCAGGATACTCCATTAAGAATTTACAATTAAGGTTAAGTGCACAAAACCTTTTTAACGTAGATTATCGAACACATGGCAGCGGAATAAATGCTGTTGGAAGAAGTCTTTGGACGAGTCTTACATTTGATTTCTAATTTCTAAATAATGGGTAAGACATTATTTGTTTTAATCAAGTAATCAATAATTTCATTTATAAAAACTAAAAGCCCTGAATGATCGAAATTCAAGGCTTTTAGTTTTTAGCTTCCAACTTTTAGCATCATTTTGATTTAGTCTGAGCTTTTGATTTAGGGATTTTAAATTGCGGTTTTCCCTTACTTATAACTTCAGGTGCACCAACTAAAGACATAGCTGAGCGGAAACCGACGTCTGAACTTGCTTCATCTTGTTGCATAAATCTTCTTGTTGCAGGATTTAACCAGTATGCTCTGTCATTCCAGGAACCACCTTTGTAAACTCTTGAACGATCATTCACCAATGTCGTGATTCCATAGAGATTAGTTATTACAGTATCAAGGTGGCCACGAAAATCGGGATTGTAAGGTTTTCCTGCAATTGCAGATGAATCAGCACCGACCGCATTATTTTGTAATTCAGCCCATTTTTGTTTTTTGCGCGACTTTGCAGGATCTTTAATAGGACGACCATATTTGTCCTTTGCATAGGTGCCTTTATCTTTATCTGACAATCTTTTATTTACATATTCATTTCCTCTAAAAGGATTGAAATCACTGAAATCCTCAAAACTCAATTTTCTGTAAACGTCAGCTGTCCATTCGTTCACATTACCTGCCATATTAAAAAGTCCAAAATCATTGGGTCTGTAACTTCTTACCGGTGCAGTTATATCTGCCTTATCGTTAAGGTAACCACCTGTACCCATATTGTCACCATCGCCGCGTTTAAAATTGGCTAATATCATACCTTGAGTACGTTTTTTTGGCGATCTAACACCAAGGCCATTCCAGGGATATATCCTTCCGTCTGCAATATTTTCAAATTCAGTGTTCCCAGCTAAAGCTAAGGCTGCATACTCCCACTCGGCCTCAGTTGGCAAACGATAGGGTTGCTTCAATACTCCGTCTTCCAAACGTACCGGTCTGACAACGCCCTTTGCATTGGGAGTTGTTCCGGAAGCTACTGCATTAGGGTTCAAATCCTTTTTCATCTTCTTTCCGTCGATTCCTTCACCACGGTATTGTCCGTTTAAATAAATGTCGCTATTGAAAGGTTCTGTAGATGTTGATACAGTTGCAGCAGTCCCTGCTTTACCTGCGCCACCTGTTAACGTTTTATAGTCTACTAAATACCCTTTAGTTCTTAAAATATCTTCATTTACACGATCAGTACGCCATTCACAATAAGCATTTGCCTGTTCCCAGGTTACTCCAACAACCGGGTAATCCTGAAAAGCAGGATGACGCAAATAATTATTTACATAAGGCTCGTTATAGGACAAGGGCTGTCTCCAAACCAGAGTATCTGGTAAGGCATTATAATAATATTCAGCGTCATTAGCATAATTGCGTTTGATCCAGTAGAGATATTCAAGCCAGTCTACATTCGACACCTCAGTTTCATCTATATAAAAAGATGCAACGGTCACTCTACGCCTCACGTTATCAAATTCATAGCCTAAGTCCTGATTTAAGCTACCTCCCATTACGAAGCTACCACCTTCGATGGTAATTAATCCTGGACCTGGTCCGGGTTTAACTTTATTGTTAACCTCAAAACCACCATTATATTTGCTATTGTAAGCCATTCCGGTTTTAGAAGACTTGCCAGACTTATTTTTGGAACAAGATGATAAAATTCCAAGAAGCATTATTGCTACTAAGGAATACATTGAAATTTTTTTCATTACCATTTGATGTAATTGGAGTATTAATTTATAAAAGTACGAAAATGGACTAATATCCCCAATGGATTTTTTTTATTGTCTTTATATTTTGTTAAACTAAGAAATTATTAATAGAACGAAAAAAGCTTAAACTAGGATAAAGTAGTCATATACGTTAAATCATTTTCAAAGCGTTATGTCCTAAATATTATTTTAATTAAATAGTACAGAAATTTTTTTGGAGATTTATTCATCAAATTAAAATATTGATAATCAATTATATATAAATAAATTGTGATGGGTTTAAAATGTATGAGTTTCAAATAACGGGTGATTTTTAATTAATAATTTCTCCTATAGCTTGATTTTCTCTAATAAATAATTCGTTTAATTACTTATATTTAGAATACAGTAAAGTGTAGATTTGGCTGATTTTTCAAAGTTAATGGTAAACAAACTTACGTTTCGTCTTATTTTTATTGTTTTAGCTGTCTGCTTCCATGTAATGGTTATGGCTCAGTCTACCCAATCAGATGGAAAGCGAACAAACAGCATACAAACAGCAGCTCCATTCTTATTGATCACACCAGATGCCCGTTCTGGTGCAATGGGTGATGTTGGTGTTGCGATCTCACCCGATGCAAATTCTATGCACTGGAATCCTGCTAAGCTGGCCTTTCTTGAAAAACCAACCGGATTTTCTGCATCATATACGCCATGGCTTCGTAATCTGGTGCCGGATGTTGATCTGGGATATTTAAGTATCTACCACCGTTTAGATGATAGAAATACAATTGGTGGTGCATTAAGGTACTTTTCATATGGTTCTATTCAGCTTACAGACAATAGCCAGAATGATATAGGAGTTTATAGTCCGAATGAATTTTCTCTTGAAGGCTCTTTTTCCAGAAGATTTGGCGAAGATTTTTCTTTGGGAACTGCTTTGAGATATATCCGCTCCAGTTTAAGTAATGGGCAGTTTAACGGACAGGATATTCAGCCTGCCGCCGCTTTTGCTGCAGATGCTTCAGCATATTACAAAACAGGAACTGTTTTGTTAGGCAATGATGCAGAACTTGCTTTGGGGTTAAATCTTTCCAACATTGGCACGAAGATGAGTTATTCAGAAGGGGGCTCAAAATCTTTTCTTCCTGCTAATATGAAGCTTGGTGCTGCCACTACATTTCTTTTTGATGAACTAAATCATTTTACAGTTGCTCTTGACATGAACAAATTACTAGTTCCAACCAATCCTATCCGGGATGTCAATGGCGATATTATTGATGGAAAAGACCCTGACCGTTCGGTACCAGCAGCAATTTTTGGTTCATTTAGTGATGCACCGGGTGGTTTTTCTGAAGAATTAAGTGAGATGAGCTTTTCTCTTGGAACTGAGTATTGGTATAATAAGCAATTTGCACTTCGTTCAGGGTATTTCTATGAAGCGCCAACAAAGGGCGACAGAAGATACCTTTCTCTGGGTGCCGGTTTAAAATACAATGTATTTAATCTGGATTTCGCTTACTTAATAGCAAACCAACAAACCAGTCCGTTAGCACAGACACTACGTTTTTCACTGGTATTTAATTTCGAAAAGTAATTTAATGAAGATTAGAGTAGGATTTGGGTTCGATGTACACCAATTAGTTGATAATCATCCATTCATTCTGGGAGGAGTTAAATTAGAACATCCTTCAGGAGCTTTTGGGCATTCGGATGCTGATGTACTTGTTCACGCCATTTGTGATGCACTTTTGGGTGCTGCAAATCTTCGTGACATTGGATATCATTTTTCCAATACGGATGTTCGTTGGAAAGGTATAAGTAGTTTGATTCTTTTAAAGGAATGTGTTAAATTACTCAATGATAAAGGCTGGAATGTGGGTAATATCGATGCAATGCTATGTTTAGAAGCTCCTAAAATAAATCCTCATATTCCTGAAATGAAGATTAAGATATCTGAGGCTGCAGGTATTACAGAAGATGATATTTCAATCAAAGCAACTACGAATGAAACCATGGGTTTTATTGGAAGAAAGGAAGGCTTAGTTGCCTATGCAGTTTGCTTGATTGAGAAAAATTAGGGGTTCCCTATTGTTTATCTGAATCAGGAATCTTAAGCTCATTGAAATCAGCAGCACATTTGCCACAATTGCTTGCACATCCTTCTTTGCTGTTTATACTTTTATAAACCATCCGGCCCATGTAAATAATGGCCAGAATGAATAACAGAATAACTAAAATAAGCTGTATTTCCATAATTCAAAGCTACAAAATATCTGTTATTTGCTCGTCAGACTACAGTAAATTAAGCCGGCTATCTTGTAATTTGTACATCAATTTTGCAAGATATTTTAGTTAAAATACACTTCAATTCTGCTTTAAATCTACTTCAGAGAAAATCTACCCTTATAAAGTACCCTGATTACCAAGATTTTACGTTCCTTAACTATTACATAATGTAAAAATCTGCTTATTAAATCCTACCTTTGCAAAAAATTTTAAGTTAGTTTTTTAATGCAAAAAATAAGAAATATAGCGATCATCGCTCACGTTGACCACGGTAAAACTACATTGGTTGATAAAATTTTACATCAAACTAATTTGTTCCGTGATAATCAGGCTACCGGTGATCTGATTTTGGATAACAACGATCTTGAACGTGAACGTGGTATTACCATTGTTTCCAAGAATGTTTCTGTAAACTACAAGGGTGTCAAAATTAATATTATTGACACTCCCGGACACGCCGATTTTGGTGGTGAGGTTGAACGGGTATTGAAAATGGCTGATGGAGTTATCCTGTTAGTGGATGCCTTTGAAGGTGCAATGCCTCAAACTCGTTTCGTAACACAGAAAGCACTTTCACTCGGACTTAAACCCGTTGTTATTGTGAATAAAGTTGACAAGGAAAATTGTCGTCCGGAAGAGGTATATGAGTCAATTTTCGAATTGTTTTTCAATCTCGAGGCTACAGAAGATCAGCTTGATTTTCCGGTTTTATACGGTTCTTCAAAGCAGGGTTGGATGAGTGAAGACTGGAAAGTACAGACTGAAGATATTACGCCGTTACTGGATACAATTTTAGAACACATTCCGCCTGCACCTAGTTTTGATGGAACTCTTCAGATGCAGATCACATCATTGGATTATTCATCATTTGTAGGTCGTATCGCGATTGGACGCGTGGCAAGAGGTCTTATCAAAGAAAATCAGCCCGTTTCCTTAGTTAAACGTGATGGTACGATTCAAAAATCAAGAATTAAAGAGCTTTATACTTTTGAGGGATTAGGAAAGATACGCGTTCAGGAAGTTTCTTCAGGAGATATTTGTGCAGTGGTAGGAATTGAAGGTTTTGATATTGGCGATACAATTGCTGATTTCGAAAAACCTGAGCAGCTGGAAGTTATCAAGATCGATGAACCAACCATGAATATGTTGTTTACCATCAACAATTCACCAATGTTTGGTAAGGAAGGTAAATTTGTAACCTCACAGCGTTTGCGTGAACGTCTTTACAAAGAGATGGAAAAAAATCTGGCGCTGAAAGTTATAGAAACTGATTCACCGGATTCTTATCTGGTTTATGGCCGTGGAATTCTTCATTTGTCGGTTCTTATCGAAACTATGCGTCGTGAAGGGTACGAACTTCAGGTTGGACAACCGCAGGTTATTATTAAGGAAATTGACGGACAGAAGTGTGAGCCGATTGAAACGCTTATTGTGGATGTGCCTGCAGAAGTTTCCGGGAAAGTGATTGAATTAGTAACACAACGCAAGGGTGAACTACTGATTATGGAGCCTAAGGGCGATCTTCAGCATCTTGAATTTGAAATTCCGGCACGTGGTATTATCGGACTACGAAATAACGTTTTAACCGCTACTGCTGGTGAGGCAATCATGGCGCATCGTTTTAAGGCCTATGAACCCTGGAAAGGTAATATCCCTGGCCGTCTGAATGGCGTTTTGGTTTCTATGGAAAAAGGTTCCACCACCGCTTATTCAATTGATAAATTACAAGATCGTGGTCGCTTCTTCATTGAGCCGGGTGTTGAGGTTTATGAAGGACAAATTATGGGGGAGCATATCCGTGATAATGATCTGGTTGTAAACGTTGTGAAAGGTAAAGCCCTAACCAATATGCGTGCCTCAGGTACGGATGACAATGCACGGATCGCTACTGCAGTTAAATTTTCATTGGAAGAGGCGATGGAATATATCCAGGCTGATGAGTACATTGAAATAACTCCGAAAAGTATGCGCTTACGCAAAATTTATCTGACTGAGAATGAGCGTAAAATCAATGCAAAGAAGTTTGTGAATCAGTAAAAGGATAAATTTAATTTTAAAATAGACGAATTAGCCCCGGATTAAATCCGGGGCTTTTCTATTATATTTGTGTTGATGAAGTTCCCTGTCGTACCCGGGTTTGACCAGCAAGCTTTTACATTATACCTGAAAAACACCGGCTGGTTGTTCCTTGCCAGAGTGGGTAGTTTGGGTATCAAGATTCTTGCGGGAATTGCTGTAGCCAATTATCTAGGTAAGACTGCGAACGGGATTCTGAATTACCCACTTGTTTTTGTAACTTTTTTTCTTGCCGCTGCCGCACTCGGGCTTGATGGATTCGTCGTCCGTGAACTTATTTCGGAACCCGAGAAAAAGAATAAGCTTCTGGGTACTGCTTTTCGCATGCGGCTTGTAGCGGGAATCGCAATCATTCCACTTGCCTGGCTTGCGTATACTGTTTTTAAAGGAAGCAATGACGATATACCTGTAGGTTATATCCTGATTGCATCCTGTATCGGTATCACACAATCATTATCTATAATCGATAGTTATTTTCAATCCCGGGTTCAAGGGAAATATGTAATGATGGTTCAGGTAATGGGAAATCTTTTGTCGGCAGCCATTAAACTAATATTGATTTTTATTTCTGCTCCTTTAATTTGGTTTATCTGGACTTTACTCATCGATGCTGTAATTTTAGGATTAGGTTATTTGATAGCTTATAGAGCGAAGGGAAACAATACTCAAGAATGGAAGTATGAAGGTAGTCTCGCCAGATATCTGTTAAAACATTCGTGGCCGCTTGCATTTTCTGCCATTCTGGTTACCGTTTATATGAAAATAGGGCAGCTTATGGTAGAAAGTTTTCTGGGTGTATCAGCTCTTGGAGTTTATTCAACGGTAGTCAACTGGAGTGAAAGCTGGTATTTTATTCCAGTAGCAATCGTTACTTCAGTATTTCCCGCAATTATGAATGCCAGAAGGGATGATCCGTCGCGCTATCATAAAAGGCTGACCGATATGTATGACTTAATGGTATTGATCAGCATGAGTATTGCGGTACTAATGAGCTTTGCCTCTACTTTTATTTATCAATACTTTTATACTGCAGAGTTTGCAGAAGGTGCAAAAATATTAACCATTCATATTTGGGCAGGCGTTTTTGTTTTTCTCGGCAGTGCAAGTGGTCAGTACCTCATAGCTGAAGGCTATACACGGTATTCCTTGTATCGCACTGGCGCAGGTGCAGTGGTTAATGTTGTACTTGGCTTTTTCTGGATTCCTATCTACGGACTTCAGGGTGCGGCCTTTGCTACACTAATCGCGTACTTTTCTGCTACTTTTTTTATACTTTTTTTTCCTGAAACAAGAAAACAAGGAATAAATATGCTTAAATCCTTATTTTTAATCTCACTCTTTCAAAAAATCGCAAAACGTTGAAAAAGACTGAATCGTATACCAGTTTGATCAATCCGGCCAGAATAAAGACTTTATTGTCTTTCGGATTAAAAGGTTATCTCTCAGAAATAGGCTGGTTCAAAGCTTTTGATACCAAATCGCCAATTGACCATAATTTAGAACCAATTCCATGGGTTACTTATTCGTTCATTGATTTTATAGCTGAGCGTATTAAAAAGGATCATACAGTTTTTGAATTTGGTTCGGGTAATTCAACTTTTTACTATGCTCAGCGGGCTCAAAAGGTTGTTTCTGTAGAACATGACAAGGACTGGTTTGAAAGGATATCAGCAGCTAAACCCGTCAATTCCGAGCTGGTATTTTGTGAATTGCATAAGGATGGAGACTATAGCAAAATGCCCGAAAGCATGGGTCAGAAATTCGATCTTATTATAGTTGATGGCCGCGATAGAGTGAACTGCTGTTATCATTCACTGCCTGCACTTAGTGAGAGAGGAGTAATTGTACTGGACGATTCAGAACGTGAAATCTATGCAGCTGCGATCAACTTTTTCAAGAAAGAGGGTTTCCGGGAATTATCTTTCAGTGGAATCTCACCAGGCCTATTTTATCGTAAGTCTACTTCAGTGTTTTACAAAGACAATAATTGCTTGGGTATTTAAGATGAGTAATGAGATTTTAAGTGCTGATGTTAAAAGCGCCTATGATGATTTTTATCTGGGACGTGATGAGCAATGGAGGATGCTGGGTGCAAAGTATAAGTCCATTAACATTACGGATGTCTGCAGAGGATATGAATTTAAAAAGGTTCTCGAAGTAGGTGCCGGCGATGGAAGTATTCTGCAGCAGCTTGATGTGATGAACGCTTTTTCTGAAATGCACGCTCTGGAAATCTCTCAAAGTGGTGTAGATCAGATTAATTCGAGAAAACTAAAAAATTTAAAATCAGTTCATCTATTCGATGGATATCATATTCCCTTTGCTGATAACGAATTTGACCTTGTTATTCTGGCCCATGTTCTTGAGCATGTTGAGTTTGAACGGATGTTGTTGCGTGAAATCAAGCGGGTATCAAAACATGTAGTGATTGAAGTGCCTTGTGATTACCGCTATGGTGTGGATAAAAGAATGAAACATTTTTTAAATTACGGACACATTAATATGTACACCCCCAGCTCGCTACGGTTCTTAGTTCAGTCGGAGGGTTTTGAAGTACTAGCAGATAAGATTTCGTTGATTGAACCTGAAGTTACTAAATTCAATACCTTTGTCAATCAGGGGAAAGCTAAAAGTCTGTTGAATTCTCTTCGAATTGATGTCGAATACTTTATAAAAAAATTGATTATTTCGTTATTTGGTCACAAGAGGAAAGAATCATTTGCCAATGCCTATACCCTATTATTGAGGAAGAATGGCGATCTGAATATTTTTACTCATTAATTTCGCAGAACCCATTTTATGAAGACTGTCTTATTTTCGCTTCCCTTTCTGCTCATCATTTTTCTGCAACTATTTGGTGTTAGTCCGCAGCGGAGACCATCAAACTGGAATCATTATGCTGATTCACTGTCGATTAGAAAGGCCTTTTCTGAGTCGCCGGTGCTAACTGCCAGGGAGTCTATACAGAAAATGCAGATCGAGAATGGGTTTAGGGTTCATATTGTTGCCACAGAGCCACTTTTAACTTCACCAGTTGCTATTAGTTTTGATGATAAGGGCAGGATTTGGGTGGTTGAAATGGAAAATTATATGCCTGATTCCCTAGGTACAGGAGAAGATTTGCCGGTTGGTAAGATTGTAATATTGACTGACAAAAACGGGGATGGAAAAATGGATGAAAGAAAGGTCTTTCTGGATTCTCTAGTACTTCCCAGGGCTATTTGTTTCATTGAAAATGGAATTCTTGTCGCTGAATCTCCAAAACTTTGGTTTTACGAAATTAAAAATGATAAGCCTGTAAATAAAACGCTTGTAGATGCTGCTTACGCTGAAGGTGGAAATGTGGAGCATCAGCCTAATGGCCTAATCAGGGCTTTGGATAATTGGATCTATAGTGCTAAATCAACCAAAAGATATAGAAAACTTAATAATAAGTGGTTAATTGAAACAACCCATTTCAGAGGACAATGGGGAATTTCTCAGGATGATCAAGGACGTCTATTTTATAACAACAACTCCGAGAATCTCCAGGGCGATTATTTTAGTCCGGGTTTTGGAGCAACAAACCCAAATCAGTCCAGGCTTGCCGGTTTTTCAGAAAGCATTATTAAAAATAATAAGGTATATCCAATCAGACCTAATACTGGGGTAAACCGGGCTTACATGAAAGGGATTATTGACGAGAATTTGAAGCTGGTTAATTTTACTGCTGCCTGCGGACCAGTAATTTTTAACAGTACTTTGTTTGGCCCAGATTATTACGGAAATGCATTTGTTGCTGAGCCATCAGCAAACCTTATCAAGCGAAATATTTTGAACAATGACGGTAACATGGTCACGGGTAAGCAGGCTTATATCGGACGTGAATTTCTGTCAAGTACAGATGAACGTTTCCGGCCTGTAAATCTACAAACTGGTCCGGATGGAGCCTTATATATTGTTGATTTCTACCGTGGAATCATCCAACATAAAACCTATCTAACTCCTTATCTGAGAAGCGAAATCAAAGCCAGAAATCTGACTCAACCGCTTAATTACGGTCGTATTTACAAAGTAATGCCTAAAGGAAAGAAGGCTGGGGGAGTAAAAATTCCTCAAGATCCCACAAAACTGGTTGCCTTATTGTCCGATCCAAATGGTTGGGTTCGCAATAAAGTACAGCAAATTTTGGTTGATGGGAAAGATAAAAGTCTGGCTCTCCCTTTGCGTCAGTTATTGAACTCCAGCTCAAATAATTTAGCCAAGGTTCATGCTCTTTGGACTCTGGAAGGTCTGGGAATGCTTGGTAAGGATGATGTATTGCCTCTTTTGAAAAGTACAGATTGGACATTGCGTGTGCAGGCATTAACTGTTTTGCCATCTGTTTTGACTAGAGCGAATTACAAAGATTTTCTTCCGGTTTTAATCTCATTGCTTGATGATGACGATACTCTTGCGGGGCCCTATCTCGCTTTTTTAAGTCCAAAGATTGAGACTTTCGATCCCACAGCAGCAAATAAAATTTTATTAAATCTCTCAACAAAGTATTCAAAAGACGGATTTGTTTCCGATGCGGTTATCAGTAATCTTCAAAACAAGGAATCTGCCTTCTATAAAAATTTTATAGGAACTAATCCTGATACGAGTCTTTTTCTAAGTAAACGTTTGAAGAAAATTGTTGATGATATAGCGAAAAAGAAAGTTAATGCTCCCGATCCGGCAAAAGAGTTTCCGAGGGGTCTTGCTTTATACAGAAGTATTTGTCAGGCCTGCCATGGTGCTGATGGAAATGGAGTTAACGGACTTGCTCCACCACTTAATAACTCAGATTGGGTTACTGGAGATAAGAAAAGGCTTGCAACGGTTGTTTTGTACGGACTTAGCGGACCAATAACTGTAAGTAAAAAATTATACAAGTCTCCCGAGGTCAGTGGTGAGATGCCCGGTATTGCTGCAAATAGTAATTTTTCTGATGAAGATGTTGCGCAGGTTTTAAGCTATATCCGCGGATCATGGGCTAATTCAGCTGATAAAGTTTCAAAAGAAGAAGTTGCAGCTATTCGGTTGAAATTTAAAGGAAGGGCGACGGGGTTTACAGAGAAGGATTTTTTTAATTGACAGTTGACTCCCGATAGTTATCGGGATGACAGTTGACAGTTGACAGTTGACAGTTGACAGTTGACAGTTGACAGTTGACAGTTGACAGTTGACAGTTGAAAAATGCAGGTACAAAATAATATAATTTACTCGAATAGTTCCGTACTAAATACTAAATACTCAATACTCAATAATGCAGAACTTTGCTCCCATAGCTTTATTTGTTTATAACCGTCCTGAGCATACCAGGCGGACAATAAAGTTTTTGCAGCAAAATTTGCTTGCGGATGAATCGAGGTTATTTATTTTTTCTGATGCTGCCAAAGATTCGTCTCAACAAGTGTTTGTTAATGAAGTGAGGGATATAATTAAGCAGGTTGATGGCTTTAAATCTGTCGAGTTGATTGAACGGGAAACCAATTTAGGCCTTGCAGAGTCTATAATAGATGGGGTAAGCATGCTGGTTTCTGAATATGGAAAAGTGATAGTATTTGAGGATGATTTAATCAGTTCGGCATACACCCTGCAATATTTTAATGATGCTCTGATTAGGTATCAGAACGAAGAAAAAGTGATGCATATCGGAGCTTATATGTATCCTCTGAAAGCTGAAAATTTACCCGAAACCTTTTTGTATCGTGCCGCAACAAGCTGGGGCTGGGCAACCTGGGATAGAGCCTGGAAAGATTTTGAACCTGATATTAATAAGATAATTGACCGGTTCGACAGAAAAAAGAGACTTGAATTCTCCATTGATGGCACCATGAACTTCTGGAAGCAGATTATTGAATTTAAGAGTGGTAGGAATAATTCATGGGCGATACGCTGGTATGCTTCTATATTTCTCAAAGGTGGGTTGACATTGAATCCTTCAAAATCCCTGATTAATAATATTGGGCATGACGGTTCAGGAATTCATTCAGGCTTGAATGATATTTATCATGTAATTATCAATCCAGTTCCGGTAATATCCTTTCCTGAAAAAATTGAGGAGAATGAAGAAGCTTACCTGGCAATTAAGGAATTTCTGAAAACCCGTAAAGGGAGCCTGTGGCAGAGAATACTGCGTTTTGTTAAGCAGAAGATAAAAGGTTTCTGAGAAATATCCTTTTTAGAAACATTCTGAAATCTTAAAATTATTTTCGATTTATCTTGAGTTTCAATTAGGGATGTTTTTAATGACTCTTCTATAATTGGTCAGATAATAACCAAGAGCCGCAATGATTTGATTTTGAAAAGCATTACCTGTGTTTTATAGCTTAGTTCAGACCTTTCCTCCTGGGTAGTTCCGGCAAGAAATCCTCTTATAAATCAAATTACCAATAGCCGGAAGCTACCTCCTCCGGCAAGGTTTATTTTACAGAGTGCTATTTTTCATAGTTACGGTCAGCCCGGTAATAGAACCACCAGACCTGTCAAATAAACCTGGGTGTCAGCTTTAGCTTTTTGCACGGGCAAAATTTTTTCTGAAAAAGCAATTTATGGGCAAAAACTAGGGCAGAACACGGGACTAGCGGGACAGAAGAGCTATAGAACCTGCTTTATAAATAAAAGAAAATCTCAATCTAAAAATATAGTCCGATAGGATATTACATCAAGGTCAATTTATTAGTCGAAACAACACAATAAGAAATATAAATGAATATGCTCCCATTTATCTCTTTGCCTCTAGAACGATGTAGGGTGATAAGAATTTTGATTCAAATTGCAATAGCTTAGTAAAGACCTTTCCAATGAACCAAATGGTCTTGATAAATGCTTTGGTCACTCCAGATTTTTGATCTTTATTCTCCAGCCATACACTGTATCTGCCAAAGTAAGAGGATTTTATAGATTTCATACCGAGCTCTTTCAATATTTCGGCAAGATATTCGGTATCCATACATTCTATGTAGTGTTTATCGTAATTGTCCCTGTCGAAAGTCTTTTGTACCCAGCCATTTACACTTCTGAAATTAGGAAGGGTGATAAATAATGTACCCTCGGGCTTTAAAAATTCTAGGTGCCGTTCAATGATGTCTTTGGTATCCTTAAAATGCTCGATCAAACCGCAGGATAGAACCAGGTCATATTTTTGCTGTGGCTTAAATTGAAATAAATCATTTTCAATTACAGGGATTTCACTTTCCTCCAGACTATTTTCCTTCAATACTTTCTTTAAAATATCCTGATGAATAAAATAATCGAAAAGAGTGGTTTTTACTCCGAGGTATTTATGCAGGAAGATGGAATAGTAACCTGGAAATCCACCCAGTTCAATCGCCGTTTGGACCTTATTTGTTTTAACTATTTCTTCCAGTTGTTGATGAAAAAGGTAATTCTTATCTATCTGTATAGCCAGATCGGACTTGGATTCCCAATAGTTAGTCCAGAATTGCCTGTCGGTTAATTGATTTCCCATACATCAGCAAAGAAAACAAAATTTTAGTTATGCTGGTGAAATTTGCAGGGAAAGCAATTTGTTTTTCTGAAAATCTTTCTGTTACTGATATGAATTGTATTTTTGGGTAGTGAGAATTATCCATCTGAATTCATATGCCGGGAATGGCGGGGCAGGACGTGCTTGTATGCGCCTGAATAAAGCTTTGAAAGCTGAAGGGCTTGATTCTGAGCTCGCAGTAAATTTTCTTTTTAAGGATAATTCGGAGTTTGTTAATCTTTCTAAGGGCTTTTTAAATAAATGGCTTACCGCATTTGGAATCATCCTGGAGCGGTATTATTCTAAGTTTTTCACCAAGCCGGTTCCCATACCATTTTCTTTCCCACTTTGGGGTAGGAATGTATCAAAGCTTGACTTGCTTCGAACTGCTGATATCATTCATCTGCATTGGATCAACCATGCATTTTTACGCCCCGCAGATCTTGCAAAATTGTCAGCTTTGAATAAACCGATAGTATGGACTTTCCATGACAGTAATGCTTTTACTGGCGGATGCCATGTGCGGTATGAATGTGATCATTTTTTGAAGGAGTGTGGTAATTGCCCGGTGCTGAAGAATGCTGGTCCGGTTGATCATTCTCATAAAATCTGGCTTCAAAAGAAGAAAGCATATTCCGGTCTGAATTTTACTGTCATTGCGCCCGGAAGATGGATGGCTGATTCGGCTCGGATGAGCAGTTTGCTCAGATCGACGAATGTTGTAAATATTCCGAATACCCTGGACACTAATGTTTTTAAGCCTTATCAAAAAGCTACGGCCAGACAAGCGCTCGGTTTGGTACCTGAAAAATTCATTATGATGAGCGGTTTTATGCCATCCAGGATGGATTTGCATAAGGGGACAAGCTATTTGGTCGACGCAATAGATTTGTTCGCCGGGAATAATGATATTGATCCTGATCAGATTGAACTTATTATTTTTGGAAACAGAGATGAAAAGCATGTTCCTAATTTTCCAATCAAAACTACTTTTCTTGGAACTATTTCTAATGATGAAAAACTGGCTCTATGTTACAGTGCAGCTGATGTTTTTTTGGCTCCCTCGCTTGAAGATAATCTCCCCAATACTGTAATGGAGAGCCTCGCCTGCGGCACACCGGTGGTTGCATTCAGGACCGGTGGGATTCCGGATATGGTTCAGCATCAGCAAAATGGTTACCTTGCCGAGTATCGTTCTTCTACAGACTTTGCCCGTGGAATTGCCTGGGTTTATTCGGCCAATCGGCAGTTATTAAGTACAAATTCCCGCAGAACAATTGAAGATTATTTTTCTGAGCATATCATTGCATGCAGACATATCGAGTTGTATGAATCATTACTAAAGAACCATGTTCCAGCCTAAATTGACTGTTGTTACAATTGTTTATAACAATGTCCGGGATATTGAACGTACGGTTTTGTCGGTTTTGAATCAAACCTATTCCAATATAGAATACCTTGTTATTGATGGAGCCTCGACTGATGGAACCCTGGAGCTCCTGAAAAAATATGAAGGAAGATTGACTAAGCTGATTTCTGAAAGTGATGAGGGTATTTATGACGCAATGAACAAAGGACTGGCACTGGCTAGCGGTGATTATATTTTGTTTATGAATTCAGGAGATGAAATTTATACATCAGATACAGTGGAAAATGTATTTGCCTCTGCTCTCGATGCGGATATCTATTATGGTGAGACTGAAATGTTTAACGAAGACTGGAAAAGTCTGGGGCAAAGAAGGCATAAAGCTCCTGAATCCTTTATCTGGAAAGACTTTAAATTTGGAATGTGTATCAGTCACCAGGCAATTTATATCCGTAGATCCCTGACTGAGCCTTATGATCCTCAATATAAATTGAGTGCTGATATTGACTGGATTATAAAGGCAGCTAAAAAGGCTACAAAGATTGTTAATACAAGGATTTATGTTGCAAAGTATCTGGTCGGTGGAATGTCAAAAAAGAAGCACCGGCAGAGTCTGATCGAGCGTTTCCATATTTTTTCGAAGCATTACGGACTTATTCCCAATTTATTTAATCATACTGTTATTGCAGGTAGTTTAGCATTTTATTACCTGAGACATAGAAGGACGAATGATTGAGAGAGTTTTAGGTTGTAAGTTTTACATTCCGTCATTTCGAACACATCGGCAGTATTTTTTTCTTAAGCTTGTAATTCGCGTTCTGGAGAAATCTGTTGATTTGGGGCTGTGTTTTTGATCATGGGATTTCTCTTCGCGTCCTTTATTTTTTTAAAGAAAACAATTCTTTTCGCTCATCGAAATGACGGGATCAAAGTTGAGGTCACTCACAAACAGAATTACGCTTTTACCTGCTCCGGGTTCTTACTTTTCATTTCTGTATAGATCGCATAAGCTAAACCCAGAATAAGCAGGATTGAAGCAATCAATGATATGATTTCACCTGTATAATATGAATTTGGTTCGAATTTGAATTCGAGTTTGTGATTTCCACCAGGCAATTGTGCGGCTCTTAAAAGGTAATCAGCTCTGAAATACGGAATTTTTTCTCCGTCTAAATAAGCATTCCATCCTTTATCGTACCATATCTCTGAAAATACTGCAAGCGCATCTCTTCCTGAAGAGTATTCATATGTCATAAGATCAGGATGATAATTTGTGAGTCTGATAAAAGCATTTCCATCATAGCCAACCTTTTTTATATCAATCATCGGCTTAAACTCTTCATGAACAACCATTACCTTTTTTGGATCAAAGCTGCTGATTGCAAGCATTTCTTCATCAGCACTTTTAACATATTCCACATTCTGAACAAACCAGGCATTGCCTGCTGCAGTAGAGCGGTTTACCATCGTTTCTTTCTCGCCATTTTGATCTGAGGTGATTAGATATTTTGTATTTAGCATATCTAGAACATCCTCATTAATTGCTCCATTGAATTGTTTATCCAGTACCTCCTGATATCTCTTCAATTTTGCTGCATGATAGCCTCCAATGCTTTTATGGAAGTAAGAAGGGATTGAATTTGAGAATGGATTACCAGAAGCAAGATCAAGGACACGATAATATGATCCATCTCTTTGAATAATTTGATCTACATCCCTTGTTTTGAATTGTTGAGCAAGAATATTTTTCTCAACAAATTTTTCATTATTCAGATAGCGTCTGTCAATATTCCACATATCTGTCAAAATCACAGCAGCCAAAATTATAAATGTTACTTGAGGATTCATTTTCTTCCTGATCAATGCCCATATTAATCCGGCTCCAACGAGAACAAAGAAAAGTGATCTTAAAGCGTCCATTCTTGCCAGACTTATTCTGTCATCTATCAGTGCTTTGGCTATAGAATCAGCAAATGCCCGGTCACCGTTAGTTACCTGAGTTAATTGCTCGATAAACGCATTATGGTTCTGTGTTTTGAATTCCAGTAACACAGTTGGGACTGCAATCAGTATGATTAAAAGACCTACGGTGATGTATAAACTATTTAAAAGGCTTTTGTTGAGTTTTTTAGGATCTTCGGTATGGAACGCAACCTCTTTTACTGCAAGAATTGCCAGCACAGGAATTAGAAAGGCTGTAATAACCAGGATAGATTCTACGGCTCTGAATTTATTATAGAGCGGGAAATAGTCAAAGAAAAGATCAGACAGAAAAGGTAAATGCCTTCCAAATGAGAGCAGAAGACACAAAAGACTTGCGCTCAGAATCCACCATTTTATTCTATTTTTTACAATAAATAAACCAAGAACAAACAGAAAGCAGATGATTGCTCCAAAATACCAGGGACCTGAAGTAAATTGTTTATCGCCCCAATAGGTACTCAGCCCAATCTGCGATAACTGTTGCATTGCAGGCATTAGCTGCTCTGCAGGAATACCTTTAGCAGACAGGGCTTTCGCAACTTCTGATTTCTCATCTAAATTACCTGAACCGGATGCGCCTCCATAGGCATTTGGTACCAAAAATGTTAAACTTTCACCAAGTCCCTGACTCCATTGATAGGCATATTCACGATCAAGGCCATTGTTAGGCTCTGACTTTTCAGTTTTTAAGTTTGATTTTCCCCGGATAGTTTCAGTGCCGTATTCATAAGTTGTCCAGAGCATTCCTGCATTCACAGCAATTGCAAGTAGAGCTGCTGCTGCCAGATATCCAAAAGATTTCAAAAAATCCTGGGTGGTTTTAGTTTTAACCGCGTGGTATAGTTCGATTCCAACGTAAATAAGCAAAGCAATAAACAGATAATAAGTCATCTGGATATGGTTGGTTCTGATCTCGATGGCCAGGAATAAAGCCGTAAGAACTGCACCGATTAGGTATTGCCTGCGAAAAGCCATAACTATTCCGGCCAAAATAGGCGGAAAAAATGCGATAGCCATTGCTTTATTGCTGTGACCGGCATCAATAATCTGAAAATTGTATGAGGAGAATGCAAATGCGATTGCTCCTGCGGCTGCAAGCCATGGGTTCACTCTTAAAACGCAGAATAACAAATACGCTCCTAAAAGATAAAGCAGAACAGTATCAATTGGATTTGGAAATACTGTTTTAAAAAATGAGATGACATAGGTGGTAACATTGTTTGGATATTGAACCCATATTTGAAATGCAGGCATGCCGCCAAACATAGAATTGGTCCATAAAGGTCCTTTACCATCCTTTGCCTTGATGTCCATGATCTCTTTTTGCATTCCCTGAGCCATGAGAACATCGCTCTGATAGAGGGCTTTACCTTGTAATGCCGGACTGAAATAAACAAAACATAAGGAAATGAATATTCCTATAATTGCCAGATGTACCCCATTGCGTTTAAACCAGTTATTCATTCTGCATAAATTAGTTGAATGCCAAAAATAGAAAAAAGCTTAAACCTGCAATGCTTGTTATTGAGCTTTATGAAAATAAATCTTAATTATTGAGAAATTCCGGCATAAACTAACCCAGAAAAGCACGTAAACTGAATAGAAAATAAAAAACTAGTGTGATTAAAATAGAACTACGGGTTTTTAATTTCCTCATATTCCACAAAATCACCAGCCTGATCACCACGATTTTTTTCTTTTGGCGGCATATAATCTACACGAATACGGCCATCAGGATTTTGATTATGCTGTTGCTGATAACGTTGATTAGCCTGATTTTGTGCTTTTGACATCATTTTTTGAAATGCGATTGGTAAAAGCACCCGGGCAATCATTTTGATCAGCCAAAGAATACAAATGGTTATGAATAAAAATTTTAAAATTCCCATGATAACAAAATCTAATAATCAAATATAGACGTTAATTTTTTTAAAATGTTTCAAATTGAAGGAAATGTTACAATGGAGTTATGCTGAAAGGAATTAGCAAATTAGCAAATGAGGGATAGCAATTAGCAAATTGAGTTAATTAGCAACCCGATAGCTATCGGGTTAGCAAATTGGGGATGGCGTTTAAATTGAGCTTAATGGTTTTAATAGATTTGTTGAATTATTTCTACTACGCGGCCCACCTGTCCATCTTCAAGCCTTACTTTGATACCTCTAGAATGAAAAGCTGAACTGGTCAGTAATGCCTGAACAATTCCCCTGGTTCTTACACCATTGCGCTGATCCTTTTTAAGGATAACATCAACCTCCAGTCCGGGGTAAATATCTTTTCTGTTTTTGCCGTCCATAATTAGATGATAGTTGACAATTGATAGTTGACAATTGACAATTTGTTTAGGTAGTACACTGTCAGATAATTCTTTATTCTCAATTAGTTTTTATTGGTTCCCTTTCATCGGTAAAGTAGTACTAAACATCAATTGTGAAGTAATATTTTCATTCTTAATTGTCAACTGTCCATTGTCAACTGTCAATTATTTAAACCTCTCCTCCATCACTTTCTCCAAAGCAAACATTTCGTCTCTTAATTTGGCTGCTAGTAGGAAGTCCATTTCTTTTGCGGCCATAGCCATATCTTTTTTCGTTTTATCAATAGATTTCTGCAATTCAGGTTTGGTCATGTATTGAACAATTGGATCAGCCGCGAGATTATCAGTCATTTCCTTTTCGATATACGCTTTCTGGACACCTCCTTTAAAGTCCATCACAGAGGTTTGCTCAATGATAGCTTCACGTGATTTCCCGACTGTTTTTGGAGTTATACCATGTTTTGTATTGTACGCAATCTGTTTCTCTCTTCTTCGATTAGTTTCTTCAATGGTGACACGCATACTATTTGTAATTTTATCGGCATACATGATTACCCGTCCACGGTCATTTCGGGCAGCGCGTCCAATTGTTTGTATCAAAGATCGTTCTGAACGCAGGAAACCTTCCTTATCAGCATCCAAAATGGCTACTAATGAAACTTCCGGAAGGTCCAGGCCTTCGCGGAGGAGGTTTATGCCAATTAAAACATCAATTACTCCCAACCTTAGATCCCGGAGAATTTCGACCCTTTCCATGGTTTTTACCTCTGAGTGAATATATCTTACCTTAATTCCAAGACGGTTCATATATTTTGTCAGCTCTTCAGACATTCGTTTCGTCAGTGTGGTAACAAGTATTCTATCACCAAGTTTAACTGTTTTATCAATCTCATCCAGCAGGTCGTCGACCTGATTGACCACAGGCCGGATCTCAATTTCAGGATCAAGAAGACCGGTGGGCCGGATTACCTGCTCAACAAATACCCCTTCAGTCTGCTCCAGTTCGTAATCACCCGGAGTGGCGCTTACATAAATAGTCTGCGGAGCAAGTTTTTCAAATTCATTGAAGTTCAATGGACGGTTATCCAGTGCTGCAGGCAAACGGAAACCATAATCTACCAGAGAAATTTTTCTGGACCGGTCGCCCCCATACATTGCCCGAATTTGTGGAACGGTTACATGACTTTCGTCTATTACCATCAGATAATCATCCGGGAAATAATCCAGCAGACAGAAAGGTCGCATTCCTGGGGTTCTTCCATCGAAAAAGCGGGAATAATTTTCAATTCCGCTGCAATAACCTAATTCACGGATCATTTCCAGGTCATAATTGACCCGCTCTTCCAGTCTTTTAGCTTCCAGAAATCGTTTCTCGTCTAAAAACTGTTGTTTACGACTTTCAAGTTCTTCCTGAATTGCCCATATAGATTGGGTCAGCCGGTCTTTTGGAGTGACAAATAAATTGGCAGGAAAAATAGCCAGATGATCCATTTTCTCCAATGTTTTTCCTGATGCCGGATCAATTGTGCTTAGTTCTTCAATATCATCCCCATAAAAAGATACACGGTAGGCAAAGTCCATGTATGCGGGGTAGATATCTACTGTATCACCTTTAACGCGAAATGTCCCGCGCCGAAAATCTACCGTAGTTCTGGAATAAAGAATTTCAACCAGACGATGTAGAAAAGCATTTCGGCTGATTTTGGTGCCCACAGCAAAGCGGAATATTGAATTTGAAAAATCTTCAGGGTTACCCATGCCATAAATACAAGAGATGGATGAAACCACGATAATATCTCGCCTGCCTGACATCAGCGAGGAGGTAGTCCGTAACCTGAGTTTTTCAATCTCTTCATTAATCTGAAGGTCCTTTTCGATGTAGGTATTGGATGAGGCTATGTAAGCTTCCGGCTGATAATAATCATAATAGGAAACAAAGTAATTTACCGCATTTTCAGGAAAGAATTGCTTGAATTCTCCATAAAGCTGTGCTGCAAGAGTTTTATTATGGCTAAGTACCAGCATTGGTTTTTGCGTTTGCTGCACCACATTAGCGATGGTAAACGTTTTACCTGAGCCAGTCACACCTAGTAGAGTTTGATAATTCTCACCAGCGTTAATCCCCTCCACTAATTGTCTAATCGCCTCTGGCTGATCGCCAGTGGGTTGATATTCTGAAGTGAGATTAAATTCCATAGGATGGGGCAAAGATAGTAAAGAAGTGGTTTAATTAGAGAACCGATAACTATCGGTTGAGCAAATGAGTAAATTAGCAACCCGATGGCTATCGGGTGGAGTGCCATTTAGCAATGAGCTCATTTGTCCATTTGTCGATTGGGAATTGCTGCTTTGTTCGGCGCTATCCCGACCAAGATGTGTTTGATTTCCTTTGGTTGGTATTGTCACCGACCAGAGGAAAATAAATAACGTGAACTTGACATAATATTAAATAAACCGTATACCTGCCTGCCGGTAGGCAGGGATACATAGCTTTTTATTATTCTAAGCCACATATTAGATACACATAGATTGAAGCTTCGCTTCAATCTATGTGATTTACAATCTATGTTTCCTTTGAACATAATAAAAGCCAATCTATGTGGTTAAAGCATAATAATAAGATAGTTTAATACCCCCTAATTCAATTGGTGCTAAAATTACAAGCTGAAGCACTCTTACCATTTGCTAATTTGCTAATTTGCTCATTTTCAAATTTTCAAATTGCCAAATTCCTAATTCAAATAATTCCTTAAATTTAGTTATGGCATTTATATTAGACCAAACTCATTCAATTGCAAGTCATTGATTCTTGCGTCGGATTTAATCAATTACATTCTGATTTCGTCTTTTATCCGTTAATTTGTATCATAATTTTAGAAATCAGTTTTAATGCCCTATAAACACCTTTTTTTTGATTTAGATCATACCATCTGGGATTTTGATAAAAACGCGGAGGAGACATTGCATGAACTTTATCATACCTATCAACTCAGGGATCTTGGTCTGCATTCTCCTGATCGTTTTATTGAAGTCTATACTCAAAATAATCATCAGCTCTGGGCAGATTACCATGTCGGTAAAATCACTAAACAAAAACTAAGAGAAACCAGATTTTCGAAAACGTTCCTTGACCTCGGACTTTCACCGGAGCTTATACCAGAACGG
>Ga0315899_10000704_pt1 | contig 39553 bp, 40 predicted proteins | sample LakEriMetagenome_2_FD_203518 | JGI IMG/M metagenome (GOLD analysis project Ga0315899, IMG submission 203518) | Freshwater fungal communities from buoy surface, Lake Erie, Ohio, United States - Buoy 4 MA112 | ecosystem: Environmental > Aquatic > Freshwater > Lake | place: USA: Lake Erie, Ohio...
AAGCATCTTTGTTGTTTCTAATGCTAGGCAATAAGTTGGCCTCTGCCATTTGTCTTGAAACTTCCAAATGTGATGCTTCATACCCAAAAGAACCGGCCATGCCGCAGCAGCTGCTTTCAATCAAATCCACTTTGGCTTGTGGAATGAGGTGAATCACTTGAGTGACTGAGGACATCAAACCAAAGGCTTTTTGGTGGCAGTGACCGTGCACCAAAATTGGTTTTTGAGCAGCCCCCAATTTGGCCTTGAGTGAATCAAGTTTTCCAGCTTTATTTTCTGCTGCTAAAAATTCTTCAAACAACACAGCATGTGCTGCCACTGTGTCAGCCATTTCACCCAAGCCCATGACCAAGGACTCGTCTCTGAGGGTTAAAAGGCACGATGGCTCTAAACCCACAATGGCAATGCCTTTTTGTGCAAAGGGAAGCAACGCTTCTAGCAAAGCTTGCGCATGTTCTTTGGCCTTGCTCACTTGGCCGCTGGCCAAATAGGTACGGCCGCAACAAAGGTGCTGGCTGGGTGTGTCTTGCTTGGTGCGACTTGCAATGTGAACTTGATAACCCGCCGCTGACAAAACATCGTGGGCAGCCCAAGCATTTTCAGATTCGAAATAGCCATTGAAAGTGTCTACAAACAAAACCACAGGTTTGCTGGCGTTTAAGACCTCTTCTGCCGAAACACCGACACGAGGACCGTTGAAGAAATGGTCTTTTTTCCATTCAGGCCATGAGCGCTCTGCTGACAGCCCCGTTAGAGACTCTGCCAACTTGGCCAACAAGGGTGATTGGTTGCGCAGGTTCATAAGAACGGGCCATTGCGATGCAATGTGCGCATATCGTGGCAAGTTAGAAATCAAAGTGTCTTTCAACTGCAAGCCATGCTTTTCGTTGTAATGATGTTGCACTTCAATTTTCATGCGCGCCATGTCAACGCCGGTCGGGCAATCGCGTTTGCAACCTTTGCAACCCACACACAAGTCCATTGCTTCCTTCACCTCAGGGCTTTCTAGGCCGCCTTGCAGTTGGCCACTCAATGCGAGCCGAAGTGTGTTGGCCCTACCGCGTGTGGCATGAACTTCATCGCGTGTCACTCTGAAGCTAGGGCACATGGTGCCTGCATCAAATTTTCGGCAGGTGCCGTTGTTATTGCACATTTCAACTGCTTTGGCCAAGCCTTGCGCTGGGTCTTGACCTGTACCGGGCGCAGTGGTTTGTTCTGTGGCGGCGTCGTTGTGAACGTTCCATGCACTCCAATCCAATGCGGTTTGAATAGGAATGATTTTGTAATTGTTGCCAAAACGCATGAGCGATGTGTCATCCATTTTGGGCGGGTTCACGATGCGGTTAGGGCTGAGCAAGTTGAGCGGATCGAGGTGCTGTTTGATTTGGCCAAATGCTTGTTGAATGGTTGGGCCAAACTGCCACTCAATCCATTCACCGCGGCACAGGCCATCGCCGTGTTCTCCGCTGTAGGCGCCTTTGTACTTTCGCACAAGTTCGCTGGCTTCCTCGGCAATGGCGCGCATCTTTTGCGGGCCATCACGGCGCATGTCCAAAATAGGCCGCACATGCAAAGTGCCCACCGATGCATGGGCATACCATGTGCCTTTAGTGCCATGTTTGTGAAAGACCTGAGTCAAAGCGTCGGTGTACTCAGCCAGATGTTCTAAGGGCACAGCACAGTCTTCAATGAAGCTGACTGGTTTGCCGTCGCCCTTCAAACTCATCATGATGTTGAGGCCTGCTTTGCGCACTTCCCAAAGATTCTTTTGCGGTGCGTCTTCCACCATTTCCACGACACTGTTGGGCAAGCCTATGTCGCCCATGAGCGCTACCAATTGCTTCAATTCGTGCTTTAGCTTTTCTTTGTCTGTGCCTGCAAATTCAACCAACAAAATGGCTTCCGGCTCGCCAATGATGGCTGTGCGAATGGTGGACGCGAAGGCGGGAATTTTCAATGACAAGTCAATCATGGTTCGATCGACCAACTCTACGGCGGTCAAGGTGCCCTTGCCCAACTTCACGATGTGCTGCGCAGAATCCATGGCTTTGTGAAAGCTGTTGAAGTTCACCACGCCCAACACCTTGTTGGTGGGAAGCTCGCGGAGCTTTAAGGTGAGCGATTGGGTCATGGCCAGCGAGCCTTCGCTGCCCACCAACAAATGCGACAAATTCACTTTGCCATCATGGGTGTAGGGGCGCACATTTTGGTTGTCAAAAATGTCCAGGTTGTAACCAGCAACGCGCCTTAAAACTTTGGGCCAATGGGTTTGGAGTTCGGCTTGATGCTGCACAGCCAGTTGTTTCACGAACTCGCCAATTTGCTTTGCACGGCCAATGGAGTTTTCAAACTGAGAAAAATCAAGCAGCTCGCCATTGCTTAACCAAGCCTTGGCACCCACTACGTTGTGAACCATGTTGCCGAAGGCAATCGACCTGCTGCCGCAAGAGTTGTTGCCCGCCATGCCGCCCAATGTGGCTTGCGCACTGGTTGAAACATCGACAGGAAACCAGAGACTGTGCTTTTTCAGAGAAGCATTCAGGGCGTCTAGGACCATGCCAGGTTGCACTTCTACGGTTCCTGCGTTGAGGTCTAGGTTGAGGATGTTTCGAACATGTTTGCTGTGATCGATGACCAAACCCACACCAGTGGTTTGACCACATTGGCTGGTGCCGCCGCCTCTTGGCACGATGGGCACCTTCAAGTCACGGCAAATGGCCATGGCCGTGGCCACTTCCTCGGGGTGCTTGGGCACAAACACACCCAAAGGCGTCACTTGATAAATGGAGGCGTCGGTGGCGTAGCGGCCACGGTCTGCGGCAGAAAACAGCACTTCGCCTTGCGTTTCAGTTCTCAAACGCATGGCCAAGAGGCCAGCCACCTCATTGCTGGCAGCGGCAACTTGCTCGTAAGTTTCAAGCGCTGAGTCTGGGGCACTGACTGTCAATGTGTTCATGGGGGACTGATTCAACAAGAAATACGGGTTTTTCCACATCAGGAAAATAAGAATTCCCGCTATTCTGTCGTTAAATTCAAATTAATTCTTAGGAATGCTTTTTAATGCTTCAGCTTGACTTTCATCCAACGGGCCGCCACTTCCTGCAAATTCCTGGCCCATCACCGGTTCCAGATCGAATTTTGCGAGCCATGAGCTTGCCCACCATCGATCACCGAGGCCCAGAATTTGGCGTGTTAGGCCTGAAATTGATGGCCAACATGAAGGCCATTTTCAAGACCCAGCACCCCGTCATGATTTACCCAGCCTCTGGCACGGGTGCATGGGAAGCAGCATTGGTCAATACCTTGAGTGCCGGCGATCATGTGCTGATGTATGAGACCGGCCACTTTGCTTCACTGTGGTTTAAGTTGGCAGCCCGTTTGGGAATCAAAGCTGAGTTATTGGGCTTGCCAGGCGCAGAGGGTTGGCGCCAAGGTGTAGACGCTCACAAAATTGAAGAGCGCTTGAAGCAAGACACATCGCACAGCATCAAGGCGGTGTGTGTGGTGCACAACGAAACCTCCACAGGTGTCACGAGCGACATTGCGGCTGTGCGCCGTGCCATTGACAACGCCAAACATCCTGCCCTGCTCATGGTGGACACCATTTCAGGCTTGGCATCAGCCGATTACAGGCATGACGAGTGGGGCGTTGATGTGACTGTCAGTGGCTCGCAAAAAGGCTTGATGTTGCCGCCCGGCATGAGCTTTAATGCGCTCTCGCCCAAGGCCATAGAGGCTAGCAAAAAATCGACTCTGCCTAAATCTTTTTGGGCTTGGGATGAGATGCTGGAAATCAACAAATCGGGCTACTACCCGTACACACCCAATACAAATTTAATGTATGGGCTCAGTGAGGCTTGCGACATGATTTTGGGGCAGGGCTTGGACGTGGTTTTCAAGCGCCATGTGCGATGGGGTGAGGGCGTTCGCGCAGGGGTGCGTGCCTGGGGCTTGCCTATTCAATGTGCCGACCCTGCGTTGTACTCACCTATTTTGACCGGTGTCATGACGCCAGATGGCATCGATGCAGACGCAGTGCGCAAAATCATTTACGAACGATTTGATTGTTCCTTAGGCACCGGTCTGGGTAAAGTCAAAGGCAAGATGTTTCGCATTGGACACCTGGGCGATTGCAATGACCTGACCTTGATTGCTGCACTTTCTGCTTGCGAGATGGGCTTGAAGTTGAGCGGTGTTCAACTGAAGGGCTCGGGCGTTCAAGCCGCCATGGATTACTTTTCAGCCAACCCTGTTCCAGCCCTCATTCAAAATTGAAGGACGTCCACATGAAACGCAGAACTCTCCTCCAAGCCGCGGCCGCATCTGCAACCACGCTTGCCACACCCATGATCAAGGCCCAAACTTTGCCAACGGGGCCCATCCGAATTGTGGTGGGATTCCCTCCTGGAGGTGGAACCGATGCGTTGGCCCGAGTGTTGGCCCAAAAACTTCAAGCCATGTGGAATATCACCATCGTGATCGACAACAAGGCGGGTGCGGCAGGGGTCATTGCCGCAGACTTTGTGGCCAAGCAGCCTGCTGATGGCAATACTTTGCTCATGGCGCACATCAACAGCCATGCCTTGGCGGTGAGCTTGCAACCCAAACTGGGCTACAACGTCGAGCGCGATTTTTCCCCCATTGGCTTGGTGGGTGTGACTCCCAATTTGCTTATTTGCAATGAATCACAGCCGGCTAAAAATGTGAAAGATTTGATTGCCTTGTGCAAACAAAACCCAGGCCGCATCAGCTTTGCTTCTGCGGGCGGTGGTTCGGCGCAGCACTTGGCCTTGGAAATGTTCAAGCTGCGCGCTGGCATCGATGCCTTGCATGTGCCCTACAAAGGCTCGGGCCCCGCGCTCACAGACTTGATCGGTGGTCAAGTTCAATATTGTTTTGAAACCATGACATCTGCCACACCGCATGTGAAAAGCGGCAAAGCCATTGCACTGGCACAAACACGAACCAAGCGCGCCAAAGGCCACCCCAATGTGCCCACCATGGATGAGCAAGGCTTCCAAGGATTTGACGCCACCACTTGGTACGGCTTGGTGGGTCCTGGCCGCATGAACCCCTCTTTTGTGAAGCGCATCAACGAAGACATGAACAAAGTCATGGCCATGCCCGATGTGATGGAAAAATTTGAACAATATGGCGCAGAAGATGGTGGTGGCTCTCCCGAGCGCTTTGCCGAATTCATGCGCAATGAAACGCAAAAGTGGGCAAGGGTTGTGAAAGAAGCCAAGGTTCAGGTCGACGCCTAATCCATGGTTCAAGATGTTCTGCGAATCGGTGCTGGCGCAGGCTATGCGGGCGACCGCATCCCACCTGCGCTGGCCTTGGCAGAAAAAGGCCAACTTGATTATTTGGTCTTTGAGTGTTTGGCCGAGCGAACCATTGCACTGGCACAGTTAGAAAAAATTCAAAATCCGATGCGAGGTTTTGACCCCTTGCTTTCGGCGCGCATGAAAGCTGTGTTGCCAGCCTGTATGGCGCATGGCACTCGCATTATCACCAACATGGGCGCAGCCAACCCATTGCAGGCTGGCAAAGAAGTGTTAGCAGTTGCCAAAGCGCTAGGGCTCCACCAACTCAAGGTGGCTGTGGTGTTGGGAGATGATGTGCTGGCAATGTTGCAGACACAATATCTCTCTGAGCCCTTAATGGACAGCTCGCAAACTGTTGCAGACATTCAAGCCTTGTTGGTCTCTGCCAATGCCTATCTGGGCGCGGAGGCTCTATTGCCCGCGCTGCAAACAGATGCGCACGTCATCATCAGCGGTCGGGTAGCCGATCCCGCATTATTTTTAGCACCGCTCATGCACCATTTTCAATGGCGTGCGGATGATTGGCCATTATTGGGCAAAGGCGTTATGGTGGGACATTTGCTTGAATGCGCTGCCCAAATTACAGGTGGCTATTTTGCCGATCCTGGTTACAAGGATGTTCCTAATTTGGCGCAGCTGGGCTATCCCTTGGCGGAGGTGAGTGTCAGCGGTGATGTGATCATTACCAAACTGGCAGATGACGGCGGTTGTGTCACGGTGCAAACTTGTACAGAACAATTGCTTTATGAAATCGAAGACCCCACTCAATACTTCCAACCCGACGTGGTGGCTGATTTTTCGCAAGTGCAACTTGTGCAAGTGGGTACTGACAGAGTGCAAGCAATGGGTGCCAGTGGAACCACTCGGCCCGACACCCTCAAAGTGACCTTAGGGTATCGCAATGGATTTGTAGGTGAAGGGCAAATGTCTTATGCAGGTCCAGGCGCGAAGGCCAGAGGGCAGTTGGCATTGGATGTTGTGAAAGCCCGATTGGCCGAATCAGGTTACGACCATTTCGAGGCGCGCTATGACCTCATTGGTGTGAACGCCATCTTGGGAGACGCGCTGCCAAACTGTGAACCTGCAGAAGTGCGGGCCAGAATTGCGGTGCGCGTGAACACTCAGGCGCAGGCACTGCATGTGGCCAATGAAGTGGAGGCCCTGTACACCAATGGGCCTGCTTCTGGGGGTGGTGCCAGCAAATCGGTGCGTGAAGTGATCGCTGTGGCATCGATGCTCATGCCCCGAAGCGCCATTCAAACTCAAACCGTGCTACTAGTCGAATCTGAGGCGCTGGCCTGACATGTTGTTAAGAGACATTGCACACACCCGAACGGGTGACAAGGGCGACCGATCTACCATCTCGGTCATTGCGTATGATCGAAAAAATTTTGAGTTGCTTGAGAAATGTCTGACCCCCGAAAAAGTGCTGGCGCATTTTGAGGGTATTGCGATGGGGCCTGTATTTCGTTATAGCTTGCCGCAACTTGGGGCGCTTAATTTTGTGATGCACAATGCTTTAGGTGGCGGCGTAACGCGTTCCTTGGCTCTTGATCCACACGGAAAATGTCTGAGTGCCAAACTGCTCAGTCTTGAGATTGAATAAACTTGTTTTGATTTTTTTGGAGATACTATGAAAAATAGTCGCACAGTTGGTTTGAAAAAAAGTTTGCTTAGCGTATTTTTAGGCTTAGGCGTCGCACTGACGGCCTCGCAAGCCCATGCGCAGGCCTATCCCAATAAACCCATCAAGGCCATCGTGCCCTTTGCTGCTGGCAGTGCCACAGATCAAATTGGCAGAGCCTTTGCACAAAAAATGTCAGAGGTTTTGGGTCAGCCCATTGTGGTTGAAAACAAAGCTGGTGTGAACGGCATGCTGGGAGCAGATGCAGTGGCCAAATCGGCACCCGATGGCTACACCATCCTGATTGGCACCAACAGTACCAATGCGGCCCTCAAAAGCCTCATGAAGAAATTACCATATGATCAAGACACCGCCTTTGCACCCATTGGCTACATGGGCTCGGTGCCGCTCATTGTGGCTGTGAACAACGACGTGTCTGCTAAGAATTTAAAAGAGTTTGTTGACATGGCAAAAGCAAAGCCAACAGCAGTGACATTTGCCAGTGCCAGCACATCGCAATTGGTTTCCTCAGAAATGTTGGCCAGCATGGCCGGTATTCAAATGACGCACGTCCCCTACAAGAGTGGCCCAGCCGCTATGACCGACCTGATTGGTGGTCAGGTCAACATGTTTACCGCCGACTTTGCGGTGATGTTGCCCCAAGTGAAGGGCGGCAAAATTCGCGGCTTGGCCGTGACTTCTACGCAGCGTTCCAAAGCCATACCTGAGCTGCCCACAGTGAATGAAGCACTCGGTTTGAAAGACTATGAACTGATTGCTTACTTCGCCATGTTTGCACCAGCGGGCACACCGGCCGACATGATTCAAAAACTCAATGCTGCTTTGAATGCTGCTGCCAACGACAAAGCCATTCTTGAGAGATTCTCTGCGCTGGGTTTTGAAACTGCACCTGGCTCACCTGATGCTTTGGCACAGCGCTCAAAGACTGAAACTGCCAAGTGGGCCAAAGCCATTCGCGAAGCAAAAATTGAAGCGCAGTAATCAGCCAAGCTTGCCCATATTTTTGTAATGCAGTCTATTCATCGCGCACTAAGCACCTTCATTTTTGTTTCCTGCAGTGTTTTCTTGCTTCAAGCATGCAGCGTATTGCAGTCTGAAACCTATGTGCCCAAGCGCGGTCAAATGGGCAAGGATGTCATGTGGCTGCCCACCAACGATGACTTGGTTTTCAAAATGTTGGATGCAGCCCAAGTGGGTCCCCGAGATGAGTTGGTTGACTTAGGTGCCGGCGATGGAAAAATTCCTATAGCAGCTGCACGTCAATTTGGCGCCCGAGCTTGGGGCATTGAATACAACAAAGACTTGGCAGCCTTAGCGCAGCGCAACGCCCAAAGGGCTGGTGTGGCCGAGCGTGTGCGCATTGTGCATGGCGACATTTTCAAAGAAGATTTCTCTAAAGCAACTGTGGTCACCATGTACTTGTTGGAAGAGTTGAATGCACAGCTCAGGCCAACCATCTTGGCAATGAAGCCTGGCACGCGGGTGCTTTCAAATACGTTCTCTATGGGCGACTGGGAGCCCGATCAAGTGATTCGTGTTTCGAATGGTACCGGCTATTTTTGGACTGTGCCTGCCAACGTAGCGGGTCTTTGGACACTTTCAGGCTTGGATGAAAATGGCAACGCCACTTTGAAGTTAGAACAATCTTTTCAGAGGCTAGGTGGATCTCTCACCCTTCAAGGCAAAACCCAAAATCTGCTGGGCGCCAGGATAGAAGGCTCTGTGCTTCATTTCAGCTTTATCAATGCCGATGGGCTACTGAAGGCAGTCAAAGTATTTGTGAACGGCCAATTGCTTTCTGGAGAGCTAACAGGGCCCTACGGCATGGTTGAATTGCAACCGGCAACTGTTAGGGTTGAAGGCCGTCGCCTATAAGGCCCTGATGGCTTGAAGTTTTGACGCTTTATCTTAATGGGCCAAATACCGGCTCAGTTTTCAATTACTTATTGGGTGCAGGTGCGAGTTCTACTGATGGTGCCGTCTGAGCTGTGCACTTCAGTCCAAGGGGTGCAAGTTGAATAGGCTTGTGGGGTGTAAACCGGTTGCTGCTGAATGATGACCGGATTGGGCTGAACGTAGACTGGTTGTCTGGTGGCCTCATAGATCAATATGCCACCGATTGCGGCTGGGACTGCCCAACCCCAACCACCACTGTAACCCCTGGCCCAATGACCATGACCGTGCCTGTAGCCATGCCCATGGTGCTGCGCCATGGCCGAAGCGCTGAGGGTTAAAAGCATCAAAACAAGTAATTTTTTCATCACAATCTCCTGTGGATAGCTATTCAACGTCTGAGGTCGGAGTTTGGTTTACGGGCCCAATTTGTCGGAGCCAAAGACAGAATATTCATAATTGGGTAGGATAGATTTTATTTATTCCATTTAGACAATTAATCGATCCAAAATGATGAAATCGCACGCCAATTTGATTGAATTCACAGCTCAGGCCATGGACGATGGTTTTGATGAAGTGGTCCAAAAGGACTGGGCCCCCGACCTGCTGGTCAAAAATCACACGCACCCCTTTGACGTCAGGGTCCAAGTAAATTCTGGACAAGTGCAATTAAGTCTTGCGTCAGGCACTCAAACATATGGGGCAGGGCAGAGCTTTTACCTTGAGCGAAATGTTGAGCACGCAGAGCAATATGGTCCAGAAGGTGCTCATTTTTGGGTAGCCCGTAAGTTGTAATTCAAAAATGCACATTCGTTTTGCCGCCCTCATGGCACTTGGCCTGTCGTTTTGCTTGTCTTCACAAGCTCAATCACCATTGCCAAGCCCATCAATTGGTGCACAACTTAAAGTGCACGGACTGCTATGGGATGCCCATGAGGTGACTGTTGCGCAAGTCAAGCGATTTGCTCAAAGTACAGGCTTTGTCAGCCGGGCTGAAAAAGAAGGCGGTGGCTTCATCTATGAGGCTGGCTTTGTACTGAAAAAAGGCTGGACTTGGCGTGCGCCCTTCGGAATTCCAGCGCAAGACAATGAGCCAGCAGTTCACCTGACCTTTGATGAGGCTCAAAAAATTTGTCAACACGAAGGCAAGCGTTTGCCCCGTGACACTGAGTGGGTCAATGCCGCTTTTGTCGAACAAAGAGCGCAAGCCCCTGACGGTTTTGTTTCAGGTAAACGCTACCGATATCCCAATGGCGACAGTGGGCGCCAAAGTCATTGTCTTGAAGGCTGCACTGCCTTAAAGGGGACTGCACCCGCGGGTTCACTGTGGCGTGGAACAGGACACGTGCCAGTCATGACAACGCGACCCGGTGTCAACGGTTTGTATGACATGGGCGGCAATGTCTGGGAATGGGTTGACACAGGCAGTGGTGACGAGCGAGTCACGCGAGGAGCTTCCTGGTGGTATGACGCCAGCAGACAGTTGGCAGAAGATGTGGCCACCAAGCCGCGAGACACGCGGGTCGGCTACGTCGGTTTCAGGTGCGTTGCGACTTTTTAAAAGGTAGGAAAATATTCCATTTTTCACGACCCTGAGGAATGCGATGAGCGCGTCGCATCGACAAAAATAAGATGTAAGACACAAAAATTCGACCCATGAGAATGAATGTAATCTTGGCGTCTTGGTGCGTCAGTTTTTCTGAATAAAAAACACTGATGTCAAAAAGCAGATTGAACAAACTCAAGGCAAACAACAATCCGAAAACAATGGCGGGAAATTTGCCATTCTTGTAAGACCAAACACCGGCTGATATGAACACAAACAAAATCCAAGCTCTGAAGTAAAGTGCTGGCATCATGAATTCTTGAACTGCTGGGTTTGAGAATAAATCGGTGGCGACGTCTTGCGTGAAGACAGTAAGGCGCACAAACCAAATGGCTGAGAACAAAACTAAGATGGCCAGTCGAAACGGGAAATACGTATCTACTGTAAAAGTTGTCGAAACTGGCTTGGCCAGTAAAGCCTCCAATTCGTGGGCTGTGACAAGGGGTTTGCGTTGTAAAGCCATATTGCAGTACTGGAACATTTTTAAAATAAGTTTGACTTGATACAGGTCAATAAATGCCAGATTAATCATCATCAATTTAACAAGGACCCTATGAATTTCGCACCCATGATTGAGCTCACCCGCAACGGCATTTCTGAATGCTTGCACATGGGCGCATTGGCTGTCACAGACATCCATGGCAAATTGATTGCGTCTACTGGCAATCCAAGTTGGATGTGCTTTACACGTTCAACTCTCAAAGCTCTACAAGCTTTGCCCCTCATTCAAAGTGGTGGCGCCAAACAATTTGGTTTTACGTCGCAAGAACTGGCGCTCATGTGTGCCAGCCACAATGGGGAGGACATGCACGTTGCGCAGGTTTCGTCTATTTTGAAAAAAAGCGGTACCACCTACAAACAAATGCAATGTGGATGCCATGTGCCCTATCGTTTTTCATTCAACGACCTGCCGCTGCCTGAAGGTTTTGAATACGACGAGCGTCATCACAATTGCAGTGGCAAGCACAGTGGCTTTTTGGCCTATTGCGCGCTACACGAATTGCCAACAGAAACCTACACAGATCTGACTCATCCTTTGCAACTTCAAGTGCGCAAAGCTGTGGCTGACGTGGCAGGCATAGCTTCTGAAGACTTGGCTTGGGGCATTGATGGTTGCTCTGCCCCCAACTTTGCCATGCCACTTTCGAATTTGGCGCAGGCCTATGCTCGTTTGGCGCAACCAGAATCCAGCAACGAATATGGTGCCAGCTTGAAACTCTTAGGCGAGGCCATGTCAGCTCACCCCGAGTTAGTCTCTGGTACAGGCAGAAACGATGCCGATCTCATGCGTGTAGGTCGTGGTGATTGGGTGACGAAGGTGGGTGCAGATGGTGTCCAAGTCATTGCCAGTCGCGCTCGCGGACAAGCCCTAGCGATCAAAATTGCCGATGGCAACAAGCCTGCTTTGTTTGCAGCTTCCGTAGAAGCATTGGATCAGTTGGGATGGCTCGATTCGGAACAACGCGAGGCCTTGAGGCCTTGGCGCTCTGCAGTATTGAAAAATATCAAAGGCGCACACGTGGGTGAGCGCCGAAGTGTTTTCAAAATCCAAACGCTTTAACGAGCCCAGCTTACTTTGTAGACAGAAAAAGCAGTTAGCAGGCCGTAGCTCACCATGCCCGCTGCAATGAGCGAAAACATTTCAGCTGCGGTACCGTTGTTGTGAGTTAGCCAAATACCTCCTGCTGCCACCAAACACAATCTGAAAGTGCCCGCCAAAACGGGTCCAAGAAGTTTGCCTGCACCTTGAGATGCAAAATACAAACACAAACCCAAGGCAAAGAAACCGTAGCAAGGTCCAATCCATTGGAAGTAAAGCGTTGTGTAAGAAAGCACCAAAGGGTTGGAGGTGAACAGATCAGTCCAGATACCAGGCCAAAAGCAAACTAGCAATCCAATGCAGCCGACCAAAGCGCTTGAAAGCAATGCACCAGACCAAGCTACTTGTTTGGCACGCTCAACCAAGTTGGCACCTAAGGCCATGCCGACCATGGGCAGACACGCCACGCCAAAAGCAAAGGTGATCGGGACTAACAAAAATTCCAATCGAGTGCCAATGCCATAGGCGGCTAAAGCTTCGGGGCCCAAACTGGAGATCAAGCTCGTGACCACCACAATGGTGGCCACAGTTTGGAGCGAACTTAAGCTGGACATACCGCCTACTTTTAGAATGTCGATGAACAAGGCGCGAGACAAGGGGCTGTTAAAGCTGAGCTTTAACCGGCTGCGAGAAGAGCGCAAGTAAAAGAACAAATAAATGGCGCTTGCAGAATATGCTGTCACATTGCCAGCAGCAACGCCTGCCATGCCAAAGCTAGGAATGGGGCCAAGGCCCAATCCCAAAATGCCACTCAGGGCGACTTGCCCGATGCATACCGAGAGAAGCACCTTGGAGGGCGTGCGCATATTGCCGGTGCCACGTAACACAGACGTGAATGAGTTTGTCAGCCAAATGCTCACAGCCCCTAAAAAGGCAATGTGCGCATAGTCAAGGCAATGCTCAAGTGCTTCTGCTTGACCGCCCATTGCTGTGAAGATAGGGCGACTGAACCAGAGAAAAATCAGAGTAAAAAAAAGGCCGATGCCAAGCGCAATGAGCGTAGCGTGCAAAACCAAGGCATTGGCCTTGGGCGTGTCATTTGCACCCAATGCTCGACTGATGGCCGAAGAAATACCGCCTCCCATGGAGCCAGCAGACAACATCTGCTGCAACATGACCATCGGAAATACCAAGGCCATGCCAGCAAGAGAGAGAAGTCCCAGTTGGCCCACATACCAAGTTTCAGCGATGGTCACCAGTGCGCTGGCGGTCATAGCAAAAATATTGGGTAACGCCAGTCGCCAAATGGTGGGAAAAATAGGCGCCGAGGTCAGTGCGTTTTGCAATCGTGCTAACTTATTTGTTTTGAAAGACAGGCGCACGTTTGTTCAAAAACGCATCCATGCCTTCCTTTTGATCCTCAGTAGCAAACATCGAATGGAACAAGCGGCGCTCAAACATCACGCCATCGCTCAGACCACTTTCAAACGCGCGATTGACCGATTCCTTGGCAGCCATCACAGCCAACCGGCCCATACCGCAAATGACCAAGGCGGCGCCCAAGGCTTCTTCCATGAGTTTGTCAGTGGGAACCACCCGGCTGACCAAGCCTGAACGCTCTGCTTCTTGCGCGTCCATCATCCGGGCTGTCAAAGCCAAGTCCATGGCCTTTGATTTTCCTACGGCGCGCGGCAAGCGTTGTGTGCCGCCTGCGCCGGGAATGATGCCCAGTTTGATTTCAGGCTGACCAAACTTGGCGTTTTCTGCGGCAATGATGAAGTCACACATCATCGCCAATTCGCAACCACCACCTAGTGCAAAGCCACTGACCGCTGCAATGACGGGTTTGCGAATGCTGCGAATGGTTTCCCAATTGCGGGTGATGAAGTCTTCTTTGTAGACGTTGTTGAAATTGTGCTTTGCCATGGCCGAGATGTCGGCACCGGCCGCAAAGGCTTTTTCGCTCCCGGTGATGATGATGCAGCCAATGTCTTCATCGGCATCGAATGCCTTGAGTGCTGTACCCAATTCGTCCATCAAGGGGCCATTCAAAGCGTTTAGAGCTTTGGGGCGGTTGAGGGTGACGATGCCAACTTTGCCGCCTTCAACGCGGACTTCAATGTTTTCGTAAGACAAAAGGATTCTCCAATCAGGTTTTAAATACCATTACCCCTGACTATAACGGGATGAAAAGGTGCTTCAATCAAGGGAAAATATTAGCCAACCGATCGGTCGGGTAATGTTACATTTTCAGTTTTAGCCCTTCAGCAAAATTCAGGCAGGACGCCATCATGACCCAAGACCCAACTTTGTCAGTGACATTTGAAAAACGCGGCGCCGTGGCTTTGGTCACTTTGAACCGCCCTCAAGCCTTGAACAGCTTCACGCGCCAAATGCACCATGACTTATGGGCAGCGTTTGACCAAGCCGAAGCCGATCCAGAAATCAGAGCCATGGTGTTGACGGGCGCAGGCAGGGGTTTTTGTGCGGGGGCCGATTTATCAGAGTTCGATTTCACACCTGGCCCCGACATGGTCAAGCGTGCCGATCCTGGTCCCATCATTGACCAAGCCTTCAACCCAAGCACCCGCCGCATTCAAGCTTTGCGCATGCCGGTTGTGGCCGCAGTCAACGGCGTGGCAGCTGGCGCGGGTGCCTCCATTGCCATGGCTTGCGACATTGTCATTGCTGCGCCTCAAGCCAGTTTTATTCAAGCCTTCAGCAAAATTGGCCTCATTCCAGACGCCGGCAGCAGTTGGTTGTTGGTGGAGCGTTTGGGCCTGCCCCGCGCTTTGGCTTTGGCCATGACAGGCGACAAATTGATGGCCGAGCAAGCCAAGGCTTGGGGCATGATTTGGGATGTTTCGGAAGACCCGTTGGCAACAGCCATTGCTTTGGCAGAAAAATTGGCCACCATGCCCACCAAAGCCTTGGTGGCCACCCGCAAATTGATGGCCGGCGCCCACACGCGCAGCTTGTCTGAGCAACTTGACCAAGAGCGCGATGCACAATCTGCGCTGGGTAAATCGCACGATTACTTTGAAGGCGTCAAAGCTTTCTTGGAAAAACGCCCAGCCAATTTCAAAGGTGAATGAACATGACCGCCACCACCAATAAGCAAGCAACACCCTCGCAAGCTGCCATGGATTTGGCAAGACAAGTGGGTGTGTCTATGTTTGCGGTTGACACTGCAAGCAAAGACACCATGGGCATGAAGCTCCTTTCATGTGAGCCTGGCCGTGCAGTCATTCAAATGACCGTCAAAGAGATGCATTTGAATGGTCATAAAATTTGCCATGGTGGTTTTATATTCACGCTGGCCGACTCCACCTTCGCGTTTGCCTGCAATAGCTACAACAAGGTGGCCGTTGCGGCAGGCTGCAGCATTGAATTTTTAAAATCAGGTCAGCTGGGCGATGTGCTGACCTGTGTCGGGCAAGAGCAAGCCTTGAGCGGACGTCACGGCATTTATGACATGAAAGTGACCAATCAAAATGGCGAAGTGATAGCCATGTTCAGAGGCAAGAGCGCTCAAATCCAAGGCACAGTCATTCCTGAGTAATTCGATACAGCTGCATCACGACGGAGAATTTTCATGAGCATCCCCTCACGTTTGCCCTTAGAGTCCATAGAAAAAGCCAGCATCGACGAGTTGCGTTCCTTGCAACTCAAACGATTGAAAGCCACGCTTCAACACGCCTACGACAACTCGCCGGTTTACAAAGTCAAGTTTGATGCAGCCGGCGTGCATCCAAGTGATTGCCAATCGTTGGCTGACTTGGCTAAGTTTCCATTTACCACCAAAGCAGATTTGCGCGACAGCTACCCCTATGGCATGTTTGCAGTGCCACGTTCAGCTTGCTCACGCATTCATGCTTCAAGTGGTACCACCGGCAAGCCCACTGTGGTGGGCTATACCCAGCGCGACATTGACACATGGGCTACGGTGGTGGCTCGCAGCATTCGTGCTGGCGGCGCTCAAGCGGGTGACATGGTGCATGTGAGCTATGGCTATGGCTTGTTCACTGGCGGTTTGGGTGCTCACTATGGCGCAGAAAAATTGGGCCTCACGGTTGTACCTTTTGGTGGCGGACAAACCGAACGCCAAGTGCAGCTGATTCAAGACTTCAAGCCCGATATCATCATGGTCACGCCCAGCTACATGTTGGCCATTGCCGATGAGTTTGAACGCCAAGGCATTGACCCTCGCAGCAGCTCCTTGCGCATTGGTATTTTTGGTGCTGAGCCATGGACCAACGACATGCGTGCAGCCATTGAGCACCGGATGGGCATTGATGCGGTTGATATATACGGCCTGTCAGAAGTGATGGGGCCTGGCGTGGCCAGTGAGTGCATTGAAACGAAAGATGGCCCCACCATTTGGGAAGACCATTTCTACCCAGAAATTATCAACCCAGACACGGGTGAGCCTGTGGCCGATGGTGAAATGGGCGAACTCGTCTTTACCAGCCTCACCAAAGAAGCTTTGCCCATCATTCGATACCGCACACGCGATTTAACCCGTTTGTTGCCAGGCACAGCCAGAACCATGCGCCGTATGGAAAAAATCACGGGCCGCAGCGACGACATGATGATCATTCGAGGTGTGAATGTTTTTCCAACACAAATAGAAGAGCTGATTTTGAAGCGACCCGAATTGGCGCCGCATTATCAATGCGTGCTAACGCGCGAGGGCCCCATGGACAACCTGAAGGTGGCTGTTGAAACACGCCCTGGTACAGCCCCCGACAGCATCGAGGCCCGAGCTGCCGCCAAAATGTTGCAACATGAAATCAAGGTTTACATTGGCTCTAGTGTCGAAATTGATTTGCGCCCTGAGGGGGGTGTTGAGCGCAGCCAAGGTAAAGCCAAGCGAGTGCTTGACCTGCGTGGCAAATAACTCAGCGCAGTTAAGCGTTTTTTGAAGTGCCGTCCAGCCATGCGCTGGTTCGGGCTTTATGGGCCAGGTCGGAGTTGGTATAACTCAAGCGCCAGGTGTGAACATCTGTGGGCACGCTTAAATCTAAGACAAACACTTTTTGATCCCGCGTGATGGTGGCTTTGGCTTTCTTATCGTTGCCAAGTATCAAGGTCAAGTCTTCCAGTTTTTTCAAACGCCAAGTGGTCGCTTTGGCTTTACTGCTCGAAACGGCCCACCATTCATCGCCAGCCGCCATGCCTGCTTTCTCGGCGGCGCCACCCCGCAAGACAGCTTTGATTTGAACCACGCCTTGAACTTCTGCAACACGCAGACCCAAGCGTTGTGCCATTTGCGAGGGATCTTCGTGCACGACCACACCGTGCGAAGAGAGCAAAGTTTTAAGTGGGAGTTCTTGCGTGCTGTGAACCCATGCTTTGATTTCTTTTAGCCAACTGCGGCCGGTTTGTTCTTGCAGCTCTGCCAACAAGTTGGCTTCTGTGAGGGGACCGCCTTTGCAGCGTTGCCACAAGCCCCGCATGACTTGGTCTAGGTTGGCGTTGCCTTCTGATCGCAAAGACAGATCAAGGCACAGAGCCACCAATGCACCCTTGGCGTAGTAGCTGATGGTGGCATTGGGCGTGTTTTCATCTTGACGGTAATACTTCACCCAAGCATCAAAGCTGGCTTGCGCCACAGACTGAACCTGCCTGCCCGGTGCTTGCAAAACCATGTTGATGGTTTTGTTGATCAATTTGAAATACGTGGTGTCATCAATCAGCTTGGCGCGGCGCAACAGCAAATCATCGTAGTAGCTGGTGAAGCCTTCAAAGAACCAAAGTAGCTCAGTGTAATTTTCTTGGGTGTAGTCATACCGTTCAAACTCAGCAGGCCGCAATTGCTTCACATTCCAAGTGTGAAAGTATTCGTGGCTGATCAAGCCCAGCAAGGTGACGTAACTGTCTGGCATTTTTTTCATGCCGAGCGAAGGTAAATCGCGTCGGTTGCAAATGAGGACGGTTGAATTTCGATGCTCTAAGCCGCCATAGCCATCTTCTACCGCATTCAGCATGAAGACGTAGCGTTTGTGGGGCGCGCTGGCGCTGGGTTTTTTCTCGTGCCAAAACTTGATGGCCGTCTCGCAAATTTTTTGAGTGTCTGCCATAAGTTTGGCGCCATCAAAAGAGGCCATTGCGCCCGCCACCACAAACTCATGCGGTATGCCACAAGCTGTAAACTCACCGCGCCAAAAGTTGCCTAATTCAAAGGGGCAATCGACCAATTCATCGTAGTTGGCCGCCACATAATCACCAAAGCCCTGCTTATTGACTTTGCTTGCTTGCAAGCCAGTAGCGGCAATCCAAGTACTGCCTTTGATAGGGGTCAATGTGAGGGCATGTGGCCTGTCTTCTTGGCCATGCACTCTCAAGCACAAACTGGTGCCATTGAAAAACCCCCGCTGTGTATCAAGCCATGCAGAACGGACTGAATTGTCAAAGGCATACACCTCGTAACTCAGTTGCAAGGCTTGCCCTTCTTTGCATTGGATGAACCACTGACTTTTATTTTCTTGCTGAATGGCAACTGCTTTGCCGACTTGTGTGGCTTTCAAGTGCTGCAAGTTTTTAGCAAACTCGCGCACCAAGTAGCTGCCTGGAATCCAGACTGGTAAGGAAACCACTTGGCCGGCCTGAGGCGCTGCAATGTGCAGCGAAACTTTGAACAGGTGGGAGTGTGTCTGGCTGGCATCAACCCTGTAGTGAACAGCCGGAGCAATTTTCTTCGAACTCATGTGGCGGCGGCTCCAATCAGGCAACTTAACGCAGCCACAAGGGTGAGGTGCAGTCGCAAGGGCAACCATTCTTGTAGACCTGCTTCAACATAGCTTGGACGGTCAACGGCATAGCAAATGCCCAATAACAAGGCCAGTAAAGGCAAGCCAGCAAATGCGGGCATGGTGACGGCAACCCATGCCAGCAAGGAAGGCACAACGCCCCAGCCAAAGTTAAACAGTGGCGCATTGTGCATGCGTGAAATATTTTTAAATCCAATGCCCCAATGAATGCCGCCTAAAAAAGAAACGATGGCAGCGCCGTAACCGGCCATGGCCAAAGCCAAGAAGGGGTGCAAGTCGGCATCGACTAACCAGAGCAAGACAGCCATGCCGACAAAAGGAATGAGGCCCGCATAAGCCAAAAGCTTGACTTGCCTGCGAGTTTGATCTGCGTGGACGTTCATGGCTTGACTGCGTTCAACAAAGATTCAATTTGGGCGGCCTCAATGGCACCTGGCACACGGGTGCCGTCTGCTACAAACATGGTGGGTGTACCGTTGATGCGATTCTTTTTACCGAACTCAACAATGGCATCGATGTTGTGGGTTTCGCAGGCCACTGTGGGTGGCGCAATCCCTTGCAGCATCCAGTCATTCCAGGTTTTGGCTCTGTCTTTGGCGCAGGCAATGTTGCGTGATTTGACTTTGGAGTCTTCGCCCAAAACAGGGTACATCAAGTGGTAAATGGTGACGTTGTCGATCTTTTGTAAATCACGTTCAAAGCGTTTGCAGTAGCCGCAATTGGGATCGGCAAAGACGACCAGTTTGCGCTTGCCATTGCCCCTCACTTGCGTGAAAGCAAATTTAACAGGCAGGCTGTCAAACGGGATGGCGGAAAGTTTGTCGTTTCGCTCTTCCGTTAAATTGCGTTTTTGTTTGGTGTCAATCAAGGCGCCTTGAATCAGAAAGTCGCCTTTGGCATCGGTGTAAAAAATTTCATTGCCTTGAACCCGAATTTCAAACACACCGGGCATGGGAGTTTTGGAAATCTCTTCAATTTTAGGCAAAGAAGGCAGGCGCTCGCTCAAGGTTTTTTTCAAGTTGGCATCTTGGGCTATGGCGCAAGTGCTGGCCACTAGCCAGCAAATGGTGGTGAAAGCTTTGATCAAGCGCATGCTTTAAATTTCCTAAGGTTCCGAAAGGCGATAAAAATAGAATCAATGCTGCGATGAAGATTTCATGGCTTGTGAGGCCATCCATTTCTTCAAAGGACTCAGTTGATTGAAAGTAGACATGCCCCAGTTGCGAAGTTTTTGCAGCGGTAGATCGGGTTGTGCAAAGAGCATTTGCAAGCCATTGGTCACAAAGCCCATGGCCAATACTTCGGCTTGGCGTGAACGTTCGTAGCGCCGCAGCAATTTGGCATCGCTCAAGGGCCTCCAAAATTCTTTCGCTTGAATGACGCGAGACAAGGCCATGACATCGGCCAGTCCCACATTCAAGCCTTGCCCCGCCAGCGGATGCATGGCGTGTGCAGCGTCTCCGGCCAATGCAAATGATGTGGCGCGTTGGCCAGATTCTGAATGGGGCATGCTGCCAGTCCAGCGTGCTGCCTTGGCCAACTGCAAAGGCCATACAGCCCGCTCACTGATTAATTCAATGCTGCCTGCCACACCTTTGCTGGCCTCTTGTAATTGCATGCAAAAACTGGCTGCGTCGGTGGTTTTCAATTGTTCAGCGCGGTTGGGTGTGAGTGACCACACCACAGCCCACTGGCGGCTATCTTCACCGCCGATGGGCAGGAATGCCAAAATTTCGGGGCCGTGTGCAGTGTGAAACCACTGACGTGCAATTTGCTGGTGTGGCGCTTGGGTTTGAATGCGGCAAGCCAATGCGTGTTGTTCGTAATGCTTCACATCAAACGCAACACCCAACTCGGCGCGCGTTTGGCTGGCGCGGCCTTCGCAAATGACAGTCAAGGGCGCCCGCACATTTTTTGGAACTTCTTGAATCAGTGGCTGAAAACCAATGGCCTTCGCTAAATTTTTTTCCAAGGTGGGGACATCAATCATCCAGTTCAACGCCTCAACATTTTGTTGGGCGGCGTTGAATTCCAGGTTGCCATCTTGATCGCCTTCAATTTGCATTTTCAAAATGGGGGTGCAGGCAGTTCCTTCTGGCCAGCAACGCAGGTCAGTCAACAATTGTTGTGAGGCCGAATTCAAAGAATAGGCTCGCACATCGCTGTGACCATGGCCTGATTTTTGCGCGTCCGATAGGTTCACCAATGCCACACGCAGACCTTGCGATGCCAACATCAAAGACAAGCTTCGCCCAACAATGCCCGCGCCCCGAATGCAAACGTCAAATTGAGTGGATGGTTGAGACATGAGTCAGATTGTAGAAGCCCTGCAGAAGGCTTGGTTCAAATGGGGGTGTCCCAAGTCAAGGCTACGCCGTATTTCGTTTGCAAAACTGCAATGTCTTGTGGGGTGTCCATGTCGACTTTGTAGTGGGGGTTAGGCGTTGCCCATTGGTGAACTTGTTGCGGATTGAGTTGACGCCACTCTTTGCCGCCAGGCAAGTCTTTAAAAGAAGGGCCGCCTGAAAAAGTGGCCTCTTGTGAGTGAGCCAACAGGTCAGACATGACTTTTTGCGACAACATGACAGGATTGCCAGGCTGATTTTCAACCCATGGCTGAAGCATTTGAGTGTCAGCTGGACTGGCTTTGACAGCAGCGATCAGAGCTTGTAAATCGGCCGCATCTAGCAGGGGTTGGTCGGCCAAGGCCACCATCAGCCACTGTGCTTGTAGGGTTTGTGCTTTGGCCAAGCCCAGATGCAAAGAGCTGTTTTGGCCATCCGTGGGCTGTGGGTTAAGTACCTGATGGATTGGCATGGCGGGCCAATGTGGCTTTCTCAAAGTCACATGTGGTCTTGTGTTCAGCGAGGACTGAATGATGTCTGCCTTGTGTCCCAAGACCAGAACCGTTTCATCGATCCCTGCATTTTCTAGGGCTGTGAGAAGGCGGTTGAGCAGCGTTTGACCATCCCTCAACAGCAAGCATTTAGGCCGTCCGCCCATTCGAGAAGCGGTGCCAGCGGCCAACACCACCGCCACAATTCGCAGGCGGGGGCAAGGTGGGGTGAGTTGGCAATTCAAGGTGCTTTGCAACATGGCTGAAGACATGGTTTAAATTAGACCACGCAGACCCTTTAAAATCACGGATTCATCGCTGAATCCAAGAAAGTCTTCCATGAGCCTCAAATGCGGCATTGTGGGCCTGCCCAACGTTGGCAAGTCCACCCTTTTCAACGCCCTGACCAAAGCAGGCATTGCAGCCGAAAACTACCCTTTTTGCACCATTGAGCCCAATACGGGCGTGGTGGAAGTGCCCGATGCCCGCCTGCAAGAACTGGCGGCCATCATCACCCCTGAGCGCATCGTCCCTGCCATTGTGGAGTTTGTCGATATTGCGGGCTTGGTCGCTGGCGCCAGCACTGGCGAGGGTTTGGGCAACAAATTCTTGGCGCATATTCGCGAAACAGATGCCACCATCAACGTGGTGCGGTGCTTTGAAGACGACAACGTGATTCACGTGGCTGGCCGAGTTGACCCCATCTCGGACATCGAAGTCATCCAAACTGAGTTGTGTCTGGCCGATTTGTCAGCCGTTGAAAAAGGTTTGCACCGCGTGCAAAAAACAGCCCGTTCTGGCGACAAAGAATCGATCAAGTTGGTAGCCATTTTGGAAAAATGCCAAGCTGCATTGAACCAAGGTCAACCCGTTCGCACCATTGACTTCAGCAAAGAAGAGCGCCCACTGCTTCAACAGTTTTTCTTGATCACCGCCAAGCCCGCCATGTTTGTGGCCAATGTGGCTGAAGATGGTTTTGAGAACAACCCCTTGCTAGATCGTTTGAAGGCATACGCTGCAGCACAAAACGCCCCAGTGGTGGCGATCAGTGCCAAGTTAGAAGCGGAAATGTCTGAGATGTCAGACGAAGACCGTCAGATGTTCTTGGAAGAGTTGGGTCAAACAGAACCAGGACTGAACCGATTGATTCGCTCTGCTTATTCGCTTTTGGGTTTGCAAACGTATTTCACTGCAGGCGTGAAAGAAGTGCGCGCTTGGACCATCCATGTAGGCGACACCGGCCCCCAAGCTGCGGGAGTGATTCACACCGACTTTGAAAAAGGGTATATCCGTGCACAGACCATTTCGTACGAAGATTTCATCTCGTACAAAGGTGAGCAAGGTGCCAAAGACGCCGGCAAAATGCGCGCTGAAGGCAAGGAGTACGTGGTCAAAGATGGCGACGTGATGAACTTCTTGTTCAGCAGCTAAACCAGAAATCACATCAGATGTCTTCTTGGCTCAGCCCGGACATGGTGCTGATCATCTCGGTCTGCACTGCCGCAATTTTGGGTGGAGGTTTAATCAAAGGCACATTGGGTGTGGGTTTGCCTTTGTTTGCGGTGCCCGTCATGTCGCTTTTTATCAGCAGCACTCAAGCCATCGCGCTGGTGTCTGTGCCTGTTTTGGTTTCCAACATTTGGCAGGTCTGGCAAGAAGGAAGTTTGAAAACCAGCCTGAAGCGTTTTTGGCCCCTCATGCTGACGCAAGCCATCTTGACAGTGCTCTCGGTCTATTGGACTTTGTCCTTCAGCGTTCGTGAATTGAACATGGTTCTGGCGTTTGCCTTGATCGTAGCCGTGGTGCTCATGGCCTTCAAGCCCAGCTTCAACATTCCGCCAGAAAAGGAAGCTGCAGCCAGTGCGCTTGTGGGGGTCACCTCCGGCTTGCTTGGCGGCGCATCCTCATTGATGGGTCCTATTGTGATCAGCTACATGATGTCTTTGAAGCTCAGCAGAGACGAATTTGTGGGCTGTATCAGTGTGATTTATTTGAACGCTGCTTGGCCTCTTTATTTGGCCATGTGGCATTTTGGCCGGATGTCATTGGACGATGTGGGGTACTCTTTTATTGCCATCATTCCGATGTTTTTGGGCCTTCAGGCAGGTCAAAAAATTAGACATCGCTTGAGTGAAGAGACTTTTCGCCGAGCCTTGCTTGGTTTTTTAATGGTGGTAGCTGTCATGTTGTTGTTTCGCTAACGTAGATTTGACCAGGTCACTGGCATCAAAACACCCACAAAAGCAAGCTTGTCATCAGCAGGTACCGAAAAAATTTACCAATCGCCATGTAAAACGTACAGGCAACCAGAGGCATTTTGAGCCATCCCGCAACGGCACACAAAGGATCGCCGACGCCTGGAAGCCAAGACAATAAGCAAGCTTTAGGGCCTAACTTCTCCAGCCATTGGAGCGCGCGCCAATGCATTCGATCGCTCATGCTGTCATTGGCCGGGCTCTGATGGGCCTGGCGGCTGCGTACTTTGTCGATCGCATGGTGTGCGCCATAGCCCATCCACCAACTCAGCACGCCGCCAAGCGTATTTCCCGCTGTGGCAACCCAAATAGCCGCCCAGAATAAATCGGGGTTGAGTTTGACCAAACCAAACACGGCAGGCTCAGATCCCATGGGGAGCAAGGTTGCCGAAATAAATGCGATGGTGAACACGGTCGACAGGCCGTGTTCAGGCAGCGCCAACCATGCCATGAGTTGTGCCAAGAGGGGTGAGAGCCATGCTTCCATTTGCCTCAGAGTGTAGCCAAAGGTTTCTATTTTGAAATTTATTCAAAAATAAATCCCTTGCTCAAAAAGTAAGCAATTACAATCGTGCCTCCTTTTTAAGCAATCACCTTCGTTTCTCTTTCTCTATGTCCATGCAAATCGGACCTTACGTTTTACCCAATGCTATTTTTGTAGCGCCCATGGCGGGCGTCACAGATCGGCCCTTTCGCCAATTGTGCAGACAGTTTGGTGCAGGCTATGCTGTGAGTGAAATGGTCACATCGCGCAAAGACTTGTGGAAAAGTTTGAAGACTTCGCGTCGTGCCAACCACGATGGCGAGCCTGGGCCCATTGCCGTGCAAATTGCTGGTACCGATGGGCCTATGATGGCCGAGGCAGCGGCTTACAACATCGATCAAGGCGCGCAGATCATTGACATCAACATGGGCTGCCCTGCCAAAAAGGTTTGCAACAAATGGGCAGGTTCAGCGCTAATGCAAAACGAAAAACTGGCCATTGAAATTGCACAAGCAGTGGTCGCAGCTTGCGCGCCACGGGGTGTCCCTGTGACTTTGAAAATGCGCACCGGCTGGTGCGACACAGAAAAAAATGCTTTGACATTGGCCAAGGCGTTTGAAAGCGCAGGCATTCAAATGGTCACGGTGCATGGCCGCACGCGCGAGCAAGGCTACAAAGGTTTTGCTGAATACGACACTGTGGCGGCCGTGAAAGCGGCCCTCAAAATTCCAGTCGTGGCCAATGGCGACATCGATTCACCCGACAAGGCGCTGCAAGTTTTAAAGCACACAGGCGCAGATGCGTTGATGGTCGGCCGTGCCGCTCAAGGACGGCCATGGATCTTTCGTGAGATCGTGCATTTCTTGGCAACGGGCGAGTACTTGGCGCCGCCCTTGGTAGCCGAAGTCAAGCGTGCTTTGCTTGAACATTTGCAAGACCACTACGGTTTGTATGGTGAACTGACAGGGGTGCGTTCTGCACGCAAGCACATTGGCTGGTATGTGCGCGATTTACCAGGCGGTGAGGTGTTTAGAGAGTACATGAATACGTTGGAAACGGCCGATTTGCAATCACGGGCCGTGACAGATTTTTTTGAAGACATGGCGGCGCTCATGGAGCGCATGCCAAAGGCTGTTGCAGGCAATCAAGCTGAAATGGCTTTGGAGACAATGGAATGAGCAAGAAAAAAATTGATGAGTGCATCCGTGACAGTTTGAACGATTATTTTCGTGACATGGCGGGTGAAGAGCCCCATGGCATGTATGACATGTTGCTGAACGTGGTGGAGAAGCCACTGTTGGACGTGGTCATGCAACGTGCAGGTCAAAACCAATCGCGCGCTGCGGAGTGGCTGGGTTTGAACCGCAACACACTTCGCAAAAAACTTTTAGAACACAAACTTGTGAAGTGAAAAAATGAAAGCACTGATTTCAGTCTCTGACAAAACTGGCATCGTGGAACTTGCTCAAGCGCTGCATGCGCTGAAGGTAGAGTTGGTCTCCACCGGCGGCACCGCCAAGCTGCTGGCCGAACAAGGTTTGCCCGTGACGGAAGTGGCGCAGGTTACCGAGTTTCCAGAAATGTTGGACGGCCGTGTCAAAACATTGCACCCCAAAGTTCACGGCGGTTTATTGGCGCGCCGTGATCTGCCTGAGCACATGGCAGCACTGAAAGCGCACGGCATTCAAACCATCGATTTGCTCATCGTCAATTTGTACCCCTTTGAAGCCACTGTGGCCAAGCCTGGCTGTACTTTGGAAGATGCCATTGAGAACATCGACATTGGCGGCCCCGCCATGGTGCGAAGTGCGGCCAAGAACTGGAAAGACGTGGCGGTGCTGACCGATGCGTCGCAGTACGCCACCGTGATTGAAGAGCTGACAAGCCAAGGCAAGGTGTCTGAAAAAACACGTTTTGCTTTGTCGGTGGCGGCCTTCAATCGCATCAGCAATTACGACGCAGCCATCAGCGATTATTTGTCCTCTTACGACTTGAAAAATGGGGCCCGCGCCCAATACCCCGCGCAATCCAACGGCCGATTTGTGAAATTGCAAGACCTGCGCTATGGCGAGAACCCGCATCAAACGGCTGCTTTTTACCGGGATCTGCATCCAGCGCCAGGCTCTTTGGTCACGGCAGTGCAGGTGCAAGGCAAAGAGCTGTCTTACAACAACATCGCAGATGCCGATGCAGCCTGGGAATGCGTCAAGAGCTTTGCTGAAGCTGCCTGCGTGATTGTGAAGCACGCCAATCCTTGCGGTGTGGCCGTGGGTACCAACGCGCTTGATTGCTACAACAAAGCCTTCCAAACCGATCCAACATCAGCCTTTGGCGGCATCATTGCTCTGAATCGCCAAGTAGACGCAGCGGCTGCCCAACAAATTAGCAAGCAGTTTGTCGAAGTGCTGATGGCGCCTTCATACTCGCCTGAAGCTCTGGAAATTTTCAAAGCCAAAGCCAATGTACGCGTCCTGCAAATTGCCTTGCCTGCATTCAAAGCAGGTGGCACTGCATTTGAGCAAGGCCGCAACGCGCAAGACATCAAGCGGGTAGGCTCTGGTTTGCTTATTCAAACCGCCGACAACCACGAGTTGCAATTGGCCGACCTCAAAGTGGTGACCCAAGTTCAACCTACGCCTGCACAGCTGCAAGATTTGTTGTTTGCATGGAAAGTGGCCAAGTACGTCAAGAGCAATGCCATTGTGTTTTGCGCCAATGGCATGACCATGGGTGTAGGCGCTGGTCAAATGAGCCGATTAGACTCTGCCCGAATTGCCAGCATCAAAGCCGGGCATGCCGGTTTGAGTTTGAAAAACACTGTGGTGGCCAGTGATGCCTTTTTCCCGTTTCGTGACGGCCTTGATGTGGTGGTGGACGCTGGGGCCAATTGCGTCATTCAGCCTGGCGGTTCTATGCGCGACCCCGAAGTGATAGCCGCAGCAGATGAACGCGGCGTGGCCATGGTGTTTTCTGGTGTACGCCACTTTCGCCACTGATTGGTGGTGCAAGTTCAATGAAAAAGGGCTCTTGATGAGCCCTTTTTTGTGCTGCCACAGACCTTACAGCGTCTTGAAAATTTCGCGCGCAGCACTCACAGTGTCGGCAATGTCTTGCGCCGAGTGCGCCCCGCTCACAAAGCCAGCCTCGTAAAGTGCAGGTGCAATGTAAACGCCGCGATCTAGCAAGCCATGGAACAAAGAGTTGAACTTGTTGCCATCGGTTTTCATGACTTGCGCGTAGTTGCTGGGCAAGGTGGGCAACAAGAAGAAGCCAAACATGCCGCCCTCGCAGTCACCTGCAAAAGGGACGCCCTCAGCGGCAGCGGCAGCCGTTAAGCCATCGACCAGTGAACGTGTTGTGGCACTCAATGCATCAAAAAATCCTGGCTTGCTGATTTCAGCCAAGGTGGCCAAGCCGCAAGCGGTGGCCACTGGGTTGCCGCTCAGTGTGCCGGCTTGGTAAACAGGTCCCAAAGGTGCGAGCTGTTCCATGACAGCGCGCTTGCCACCGAATGCTGCCAATGGCATGCCGCCGCCAATTACTTTGCCCATGACCGTCATGTCGGGCTCAAAGCCTGAAATGCTTTTGGCGTAAACACTTTGAGCGCTACCCAAAGCCACGCGACAACCGGTCATGACTTCGTCAAACACCAACAGCGCGCCGTACTGACTGCACAGCTCGCGACAGCGTTTCATGAAGGGCACGCTAGCGCGCACAAAGTTCATGTTGCCTGCAATGGGCTCGATCATGAGGCAGGCCAATTCAGGACCGTGAATTTTGAAAGCTTCTTCCAGTTGCTCGATGTTGTTGTACTCGAGCACCAAAGTGTGTTGCACCACTTCGGGCGGCACGCCTGCGCTGGTGGGGTTGCCAAAGGTGGCTAAGCCTGAGCCGGCTTTGACCAGCAAGGCATCGGCATGGCCGTGGTAGCAGCCTTCAAACTTGATGATTTTGCTGCGGCCTGTCGCACCGCGAGCCAAGCGCAATGCGCTCATGCCAGCTTCGGTGCCGGAGCTGACCAAGCGCACCATGTCCATGGAGGGCACCAGTTTGAGCAAGGCTTCGACCAATTCCACTTCACGCTCAGTTGGGGCACCAAAAGAGAAACCATCAAGTGCGGCTTTTTGCACGGCTTCTAAAACAGCAGGGTGGCCATGACCCAAAATCATGGGACCCCAAGAGCCGATGTAGTCGATGTATTTTTTGCCGTTGGCATCCCAAAAATAAGCCCCTTCTGCGCGCTTCACAAAGCGGGGTGTGCCGCCCACCGCGCGAAAAGCACGCACAGGAGAGTTGACGCCGCCAGGTATGACTTTGCGGGCGCGCTCGAACAGGGTGTCGTTGAGGTCAGTGTTTGGTTTCATTGATGGACATTTCAAAAAAATCTGCGTTCATGTCGGGGCCGTCCGCTTCAGACTCATCGTCCTCGGCATCGGGCAGCGCCCAAAATAGGCGATCGGGGATGACCTTGCCCATGCCGGGGCGAAAGCCCTCGTCTAAGCAACGGTCTAAATAATGTAAGGCTTCGCTGGCGGCTGCCGATAGATCAAGGCCGGTGGCAATGAGGGCGGCCAGGGCTGCCGAAAGCGTTTCACCTGCGCCACTGAAAACAGCTTCAATGCGCTCAAATTTCTCATGGCCCACCACGGTTTCGGGGGTGGCCAAGACATTGTCAATGTGTTGGTCGTTGGCGGTGATGCCTGTGACCAAGGTGTAGGGCACGCCCAACTCGGCCGCAGCTTTGGCAATGTCGCGCGGGCCCGGGTTTTTTTCGCTGGACCAATCGGGCAGAAGCCATCGGCGCAAGGTGCTGTGATGCCCCACCAAAATGCTGGTTTGTGGTAGCAACAACTCGCGAAACGCGTCAAGGTATTGATCTATTTTGTCGTCTTCCCACCAAGACAAATTGGGCATGTAGGCCACCACGGGCACACCGTCATAGTCGGCGGTGAGTTCTGCAATGATGCTGATATTTTCAGCACTGCCCGCAAAACCAACTTTGATGACCTGGGGTGGAATGTCTTCTAAAACAGCCCTGGCCTGATCGCCCACGGCTTCTTCATCAAGGGGGAAAAAGTCAAAAATTTGGGCTGAGTCACGGGCGTAGGCTCCTGTGAGAACAGGCAGTGCATGCGCGCCTACCGAGGCAATGGCCAAAACATCGGCGCTGATGCCACTGGCACCGCTGGGATCGGAGGCATTGAACACCAAAACGCAAGCAATGACGGCTTCTTCCTCGCTTTCGAGGTCGTCTTCAGGCGGGTCTGACGGCGGTAATGTAGTGGTCATGAGTTACAGAGAAGCCCGATACAATCTCTTCATTCTATTCGACACCGGTGACCCACTGTGACTGATACTAAAACTTGGATGTGCTTAATTTGCGGCTGGATTTACGACGAGGCCGCTGGTTGCCCTGAAGATGGCATTGCCCCTGGCACCCTTTGGGCCGACGTGCCCATGAACTGGACCTGCCCCGAGTGTGGTGCCCGCAAAGAAGACTTCGAAATGGTGGCCATCTAAGCTGCTCTGCTTCGGCCGCACTGGGCCGATTTCAGCTTATTTTTTTCACAACGGCATAGCGCGCCAAGGTTTTCTCTCGGGCCTCTGAATGGTTGACCACTGGCAGGGGATAGTTTTTTCCTAGTGTAATGCCTGCAGCTTGAAGGGCCAAGGGTTTGGCACTCCATGGTGCGTGAATGTCGGCGCCCTCAAGCCCAGCCAACTGCGGTAAATACCGTTTGATAAATTTACCCTTTGGATCGAACTTTTCACTCTGCGTCACAGGGTTGAAAATGCGGAAATAAGGTTGTGCATCGCAGCCACTTGAGCTGGCCCACTGCCAGCCCCCGTTGTTGGCTGACAAGTCAAAGTCAATGAGGTGCTGGGCGAAATACTTTTCGCCCCATCGCCAATCGACCCCTAAATCTTTGGTGAGAAAAGAGGCTACCACCATGCGAAGTCGGTTGTGCATGTAGCCCGTTTGATTGATTTGCGCCATGGCCGCGTCCACCAGGGGGTAGCCAGTTCGGCCCTCGCACCAAGCCGCAAACAAGGCCTTGCCGTGATGGCCATGGTCCCATTGAATGGCGTCATAGTCGGGTTTGAAGCAGCGCTCGGTGACATGCGGAAAATTGGCCAGAATTTGAGCATAAAAATCGCGCCAAATAAGCTCGGAAAGCCAAACGCTGGCGCCTTCGCTTGTTTTGTAACGGCGCCATGCCTCTAAGGCCAATTGCCGAATGGAAATGGTGCCAAATCGCAAATGCACGCTTAAATAACTGGGGCCTTTGACCGCTGGGAAGTTGCGTGTTTCCTCGTAGCGATCGATGCGGTGCAAGAAGTCATCTAACAAGGCCTGAGCGCCCGTTGCGCCCGGTTTGTAATGAAGCGCAAGCAAGTCGATGTTTTCAAAGTCGATGTCGGACAGGGTTGGAACGGGCAAACGGTGCTGAGCGGGCCTAGGCACCAAGGCTGAGGCATGCTCAGCCACGGGGTGGGCAGCTAAATCTTCGGGCTGAATTTTTTTCAGCCAAGCGTTTTTGTAGGGGGTGAACACGGTGTAGGGGTTGCCCGCCAAAGTGAGCACTTCTTGCCTTTCAAAGACCACATGGTCTTTGTAGGTATGAAAGGCAATGCCTGCATTGGCCAAACCGCCTCGCACTTGGGCATCGCGGCCCAGGGCTGCAGGCTCATCGTCGTGGTTGGCAAAGACGGCTTGCGCCTCGAGTTGCTTGGCCAAATGGGGAATTTCCTTGAGGCTGTTGCCATGCAAAACAATGAGCCCCAATTGCGGTGCCAGAGAAGCCTCTACCCCCGCCTCAAGTGCCGAGGCTCTGAGCGAATTGTCCAATTCCACCAAAGATTCTCGAATGAAAGCCACCCGCCGGTCTTGGCTGGGAAGGTGCTGGAGGATTTCGGTGTCAAAGACAAAAACACAGTGCACTTTGTTGCAGTTTTTGAGGGCGTGGAACAGCGCGGCGTTGTCTGCAACGCGTAAATCTCGCCGAAACCAGACCAAGCCGGTAGAAAAGGTTTTGTGCATGGGTTGGAGGCCGTTAAAATTGGGACATGTCTGCCGATTTTGCCTCCTCTCAGCTTTCGCATCATTTTTTGATTGCCATGCCCGGTCTGGAGGACCCTACTTTTGCCAAGAGTGTGGTTTATTTGTGTGAGCACTCAGAGCGGGGCGCCATGGGCTTGATCATCAACAAGCCCGGCGATCTCAGTTTGAAGCATTTGTTCGACAAAGTCGACCTCCCATTGCACCGTTCAGACTTATTGCAATCCAATGTATTGCATGGCGGCCCGGTTCAAACCGAGCGAGGCTTTGTGCTGCACGATCCTATTTGGCTGGCAAGCGCCGAAAACTCAGAAGCAAGTAAAGCGCCGGCAGATGCCGAAGAAGCCGATCAAGCAGAACCTGCAAGCTCCATCTACGCTTCAACTTTAAGCGTTCCGGGAGGTTTGGCCATGACCACCTCTAAAGACGTCCTTGAAGCCTTGTCCAACGGCTCTGGACCCAAACGTGTCTTGGTGACCTTGGGTTATGCCTCGTGGGGCGAGGGACAGCTTGAATCTGAAATTGGTGAAAACAGTTGGCTAACTGTAGAAGCCAACCCTGACATTATTTTTGAAACACCCATCGAGCAGCGCTACGAAAAGGCTTTGGCCCTTTTGGGCTTGCAGCCTTGGATGCTTTCTACCGTGGCAGGTCACGCATGATGCTAGACCAGGCGCTCACTGTGCCTGCGTCTCAGCAGAGTTTTTTGGCTTTCGATTTTGGTCTCAAACGCACGGGTGTGGCGGTCGGCAATCGAATGTTGAAACAGGCTACACCGCAAGCCACGGTGGTGGCGGAAGGTGATGCGCGCTTTGCAATGATTGAAAAACGCATCAAAGAGTGGACGCCCGATGCCTTGGTGGTGGGTGTGCCTTTTCACCCAGATGGCGCTGCCCACGAAAACACATTGCGTGCGCAAAAGTTTGCCCGCCAATTGCGCGGCCGATTTGGACTCAATGTCTACGAAGTGGATGAACGCTACAGCACCACAGAAGCCATTGCCAGTGGTGCGAAGGATGCAGACGCCGCTTCGGCCTGCATCATTTTGGAACAATTCTTAAGGAGTCTGCCGTGAGTGCATTGGCTTTGAATGCAGAGGCGCTGTACGGCGAACTCTTGCGCGGCGTGCGATCGATGTGCACTGCTGAAACACGGTTGGTAGGCATCACTTCTGGTGGCGCGTGGTTGGCCGAGCGTTTGCAAAAAGATTTGGGGCTGAGTGGCAAACACGGCAGCATTTCGTCGGCCATGCACCGAGATGACTTTGCGCAGCGCGGTTTGTCTGCAGGTGGGCAAACCACCTTGCCATTTGAAATTCAAGGCGCTGACGTGCTGATTTTGGACGATGTGCTCTACACCGGCCGCACCATTCGCGCGGTGATCAATGAGTTGTTTGATTACGGCCGCCCTGCCAATGTGAGGCTGGCTGTGTTGGTCGACCGCGGCGGCAGGCAATTGCCCATTCAGGCCGACTTTGCAGCAGCGCGCGTCAGCTTGCCCATCTCGCAATCCTTGGCGCTGGCGCGCTTGGACAATGGCGAGTTCAGCTTTGAAGTTCAAGCCCAAGATGAATCAAGCACCGTAGGAAAAAAATAACAATGCTCTACAAACGCAACCCCCAACTCAACAAGAACGGTGAACTCATTCACTTGCTGTCGACCGAAGGCTTGTCTCGCGACATCCTGACGCACATCTTAGACACAGCAGCCAACTTTGTGAGTGTGAGTGACCGCGAAGTGAAGAAGGTGCCGTTGCTGCGCGGCAAGAGCGTCTTCAACTTGTTTTTTGAAAATAGCACGCGCACGCGCACCACGTTTGAAATTGCGGCCACGCGTTTGTCGGCCGATGTGATCAACCTCGACATTGCGCGCTCTTCTGCTTCTAAAGGTGAATCGCTGCTCGATACCATTGCCAACTTGTCGGCCATGGCAGCCGATATTTTTGTGGTGCGGCACTCAGAATCGGGTGCGCCATACCTCATTGCACAGCACGTAGCACCGCATGTGCATGTGGTGAACGCCGGCGATGGCCGTCACGCACACCCCACTCAGGGTTTGCTCGACATGTACACCATTCGCCACTACAAAAAAGATTTTGCAAACCTCACCGTAGCCATTGTGGGCGACGTGTTGCACTCGCGCGTGGCCCGCTCAGACATTCATGCGCTAACCACACTGGGTTGCGCCGAAGTGCGCGTTGTGGGTCCCCAAACCTTGGTGCCCTCTGACATGTCGCAAATGGGAGTGAAGGTTTTTCACAATTTAGAAGAAGGCATCAAAGACTGCGATGTGATCATCACCCTGCGATTGCAAAACGAGCGCATGAGCGGTGCTTTGCTGCCCTCTAGCCAAGAGTATTTCAAACGCTTTGGCCTCACGCCTGAAAAATTGGAACTGGCTAAACCTGATGCCATCGTGATGCATCCTGGCCCAATCAACCGCGGTGTCGAAATTGACTCGGCTGTGGTGGATGGGCCCCAAAGTGTGATCTTGCCGCAAGTGACTTTTGGCATTGCAGTGCGCATGGCGGTGATGAGCATCGTGGCGGGCAATGAGGCCTGAAAATAAGTAGAAAAAGAAAGATCAAAGACCATGAAAATTTTGATTCAAGGTGGCCGGGTGCTAGACCCAAAAAGCAAAACAGATGCAGTGGCCGATGTGGCTATTTCAGCCGGCAAAATTGTGGCCATTGGCAAAGCGCCGGAAGGGTTTCAAGCACAAAAAACCATCGATGCCAAAGGCTGCATTGTGATGCCCGGCTTGGTTGATTTGGCTGTTCGCTTGAAAGAGCCGGGCCATGAGCATGAAGGCATGCTTGATTCAGAATTGGCTGCTGCAGTGGCAGGTGGTGTGACCAGCTTGGTGTGCCCACCCGATACAGATCCTGTGTTGGACGAGCCAGGCCTGGTTGAAATGTTGCGCTTCAAAGCCGAAAAACTCAATCGTTCCAAAGTCATGCCGCTCGGTGCATTGACGCGCGGTTTAAAGGGCGAAATCCTCACGGAAATGGTTCAACTCACAGAAGCCGGTTGCGTGGGTTTCAGCCAAGCTGAGGTGGCGCTTGAAAACACGCAAGTCTTGCAGCGCGCCTTGCAATACGCCAACTCATTTGGCTACACCGTTTGGTTGCGTCCGCAAGAATTGCATCTGGGTAAAGGCGTTGCTGCCAGTGGACCCTTGGCCACGCGCATGGGTTTGTCGGGCGTACCCGTGGCCGCAGAAACCATTGCTTTGCATACCATCTTTGAATTACTCAAAAGCACCAAAGCGCATGTGCACTTGTGCCGCATCAGCAGCGCTGCAGGTGTGGCCTTGATTCGCCAAGCCAAAGCAGAAGGCCTGCCCATCACTTGCGACGTCAGCATCAATTCTTTGCACCTGACCGATGCCGACGTGGGTTACTTCGACAGCCGTGCGCGCTTGTCGCCACCGCTTCGCCAACAGCGCGATCGCGATGCGCTGCGCGAGGCCTTGGCCGACGGTACCATCGATGCCTTGGTGTCTGACCACAGTCCTGTCAGTGAAGATGAAAAGGCATTGCCCTTTGCCGAAGCAGAACCCGGCGCCACGGGCCTCGAGCTATTGCTCAGCTTGGCACTCAAATGGTCACAAGACAGCAAAGTGCCTCTGATGCGTGCCATGGCCACCATCACCCACGAAGCGGCTCGTGTGCTCAAACAAGACATGGGTCAACTGAAGGTTGGTGCGCAGGCCGACGTGTGCATCTTGGACCCCGAGGCGTATTGGCAAGTGAAGGCAGAGAACTTGCGCAGTCAAGGTAAGTTCACCCCCTTTTCTGGTTACGACTTGCCTGGCCGTGTGAAATACACATTGGTCAGCGGACAACTGGCCTACCAAGCTTAAACATGCGAGCAGTCTTCAAACTGCTGCGTGGCTTTTGGCATGTCCTTAGGGGATGGGTCACCATTTATTTTCGGTTTCCCCAACTGACCCCTCAGCAGCGTGAGGCACGTGTTCAAGCGTGGGCCATGCAACTTTTGCGAATATGGGGTATTGACTTAGAAGTTCGGGGCAAGCCCGTCATGGTGGGCCCTGCGCTGCTGGTCTGCAATCATATTTCTTGGTTGGACATTGTGGTGATCCATGCCACGCGCCACTGTCGTTTTGTTTCAAAATCCGAATTGCGAAGCTGGCCTCTGCTAGGCACTTTGGCTACCGGTGCTGGCACGCTGTACATTGAAAGAGCGCAAAGAAAAGATGCCATGCGCATGGTCAAAGACATGGCGCAATCTTTGCGCAGTGGTGAAGTTCTGGCGGTATTTCCAGAAGGCACCACGGGTGATGGCATCGGCATGTTGCCTTTTCATTCCAACCTCATTCAATCGGCCATTGAGGGCGATGCTCCCATTCAAACCTTGGCTTTGCAGTTTGTCGATACTCGCACCCACAACATCAGCATGGCTGCGCGGTTTGTGGGCGATGACACTTTGCTTGCTTCAATTTGGAGTACTCTCAATGCCAGCGGCTTGAAGGCGGTGGTCAATTTTGGGGAACTTCAAATGGCCCAAGGCAGAAATCGCCGAGCTTGGGCCCATGATCTGCACCAAGATGTGTTGGCACTTAAGAAGAATTGCGCACAAACTGCCTTATGAGGCTGTAAAGCTGTGTGTGAGAAGTTGGGACAATTTTCTGGTGCTCCGACAAGAATCGAATATTGTCTTGACAGCCATTGAATACAAGGACTTTCAATTTTTAAAATTAAAGTACCGACATAAATACCGATATTTATGGGTCTCATGTCGTTTTATTGAGCTTTGGAGCAATTTGGTGAGTTTACGATTGCCAAGTCACTCCACCAGTCAGTAAAACTATAGGCAGCATTACTTGCTAATTGAATTGGAAGAGCAATGCTGGTGACTATCCATAACCAGTATTTATATAGAACCCGCTTTTATTTCACCTCAAAATCGATGGAACGATTGCCACGTCTGCCAGCAGTGTCTTCAACCACCATCAAAAGCTTGTGCTTGCCCTTGGGTAGGTTTGCCTCTTGAACATATACGCCTGACTCTGTTACCTTAGCAACATTCAAGATACGCTTTGTAATATCAATTTCAAATGAGCCATAAAGCACCTTGAATGTCTCTGGCTTCACGGCGCTTGGCGGAGCTGGTTGAAACTTAAGTTCAATAGGGGTTGGACTACTGACTGGAACAGATAATTTGGGTGCAGACAATTCAATCACTGGTGCATCCTTTGGAGCAACTGATTTAGCTCTAAAAGGTGGAGACGCATTGTTTGATGCGTTCATTTCATCTACTGAAACAAGCATCTGCGAAAAGCATGCCGACATGCTCATGTAGAGGAATAAACCAACTAATTTTTTCATGGCTGTGTCGTGATTCTTACGCGGCGGTTTTCTGCAGCTTTAGGTTTTTCAGGAATGAGCAACTCAGTGAAGCCCTTGCCTTCACCTGTTAATCGATCACCTTCAACGCCTTTGCCAGCTAAATACGTGATAACTGAGTCTGCGCGACTTTGGCTTAGCTTCATGTTGTGTTGTTCTGAGCCCTGAGCATCTGTATGTCCCTCAACTTTGAACTTAACATTAACCAGGCGTTCATTTTTCATGGCGGCCGCCAGGTCATCCAGAAGAGGGCGACTTTCGCTCTTTAAAACTGAAGAGTCCAAATCAAATTGAATGACCAGATCAACACTTTTGGGTTTCACCACGATATTTCTGCTGCCAAGGCTGCGAGTTTTAGGTTGATCTTCTGCGGGAGCTAATCTCTCCACTAATTCTGCTGCTGAAGTCGACTTGAGGGGCGTTTGACTAAAAGCTGAAGTACTCATCAAAAGTAGTGATAAAAATAAATTCATTTGACCTCCTTGATAGCGACCAGTTTTGCGCCAAAGCTCTCAGACTTGCCGTCTGAACTTGTTAAGAAATTGATCAAAGCAGATCTTCCTCCAATGTCGTTGAGAGCATAGGTAAAAGGTTCTGCTGCGGTGGGTTCGGCCATCGTTAAGGTGTTGAGCTTGCGAGGGCTATCAGAGACCATGACCAAAAGATTATTTGTTCCTTCTGGCCCAGCAGCTTTGACTTCCCAATCGGGTTTGGGAATGCGAACAGTCTGTCCAGCTTTGATCGCATTGTTTTTGTCTAGCCCGTTGGGGTACAAAACATAGAAGCTCTTTGCATCACTGCCTAGAAGGATCATGTATATGTATCCATCATGGCTAGATTTAATACTCAGGTCTAAGCTGTCCTTGCCTATCTTCATCACTGGTTTTGAAACCTTGACATCCACCATCCTTTTGGGATTGCGCTGCTGTTCAATGTCTTTAAGCGTAGCCAAAGATGCCAACAAGGGCTCTTGAGGAGGAATCTTCTCTGGCGCTGGTAAGGCTATCGGCGTTGCAGAAGTTACAGGGGGTTGTGGCGCAGGCGCAGCCACAATTACCGGCGGAGTAGGTGGTGCAACTACAGGCTTTGGTGGCTCAACAGGAGGAGTTGCAAGGGCAACAACCGTTGGCGGGCGCTGAACTGGAATCAGATTTCTATTGCCTGTCACAGTGATGTGATGGGGCTTTATTCCTGGTACGTTCTTTAAGCGTCCATCTACAAATCTTTGAGCGCATTGCTGAACTTCTTCTAAGGTCACTGCACCCGATTGATTGGTATCTTTTGCTTGACTAAGTAGACAGTCTCTGATGCCTTGAGTTGCAAGCCCGCCTTTGTCTGGTTCATCAAAGCTAACTTCATCGGGTCTTGATGAAGATACCTGAACAAAGTTTTCTTTCAACGCGCCAAGCTTTGTCACCTCAGGTAACAAACTTCGCGTTTTGTAATTGGAGATCACACTGCAAGCATCTGCTGCAGTACCTGACTTCATATAAAACTTGGGCGTTAACTGATCTTTGATCAATGCTCTTGTTTTTGGAGGAACAACGCCTTCGGAATGACAAGCATCTACAAGCGTGATGAATTTGTCTGACGTCTTCGCTATTTTTTGGGTAGCGCCAGCAAATTCTTGATTGGATATTGTTGAGCCTTCGTATGTCAACAAACCTTCAACACATTCGTTTCCTGCGGATTGTCTTGTGCCATGCCCTGAAAAATAAACGAAAGTTCGTGAGCCGTCTCCTGAGGTATCTCCTAACTGTTTCAATGCCTCAAGAATATTTGTCTTTGTGGCTTGTGAATTTCTAAGGTACTTAACATTGCTTTCAGGTATGCCCATTGCCGCAGCAATTTTTGCAGCGCTAACCATGTCATGCTTAACCCCAACAAGTGGTGTGACACCCGAGTATCCGTACTCGCCAACCCCAATAATCAACGCAGATCTGTTGGACGATGGCTGTGCCGTAACGGCTTGGGCTACTAACAGGATTGGGGCAATTAAAGCAATGTGCAATTTCATGGCGCTCTTTTGACAAATTTGATGGTAGTAATTACGACTTCACCTTTGCTGTTTCTCTCAAGAGAAATGATCGCGTCCCGGCCCTTGGCGGTGTCGTAAATTCTTTCTGAATTAAATTTAGCAAATCCTTTGATACTTGTAACCAATGTGCCAATCAAGCTCAATGCAGCAAATGGACTTCTAGATACCAACTCATTAGGTGGTGGTTCAACCAAAACCTTCCCTCCATCTGCCTCAACGACTGAAATCCATTTTTGTAAACGATCAGGCACATTGTTTGGACTCACCTTGTCGTAAAAAGCAACTTCTACTGAAGCGTTTTTATCTTGCAGGGATCCAGACAAATCACGGTCAAACTTCGAAATATCCAAAAAGCTCAACTTAGCGCCGGTTGGAGTTGACTCGACTGCAGATGAAAGCGGAACATTGGATGCGCAAGCAGCCAAAGCCAATAAAAAAACCACACCAAGTGTTTTTAAAAACATGTTTTATAGCTTTATTGAAGATTTCAGAGTTTGTAAAGACAATTTAATACGAATTTGGTACTAAATTTTCGTAAAAATAGGCACACACAACAGAATAGACTTTACTATTCATTTGTCAAACTAAGAAAAGTCAGCTAGGTGCGTATTTTTCGAGTCTTTTTAGTCATTATTTCGGTGCTATTTACCCTGCCGCTGCAGGCTAAACGCATCGCTTTAGTCATTGGCAATGACAATTACATTGCCGTCAGCAAATTGCAAAAAGCTG
>Ga0315899_10000706_pt1 | contig 39507 bp, 33 predicted proteins | sample LakEriMetagenome_2_FD_203518 | JGI IMG/M metagenome (GOLD analysis project Ga0315899, IMG submission 203518) | Freshwater fungal communities from buoy surface, Lake Erie, Ohio, United States - Buoy 4 MA112 | ecosystem: Environmental > Aquatic > Freshwater > Lake | place: USA: Lake Erie, Ohio...
CCAGAACCACGCCAGCGGAACGGCGAAGGCGAGACCGATGATGCGGCCCAGCAGCCGGTGGCCCCATTCCCAGTAATAGATGACCTTGAACTCAGCCATGGTCATGGTGGGGAACATTTGGGAATATTGGGGGATCTGCTTGTACTTCTCGAACTCGACGAGCCACGCGGCCTCCGAGAACGGCGGCAGGATTCCGGTGACCAGCCGCCATTCCGTGATGGACAGGCCGGACTCGGTCAGCCGCGTCGCTCCGCCGACGAGCACCATCAGAAAGACGAGCCCGGCGACGCTCCACAGCCACAGGCGCACGGCCGCGAGCCCGGCCGCGTCAGGCGCGGCGGCGCGGGTCTGGGCTTGAGGGGCGCTGGTCTCGAAGGGGGCGGCGACGGACATGGGCGACCTTGGGTTTTCACGAGGGCGGCCGACGCCTCCGCAAATACGCGGAGGCGAGGAACCGGTTGACGAAACAGGTGGCGCAGACATAGAGCCGTGCAGGCCCGGCGTAAACGCGCGCCGGCGTCGCACCCCTCACCCGGCGGCGGAGCGCGTCATGGAACCTCGCAAGATGGGACTTCGCAGGCGACAGCGCAAACTGGTCGGCGCCGCCGTCATGGTCCTGTTCGTGGTCGTCTATGCGCTGTTCGCCATGGCGATTTCGCAGGCTCGCCCGCTTCAGGAAGCCTCCAAGCTCGTTCAGGGTCTCTGGTACGCCGTCATTGGCGTGAGCTGGATCTTTCCCATGATGCCGCTGATCCGCTGGATGGAGCGCGGCCCCGAATGATGCGCCCCAAGTCCAAGGACGTTCCGTGAGTAAGCCCACCATCGAAGCCTATGACTCGTTCGAGCCGGCCATGGAGGCCTGGCGCGAATTGGAGTCGGTCGCGCCGGCCACGATTTTCCAGACCGAGCGCTGGCTGCGGCCATGGACGGAGACCGTGGGACAGGCCCACCGCATCACGCCCCTGTTGATCGTCGCGCGCGCCCCCGACGGCACGCCGGCCGCCCTCTTTCCGCTGGGAGTGAGCGTGGCGGGCGGGCTGCGGCTCGCCGAATTCCTCGGCGGGCGAGACTCGCAGGCCAACCTTCCCCTCTACAATCCCAACGCCTCCTTCACCCGGCGCTTCCTCCACACCACGCTCAGCCATGCGGCCTCGACCATCCTGCGGCCGGACGCCTTCTCGCTCACCTCCCAGCCCTACGAATGGCGCGGCCTGCCCAATCCCATGCGGCTTCTGCCGACGGACAAGGGGCTCAATTACCTCGCCGCCATGTATCTCAAGCCTGATGTGGAGGCGATCGATCAGGCCAATCCCGCCGCGCGCGAACGCCTCGTCAGATGCGGCGACGCGCTCGCCATGGGCGGGCCGATCGAACATCTCATCGCCCGCGACGAGCCGGCCGTGCGCCGCGTCATTCAGGCTTTCTTCGCCCATAAGGAGGCGCAATTGCTCGCCGCCGGGTCGAAAACCGGCTTCGACAATTCCATGGCGCGGGCTTTTTTCGAGCGCGTCTGTCTCGACGGGCTGGCCGAGGGGCGTGCGGCGGTGGAGCTGCATGCGCTGTGCGTCGGCGATCGGATCGTGGCCGTCATGGGCGGCGGCGCCCATCTCGGCCGCTTCCACGCCATGTTCGAAAGCGCGGAGATCGACCCCGACGTGGCCGCCTGCCAGCCGGGCGACGTGCTCATGGCCCTCATGCTCGAAGACCTGCGCAAACGCGGCCTCACCGAGATCGGGATCGGCGTCGGCGTCCTGCCCCGTGCCGACGTTTGGCGCACCCGCGGCGAGCCCCTGTTCGACACATTGCAAGGCATGACGACGGCCGGGCGCTCCTTCTGTTTCATGGAGCGCCACCGCCGGCGTCTCAAACGCGCGATCCGGTTCGGGCGAAAGCTGATCGGGGTCTGAGCCATGACGACGCCGCGCCGCATCCTCCTCGCCCTCGCCGGGCTCATGGGCGCGGCGGGCGTGGCTCTGGCGGCGGCGGGCGCTCATCTGGGCGGCGACAATCTCGCGACCGCCGCGACCTTCCTTCTCATCCACGCCGCCGCAGTGGCGGGCCTCGCAAGCGGCGCCCCGAATTTGCGCGGCCTCACCCTCGCCGCGAGCCTGCTGGCGCTTGGCGCCCTTCTGTTTTCTGGCGACATCGCGGCGCGCGCCTTTCTGGGCGGCAAACTCTTTCCCATGGCCGCCCCCGCGGGCGGGATCATCCTCATGGCAGGCTGGCTCGCGCTGGCCGTCGCGGCCGCCCTCGGCTCCGGCGCCCGCAAAAAAGGCGAGCGAAACGATCTCGATTCAGGTTAATGAAAGGTAACGTTCTTTTGATCGGGCGCTATGTTAAGGGGGCGGGCTGGACAAGCCGGTCCGCCCGCGCAGGCCGCGCGTAGAACAGACGCGCCGTCCAGGACAGGACCGCAGCCGCGGCGGACAGGTCCGCCCTGGGAGGGGTGAGCGATGAAACTGGGTAGGGTCGGCCGGTCGCTGATCGGCCTCGCCGTCTTCTTCATTCTCGTAGGCCTGATCTGGCCGGGCGCAGCCAATTCGATCCTTCCGGGATCAGGCTCCGGCTTCGCGGCGATCCGCTCGACCTTTGGTCTGGACGCGATCCTTCCCGCTTACGTGCGCCCCGGCGCCGCCACGCAAACCGCCGACGCCCCGCAAGGACAACAGGGACAGCGCGGCGCGCAGAGCGGCCAGAACCAGAACGCCGGCGGACGCGGCGGCCCCGGCGGCGCGCAATCGCGCCCGCCCGTTCCCGTCATTCTCGACACCGCAAGCCGCGGCGCCCTGCCGGTGATCGTGGAGGCGGTCGGCTCCGCTCAGGCGTTCGCCACCGTGCAATTGCGCTCGCGCGTCGACGCCCATGTGGACGAGATCAAAGTCGCCGACGGCGCCGTCGTGAAGGAAGGCGACGTGGTCGCCCTGCTCGACTCCCGTCAGGTGGAGGCGCAGATCAAACAGGCCGAGGCGAGCCTCGCGCGCAACACCGCGTCTCTGGAGCAGGCGCGCCGCGACGTCGCGCGCTTCGAGGAATTGCTGGAGCGCTCGTCGGGCACCAAGGTCAATCTCGACAACGCCCGCACGCAGGTCGCCTCCGCGCAGGCCCTCATCATGGGCGACCGCGCCCAGATCGAGAACCTGAAGGTGCAGCTCTCCTTTTACACGATCCGCGCTCCCATCAACGGACGGGTGGGGCTGATCAACGTGAAGCCCGGCAACATCATTCGCTCGGGCGACGCGACCGCGACGGGCGCCATCGCGACCATCGTGCAGACGAAGCCGATCTACGTCGCATTCTCCGTGCCCCAGCGCCTCCTCGCGGATTTGCGCGAAGCCGAGAAAGCGGGCGGCGCGAGCGTCGAGGCGCGGCCGCAAGGCGCGGCGCGCGTCGCCAAGGGCATGGTCGCCTTCATCGACAACACGATCGACACCGCCACCGGCACGATCACCGTGCGCGCGCGCTTCGACAACGACGACGAACTGCTCTGGCCCGGACAATTGTGCAATCTGCGCATCGCACTGCGCGTGGAGCCGGACGCCGTGTCCATTCCCCGCAGCGCGACGCAGGCGGGACAGGCGGGCAATTTCGTCTATGTGGTCGAAAACGGCGTGGCGCGCATGCGCCCCGTGACCATCGCGCGCACCTTTGAGGGGCGCGACGTCGTGAGCGAAGGACTGAAGGGCGGCGAGTCCATCGTCGTGGAAGGGGGCCTCGCCCTCTTCAACGGCGCACGGATCGAGGCGAGGCCCGCAAACGCGAAGAGGGACAGCTGATGTCTCTGCCTGAACTGTGCATTCGTCGTCCGGTGATGACGACGCTGTTGATGATGTCCTTCATCATCTTTGGCGTCTTCGCATATCTGAAGCTCCCCGTCGCCGCTTTGCCGCGCGTGGACTTCCCCACGATCAGCGTGTCGGCGAGCCTGCCCGGCGCCAATCCCGAGACGATGGCCTCATCGGTCGCCGCGCCCCTTGAACGCGCCTTCGCCACCATTCCCGGCGTGACGCAGATGACGTCGCGCTCCTCCAACGGCCAGACCAGCATCACGCTGCAATTCGACCTCGACCGCGACATCGACAGCGCGGCGCTCGACGTGCAGACGCAGATCACCTCGACCCTGCGCCGCCTGCCGCCGGAACTGCCGGCGCCGCCGAGCTTCCGCAAGGTCAATCCGGCCGATGCGCCGATCCTGTTCATGGTCCTCAAATCCCCGACCCTGCCTCTGTCGGTCACGAACGATTACGCCGAGCAGGTGTTCGCGCAGCAGATTTCGCAGATCCCCGGCGTCGCGCAGGTCACGATCTTCGGCCAGCAGAAATACGCCGTGCGCATCGAGGCCGATCCTGACGCGGCGGCCGCGCGCGGCCTCACCCTCAACGACGTGCGCACCGCCGTCGCCAACGCCAATTCCGCCGCCCCCGTAGGCAGCATTCGCGGCGAAACAAAAGACGCTGTGCTGAAGGCCTCCGGCCAGATCGAACGCGCCGACGGCTATCGCGACATCGTGGTGGCCTGGCGCAACGGCGCGCCCGTGCGGCTTGGCGAAATCGCCACCGTGCGCGATTCTGTGGAGAACGACCGCACCGCCGCCTGGTTCGGCGACGAGCGCGCGATCATGCTCGGCATTTACCGCCAGTCCGACGCGAATACGGTCGCGGTGGTGGACGCCATCAAGAACCGCATGCCGCTTTATCAGGCGCAATTGCCGCCCTCGATCGAAGCGAGCATTCTGTTCGACCGTTCGCTGACGATCCGCGAATCCGTCCATGACGTGCAATTCACGCTCGCGCTGTCCATCGCGCTCGTGGTGCTCGTCATCTTCATGTTCCTGAAGACCATCGCAGCGACGATCATTCCCACGCTGGCTCTGCCCGTGTCGCTGATCGGCACCTGCGCCTTCATGTACGCCTTCGGCTATTCCATCGACAACATCTCGCTGCTGGCGATCACGCTCGCCGTGGGCTTCGTCGTGGACGACGCCATCGTGATGCTCGAAAACATCATGCGCCATATCGAGGAGGGCATGGCCCCCTTCGAGGCGGCGCTGAAGGGCTCGCGCGAAATCGCGTTCACGATTCTCTCGATCACGCTGTCGCTCGTCGCCGTGTTCATTCCCGTCCTTCTCATGGGCGGCGTCGTGGGCCGCGTCTTCCGCGAATTCGCGGTCGTCATCTCCTGCGCGATCCTCGTGTCGGGCTTCGTCTCGCTCACCCTGACGCCGATGCTGTGCGCGCGCCTGCTCAAGCCCTCGAGCCTGCACGCCTCCGACAATGCGCTCAATCGCGGGATCGACGCCTTCCTCAACGCGCTCAACGCGGGCTATCGCATCACGCTCGACCTCGTGCTGCGCCACCGCCTCGCCATGCTGGGCGTGACGTTAGGCACGTTCGCGCTGAGCGTTTACATGTTCTCCGCCATGCCCAAGGGCTTCTTCCCGACGGAGGATACGGGCTTCCTGTCGGGCTCGACGGAAGTGGCGCCGGATACGTCTTTCGCGCTGCAATCCGAACTCAACCAGAAAGTCATGGCCGTCGTCATGAAAGATCCCGCCGTCGCCTATGCGACGGTGGCTGTGGGCTGGGGCGGCGCCGGCAATCAGGGCGCCATGTTCATCGCCTTGAAGCCCAAAGAGGAGCGCGGCGCCATCTCCGACGTGATCGGACGCCTGCGCCGCACCACAAGCGCCATTCCCGGCGTCAACGCCGTCTTCGTGCCGGTGCAGAGCATGAACCTGAGCGGCGGCCGTCAGGCGCGCGCCGCCTATCAGTTCACATTGCAGTCCGGCGACCTCAAAGCGCTCTATGAAAAGGCGCCGCAAATGCTCGAGCGCATGCGCGGCCTGCCGCAATTGCGCGACGTGAACACCGACCTGCAGATCCGCAATCCGGAAATCACGATCGACATCGACCGCGAGAAGGCCGCCGCCTTCGGCCTGAGCACGGACCAGATCCGCGCGGCGCTCTACAACACTTACGGCAGCCGCCAGATCTCGACGATCTTCACCCAGTCAGCCGATTATCAGGTGATCCTCGTCGCCAATAAGCAGTTCCAGGAGGACCCCTCCTCGCTGGCCCGCGTCTATATCCGCGCGGGCGCGGGCGGAGGCGCGGCGATGATGGCTGCAAGCGGCGCAGGCCCGGCGGCGACAGCGGCCGCTGCGGCCTCCACCGCCAATTCCAATCAGCCGCTCGTGCCCCTCGATCAGGTGGCCACCGTGCGCCGCTCCGTCGGCCCGCTCACGATCAATCGCCAGTCGCAGCAACCCTCTGTGACGCTCGCCTATAACGTTGCGCCGGGCGTGGCGCTGAGCGAGGCGAACGAGGCGATCCGCCGCGTAGAGCGCGAGATCGGCATGCCCGCGACGATCACCACGAATTTCTCGGGCGCGGCGGCGCTGTTCGAGGAAGCCCTGCGCGGCCAGACCGCGCTCATCCTCGCCGCCGTGCTGACGATCTACATTCTTCTGGGCGTGCTCTATGAGAGCTACATCCACCCGCTGACCATTCTCTCCGGTCTGCCGTCCGCAGGCATCGGCGCGCTGCTCGCCTTGCAGGCCTACAAGATGGACCTGTCGGTGATCGCGATCATCGGCATCCTCATGCTCGTAGGCATCGTGAAGAAAAACGCGATCATGATGATTGACTTTGCGATCGAGCGACGGCGCGAAGGCATGGCGGCGGCGCCCGCCATCCGCGAAGCTGCGCTCATTCGTTTCCGCCCGATCATGATGACGACGCTCGCCGCTATTTTCGGCGCCGTGCCCATCGCGATTGGCGCGGGCGCGGGCGCGGAACTGCGCCAGCCTCTCGGCGTGGCCGTCGTCGGCGGCCTCATCGTCTCGCAATTGCTGACGCTCTACATCACGCCGGTCATCTATATCTATCTTGACCGCGTCGACAGCTATATCTCGGGCCGCCTCAGCCGCGGCGAGCCGGCGCCCGAACTTGCGCCCGAACTTGCGCCCGAACCTGCGCCCGCCATCAAGCCGGCGCCGGCGCCCGCGGGCGAGTGAAGCCCGGCGCCGCCGGGACGCGACGTCAGCGAACAAGGGCGCCGGAGGGCTTCTCCGGCGCCTTTTTCTTTAAGCCGACGTTTCGTCACGCCGGCGCGACCGTGCTCACGCGGAACGTGCGCAGCTCGCCGTCGTCGTCGCGCACGGAGACATATTCGCCGGGCTTAAAGGCGTGGTCCGCGAAGCGCCAGCCCACTTCCTCGTCCTCGGTCGTGCCAGCCTCGTAATCGAAGGCCCAATTGGCGCCGCCCGCTCCGCCGGGGCGATGCACCAGCAGGCCGCGCTCGACGATCTGTCCGCGTTCGAGCCGGTGCACGAAGCACCGCACACGCTCCTTCTTCCACGCATCGAGATTGATGAGGCCCTCGCTGTCGAGCGGCGCCACGAATTCATAGCCGTGGACCGCGGGGCCGGACGGCGCGCCTTTCGCACGCGCCTCTTCGAGGGTGATCTTGCGCATAGCCACGCCGGTCTCGCTCATCTCGTCTGCTCCTCTGGCGCGTCAGCCGCGCCCGCTCGTCTTCGTGCGCCGGCGGCGCGCCGTTCGCCATGCGCGAAATCAAGAATAACGCCAGATCGCGGGGCCGCGGCCTTGCATGCGCGGTTAAGACCGTGTTAACGCTTGACCGAGGCCGTGGTTCCCCTTTTTTTGACGAGGCCCCTCGTGTCCGTGTGCGCGTCCCCTGTCTCCGCCCCGCGCCTGCCGCGCCGCGCGGCTTACGCCCTTGCGTTTGGTTTTTTCATCGTCGCCGCGGGGATCGCGGCGCTTCACCCGCATTCCGGCGCGGTGTTCGCCTTCAACGACGAGGATGGGCCCACCTATTGGCGAAATGAGCGGGCCCGCGCCCTGAAAGCCGCCTCCAGCGTCGCTTCCGCGCCGCCGCCACGCCCGCAGCAGAGCTCGCAGCAAAGCTCGCGGTCTCTGGCGCCAGGCCGCCCCCCCGCCATTGCGCAAAGCCAGACCCGGCCGCCCGCCGCAGCGCAGCACGCCGGCCGACCCGCGCCGCATCATCCCCCGGCCGCGAAATCCGCGCCGCGCCCGCCGGCCCGCGACGACGGCTTCCTTCTCTCTTTCCTTTTCCGCAAGTCTGAGCCCGCCCTGCCCCCGTTGGCCAGCGCCTATGCGCCACCGCCGCCGCCTTTCGTCCTGCCCCGCAGCGGGATCGGCGGCCTCGCCCCGGCCGCCCTGCGCGACCCCGCGCGCACGCCCGACGCGACGGGGCCGGCTGGCGCGGCCATGCAGCCGGCGCCCGCCTCTGCGGTCTGTGTGCGCCTGTGCGACGGCGCCTTTTTCCCCGCGCCCGGACCGGGCGCCGGCTCGCAGGAGAGCTGCGCCCGCGCCTGTCCGCGCGCGCCGGTGCGCCTCTATCATATGACGAACGGCGACATCTCGACCGCGGTCTCCGCCCGCGACGGCGCGCCCTATTCGGCCCTGCCGGTCGCCATGCGTTTCGCCTCCGTGCGCGACAAGACCTGCTCCTGCGGAGCGAGCGACCACGCGTCCGCGCTTGTCAGCGATCCCACCCTGCGGCGCGGCGACCGGGTGATGACGGCCGCCGGCTTCCGCGTGTTCAAGGGGGCGGCGCGCCCGCCCTATTCCCGCCGCGATTTCCACACTCTGGCCCAGGCCACCTATCTGCCCGCGCAGGAGCGCGCCTCTCTGCGCTCGATGGAGCGGGCGGCGGGCGTGCGTCCGCAAGCGCGCGAGCGCGACTTCCTCGCCGCCTTGCAGGCGGTCCCGCCGACGGCGACGCCCTAGGCGCGGCTTGCGCGGGCCGCCATCGAAAAGCTTGATTGCGGCTCGATATCCATGCGGCGGCGCGCTAGAAACGCGCAGCTTAGGGGCTCGCGCGAGCGCGCATGGACAGACGATTGAAATGGGCGGCGGCGGCGCTCGCCTGCGGACTGGCCGCGGGCGCGGCGGCGATTCCCTGGCGCATCAGCGCCGAAACGCCCGTTCGCCGCATGGCCGAACTCGCGCAATCCGCCCTTGGCGCGCAGGCGCAGATGCGCCCCGCCATGCGCCTGCGTCTTCTGCCCGCGCCGCAGATTGAATTTGCGGACCTGCGCGTCAGCGGGCCGGACGGCGCCTTCGACCTTGAGGCGCCGCGCGCGCAGGCGCGCCTGCGCCTGACGGCGCTCCTCGCCGGACGCATCGAATTCGCAAGCCTGCGCCTCGTTGGCCCGTCAGCCTCCGTGGAGGCTGGCGCGCTCGCGGACATGACGGCGCTGCTGCGCGCGCTCGGCCAGCTCGCGCAAGGCGCGCCCTCCGCCCCGGATTCCATCACGATCATGGGCGGCGAAATGTTGCTGCGCGGACGCGACGGCGCTTCGCGCGCCTTCCGCGACGTGCGCCTCGCGCTGGAATGGCGCGGCGACGTATCGGCCGCCGGCTCCTTCCTGCACGGCGGCGAACGTTTCACCGTCGAGGGCCTGCTCACCCATCCCGCGCTCGCGCTGCGCGGCGAGGACTCGCCCTTCACGCTGAAGATCGCATCCGACGTTTTAAACCTCTCGCTCAACGGCGTGGTCGCAGGCGGCGCACGCTGGCTCGTGGAGGCGCGCCTCGCCTCCGCCTCCGAGCGCCTGCGCAGTCTCCTCGCGCTGCTCGACGCGCGCCCCGCCGCGCCCACGCGTCTCAATCGCTTCGCGCTGAGCGGTCAGTTCCGCGCGCTGCCGCAGACGCTCTCGCTCGCAGACCTCAAGCTCGCCCTCGATCAGAACGCGTTCGAGGGCTCGCTCACGCTGCGCTCGGGCGAAGCGCGCCCGCGTCTGTCCGGCACGCTCGCCGCGCGCGCGCTCGAGATGAAGGGCGCCGATCTCGGCCTCGGCGGGCTCGTCGCCTCCGACAAGGGCTGGAGCCGCGAGCGCATCGCCTTCCCCGCGTTCGACGCCTTCGACGCCGATCTGCGCATCTCGGCGAGCCGTGCGCATTTCGGCCGCTTCGTCCTCTCCGACGCGGGCCTGCTGGTGAAGGTCGAGGGCGGCGCTTTCGAGGCGGTGCTCGCGGATTCGCAAGCCTATGGCGGCAAACTGCGTGGGCGCCTGACGATGCGCGGCGGCGAGGCGCTCGACATGCGCCTTGCAGCGACCTTCTCCGGGCTCGAGTCCGGCGCGCTCCTGCGCGACCTCTCCGGCAAGGCCCGCATCGCAGGCCCCGCCAACGGCGACGTGTCGCTCTCCGCCTCCGGCGCCAACGCAGCGGCGCTGATGGAAAGCCTCTCGGGACAGGCGCGCGCCAGCGTCGGACGCGGCGAGATCATGGGCCTCGACATTGAACAGGCCGTGCGGCGCGCGGAGCGACGGCCGCTCTCCATCGCCGCCGACATGCGCGCAGGACAGACAAAATTCACGAACGCCGAATTCGAAGCGAGCGCGACGCGCGGCGCGATCAGCCTGACGCGCGCGGAGATCACCGGGCTTGGCATGGAGATGACCATCGCCGGAGAAGCCTCCGCGCCAGAACGTAGTCTGCGCCTCGCCATCGCGGCCGCGCCCCCGCGCAGCGGCGGCGGACAAAAGCGCGAACCCGTCATCTTCCTCGATCTGGAAGGCCCATGGGACGAACCGAGTCTCTCGCTCGACGCCGACAAGCTGATCCGCCGCTCCAGCGCCGCAGCGCCCCTCCTGCCGCCCAAAGCCCCCGGCAAGACGCCGCCTGACGCGGCGCGCGAGGCGGAGGCGGCGCCCGCCGCAGCCGCCGACTGAGATCGCCCCTCAGCGCGCGCGCAAGATGCGCGCGAGCAAAAGACCCGCGCTCGCCAATGTCGCCACCGAGACAAGAAGGAGGGTCGAGATCACATTGATCTCCGGCGTCACGCCAAGGCGCATCTGCGAATAAATGCGCATGGGCAAAGTGCTCGAGCCCGGCCCGGAGGCGAAGGAAGCGAGCACCACGTCGTCGAGCGAAATCGTGAAGGCGAGGAGAAAGCCGGCGACAAGCGCAGGCGCGATCAGCGGCAGGGTCACCGTGAAGAAGGCGACGAGCGGCGAGGCGCCGAGATCCATCGCCGCCTCACGCAGGCCGTGATCGAACGTCTTCATGCGCGCCGCGACGACGACGGCGACGAAACACATGCCAAGCGTCGTGTGGGCGATGACAATCGTCAGGAAGCCGCGATCCATCCCCAGCGCCACGAACAAAAGGAGCAGCGCAAGGCCGATTGTCGCCTCCGGCATCACCATGGGCGCGTAAACGAGCGCTGCGAGCGCGCTGCGACCGCGCAAGGCCCGTTGACCAAGCGCAAGGCCCGCGAGCCCGCCGAGCAGCGTGGAAAGCGCGCCGGAGACGACGGCGATCTTCAGGCTCAACATGGCGCTGTCGAGCAATTGCCGATTGTCCAGAAGCGCCGGATACCAGCGCAGCGAAAAGCCGCCCCACACCGTCACGAGCTTCGACGCGTTGAACGAATACAGCACGATCAGCGCGATCGGCGCATAGATGAAGGCGAAGCCGAGAACAAGCGCGCAGACGCCCGCGGGGCCGATGGCTGAGCTCGCGCGCGCGCTCATGGCCGCGCCTCCTCGCGCATCTGCGCGCGCTCAAAGGCGATGATGGGCAAGAGCAAGGCCAGCAACAGCAGCATCGCCGCCGCAGACGCCGCCGGCCAGTCGCGATTGGCGAAGAAGTCGTTCCAGATCGTGCGTCCGAGCATCAATGTGTCGGAGCCGCCCAGCAGGTCGGGAATGACCACCTCGCCGCAGGCGGGAATGAACATCAGAAGAGCGCCGGCGAACACGCCAGGCAAGGAGAGTGGAAAAGTAACGCTCCAGAAGGCTCGCGCCTTCGACGCGCCGAGATCGCGCGCGGCCTCCACCAGCGTCGGGTCTTGACGTTCGAGCGCCGTATAGATCGGCAGGATCGTGAACGGCAGATATGCGTAGGCGATCCCGATCACCACCGCCGTGTCAGTGGCGAACATGCGCAGCGGCGCGTCGATGACGCCTAAAGCCTGCAAGGCGAGATTGAGCAGGCCCTGATCTTTCAGGATCATGATCCACGCATAGACGCGGATCAGAAAACTCGTCCAGAAGGGCGCGACCGCGAGCAGGATCAGCGCCGGCCGCCATGCGCGCGGCGCGCGCGCCATGGCGAGCGCGAGCGGATAGGCGATGAGAAGCGCCAACGCCGTCGCAAGTCCCGCGATGCGCGCAGAACCAAGGAGCGCGTCGACATACAGCGTGTCTTGAAAAATCAGCGCGTAGGATTCGAGCGAGAGGCCGCGCAGACTCTCAAGGAAGGCGTCGAGCCCCGCGCCCAGATCGAAGCGCGGCTCATAGGGCGGCTGGCCCAAAACCGCCGTGGAGAAGGAGATCTTCAGCAAAATGAGCGCCGGCGCGATGAAGAACAGCGCGAGCCAGACGAGCGGCGCCGCCAGCACGAGCCGACGCAAAAGGGCGACGCGCGCGCTCATGCCGGCAAGGCCAGCGCGGCCTCAGGCGCGAAGGAGAGGAAGACGCGCCACCCACGCCCGCGCGCGCCCTCGCCCGCCTCCGCAGGCGCGCTCACGCGCACCAGCGCGTCGCCCGCGATGCGCACGCGCCATTCCACGGCGCCGCCGAGATAGACTTCATCCACGATTTCGCCCGCGATGACGTTCTCGCCCGCAGGCTCCTGCGCATGCAGCCGCAGCCGCTCCGCGCGCACGCACACAAAGGCTTGCGCGCCCGGCGCAAGATCGCCATGACGCGGCGCGCGCGCGCTCAACGTCCCGGCCGCCGTCTCCAGCTGCGCGCACCCCTCGCCAAACACGCGTACATGAGCGGGGATGAGATTGGCCGCGCCGATGAAATCGGCCACCCATGCGCTCGCCGGCTCTTCATAGACCTCGCAAGGCGCGCCCACTTGCGCGATGCGCCCTTCGCGCATGACGGCGATGCGGCCCGCCATGGCCATCGCCTCGCTCTGGTCATGGGTGACGACGAGGAAGGACAGGCCGAGATCCCGCTGCACCTGCATCAGCTCGAATTGCGTGTCCTCGCGCAGTTTACGGTCCAGCGCGGCGAGCGGTTCGTCGAGCAGCAAGAGCTTTGGGCCGGCGGCGAGCGCGCGGGCGAGCGCGACGCGCGCCTTTTGGCCGCCCGACAGGCGATCAGGCTTGCGCGCCTCAAATCCGTCGAGCTGGACGAGGCGCAGCATGTCGCGCACGCGCTCGCGCACAAGGCCCGCCGCGAGGCCCTGCCGGCGCAGCGGATAAGCGATGTTGGCGCCGACGTCCATATGCGGGAAGAGCGCATAGGACTGGAACATCAGGTTGACCGGCCGCTGATGGGGCGGCGCGTGAGTCACGTCCGCGCCGTCGAGGAAGACGGCGCCGGAATCCGGCGTCTCGAATCCGGCGATGATGCGCATGAGCGTGGTCTTGCCGCAGCCCGAGGGGCCAAGCAAAGCGAAGAAGTCTCCGCGTGCGATCTCAAGCGACACGTCGTCGACAGCGCGCGTCGAGCCGAAGGACTTTGCGACGCGTTCGACGCGCAGCATGGCGGCCATGATGCGCGCCGCCTTACGCGCGACGGCGTTGCGCCGCCGTCAGCGTGTTCTTCATCAGCATCGCGATGGTCATGGGACCGACGCCGCCGGGCACGGGCGTGATGGCGCCCGCGCGCGCGCGCGCCGCCTCAAACGCGACGTCGCCCACAAGGCGCGTCTTCGGCTTGCCGTTCTTGTCGAGCCCCTCGCCGGGGACACGATTGATGCCGACGTCGATCACAATGGCGCCGGGCTTGATCCACGCGCCTTCGATCATCTCGGGCCGTCCGACTGCGGCGACGACCACATCGGCGCGCGCGACGACCTGCGCCAGATCGCGCGTGCGCGAATGGGCGATGGTGACGGTGAGATTGCGGCCGAGCAGCAGATGAGCCATCGGCTTGCCCACGATGTTCGAGCGTCCGACGACCACGGCGTCAAGCCCGTCGAGCTTCACGCCGAGATGGGCGGCGGCGTGATCGAGCAGGATGAGCGAACCCGCCGGCGTGCAGGGCACGAGCGCACGCTGCGTCTCGCCAATGGCGAGCAAGCCGGCGTTGACCGGATGAAAGCCGTCGACATCCTTTTCCGGGGCGATGGCCTCAAGCACTTTCGCGGAATCGATATGCGCGGGCAGCGGAAGCTGCACGAGAATGCCATGGATCGCGGGGTCGGCGTTGAGCTGGCGCACGAGCGAGATGAGATCCGCCTCGCGCGTGTCAGCGGGCAAAGTGTGTTGAACGGAATGGAATCCGCAGGCCGCTGCGGCCTTGCCCTTGGCGCCGACATAGACCTGGCTTGCGGGATCTTCACCAACAAGCACCACGGCGAGCCCGGGGCGGCCTGCGTCGCCAAGCGCCTGAACCTGCGCCTGCGCCTGCGCCGCCACATCCGCCAGAACCTTCGCCGAGACGGCCTTGCCGTCGATCAGAAACGCCTCGCCCGCCACGCCTGAACCTCCGCGCCGGGCGCCGCCCGGATTGTCTGTCGCCTGAGCCTTTTTCGCAGACCCGCGCCCCGGCGCCAAGGACCTCGCAGGCCCCGCCCGCTCAGGGCGCGCGCAGGCGAAACAGCGCCCTGTGCGCGCGGCTCGCGCCGGGCTCCAGCAGGATCATTGAGGGCTTTTCGTGGAGCGCGCCGGAAAATCCCACCGGATCGCCATGGCCGGTCCACGCCTCAACGCACAGAAAGGGCGCGCCCGGCCGCGACCACAGCGCCCAATGGGCGAAGCCCTCCGTTTCGATCTCAAGCGCGCCCTGCGGCCCCTCATAGGAGAGCGCGGCGCTGCGCGCATGAAGAAAGCACAGCGCCTCCTGCGCGAAGAGGTCCGGCGTGAGCGCCAGCGCGCGGCCCGCGAGCGGAACCGCGCGCGTCTCCTCGCTGAACAGGCCGCCCGGCGCGATCACGGGGACGCGCGCGCGTTCAGCCTGCGCGAAGACGATGCGATGATCCTGCGCGCGCGCGCCGAACAACGGCCAGCGAAAGCCCGGATGCAGGCCGAAGGCGTAGGGCATAGGCGCGTCGCCCGCATTGGTCACGCGCGCGATGATCTCAAGCGCGCGCGGCGACAGCGCATAGTCGATCTCAAGCCGAAAGGAGAAAGGATAATGCGCACGCGTCTGTGCGCAGTCTTCGAGAACAAGGCGCGCGCGGTTCTCCTGCGCCTCTATGAGCTGAAAATCGCAGGCCGCGGCGAAACCATGCACGGGCATGGGCCGCGCGGTTCCGCCGGCGCGCGCGACGCCCTCCCGGCACCAGCCGACGACGGGAAAGAGCAAGGGGGAAACCGCGTTCCAGTGCGCGGGATCAGGCGTCCACAACAGGTCGCGTCCCGCAGCGCTCCAGCCGCGCAGCTCCCCGCCGCGCAGGGCGATGTCGGCGCGCGCGTCCGCGCAGGCGAGCGCGACGAGGCTCAGGAAGCGGTGCCTTTCGCGTCCTGCTCCGCTTTCCAGCGCTTCACCACGCCGGAATCTATGTCGAAAAGATCCAGCATGCGGCCGACCGAATGGTTCACAATGTCGTCGAGAGACTCGGGCCTGTTGTAGAAGGCGGGCACGACCGGCGCGATGATCGCGCCCATCTCCGACAATTGGAGCATGGTGCGCAAATGGCCGGTGTGCAGCGGCGTTTCGCGCACGGCGAGCACGAGACGGCGGCGCTCCTTGAGCACGACGTCGGCCGCGCGGCTCATCAGCGAACCGGTGACGCCGGTGGCGATCTCGCTCATCGTGCGGATCGAGCATGGCGCGATAAGCATGCCAAGCGTGCGGAACGAGCCCGAAGAGATCGAGGCGCCGATGTCGGTCATCGGATGGTAATCGTCCGCGAGGTCGCGAAGGTCCTTCACCTTCATGTCCATCTCATAGGCGAGCGTCATCTCGGCCGCCTTGCTGATGACGAGATGGGTGCGCACGCCCGCCGCGCGCAGAAGCTCAAGCGCCCGCACGCCGTAGATGATGCCCGAAGCGCCGCTGATGCCAACGACGATCCGCTTGACCGATGAATCCGACACGCGCTCTCCCCCTGTCGACTGACGAGGGAGCCCTGATGGCCCCTCGCTCCCGCCGCGTCAATTCCCTCGCGGCTCGCGCCCACGCGCCTGAAGGGCGGCGAAGGCGGACAAAAGCGCCGCGCGCGCCGCCGGCGCGAACGACGCGCCCAGCAGCGCTTCGCACGCCTCCATATTACGCGGCGCAGCCTCCGCCGGATCGGCCGGCGCGCCCCATTGGGCCACAGGCCGGAGCGCATAGAGCGCCTCCTGCTGCAGGCGCTCAGACTCAAGCTCGACCTTCTTCACCGCATCGCGCAGGGCGCCCGCTCCCTCGGCCGCAAAACCCGCAGGCGAGGCGCGCAGGGCCCGCCGCGCGCGCCGCAGCGAACGCACCACCTCCTCGCGCCAGAGCGCGACGGCGGCGTCAGCGCTGCGCATGTCCTCAACCCCGACGCAGCGCCCTTCATGCGCAAGCCAGAGCGCGAAGAGCAGCACGTTGACGTCGGCGCCGCATGCATCCTGCGCCTGCAGGCAGGCGTCGGGTACGCCGGGCGTGCGATAGAGCGCGAGCGAAAAGGTCCAGAACGGGGAAGCGGAATTGGCCATGCCCCTTCCTACCACGCTCGCGCCGCGCCGCAACGCCTGCGCGCCTCACGGCGTCGACGATCTGGCTCCCCCCGGATTAACCCTCATCCTTAACCCTGCGGCCGAGCGGACCCGCCTTTCGCGCATCGCCCAAAAGCGTGTGACGCGCCGCGCGCGGGCGATGGCGCGCCGCCCGGACTAATCCGCGGCCATCATCCTTTTGGGCGCGTGGAGACATGAAACATTCCGCGCGCATGCGCAGGCCCCATCCGGGGGCCTCCCGATGGGTCTGCGCGCCACCTTCCGCGCAATTGTGTCGGGGAGGCAGGAAGAACATGATTTTTTAAATTCGCACGACTGGTCCGAAGCCCCACGCATCGGACGAGACACGCCGTGCGCAAGCGCAGGATGGAGTTTCACTGCATGTCCGATCTGTCCGCCCAACCCGTCGCCGGCGTGGCCCTCGTCGTGGATCGCCTGTCCTTTCGACGCTGCGCGCTCGCCTCCGTCCTGCGGGACTGGGCGCAGGACAATTCCATGGCCCTGCGGCAGGCATGCGAGACCGATCTCGCAGAGGCCGCCAAAGAAGGCTTGCGCATAGCGATCGTCAATCTCGGCGGCGCGAGCGTCGTCGACGCACAGGCGGCCGAGATCGTGCGCCTGCTGCGCGAGCGCGCGCCCGACGCGCGCATCGCCATTGTCTCCGACCGCGAAACGCCTGAAGAAGTGATCGCCACCTTTCGCAGCGGCGCACACGGCTTCATTCCCACCAGCACCGAACCGCAGGTCGCGTTGCAGGCTCTTTCCTTCGTGCTCGCAGGCGGTTCGTTCTTTCCTCCGACTGTTCTTCTCAACCGCGCGGGCTCCAGCGGCGCGCGCACTCCCGCGCGGCGGGGCGCAAACGCCGTCGCCGCATCCATATTCACGCCCTCGCAATTGCGCGTGATGGCGCAGTTGCGAGAGGGAAAGTCCAACAAGATGATCGCACGACAATTGAGCCTGTGCGAGGCGACGGTGAAACTCCACATTCGTCAGATCATGCGCAAGCTCGGCGCCTCCAACCGTACGCAGGTGGCGCTCTATTGCTCGATGGACGGCATCTTGCCGCCTGATCCCCTGCATGAAGATCGCGACGGCCCCACGCTGGACGTGTGCGATCCACCAGAAGGCTTGCTCGCCGCCCAGGCGCTCTCAAGCCTCATCACGAAACCAACGGTTAACGGCCACCGGCATGAAGGCTCCGGCAAGTAAACCGAGCCCTCTCCCCGCAAGAAGGAGCAAGACATGGCGCTGAATTCCGGCAAGGCGAACTGGGGCCAAATGCTGAGCGCGGCGAAAGCCGCAGCCGCAAAGACAAGCGACAGCGTCTGGGGCGGGCTCTTCCAGAAACAGGCGCCCGCAATCGCCACCGCGGCGGCCTCCGCCGATGCAGTGGGACAAGACACTTACGCCGCAACCTCGACGAACCTCAAGACAATGGACGTTGGCCCGGTGTCCATCACAAAGGGGACGGTGAGCGCGACTGCGCTTGCGCAAACAAAGGATGGCTCGACGCCTTACACAAGCGCAACCACGCTCGCAAGCGCGTCCTCCGCCGACGTCATCATCCAAAAGACGACGAGCGCCAGCGGATCGGGCGCTGACGCCGCCGGCGCGTGGTCCTACGCCTCTTCGACGACGCGCTTTCTCAGCATCGACATTCAGGGCGTCGATCTCACCCCGCGCATCGTCACAAAAACCGCAGACGCGACGGTGACGACCCGCCCTGCTTCTACCAGCGGAAATGACGCGCGCTTCGATGTCAACGTCGCCGCGCAAGGCGACGACACATATACGGATGTGCAAACGAGCGCGATCAGCGTTGAAGATCGCTATTCCGGCGTGACGACGACCACCACCGTCGCTGCGCAAACCGACAGCATTCTGGAATTCTTCAACACATTGTTCTGAACGAATGGGGAGAGAAAACGCGAAACACCGCCCGGCCCGCCGGGCGGCTTTCGTCGTTTCAAACGCCGTGAAGCGCGCACTTTCGCGCACGCCCATAGCCGAGAGTTGAGTAAGCCTCTTGTGGCTTTGCGCATCGCACGCCGCTCAACATACGATCCATGCGTTGGCCTGGCGCCAATGACCATCAACGGAGATATGCTATGAGCTTCAACTGGTGTGACTGGGGCAACGACGACTTCAACTGGGACATGGACGTGAACTATGACTTCACGTCGAGCGTCGATTCCACCTTCGCAATCGATGCCTCCTTCGAAAGCAACCTCGATGTCTATGCTGACATTTGCGCTGACGTGAACATCGACGGCAACCTGGCCACCTTCTACGTGGACGTTCAGGCTGTCGGCGACGACGGCGCCACGGAAGCCAACATCGCGGTCGTGACGACGGACGATTATTCCAGCATCGTCATCAGCGGCTACTCCGCCGTCGCCTGAACGTCGTCTCCAGACGACGTGGGAGCCCCGGTTCGCCGGGGCTCTTTTTTTGCGCACGCCGCCTAATCCCGAAGACTATCCGCCTTTCACGCAATTGGATCGTCGGGCACGCGCGCCTATCCTCGCTCAATCTTCTTTTGGCTCATCCAGATTGAGCGAACGACACAGGAGACGCGCATGGCCTATACGCTCAAAAATCTCACCGCGCTCGCTGACGTTTATTTTCACATTCTGCCGGGTCAGTATCGCATCGCAGGCCTTGCGGGCGATGATCAGATCACCGTGCGCGTCGGCGATGGCGGCGACGACTGGCTCGAAGGCGGCGCAGGCAATGATCGCCTGATCGCTGCGGAGACGAACGACATTCTGGATGGCGGCGATGGCAATGACGTTCTGGACGGCGGCGCGGGCGACGACCTTCTGCGCGGCGGCGCGGGCGCCGATACGATCAATGGCGGCGCTGGCGTCGACACAATTGACTATTCCACCTCCAATGGGGGGGTGTTCGTCTCCCTGCCGCTCGATCCCACTAAGACCGGGCGGCCCAGCGGCGGCCATGCGACCGGCGACGTCATCAGCAACGTTGAGAATGTGATCGGCTCGCAATTCAACGACACGCTCACGGGCAACAAGCTCAATAACCAGCTGGTCGGCGGCGCGGGCGCAGACGTTTTGCGCGGGCTTGACGGCAATGACGTTCTATTCGGCGACGCCATGGTGGACGCAAATGGAGATGGAATCGCCGATGACAGCGACGCCGACGGCGTGCCGGACGGCGTGCAAGGCTCCGCCACCGGCGGCGACGACACCCTCGACGGCGGCTTCGGGAACGACATTCTTGTGGGCGGCGGCGGAAAGGACACTCTCCTCGGCGGCTATGGCGACGACAAGCTCTATGGCGGTTATGGCGACGACCTTCTGAGCGCCGGCGACGGCGACGATCTGCTCGACGGCGGCGAGGGCGACGACGACCTCCTCGCAGGCAATGGCGCCGATGTTTTGCGCGGTGGCGCGGGCGCGGATTTCATCAATGGCGGCGGCGGCGCAGACCAGATGTACGGCGACGCCGGTGATGACGACATGCTCGCCGGAGACGGCGACGACCTGCTCGACGGCGGCGAGGGAGCGGACACGCTCGACGGCGGGACTGGAAACGACACGCTGAACGGCGGGGCGGGCGATGATGTTCTGATCGGCGGCGCAGGCGCTGACGTCATGGACGGCGGCGCAGGAACGGACGTCGTCGATTATGGCGCAGCTGCGGGCCCTGTCGGCCTTGATCTGCGCACGGGCGCCGGGACGGGTGCCGCGCTTGGCGATGTGGTGACGAATGTCGAGAACGTGATTGGAAGCGCGAGCGCGGACTCCATCATCGGCAGTGATCTGGCAAACCGCATTGAGGGCGGCGCAGGCGACGACCAGATCGACGGCTATCTCGGCGACGACGTGCTGATCGGCGGCGCCGGCGCGGACCTGCTCGCCGGCAACGGCGGCCTCGACACAGCCGATTATTCCGGATCGCAGGCCGGCGTGACGATCACGATCAACAATGCGCCCGGCGAAGAAGGAAGCGGTCTTGGCGGAGATGCGGAAGGCGACAGGCTCACCTCTGTCGAACGCGTCATCAGCTCGGCCTTCGCCGATACGCTCAACGGCGATTCCATGAGCAATATCTTCGTCGGCGGCGCTGGCGCGGATGCGCTTAATGGAGGAGATGGCGTCGATACAGCGGAATATTCAACATCGAGCGCCGGCGTCACCGTCGCCCTCACCGAAGGCGCGACCACCACAGGCGTCGGCGGCGATGCGCAAGAAGACACGCTGACGAACATCGAGAATGTGATTGGATCGGCCTTCGCGGATCGCCTCACCGGCTCAACAGCCGCCAACCGTCTCGAGGGCGGCGCGGGCGATGACGTTCTTATCGGCGGAGGCGGCGCGGATCGTCTCATCGGCGGCGACGGCGTCGACACGCTTGATTACTCCACCTCGAGCGCGGGCGTCACCGTCGGGCTCACCGCCAATCCAGACCCAAATATCGCGACCGTCGGATCAGGCGGCGACGCGCAGGGCGATCTCATCAGCCAGGTCGAGAACGTCATAGGCTCGAATTTCAACGACACGCTCGTCGGCAGCACGGCGGCCAATGCGCTCAGCGGCGGCGCCGGCAACGACACTTTGGCGGGCGGCGGCGGCGCGGATACGCTCGACGGCGGCGCGGGCGTCGATTACGCGAACTACGCCTCCTCGAGCGCCGCGGTCTCGGTGTCTCTGTCAACGACCGCAGTCACAACGGGCGCCGGCGGCGATGCGCAAGGCGATCTTTTGTCGAACATCGAAGGACTGATCGGATCTGCCTTCAATGACCTGCTCATCGGCAGCGCGGCCAGCAATTACATTGATGGCGGCGCCGGCAATGACACGATCCGCGGCGGCGCTGGCGCGGATCAATTGATCGGCGGCGACGGGATCGATGCGCTTGATTACTCGACTTCGCAATTCGGCGTCGCGGTGCTTCTGAGCGCCACAGGCGCGACGGCGGGCCAGACCGCGAGCGGTCAGGCGGGCGTCTCGGATGCGGCGGGCGATGTGATCTCAGGCTTTGAGAGCATCATCGGCTCGAACGCGTCCGATCTTTTGATCGGCAGCGCCGTCTCCAACAAGCTCGTAAGCGGATCAGGCAATGACGTGATGCGCGGCGGCAGCGGCGCGGACATTCTCTCCGCCACCGGCACGGGCGCGAAGCTCATGTATGGCGAAGGCAATGCGGACGGCGGCGTCGGCGGCGCGGATCAGTTCCGCATTCTCGGCGGCTCCGGAAATGTGATCGCCGACTATCAGGCTGGCGAAGACATTTTCGTCAATTCCGCGACGACGGGAGCCCTCACGCAGATCAATCTCGGCGGCACGCTCACCTGGGCGGTCAATCTCACCGGCTCCACGCACCAAACCTTCGTGGCGCTTGGCTCCGCAGCGGCCCTCACCCAGACGCAGGCGACGCAGGCGATGAACACGCTTCTGCAAAATGATCTGTTTTTTAACGCCAACCTCATCGCCTGAGCGCATGCGGCCGGAAAAAGGGAGCCATGCGCATGAATGCGCGAACTGAACGAACGCCGGAATGGCGCGGCGGCGCGGAATTTCAGCATGCCGTGCGCGCCTGCTGGACGGTTGCGGGCAAAGCGGGACTTTTCAGCTTCGCCATCAATCTGCTCGTGCTCGCGCCGAGCATTTATATGTTGCAGGTCTATGACCGCGTGCTCACATCCGGGCGCGTGGAAACGCTGGCGATGATGACGGGCCTGCTCGCGGGCGCGCTTCTTCTGATGGGCGCGCTTGAGGCGCTGCGCTCCATCCTGCTGTCGCGCGCCAGCACCTGGCTCTCTAGCCGTCTTGGCCCGCTTTATCTGGGCTTAAGCGTTCGCTCGCGCCTTGTCGGCGACGCCTCTGGCGCGCAGCCCCTGCGCGATCTGGCGCAGGTGCAATCCTTCCTCTCCTCGCCGGCGCTCACCGTGTTCTTTGATGCGCCCTGGACGCCGTTCTTCATCCTGCTCATCTGGTTCCTTCACCCATGGCTTGGCGCTTTCGCGATCGCCTCCGCGCTGGCCTTGCTCGCCTTCAGCCTCGTGAACGAAATGGTGACGCGCAAGGCCAACCAGCAGGCGAACGCCGAACAAATCGTCACCCTGCAACAGGCGGAGGCCGCCATCCGCAATGCGGAGGTGGTGCGCGCCATGGGCATGTTGCCCGCCATGTTGCATCGCTGGCAGGCGCGTCACGGGGCGGCGCTCGCCGCCCAGCAGACGGCGGCGGAGCGCAATGGGGCGCTTCTGGGCTTTACAAAGTTCCTGCGCTTCTTCGTGCAATCGGCGACGCTGGGGCTTGGCGCCTATCTTGTGCTGCGCAACGAGGTGTCGGCTGGCGCGATGATCGCCTCGTCCATCCTGCTGGGGCGCGCGCTCGCCCCCGTGGAGACCGCCATGGGCAGCTGGCGCAATTTCGCTGCGACCCGCGTCGCCTATGGGCGACTGAAGGCGCGCATAGCCTCCATTCCGCCGGAGCCGCGCCGCATGCGTCTGCCTGCGCCCGAAGGCCATGTGTCGTTGCGCAATGTAAGTTATGCGCCGCCGGGCGTGCGCGCGCTGGCGCTGCAGGATGTGACGTTCTCTCTTTCGCCGGGCGAGGCGGTGGCGGTGATCGGCGCCTCCGCGAGCGGCAAGACGAGCCTGTGCCGTCTGCTTGTGGGCATCAATCGTCCCACCTCCGGCGAGATCAGGCTGGACGGCGCCGAACTGCACCACTGGAACATGGATGATCTGGGCGCCCATATCGGTTATCTGCCGCAAGACGTCGAATTGTTCGCCGGCAGCGTGCGCGACAACATCGCGCGCATGGATACGCCCGACGATGAAGCGGTGGCGCGCGCAGCCTTCACCGCCCATGCCCATGACATGATCCAGCGCCTGCCCCATGGCTACGACACGCAGATCGGGGACGGCGGCGCGCGACTTTCCGGCGGCCAGCGCCAGCGCATCGGCCTTGCGCGCGCGATTTATGGACGCCCCCGCCTGATCGTGCTCGACGAACCCAACGCCAATCTTGATCAGGCAGGCGAATCCGCCCTCGCCGCCGCCATCGCTGAATTAAAGGAGGACGGCGTGACGCTCGTCATCGTCGGCCATCGCCCCTCCACGCTCGCGCAGGCCGACAAGATCCTGCTTTTGCGCGAGGGCCGCGTGGAATTGTTCGGTCCGCGCGCAGAGGTTCTCGCGCGCTTGCGCGCGGCCGCCAACGCCGGCGCCGCCGCGCAGGGTGAGCTCTCACGAACGGGGACAGGAGAACAGGATGACCGATGACCGCAATTTTGCGCCGCTGCGCGCGCGCGGGGAAATCTTGCCCGCGCGCCCGGTGAATGAGGAGGACCTCGCCCGCGCCGTGCGCAGACCGATGCGCCTTGCCGCCGCGCTCACGCTCGCCTTTCTGGGCGGGGCGGCCGCATGGGGTGGTTTCGTGCGCCTGCCCGCGGGCGCCGTCGCCCCCGGCCTCATCAGCCCCGACGGCAGTCGTAAAACCGTGCAGCATTACGAAGGCGGCATCATCGCCGCCCTGCATGTGCGCGACGGCGACGTGGTGGCCGCGGGCCAGCCCCTGCTTTCGCTTGAAAGCGTGCAGGCCTCCACCGCCTATGAGGCCCTGCTGAACCAATATCGCACTCTGCTCGCCACGCAGGCGCGCCTGCAGGCTGAACAGATCGGCCTCGCCGAAATCGCATTTCCCGAAGAGGTGCTCGCCCATCAGCGCGATGCGTCGCTCTTCGCCATCGTCGAAGGCCAGCGCGCTATTTTCGAGACGCGCAAACGCACCCACGAGACTAACAAGAAAATTCTCGCCCAGCGCATCGAACAGGCCAATGAGCAGATCCGCGCGCTTTCCGCGCAACTGGAAAGCGCATCGCGCCAGCTGGAGCTGATCGAAGAGGAGCTTGGCGGCAAACAGGCGCTCCAGGTCAAGGGGATCATCTCCAAGCCTGAACTGCTCCGCCTGCAACGCGCGCAGGCGGAAATCCGCGGCCGCGAGGGCGAATATCTGGGCTCCATCGCAAAGGTGCGTCAGCAGATCGGCGAGACGCAAACCCAATTGCTCAATCTCGACGCCCAGCGAGCCGACCAGATCTCCGCCCAACTCGATCAGGCGCGACTTGATTTGTCCGTCACGCGCGAGCGGCTGATCTCAAGCCGCGACGTGCTCAACCGCACCATGGTGAGCGCGCCCGTGAGCGGGACAATCGTGAACATGCGGTTCAAGACGGAGGGCGGCGTCGTGCAACGCGGCGAGCCGATCCTCGACATCGTGCCGCTCGAGGACCGGCTTCTGATCGATGCGCGCGTGGCGCCGACGGATGTGGATGTGGTGCACAAAGGCCTGTCGGCGCTCATTCACCTCACGGCTTACGCCAACCGCGGCCTGCCGCGCATTTCAGGAACCGTCGTGTCGGTGTCGGCGGACAGGATTCAGGATTCGCAGACGACGCCGCCCTATTTCCTCGCGCGGGTGGAGGTGGACCGCGCCTCCTTCCAGTCCCAGCACGCCGCCATCGACCTGGTGCCGGGCATGCCGGCCGAGGTGCTGATCGTGACCACCGAACGCACCTTCTTCGAATATCTGATCGAACCGTTCAAACAGGCTTTCGCACGATCCTTCCGTGAGACGTGAGGCTCAGGCGACCTGATCGGAGGCGGCGCGCTCGCCCGCCTCCGCCGCCAGCGGCGCATCCCGGCGCGCAAGCGCGGCGAGCGCGATCTGCGTGCGATTGTTGACCCCGAGCTTGCGCATGATCTGGCGGATGTGAATTTTCACCGTCGCCTCCGCGATGTTGAGGCGACGCGCGATCATCTTGTTGGACTGGCCGAGCTGCAAGCCCTCAATGATGTCGTGCTGGCGCTGGGTGAGGCGCATGCCTCCATCCTGCACGCCGCGCTCGACGAAGGAGGACGCCGCCTCGAACAGGCTCTCAGGCGGGAAGAACTTCCCGCCCGCGACGACGAAGGACAAAGCCTTGAGCGCCGTCGTCGGTTCAAGATAAGTCGGGATATAGGCGTCCACGCCGGACTCGCAGGCTGCGCGGATGTGCAGGCCTTCGGAGGAATCTGAAAAGAGGGCGATGGGCGCGCCGGCGAAGCACGCGCGCGCCGCGCTGACGACCTGCGCCACGTGCGGATTGCCGAGCCCATCGCCGCCAACGCTCAGCAGCACGAGACTCACGTCCTCGCCCGCTTCGCCCTCGAGGGAGGCGCCATCGCTCTGGCGCAGGCGGAAGCCTTCTTCCTGCGCCCACGGCCCAAGAATGTTGAGAAGCCCGGCGCGTCGAAATGGAAGCTGGTCGATTAAGATCGCAGAGCGGGCATATTCGTTAATGGGATTGCTCATGGCGCACCTCAGACGCAGTACAAACGTCGCGCATGTCGCCGCATTGGCGTTCATGTACACGGTCAACAGCTGATCGAGCCCACGATTTGGCTTTCAGCCCCTCGCCAAACCACCATGTTAACTTTCGTAACTATGGTTTCCGATGCGTTGACGAAGATCAACATAGAATACGAGTTTTGTAAAAACACTAGTTTTGTGAAGGAGGTTGGCGACGTGGTTACTGCGGGAACGGCTGCGCTTGTTAAGGATGGCGCGTCCCTCCCGGCGCATGAATTCGTTAACGCGGGCGCGTCGCTATCCGAAAGGCGTGCGTTAATAAAACCGGCATACGCCTTCCGGCGAGCGACACAGGCGCGAGGCGCGCGCGTCTCAGGAGCGCGAAAGATCAGGCCTCGCCTTTTCCCCGCTTGCACGCGACATCGCGCGCGCCGCACAACATGCGCGCGCGCCTTGCGGCAGAAGACGTATAGCGCCGATTGGCCTTTGACCAAGCGCGCCAGCCCGACGATGATCTCTCTCACGCGCGACGAAGGATGCGCATGCAGTGAAACGCGAATGGGGTTGGCATGAACGTCATTGAGGAGAAGAACTGGTTCGACGCGGGCGAAGTCGCTTCTATGACCCGTGCGGTGAGAAGGTGCCGGCAGGCGCTGGGCGATGTCGAGCCCACAAAGATCGCGCTCAACGTGTTGAGGTGCTTTGGCGCGGGCGAAACAAACGAGGAGCGCGTGGTTCAAATCCTCGTCAAACGCTATCGCGAGACGAGCGATGCGCAGCGCTAGAGGCGTGGACGCAGCGCGCGCGCGTGAATGACCAGAGAAGTGATGACATTGGCGGAAAGAAACAGCGCCACGGCGCCGACGAAATCGCCGATGAACATCCAGGCGAGAGTCGTCACGCTCATCGCCTGCGCGCCCGGCAGCGCGAGGAACATCACATTATGCAAGATGGAGTTGAACGTGGAATAGGCCAGAATGAAATAGATGATCCGTCTGGGAGGGAGCGGCATGTCCCATTGCGGAAAGACGCGGGCGAAAAAGGTGAGGGTGAGATAACAGCTCAGGCCCGAGGCGGCCGCGAGCCAGATGGAGGTGAAGACCCTGTAGCCCTCCCCCATCAGGTTCCACGCGAAGGAGCCAAGCCCCACCCCAACGGCCGCCATTGGCCCGAAGGCGAGGCTCACGAGCACATTGACGCCCGCGGGCAGATAAAAACGACTGATCCAGTCGGTATGCTCAAACTGGCCTTCGATAAGGCTGAACGCGCCGAGCGCCGCAAAGCGCACGACCATCACCAGACCGACGACCTTCAGCGCATTAATCATTCGGGACGAGTCTCAGCTTTTCGCCGAACCCGTCGAGCTTCGGCGCAAGGTCGAGAGACAGGGCCTTGCCCGATCCAATCTCGATGATGAGGCCGGCGGCCTGAAGGGCCGCGATGCGGCGGTAGGTGCTCGCGCGCGAAGCGATGCGCTGGGCAACCACGTCGAGGCGCGTGGGGTGTTTTCCTGCGGCGATGGAATGCACGATGAAATCGAAAACCGCGCGTTCTTCCTTCTCAAGTCCGGCGATTCCAAATTCACGTTCGAGCGTGGTGAGCAAGCTGAAGAGCCGAACGAAGTTCCTGACCATAACCGAACCTGCCAAGTTGACGCCTGACAGCCCCCCGCCGCCGGCCCATCGTTTTGACGCAGATCAATGCGCCGGATCAAGACGCACAAGCAGCGCTTTCGCCCTTTTTTTGACTAAAGGAGCAAAAAGCCCGCCATTTAAAAGCGCCGATCGGCGGCGCCCGGGAAATGGGCGCGCGCCCAATTTTGAGAGCGGGCGGAGGCCCAAGGCGCAACGCCGCTGCGCCGCCTTTTTCAGGGAATGTCTCGCAGCCAGTCGTTTTTGACGAGAAACGGCTCGTCGCTCACGCGCAGAAGATAGGACTCCTCCTCCGCGCGCCATTCCTGCGCGAACCCGAGCGGCGCCGCCAGCGCGTCGCCGCGCGCATAGTCGAACGAGGCGCCCTCGAAAACCGCCTGCCCACGCCCCTGCATGGGTGCGAAGATCGCGCTCAGGGTCGATTTGCCCACGTGAAGGCTTGCGCCCTTGTCGATACGGAAAACGTGCAGGCCGATGGTGCGCATGGCCGGCGCGCCCAGCTCGATGCGACGCACGCCGGGCGCGATCTCCGGCGCTGCGGCCAGTCGTTCGCGGGTCTGAACGAAGGAGAAGCGATTGGGCGATTCCGCGAACACGTCGCTCGCCGGCTCCAGATTGTCGGGATGATGTTCAAAGAACATCGGGCCGTTGAGATGGATCATCGGCACGTCGAGAAAATCCATCCAATAGGCGTTGGTCGGCGCCTCGTTGGAATGGCCGTGCCAGGCCCAGTTCGGCGTGAGAAGAACGTCGCCCGCCTCCATGGGGATCTTGCGCCCATCGACGATGGTGAAAGCGTTCGGCCCCGTGTCGAGCACAAGGCGCAGCGCATTGGCCGTGTGGCGATGGGAGCGCGCCTGCTCGCCAGCCTTCACCATTTGATAGGCGGCCACGAGCGTCTTCACGGTGGGATAGAGATTTCCCGCCACGGTCGGATTGGCGAGGATGAGATTGCGCCGCTCGGCGAGCTCCGTGTTGACGAAGCGTCCCGCCGCGTCGAGCGCGGCCTTCGCCTGCACATAGGACCAGGCGGCGGGCTTGAAATCAATCGTCGGCAGAGGCCAGAGCGAAGGCGTGGGCTTGCTCCAGCCGTTCTGCACATTGCAGCGCGCGAGCAGGTCATAGAGCTCCTGCATATTGGCGGCGGCGGCGAAATCCTGCGGCGTGACGCTCATATGTGTTCCTCCGAAGCGGCGAAAGCGCCCTGTCGCGCCTTCGCGTCTTTGATAAGGCGCCAGATCGCCTGCGGCGAGGCTGGCATGGAAATGTCCTCAATGTCGTAATCGCGCAAGGCGTCGCCGAGCGCGTTGACGATGGCTGCGATGGCTGGCGTGACGCCGCCCTCCCCGCCGCCCTTCACGCCCAGCGTGTTGGCGGCCACCATCGTCGGGTCATGGGCGAGCGCCACGTCGAAAGACGGCAGGTCGCCTGCGCGCGGCACGGCGTAGTCCATGAACGAGCCGGCGAGCGGCTGGCCGTCCGCGCTGATGGAAAAGCCCTCCATCAAAGCCTGCCCCGCGCCCTGCGCAATGCCGCCGTGCACCTGTCCATCCACGATCATCGGATTGACGGCGAGGCCCACATCGTCGACGGAGGCGTAGCGTTCGATGCGCGCCACGCCCGTTTGCGGATCGACGACAATCTCGCACACGGCGCAGCCCGTGGGATGGGCTGGAATGCGCCGACCAATCTCCGCTTCTGCGACGAGTGCGCGGCCCATCTGCGAGGGCAGGCCGCCGCTTTGCGCAAGGCCTGCGAGTTCAAACAGGCTCAGGCGACGGCCGCGCGGGCCGACGAACGCGCCGTCTTCAAAAACGAGCGCGTCAGGCGCTTCGCTCATGGCGTGCGCCGCCATTTCGCGCCCGCGCGCCATCAGCGTGTCGCAAGCCTCCAGCAGCAATGCGCCCACAAGCCGCATGGAGCGATCCGAATGAGTGCCGCCGCCGACGCTCACAACGCGCGTGTCGCCGGTGACGAGCCGGAAAGCTTCAATGGGGAGACCGAGCCGGTCGGCGGCGACTTGCGCGAAAGTCGTCGCATGGCCCTGACCCGTCGATTGCGTGCCGGCGACGATCTCCACCACATCCTGATCGCTCACCCGCAGGATGATTTTTTCGCGCGCTGCGCCCACCGGCGCCTCAATGTAATTGGCGAGCCCCAGACCGCGCAGCATGCCTTCCCGCGCGCTTGCGCGTCGACGCGCCGCAAAGCCGCGCCGGTCAGCCAGATCAAGCGCGCGCTCCATGTTCGCGTGAAAGTCGCCGCTATCGAGCGTGAGCCCAGCGGCCGTGACATAGGGCATGCGCGCGCGCGTCACGAGATTGCGGCGACGGATCTCGATGCGGTCGATGTCGAGCCGACGCGCAGCTGCGTCCAGCATGCGCTCAAGCGCGAAGGTCGCCTCTGGCCGGCCTGCGCCGCGATAAGGAACCGTCGGCACGGTGTTGGTCAGCGCGCCTTGCAGTTCCATGCGCACGCAAGGAACGGCGTAGGCCGTGGTGACGATGCGCACGCCATTGGCGAGCGGAGCGAAGGAGGCGGGATAAGCGCCGAGATTGCCGATCTGGCGCACATGCAGGCCAAGAATGCGCCCGCGCTTGTCGAAAGCGACGCCCACGTCCGCCTTCAGGTCACGGCCCTGAAAGTCTGTGAGGAACGCCTCGCTGCGGTCGCTTGTCCAGCGCACGGGTCGCCCGAGCTTGCGCGCGAGCCATGCGACGACCACCGTCTCCACGCCCAGCGACGTGCGCGGCCCGAAGCCGCCGCCCACATCAGGGCAGATCAGGCGCACGCGTTCCGCAGGCTCGGCGAGCGCGGTGGCGAGCGCGACGCGTTGGCGCACGACGCCCTGCCCGCCGGCGATCACCTCATACCCCGTTTGCGCGTCATAGCGCGCAAGCGAAGCGCGCGGCTCGGTCTGACAATTGACGATGCGCTGGTTGACGAAGGTCTTGCGCAGCACGAGATGAGCCTGCGCGAAAGCCTTCTCAACCGCGGCGGCGTCTCCCGCCTCGCTGCGCAGCGCCACATTGCCGGGCGCAGCCTCCCACAAGAGCGGCGCGTCCGGCGCAAGCGCATCGGCGGCTTCGGTCACATGGGGCAGATCTTCATAATCAACCACCACGCGCTCGGCGGCGTCCCGCGCGCCCTGCGCGCTCGTCGCCACCACCACCGCCAACGCCTCGCCCACGAAACGCACGCGGTCGCCCGCAAGCGGCGGCTGGCCGAACTCCACGATGGTCGAGGAATTGGAAGGGTCGAACGAGGCGCGCAACACGTCAAGCGCATCCGGCGGATTGGCGGCATGCGCAACAGGCTTCAGTCCGTCGGCTGCGTAATCGCGCGCGCTGAGGGCTCTAAGCACGCCTGCCATCGCACCCGCCTGGGTCACATCCACGCGCAGAATGCGCGCATGGGGGCGATCCGCGCGCACGAAAACGGCGTGGACCTCGCCCTCAAAGGAGAAGTCGTCCGTATAGCGGCCCGCCCCGAGCACGAGGCGCACGTCCTCAAGGCGCGGCAGGCTGCGTCCGATATAGCGGGCTTGCGCCGCCACGCGATCAGCCCTCGAGCATATATTTGCCGAGCGCAGGATCGCGCCGGATCTGGCCTGCCCCGCGCAGCTCGTCGATGGCGCGCATCACGTCGCGTCCGTCGCGGCTGCCCACGGCCGCCATCAGCTCCTCGAAATACTTCGGCCCGTCCTGCAGGGCTTCGCGCACGCTCTTGAAGCGCGCGCCCGCAAAGGTCGGCGGAAACGGAACCTCCGATTCAAGCCGCTGGTTCTGGCCGAAGGGCAGCGTAAGGTCGTAGCCCGCCTTGGAGCCGGTCCTCACGCCCTCGTCGAGGGACGGGTCGAGCGGCAGCGTGCGGAAACCTTCCGCAACAACGAGATCGCGATGGGGCTGGAAGCGCGTGGCGAGCGCCCATTCCATCTGTTCATCGGAGAAGACGTCCACATCGGGATCGACGACGAACACGTTCTTGCAATTGGCCTGACAGGCGAACACGGCGGCGATGGCGTTGCGCGCCTCGCCCGGCACGCGCTGGCGCACGGCCACGCGCACGTTGAACACGCCTCCGGTCGCCGGGGGCACATAGACGCTGACGGGCTCGCGCACCGCGCCTTCAAGCGCGCGCCTCACCAGCGCTTCCGTGCGCAGCGTCGACAATTGCGCCGTGTCGGTGCGCGCCATGGTCGGCCCGCTGATCGTGATCGTCTGGAAGGCGGCGTCGCGACGGCGCGTGACGGCCTCGACATAGAAGATGGGGTTCATCTTCAGCGCGCCGTAATAGCCGAGGAATTCGCCATAGGGGCCTTCCGCCTCCTTATAGCCTTCAGCGCCGAGATAGCCTTCGAGCACCCATTCAGCGTCGGCGGGCGTGCGAATGTCGTTTGTCACGCCCTTGACGACGGGAAGCGCGCCGCCACGCAGGCTTGAGATCAGTCCAAGCTCATCAACGGGAAGACGCATGGTGCCGGCGAAGTAATCAATCGGATGCGCGCCGACGACGACGCTGAGCGGCAGCTTTTCCCCCTTCTGCAATTTGGCGAGGAACATGGCGCGCAGATCGCTGGGCGCGAGCAAATCGATGCCCATCGTGTTGCGGCTGCGCAGCATGAAACGGCGCAGGCCCACATTGGTCCAGCCGGAGCTTTCGTCATGGGCGAAGTCGAGACCGGCGGAGAGATAGGGCCCGCCGTCCTTTCCGTGCTGCACATGCAGCGGCAATTGGTAGAGATCGACGTCCGCGCCGGTCATGACGACCTCCTGCACGGGCGCCTGCGCGCGCGACACTTCGACCACGTCGGGGCGGATCGCAAGCCTCTTGCGAATCTCCTTCAGAAGGTCGCGCGGCTCCACGCCGAACGCGAGCGCCATGCGCCGTCGGCTCGACATGACGTTGCCGACGAGGCGCTGACTCTCCGCGCCGTTCTGTTCAAACAGGACGGCTTTGTCGCTGTCCTGCAAAATTTTCGCGACGTCCGCGAGGGCGACCTCGCCCGCGTGGGTCTCAAGCTCGCCGGCGGCCGCCAGTTCGTCGAGAAAGCGGCGGAGGCGAAAGCGGTTCATGTCCATGGTGGTCGTTCCGATGAAAGAGCGGGAGAGATGCGCGGCGCGCTCGGCTCACTGCTGCTTGATGCCCGCGAGCGTGATGACTTCCTTCCACTTCGGCACTTCCTCCGCGATGATTTTCGCGAAGACCTCCGGGCCGCCGCCCGTGGCGCTGTAGCCGGCGTTCATAAGCTTCTGCTTCACCTCAGGCCGCTTCACAATGTCCACCAGAGCGGCGGCGAGCTTCTGCACGATGGGCTTTGGCGTGCCGGCGGGCACGAGCATGCCCTGCCAGGTCTCAGCCACGGCGTTGGCGACGCCCGCTTCCTGCAACGTCGGCACGTCCGGCAGATCAGGCCAGCGTTCGACGCCGGTGACGGCGAGCGGGATCAGCGTGCCGGCCTGCACATGGCCCTGCACGGAGGAGATCGACAACGCGCCGAGCTCAACCGTTTCGGTGAGCAGCGATTGCAGCGCAGGCGCCGCGCCAGAATGAGGCACATGCACGATCTGAATGCCCGCGCGCAGCTTCACGAGTTCAGCGGCGAGGTGGGTCGCAGTGCCCGCCCCCGCGCTTGAATAGTTCAGCGCACCGGGCTTTGCGCGTGCGCGCTCGATCAATTCCTTCATGGACGTGATCTTCGTCGCCTTGTGCACAACGAGGGCGATGGGGAATTGCGCGAGATAGGCCACCGGCTCGAAATCGCGCACGGGATCATAAGTGACGTGCTGATAGAGCGAGGGATTTACGACGAAGCCCGTGGAGGCGAGCAGCATCGTATAGCCGTCCGGCTTGGCGCGCTGGGCGGCGGTGATGCCGATGTTTCCGCCAGCGCCGCCGCGGTTCTCAACGACCACGCGCTGGCCCAGCGCCTCGCCGAGCGGGTCGGCGAGAATGCGCGCGGTGATGTCATTGGCGCCGCCCGGCGCGAAGGGCACGATCATGGTGAGCGGACGCTCCGGCCAATTCTGCGCGAAGGCGGCTGTGGCGCCCGCGAGGAGACCAGCCGCCAGTCCCAGCGTCTTCAGGCCCGAGACGAATCTTCCCCAACGCATCTGCGCTCCCATGACTTCGCTCCCTTTTCGCGGCCGCTTGGCGCGGTCTGCCCCAATGCGTCTAGACGTCCTGCCGGTCGACGAATTCCGACAATTCCTCAGCAAGCGTGGCGAGTTCGCGCGCCACCGCCTGCAATCTTTCTTCAGTGAATACGGTCGCGATGCCGCCGGAGCTGAGCGCGAGCAGGCGCCCGCCCGCGCGCCCGCGCACAGGGACTGCGACGCTGCTCACATGGGCGTGCATGGCGCCGCGGTTCACCACATAGCCGTTCACAGCGTAATCCTGCAGCGCCTCCGCCAGCCGCGCCTCAAGCTGCGGCCAGGCCGGGCCGAGCGACTCGGCGAGTTCTGCGAACAAGGTCTCCCGCTCGATCGCGTCGAGCCCGGCTATGTAAGCCCAGCCCGTCGCCGACGTGGCGAGCGGGACGCGCGAGCCCACGCGCAGATCGGCGAACAGAATGTGCGAACCCTGCCGGCGCTGCACATAAACCATGTCGAGCCCGTCGCGCACGCCAAGCGACACGGCGCCTTCATAGCGCGAGGCGATCTCCTGCATTTTCGCGCAAGCGAGCGCGCCAAGGCTTTCGCCTGCAAGCGCAGAATATCCAAGGCTGAGGACGCGCAGGGTCGGCTTGAGGCTTTGGCGACCCTCCACCTGTAACAGGAATCCGAGCTCCATCAGCGTACGGCACAGGCGCCAGGCCGTAGGCTGCGGAAGTCCCGTGCGCCGTGCAATCTCGCTGACGGTGAGCTCCGGCGCGCGCGCGTTGAAGCAGGCGAGAATCGACATGCCGCGCGCGAGCGAGGACACGAGCGGCATGCCGCCCTGCCCTCCCGCTTTTTTTTGCGCGTCGCGCGGCATGGTCAGGCTCCGCGAACTATGTCGAAGACGGATTGCGCGTCGCGCGCGTCCTGCCCGCGCCAGGCGACCATGCCGTCGGGGCGCACGAGAACGAGCGGCGCGGCGTAAAGATCGCGCGCCTGCGCGTGATCAAGGTCGACGATCTCGAAGGGCGCTCCGGAGGCGGCGGCGGCCTTCGTGAAAGCGCTCGCATCGATCGCAGGATCAAAGCGCAGAAGAACGAAGCCGCGGCCGAAGAGATCGAGCGTGGAGACGCCCGGCTTCAGCCACACATGGGGCGCGCGCGAACCCGGCACGGCGTTCTGCCTATAGGTCATCGGCGGATCGTCCGGCGCCTGCGCGCCGTCTGAGATGATCACGGGAGAGGCGGCGTAGCGATAGCCCAGATGAATGTGCAGCGTGAACCATTCGCGCTTCATCATCTCAGTGTAGGCGTCGCCGAAGACCTTACGCGCCTTGTCGCCTTCGGGTCCGGGACGGAACACATCGGCGCTGAGATCCTTACGCGTGGAGAGCATGCGGCGCAGGTTTTCGCTCGCCTCCTCCACATTGCGCAGGGCCACGGGCCGGCGCTCCGCGCCATAGGAATCAAGAAGCCGCGGCCCGCCCCATCCCTGATGCATCGCAGCGAGCTTCCAGGCGAGGTTCACTGCGTCCTGCATGCCGGTGTTCATGCCAAAGGCGCCGGTCGGCGAGTTCAGATGGCACGCGTCGCCCACAAGATGCACGCGTCCGCGTCCGTAGGAATCAGCGACGAGCTCGCGGCGCACCCAGGGCGAGATGGAGAGTATTTCGAAGGGGAAGTCCGCGCCCATAGCGCGCACGATGAGGCCGCGAACCTCATCTTCGCCGAGCGTCTGGCGGCGTTCGTCGCCGACCACGGAGAAGCGAAAGCGATCATGCCCGTCGATGGCGACGAGCGTGGCCCACGTGCCCTCAGGACCGATGAAGATGAAGCGATAGCCCTTCTTCTTGTCGTGCAACTCCCAGAAATTCGGGCAGCGGAAAATCGCATTCGTCGTATAGGTGAGAACGGGCTTGCCCTGCATCTCGATGCCGAGCTTCTGGCGCACGAAGCTCGCCCCGCCGTCGGCGCCGACGAGATCGGCGCAGGCGACCTCATAGACGCCTTGCGGGCCGCGCAGGGTCGCGCGCACGCCTGCGCCGGTGTCTTCGAAGTCGAGAAGCTCGGTGTGATAGCGCAGATCAGCGAGCGGCATGCGCTCCACCCAGCGGCGCATGATGGGGTCGAACATGTCCTGCGGGCAGCGTTCGCGCTTGACCGGGCTTTGCGGCTGCGGCTCCTCGAAACGCGGCGCGGGAAAAGGCTCGCGGCCGAATTCATAGCCATGCAGGGATTCAAGCCACACGTTGTCTTGCGGATGCAGCGGATTGTAGGGGCAATTCAGCACATCGTCGGCGATGCCCCAGCGGCGGCAGAACTCCATCGTGCGCGGACCGATGAGATCCATCTTCGGCTGGGTGATGGCGCCGTCCGTCTTTTCGATGATGAGGCTGCGCACGCCGCGCCAGGCGAGATCGCCCGCGACGGCGAGGCCAATGGGGCCGGCTCCAACAACCAGTACAGGCGTTTCCACATGACTCATGGGCGACCCGGCTCCTCCCGCGCGGCCTTGGGGCCGCTTATTCATTCAATGAATTAGACATTCATAATCTAGCGCCTTGAAAAGATGGTGTAAAGCGCCCCCGCTACGCGCCCTCTCGCGGTCGCGCCAAACCGGCTAACTTGTCGCCATGAGCGAGTCGCACAACACAAAAGACGGCGCGTCGGCCGCAACACACAGCGCGAAGTCCGATACGGACATGGAGGCGCTGTCCTTCAAGGCGCTTGTGGTCATTTACATGCCCGCCCTCGTTCTGGGCCTCGGCGCCGGCATCGCCCTGCCCGCGGTGCCAAGCCTTGCGAAATCCTTCGATGTGAGTTTCGGCGTCGCGAGCTGGGTGGTGACGGCGCATCTGCTCGGCAACCTCGCCGGCACTTTGCCCACGGGCTGGCTCATCGACAGGTTCGGCCGCCGGCTTGTGATGATCGCCGGACCGATCGTCACCGCGCTCGCCGCTTTCGCTGTGTTTTACGCGGGCTCGTTCGCGGAGCTTCTCGTCTGGCGTTTCGTCGGCGGCTGGGCGTCGCAAATGTGGCTCATGGGCCGCCTCTCCGCCATTTCGCAAGGCGCCTCGCCCAACCAGCGCGGCCGGCAGGTGAGCTGGATGTTCGGCATGGACAACACCGGCATGCTCGCAGGGCCGCTTGCGGGCGGCGCCATCGCCAGCCAATGGGGCGAGGCCGCCCCGTTTCTCGTCTATGGCGCCGTGTCGCTTCTCGCCCTCGTGCCGACATTCCTGTTTCCCGATCGCGCGCCCGGCGCCTGGGGTCCTGTGAAAGGCGCGGGCGCAGACAGGAAAAACGCGCAGCCGCAACCGCAATCGCAATCGCAGGGACAAGCCGGTGCCGGCGCGTTCGACATCATTCGCTCGCGCCTCGCCTATTTCGCCATCGCTTTGTTCGCAGGCCTGACGCGCGGGCCCCTGAGCGCGGGCCTGCTGCATCTCTATGCAGCTTTCGCTTATGATCTGGGGGCGGCTGAGATCGGCCTTCTGGCGACGGCTGCGGCCTTCATTTCATGGCCCATCGGCTTTCTCGCCGGCTGGATGATGGATCGCTTCGGACGCAAGCGCACGATGACGCCGGGCTTCGGCGGCGTCGGCCTCGCCATGGGCCTGCTCGCGGTCTCCGCCTTCGTCAAACTGCCGTTCGAGATTTACGTGCCGCTGTTCTTCCTCGCCGTCGCCTTGCAGGCGCTCACCGGCGGTTCGGTGCAGACCATCGGAGCGGACGTGGCGCCGGCGCAGGCGCGCGGTCGCTTCCTCGGCATATGGCGCTTCACGGGCCAGGGCGGCGCGGCGCTCAGTCCGATGATCTTCGCCTTCATCGCCGATCACGTGAATTACGGATCAGCCTTCCTCTTCACCGCGGCGGCGAGCCTGACGGTGGCCTTCCTCGTGATCTTCCGCGTGCCCGAGACGCGCAAGACGTGAGGGCCGCAGGCGCCCCCGCGCCTGCGGAACGCGCGCTCCCGACGCGGTCGTCAGGAAGCGTCAGATCCATTTTCAAAGAAATGAAATCGTCACGATCACCGTGTCCGTATAGGTCCCGGGAGGCTTTCTGGCTTGCGCCGGGATGCGTCCATAGACCGTATGCCCCAGCGAGCTTGCCGTTCCAATTCCGCCCATCGTGTCGACGCCGTCGGTCGCGCCCCATTTAAGCGTGCGCGAAGAATCGCGGAACAAGTCATAGGAGATATTGTTCGATCCATAGGTCATCGCCCGTTGCGTCCCATTCAGGCCGGAAGCGCCCGCATTGAGCCGCACATGATAGGGCGTGGAATTCGTGCACAGCACATAGATCATGCTTGAGGCGTCTACGGCGTTGGAAAAATCCGACACCGAGCCAAAACTGAGATTGGTCGCCGTCGCAGAGCAACCAGATGGGATGGTTGCGTTCACCGGGAAGCTAAGGGCGCTCGCGGATACGATGGATGCGCAGGGTGGAGGTTGCCCGTTGTAAACAGCCTGATAGCGCGCCACGTTCATCAAGGTGGAATAAGCTCCTGGCGGCGTTGTTTTCTGACCAGCGATCAACTGGGCGTAAACAGGAATGACCGCAGAGGGCGCATCACGCGTCAAAATCACCGATGGCGCATTCGTGAGAGAGGCGTCCCAGACCGAAGTTCGCGCAGCATCCGAGTAAATCTGAAACGCAGCGCGATCCGCGCCGCTGCCCAATTGCCGCAAAGAACCGGAGAGCGGAAATGTGCCGGCCCCCATTGTAAAGCACATACGCACCCGATCATTTGCGCCTTGAAAACCCGAACAGGAGGCGGATAACGCGCCGGCGCTATTCACAGCCGCGCCCTGGAGCACGCTGACCGCGCCAAAAGAAATCGAGCTGAACGACGCAGTGCATGTGACCTGCGCCAGAGCGGCAGGACTGGAGAGCGCCATAAAGACGGCCAAGACGAGAAAAGCGGCCGGATGAACCCTTCTCCTAAACGCCTGACGAACGATGCGGGATATGCAAGGAGCACTCATCGCATTTTATCTCCCTCCTGGCATACGAGCGTTCGGCGCATGAGCTGCTCGCCCGTCGCCGGCCCATCGAAAGTCGTCGTGCATGAGCTGGCGCCAAGATCCATGGTCAGAGAATTCGATGCGGCAAGGTTTCGCAGATAGGCCTGACCATCATAGCCGAGCGTTATCGCTTCCCCAGCGGGCGACAGGAGCCCGCGAGTCCCGACAGGCAACGGCGCGCCGGTCGCATCGACAACGACGACGAGTGCGTTTCGCATTGATGCGCTCTTTGCAAAATCCAGAAAAACGCCCGCTCTGGCTGCTGGCGTCACCGTGTCATGACTCGCGGGGATCGAATAGGCGAGCGGCAAATCGGAAATGTCGACGCCAATGCGATTCTCCTCCCATGGTCTAAGGTCGCCGACGAGCTTGCGCCCGAATGCGCCTGTGCGACCGACGACCCTGTTGTCCTGCAAAACAGGAACGCCCGGCATTCCTGCATCCACCACGACAAAGCTGGAGTTCACGCGATTGCCGAACGTGAGCCCGCCGCCGATGAGCGCCACCGCGCCATCGAAGGTCGCAGCGGCGGAGACAGAGTCCGAATAGCTGGAGGCTTGCGCGCCGATCTGACCTACCGCGGTACGGTAAGTGCCGGAAGCGAGCGTCGTGCGATCTCCCCCGGCTGCGCCGCGCACACGCCAACCATATTCACCCTCCATCAGCGGCTGGGGACGGATGATTTCCCTCGATGCGCCCGGGCGTCCGCCCGATCCGACAGTCGCAGCCAGCGACGCGAACATGTCGGAACCAAGCGGCATGGAAAGGCCGACGTAGAAGCCTTTGTTTCGCGCGCCCGAGATGTT
>Ga0315899_10000707_pt1 | contig 39452 bp, 47 predicted proteins | sample LakEriMetagenome_2_FD_203518 | JGI IMG/M metagenome (GOLD analysis project Ga0315899, IMG submission 203518) | Freshwater fungal communities from buoy surface, Lake Erie, Ohio, United States - Buoy 4 MA112 | ecosystem: Environmental > Aquatic > Freshwater > Lake | place: USA: Lake Erie, Ohio...
GCCTCGGATGCGGGCATGGGAGAGATCTCGACCGGCCGCTCGGGTGCGACGTCGCGGCGGCGGCGGTTTTCGAGCGCAACGGCGCGGTTGTCGCGCGCGATCACTTTCTTGATCGACTCGAGAATTTCCTCGACCGACGCTTCGTTGTCGTGCCCCATGATCCACCCTCTTCGCGCTGCCCAACAGTCCCGAATCGGGGAGTCACTTCTCGCCGGGCAGCAGTTGCGGGCCGATTGTTGCGTCGGGCGCGGGAATGTCAACGGTTCTGGTGGATCGGGCTTCGGCTTGCGGATCCCGGTCCCAGTCCCAGATCTTGTCGTGGACGCGCTCGAAATTGACCGCCGGATCGTAGATCACCACGCCTTCATCGAGGTTGAGATCGCGTGCTTCGGCGCGGCCCATAAGCGCCAGCAGGTTGAACCCGGCGACATAGGCATTGCGCCGCGCGGTCACCAATTGGGCGCGGGCCTGGACCAATTCCTGCTCGGCATTGAGAACGTCGAGAATCTGGCGGTTGCCGATCGAGTTTTCCGCGCGCACGCCTTCGAGGCTGAGTTCGGCGGCTTCGACCGCGGCCTGCGCGCTCTTGATCACGGCATTGGCGGCCTGCCAGTTCGAATAGGTCGAGCGGGTTTCGGCAATCACGCTGCGCTCGGCGGCGATGACGTCTTCGAGCGCGGCACTCTCGCGTGCGCCGGCCTGACGCTGGCGTGCAGCGGGTTCGCCGCCCTGGAACAGCGGGATGGTGAGCCGCACCCCGGCATTGGCGGTCTTCTCGCTCTGCGCGAAATTGGCCGCGACCGGGCCGCCCAACGTGCCGAAGAAATCGCTGTAGTCGCCGTTCACGAACACGCCGAGCGTCGGCAGGCGGCCGCTTCCGGTGACCTTGGTGTCGAACCCGGCGGCCTCGGCGCGCTGCTTGGAGGCGATGAGATTGGGGTTGTTCTCGAGCGCGCTGACGATCGCCTCGTTCACGTTCTCGGGGAGTCCCGGCAGCGGCGGCGGCGCGTCGAGCTGGCCCGGCGCTGCGCCGACCAGCCGGATATAGGTCTCGCGCGCGGCGATGAGGCTGGCCTCGACCTGCTGCAAATCACCCTCGGCCAGCGCCAGACGCGAGCGCGACTGGGCGACATCGGTGATGGTCAGATCGCCGATCTGGAAACGGTCGCTGGTGGCTTCGAGATTGGTGCGCAGCACGGCGACATTGTTGGTCGCCAGCGCCGTCAAGGCTTCGGTGCGCAGCACGTCCATATAGGCAGCGACAACCTGGCTGAAGATCGCGCTTTCGGTGTTGCGCAGATCGGCCTCGCCAGCCTCGACCCGCTCGCGCGCGGCGCGCACGCCGTTGCGGACCGCGCCGCCCGAATAGACCGGCACCAGGAGCTGGGCATTCACACCGAGGTTGCGTTCTGGCGCGGTGAAGGCGTTGGCCGACTGCTGGATAAATTCGATGTGGGTCGCGGTAATCGCGGCCGAGGGCAGCCCCTGCGCGCGCTGGATCGCCACGCCTTCATCGGTCGCGCGCTGGCTGGCGCGGGCGGATTCGAGCGTCGGGTTGGTGTTGTAGGCCTGCGCCAGCGCCTCGCGCAGGTTGTCGGCCGCCGCCGGCGCGCCGAGCGCCAGCAGGCTCGCCGATCCGGCCAGCAGCATTGCAGCGGGCATGCGGTTCACGCGAAGGTCCAGCTCTTGGGCACATCGAAGGCATGGAGCACCGGGATGCCGAGATCCTCGACCGGCCGGAGCACTACATTGCCGCCGACCTTGCGGCCCGAGGCCAGCCGGGTCACCTGCCGCAGCACCACGCCGCAGACGATCCGGCCCTGATCGGCAAGGCGCGCTTCGAGCGCTTCGGGCAGCTGCGCGATGGCGCCGTCAATCACGATCAGCGAATAGTCGCTGCCGCCTGCCTTGGTCGCTGCATCGCTCGCGTTGACAGTGGCAAGTTCGCCGACCAGCGGGCGCAGCAGCTCGGCAAGGTAGCCGGTGCCACCTTCGACCACCAGCACCCGGTCATCGCGGGCGGGCGCGGCCTCCATCAGCAGCTTGCCGTAGAACAGCGGCGCGGCGAGATGGCCATCCGTGCCCAGCGAAACCGCGCGATCAATATAGGCGACCGACGCCTTGGCTGCGGGCAGGAAATCCTCCCGCGGCACCGCGATCATGCGGGCGAGCACATATTCCTCGTTGACGCCGCTGGTGCGTAGCTGGCTGTCGATCATCGCCCGGCGGGCTGTGCTGGTGTCGGTTTGGCGTTCAGGTGTCATGGTCAGGTCGGTCATGGATGCTCCGGAGGCTGTATTAAGTGCATAACACAGCCCGTCAACTCTTCCTTAGACGCGGCGGGGCCGTGTTCCAAGGTCTTTGCGGCTTTTGGCGCACCCTTACGATGTGGTGATGTGAAGGTGGTGCGGCGGTGACAATTTCGGGCTTTGACCTCGCCCGCTGCCAGTGCTTAGGGAAGCGCAAGATCAAGCGGATTCGTTTTCGACACAGGCAGGGATGGGTTCGATGAGTGACATGACGGCAAACGGCGGTGACGTGCGGATCGAGACCGATTCGCTGGGTGAGGTTGCGGTTCCGGCGAACGTCCATTGGGGCGCGCAGACCCAGCGTTCGATCGTCAATTTCCCGATCGGCGGGGAGCGTATGCCGCCTGAACTCGTGCGCGCGCTCGGTATCCAGAAGCTGGCGGCGGCCAAGGCCAACATGAAGCTCGGCGTGCTCGATGCCAAACTCGGCGAGGCGATTGTCGCCGCCGCGCGCGAGGTGATCGACGGGACGCTCGCCGACCAGTTTCCGCTGGTGGTGTGGCAGACGGGCTCCGGCACCCAGTCGAACATGAACGCCAACGAAGTGATCGCCAGCCGCGCCAACGAGATCCTCACCGGCCACAAGGGCGGCAAGTCGCCAGTCCACCCTAATGATCACTGCAACATGGGCCAGTCGTCGAACGACACGTTTCCCACCGCTATGCATATCGCCGCCGCGCATGAGGCCATCGCGCATCTGATCCCGGCGCTGGCGAAGCTCCACGGCGCGCTCGACGACAAGGCGCGCGCCTTTGCCGGCATCGTCAAGATCGGCCGCACCCACCTGCAGGACGCGACCCCGATGACGCTGGGGCAGGAATTTTCCGGCTACGCCAAGCAGATCGAATACGGCATCGCCCGGGTGGAAGCGACGCTGCCGCGCGTGCTAGAACTGGCGCAGGGCGGGACGGCCGTGGGCACCGGGATCAACGCCAAGGTCGGGTTCGACACGGCGTTCGCTGCCGAAGTCGCCGCCGAGACCGGCCATGCCTTCGTCACCGCGCCCAACAAGTTTGAAGCGCTCGCCGCGCATGATGCGATGGTCGAGATTTCGGGCGCGCTTAATGTGCTCGCCGTGAGCCTGATGAAGATCGCCAACGACATCCGCCTGCTCGGCTCCGGCCCGCGTTCGGGCCTGGGCGAACTCAGCCTGCCCGCCAACGAACCGGGCTCCTCGATCATGCCGGGCAAGGTCAATCCGACCCAGTGCGAGGCGATGACGATGGTCTGCGCGCAGGTGATGGGCAACAACATGGCGGTCACGGTCGCCGGATCGCATGGCCACCTTGAGCTCAACGTGTTCAAGCCGGTGATCATCTACAACGTGCTCCAGTCGATCAAACTGCTGGGCGATGCGAGCCACGCCTTCACCGACAATTGCGTGATCGGGATCGAAGCCAACGAGGACCGCATCAACCAGCTGCTCAATGACAGCCTGATGCTGGTAACCGCGCTCAATCCGCATATCGGCTACGACAACGCCGCCAAGATCGCCAAGAAGGCCCATGCCGAGGGCACGACGCTGAAGGAATCGGCGCTGGCAATCGGCCTGCTGACCGAAGAGCAGTTTGCTCAGTGGGTGGTGCCGGCGGACATGATCAAACCGCGGGATTGATTTGTTTTTTGACCACCTGACGGTGGCGCAGACCTCCCGCCCCGCCGCCCCGCCCGTCCACCATAGCATGATGGTATCATTGGCGGCCGGGCAGGGCGCCGGGGCGGGAGGTCTGCATCGCGTGTCAGCGCGATCGAAAGCAAACACATACTTCGTCGAGCCTGAACATCTGTTCATCATTCGACCAATACCCGAGTCTGCCCGACGACAAGCGCCCTGCATGGTGGCAATCGCTGGCGCGGGGCGTTATCGCTTTTTGGCATAATGACGATCAACCTCACCCGTGATCCGGCCTCTGCCGGGCCTGAAGCGACCGTGCCGTTCCGCACCGTCCTGTTCTCGATGGCCGTGCTGTGGGCGACCTATTTCGCACTCACCACGATCCGCGCGCTGGTGATGGATTTCGACCTGCAATTCGAACTGGGCTGGCGGCGGCTGCTGGTGACGGCTGTCGGCGTGGCGCTGACGATCGTGCTGTGGTTGCTGCTGCGCCTTTTCGACAACCGCCCGCTATGGATCAAGATTTTCGCCGCGATCGTGCTGGCGATGCCGGTCGCGCTGGCCATCGGACAGGTCAATTCGCTGGTGTTCAAGGACATGGAGCTGGCACAGGAACAGGCCTATGCGCAGAAATACAAGATCAACCTGCGCCGCGACGAAAGCGGGAACCTGCTGGTCGATGTGCCGGTGCGCCGCGTCAGCCCGGCCGGGCAAGGCGCCGAGGGCGAGCCGCCGCCCGCTAGTTCGGATACCGCCGGCAAGCCCGAAGAAGAAGTGCTCGAATCCGAAGCGGTGATCATCGCGCCTGCGAAGACCTACGCCGATTTCTGGCGCGAGCTGCTCGATGTGGCGCTCGGGCGCTATTTCCTGCTGCTCGCCTGGGCCTCGACCTATTACGCGCTGGTGGCCGGCGTGCAGGCGCGCGGGGCCGAGCGGCGCGAACAGCAGTTCCGCTCCGCCGCCAAGGCCGCCGAATTGCGAAGCTTACGCTATCAGGTGAACCCGCATTTCCTGTTCAACACCCTGAACTCGCTGTCCGCGCTGGTGATGACGGGCAAGGCCGAGCGGGCCGAGCGGATGATCCAGACCATCAGCCGCTTTTACCGCCACAGCCTCGCCAACGAGCCGACGGCGGACGTGAGCTTGCGCGATGAATTCGATCTCCAGCAGCTCTATCTCGATATCGAGGCGGTGCGCTTTCCCAAGCGGCTGGTGTGCGTGTTCGATCTGCCCGCCGATCTCGAGGAAGCCCGCGTGCCGGGGATGATCCTCCAGCCGCTGGTCGAAAACTCGGTCAAATACGCGATCTCGCCGGTCGCCCGCACGGTGACGATCATGCTCGCCGCGCGCGAGGAGTTTGACCGACTGGTGATCACCGTCGGCGATGATGGGCCGGGCGTGCCGCAGGGTGCCCGCCACGGTTTCGGCATCGGGCTTGCCAATGTCCGCGACCGGCTGGTGGCGCGCTTCGGCCCCGATATCGGCTTCACCTCGGCCCCGGTGCCGGGCGGTTACCGCACCGAAATCCGCATTCCTCTCACAAGATCGACGAGCCGCCATGATGGATAGCGACACCGAAACCACCGCCCTGCGCACGCTCATCGTCGATGACGAACCGCTGGCGGTCGAGCGGGTGCAGGTGATCTGCGCCGAAATCCCCAGTGTGCAGGTGGTCGGCACCGCAAGTGACGGCGCCGCTGCGCTCCGGCTGGCTGAAAAGCTCGAACCCGATCTGGTGCTGCTCGATATGACCATGCCCGAGATCGATGGGCTCGGCGTGGCGCGCAAGCTGGCTGAACAGGAACAGGCGCCGGTGGTGATCTTCGTCACCGCGCATGATCATTTCGCGGTCGAGGCGTTCGATTGCGATGCGGTCGATTATGTCCTCAAGCCGGTCGCCGCTGACCGGCTCGAACGCGCGATCGAACGCGCCCTCGCCCGCCGCGGGCAACGCCGCCAGAAAACCAGCCGCTTCCTCGATGAATTGTGGGTGCCGCACCGCTCCGAACTGCTGCGCATCGCGGTGAACGAGGTGCACCAGATCGATGCCGAGCGCGATTATGTGCGCTTGCACGTCGGCGGGGAGGACACGCAGCGTTCTTACCTGCTGTTACAGACCATCGCGGGGCTCGAATCGCGGCTCGATCCCGAACAGTTCATCCGCATCCACCGTTCGACCATCCTGCGGCGCGACAATATCCGCGGGCTGCGCCACGACGGGCTCGGCGTGTGGTCGGTGGAATTGCAGAACGGCAAGGCGCTGCGCATCGGCCGCACCTATCTCGCCCGCGTCAAGGCGATGGCGGGAAGGTAAGATTCGCTTGTTTTGCGGCCACCTGTTTGCGGCCACCTGACGGTGGGGCGGGAGGTCTGCATCGCGCGCCAGCGCGATCAAAAACAAAAAAACGGCCCGAACCCCAGGGACTGGAGGGTTCGGGCCGGATGGGCTGCACCGCGGGGTTGGTGCGCGCCCGAAGCTGCGCGGTTCAGCCGCCGCGCTGCCGGTCTGAGGTAAGCGCTGCAACCTGCTGGCGCGCGTCGGAGCGGGCCTTGGCGAGGCAATCACGCTTGTCCTGCGTCAGAATGCGCGAGCCGGTGGTCGGTACGTCGGCGCGGCACACGGTGCGGGCGGCATATTCGATCCGCCGGTCGAGCAACTTCTGGCCCGAGGCGCTGGCGAGGTTGATGTCGGCGAGTAGCACTTTGACCGACATTCCGTCGTCCTTCCCGGCTAGAACGGGGGCGGCGGTGCTAAAGACAAGGCCCAGCGCCACGGCGGCGATAGCAAGAGTTTTCATGGTCATCCTCCATTGGCAGGAGGCCTGTGATCGGTCGGGGAATGCCGATCGGGGGTAGCCAGGCGTGCTGCCGAATTGAGGAATAGGCCGATTCGCGCCGCGCTTCAGCCGGAGGTCGATCAACCCGTGCCAACCCCTCGACTGGCGCCGCACACTCCTGACGGACAGCGCGAAGCGGGCGACAAATGGCGGTTTCCAATCGACCGGCGTAGCGCCATAGTGGCGGTGATGGGATGGCCGACGATCGTGATCTTCATGGCGGGCGTGATCAATTTCGCGCTCAACCGGGCCGTGTTCGGCAGTCGCCACCCCTTGCTGGCGCGCTTGCCGCACGCGAGCCGCCTGCTCGGTAGTCGCGCCGCCCTTGTGACCGAATTCGCGATGCTGCTGGTTGCACTGATGCTGGCGGCCAATGGCTGGCCGGGGTTCATGTGGGCCTATTGCGGCTATACCGCCTTCAACGGCCTTGCGGCCTGGCTGATCCTCGCAGGCAAGGTGTAAGCCGCGCATGACCACCCGCCTGTTCCATATCAGCGACGTGCATTTCGGGGTCGAGGATCACGCCGCGCTCAATGCCGTGGCGCGCGCGGTGGCGGAGGAGCGCCCCGATGCGGTGGTGTGCACCGGCGATCTCACCCAGCGCGCCAAGCATTCCGAATATGCCCGCGCGGCCGAATGGTTCGCTGCATTGGGCGTGCCGGTGGTGCTCGAGCCGGGCAATCACGACATGCCCTATTACAACCCGTGGGAACGCTTCACCGATCCCTTCCGGCGCTACAACCGGCTGCGCAGCGCGGTGCCGGGCAGCTTCACATCGGCAGGTGTGGTGCTGGTGCCGCTGCTCACGACGGTGCGGGCGCAGACCCGCTTTCCGTGGTCGGACGGGGTGATCAAGCCTGCTGCGCTGGCCGATACTCTGGCGCAGCTGGCCGCGCTCAAGGGCGATCCGCGCACGATCATCGTCACCGCGCACCACCCGCTGCTCGGCCCGCATGATGATGGCCATAACCCGACCATCGGCGGTGATGCGGCCTTTGCGGCGCTGGCAGCGGCGGGAGCCCATGCGATCATGTCGGGCCATGTCCACGTGCCGTTCGACGAGGTCCGCACCCGCGGCGGCCATGCGGCGCGGATGATCGGGGCGGGCACGCTTTCCACGCGGCTGCGCCACGGCGCGCCGGCCTCGTGGCGGGTGATCATCTGCGAGCCGGGCGGGGTGATCGAAAGCGAGCTGCGGCTTGTCACCGCAAGCGCGCCGGTAACCTGAGGCCCGCGAACCTTAACCCTTTCCCAAGGGCGACTGTTAAGGCCTTATTGGTGAAACTGCACAGGCAGGCTGATCCGTCTGGGCCAGCGCAAAACTGCACCCCTTTTCGCTACTCTCTCTTGGTCCGGAGGTACGAGGATGGATTTGTTGAAAGCATTCACGTTCGGTGCAGTCCTGTCGGTGACGATCGGCCTGGTGATCGGCTCGCAAGGCACTGCTGCCGGGCCGCTGGCGATCCAGCTGGTGTCGCTAGCCGATGCCAAGTTCTACTGGTCGTGGCCGGTTTTTCTGTCGGGCAGCGGCCTTGCCTGGGTGCTGATGCTGCTTCAGCGCTGACGCCGCCCGGTACCCCGCGACGAAAAAGGGCGGCTCCCCTGCGGGGCCGCCCTTTGTCTGTTCGGAGGGACGAAGCGATTAGCGCTTCGAGAACTGCCGCCGGAAGCGCGATTAGCGCTTCGAGAACTGGAAGCTGCGGCGGGCCTTGGCCTTGCCGTACTTCTTGCGCTCGACCACGCGGCTGTCGCGGGTGAGGAAGCCGGCCGCCTTGACGGTGGTCCGCAGCTCCGGCTCGTACTTCGACAGGGCCTGGGCGATGCCGTGCTTCACGGCACCGGCCTGACCCGACAGCCCGCCGCCGCGCACGGTGGTGACAACGTCATACTGGCCCGAACGGCCAGTGATGGTGAAGGGCTGGTTGATCACCAGACGCAGGGTCGGGCGCGCAAAGTAGGTTTCCTGATCGCGGCCGTTGATGGTGATCTTGCCGGTGCCGGGCTTGACCCACACGCGGGCAACCGCATCCTTGCGGCGACCGGTGGCGTAGGCGCGGCCCTGCTTGTCGAGCTCCTGCTGACGCAGCGGGGCCGAGACGCGGGCGATTTCGACAGCATCACCCTGCGGTGCGTTGCCGGCGATGTCCTTCAGATCGGCGAGATCGGACACGGTAGTGGTCTCATCGGTCATTATGCGGTGACCTTGTTCTTGCGGTTCATGGAAGCGACGTCGAGCACCTGCGGCTGCTGGCCGTCATGGGGATGCTCGGTGCCGACGTAGAGGTGCAGCGCCTTCATCTGCTGACGGCCCAGCGGACCGCGCGGAATCATGCGTTCCACGGCCTTTTCGAGCACGCGCTCGGGGAAACGGCCGCCCAGCACCTTGGCCGGGGTGGTTTCCTTGATGCCGCCGGGGTGGCCGGTGTGCTTGTAATAGACCTTGTCGCCCATCTTGTTGCCGGTGAACTTCACCTTCTCAACATTGATGATGATGACGTGATCGCCGCAATCGACGTGCGGGGTGAAGCTCGGCTTGTGCTTGCCGCGCAGGATGTTGGCGACGATCGCGGCGAGACGGCCGACGACGAGGCCATCGGCATCGATGATGTGCCAGTTCTTTTCGACCTCGGCCGGCTTGATCGACCGGGTCTGCTTGCTGAGCGCCTTCATGGCTGTGGTGTCCTTGGTTCTTTGCAGGCTGTCCGGCAACAAAGCCGGGACGTATCACCCTCCGATCAAGCGACCAGGCGGGCAAGAGGGAGTGCAAATGTCGTTCGGGGGCGCGAAAGTCAAGCAAAAGCGGCGCTTTGTGATACGGTAAAATAATACCGCATGCTTCAGTGGGGCTTCACCCTGTCAGCCCGCCCGGAAGGCTCACTTCCTCGACGCGGCGCTGCGGCGTCCCGGCGGGGACAAACAGATCGGGCGGCAGGGTCTCGAACTGGCCCGAACCGGCGCGGTGGGTCTCGGCGCGATAGCGCCGCAGATTATCGCGCAGCGTTTCGCTCTGCGGGCGGGCGGCGATCATATTCGCGGAAGCCCGGATCGCCGCGCCAAGATTAGCCGGAGCCGAGCCGCTCGCCACCACCAGGCCGGTGTCGGACAGCATGATCGGGAACATCGCCTGCGTGTCGCGCTGCTGTTCGATCCGGGCGAGCTCGGCAAGGCTCGGCGGGGCATCGACGCTCGCGCTCACCTGCGTGCCGGAAATGACAATCCCGCGCGCCTGCTGGGCGCCGCACATCCCACGCGCGCTGCACGGTTATCGCCGATTCGTCACCCTATTCGCGCACCAGCACCCGCGCAAGCCGCATTGGCCTCTCGGGTTGCGCCAGTGCGGCGCTCGCCAAAGCCCGGAGCGGCGGCGCGAGCGCGAGCGTGCCGCCGGCTGCAAGCAATCGGGCCAACAGCCTCCTGCGGGTCGTCCCGGCATGGTTTCTTTCCCCCCGCGCTTCACCCGTCCGGCCGCGTCGCCCCCGCCAGCCACGCGATTGTCGCTGGGAAAGCCGCATCAACGCGCCACCCGGCAATGGCCGGTGTATCATAGGGGTGCAGCTTGCCCAACCGCTCGATGGCATCGGAAAGCAGAGCAGCGGTGGTTTTGAACAATACGCCGGTTTCAAAAGCACTGCCGCGCTCGCCTTGCCACAGGAAGTGGGATTCGATTGCGCCGAGGATATTGGCGCAGGCGACGAGCTTGGCCTCGAGCATCTGTCCGGCAATGGCGCGGGCGGTTTCGCGGTCGGGGAAGGGGCACCAGATCAGCGCCGCTCCCCCAGCAGAGCCTGCGGCCACGTCCGTCATGAGTCGGCCAGGCGCCGCCGTGCCAGTCCGTCGCTGTGCATCGACCGCGCGGTCGCCGCCACGGTCAGCGCGCCGACGAGCTGGTGCGCGGCGGCGACCCACAAGGACACCCCGCTCAGCACCGTGGCGATGCCGAGCAGCACCATTGTCCCGAAGGCGGCGTTGACGGCAATCGCGGCGAACCGGTCGCTCGGGCGCACCCGCCGCGCCAACCACACCAGCGCCGCCGCCGCGACGAAAGCCCACCAGCGATGGAGGAATTGCAGCAGGAAGGGATCATGCGTCAGCGCCCAGACGGACCCGCGCGACCAGTCGACTTCGGGGAAGAACCGCCCGTTCATCAGCGGCCAATCATAGGCGGCATGGCCGGCATTAAGCCCCGCAACCCATGCACCAAGCAGCAATTGGATGAACAATGCCCCCGCCACCAGCGCCGCAAAACCGGTCAAGGGTGCAGGACGCGCTGCCGGATCGCGCGCCACCAGCCGCATGTCGCGCGCGGTCCACACCAGCCCGGCCAGCAGCAGCAGCGCGGTCAACAGGTGGAGCGAGAGGCGGAAGTGACTCACATCGGTCATGTCGCCGACCAGCCCCGATTGCACCATCAGCCAGCCGAACAGGCCCTGCAATCCGCCTAGCGCGAGCAGGCCGAGCAGCCGCAGCTTGAACCCTTGCGGAATCGCGCCGCGCAGCCAGAACCACGCCAGCGGCAGGGCGTAAACAAGGCCGATAACGCGCGCGATCAGGCGGTGGACCCATTCCCAAAAGAAGATGAACTGGAAATCCGCAAGGCCCATCCCCCCTAGCGCCGCTTCGAGTCGGTATTCGGGGGTCGCCTGATACTTGGCGAACTCCGCCTGCCATGCCGCCTCGGTGAGCGGGGGGAGGATGCCGGTGACGACATTCCATTCGGTGATCGACAAGCCGCTCTCGGTCAGCCGGGTGATCCCGCCGACCACCACGATGCCGACCACCATCGCCGCAACGATCTCCAGCCAGCGGGCAATCGCCAGCGGGCGCGCCTTCCCGCGCGGCGATGCTGCGAACAGGTTCGAGACAGAGGCGGAGGTTGCCATGACGCGGCATTCTTTGTGCCCGCCCCGCCCGATGTGCAAGCCGCTTTGCGCGCAAGCACCCGTGCGGGCGATGCAACCACCGCGCTCGCCCCTCGCCCCTTGCAATATGATACAATGTAACATATGTGCGGCTCAGATGGATAGTCCCGACCCCCTGTTTGCGAGTCGTCCAACGTTGCGACGCCGGCTCGATCAACTCGGGATCGGGCTCGCCGGCCTGTGCGCGGTGCATTGCCTGGCCACGCTGGTCATTGTCTCGACGCTGGGGCTGGGCGGGCATTTCCTGCTGGACCAGAACATCCACCGGGTCGGTCTGGCGCTGGCGCTGGTGGTGGCGGTGGTCGCAATCGGCTGGGGGCTGTGGCGCCATCGCCGTCCGCTGCCCTTCGCCATCGCGGCGACTGGGATCGGCCTGATGGCATGGGCGCTGGCAGTGCCGCACGGCGCGAACGAATTCGTGCTGACCCTGCTCGGCGTTGCGCTGGTGTCCTTCGGCCATTTCCTCAACCTGCGCGCGGCCGACTGAACGCAACCCCCCCCAAACTCGCGGTTGCAGCCCAGCGCCAAGTGCCTATGTCTCGCGCCATGAGCACTCCCAAGAGCATTACCCTGAACGGCGCGCCGCATCGCAGCAGCGCTGCCACCATCGCCGATCTGGTGCGCGAGCTTGAACTTGCGCCCACCAAGGTCGCGGTCGAACGCAATGGCGCAATCGTCCCGCGCTCGACGCTGGAGGACGCCCCGCTGGCCGAGGGCGACAAGCTCGAGATCGTGCATTTCGTTGGCGGGGGCGACCATGCAGCCGATAGGTGGACCGTCGCGGGTCGCACCTTCACCTCGCGGCTGATCGTCGGCACGGGCAAGTACAAGAGCTTCGAGCAGAACGCCGCCGCGGTCGCTGCTTCGGGCGCGGAGATCGTCACTGTGGCGGTGCGGCGCGTGAATGTCAGCGATCCCAAGGCGCCGATGCTGACCGACTTTATCGATCCCAAGAAGATCACCTACCTCCCCAACACGGCAGGCTGCTTCACCGGCGAGGATGCGGTGCGCACATTGCGCTTGGCGCGCGAGGCGGGGGGCTGGGATCTGGTCAAGCTCGAGGTGCTGGGCGAGGCGCGCACGCTTTATCCCGATATGCGCGAGACGCTGAAGGCGACCGAGGTGCTGGCCAAGGAAGGCTTTCTCCCCATGGTCTATTGCGCCGATGATCCGATTGCGGCCAAGCAGCTGGAAGATGCGGGCGCGGTGGCGATCATGCCCCTGGGCGCGCCGATCGGCTCAGGGCTAGGCATCCAGAACCGCGTGATGATCCGGTTGATCGTCGAGGGCGCGAAGGTGCCGGTGCTGGTCGATGCGGGCGTTGGCACGGCATCGGATGCAGCGGTGGGCATGGAGCTGGGCTGCGACGGCATCCTGATGAACACCGCCATCGCCGAAGCCAAAGACCCGGTTCGCATGGCCCGCGCGATGAAGCTCGCCGTCGAAGCCGGGCGCGAAGCCTATCTGGCGGGCAGGATGGCACGGCGGATGTATGCGGATCCAAGCTCGCCGCTGGCAGGGTTGATCTAGGTTAAAACCGTCTAACCCTTAATTAACCATGCTCTGCGACAGTTCTCCTTGTCCGAAGGAGACCTGCGCCATGATGATGCCGATTGTCGAAATGCGCGAATTTGCGGGGTTTGCTCCGGCCGAGCAGCGTTACATCAAGCGCAGCTTGGATATCGGCCTTGCGCGCACCGATGCGTTCCGGCGCTGGGGCCGCAGCGAAAGCGAGAACACCGCGATCCGCCGCCAATATGTCGCCTATCAGGACCTCAAGGCCCTGCGTGCGCTGATCCCGGTGGAAGGCACGCCGAACGAGGTCGAGCGCTTCCTGGGCAAGCTGGTGCGCCTCGCCGCGCATGATCTCGAACAGGAGCGGCTGGCGAGCTTTTCGGCCTTCCGCTTCCTCTATGAACGCCTGCTCGGCGCCAAGGCGCGCGCCTATCTGCCGGCGGCCTTCTGCGCCGCCAGCGCGCTGCCGGCAATTCGCCCCGAGCGCCGCAAGCTGCTGCTGCAGAGCTTGAGCGAAGCCGCCGCCACCGCGCCCGCATGGTCCGAACGCGAGCCGGGTTTTTATCCGGAATATGTGGACGATTTCGAGGCGGCGTGAGCAGGTGACGAAGGCTTAAGGGCCTATCCCTTATGCCGAACCCATGACGGCGCACTTCAATGTCAACGAGATCGGCTTCTTTTCGCTCGAACAATGGCCGGCCACGGTCTGCGCGTGGCGGGGGTGCTGTACCGAGGTGTTCGCGCGCGCCGAACATTCGGTTGCGGATTGTCTGAGGCACCTTGGCCAAACCGGAATTGTGCTTGGCAAGGATGCGTGCAGTCAGGCAGCGGTTACACGGCTTCGCGGGCTGAGAGACATTCTTCATCGCTACGATTTTGGCGGCCACGGCAAGGTGGCCGAACGTCGGCTCGATGCATGCGAGCGCATCTACGAGACACGCGCCTACCTCGCCCATGGCCAGACCAGGGCGCGGCCCGACGGCATTGTCATCGATCTGCTGACCTTCGATGGGAAACCGGAAAAGCGCATGCCGCCCAAACATATAAGCCAGATGAACATGCTTAAGGCGCTGGCAGAAATCGAACAGGCCCAGCGACTGATGCACCAGCAACTTGGGCACATCCGTGCCCTAGCCCCCGCCGCCAAACCCCTTACCCCCTGATCCCTCCCCGCTTGCAGCGCCGCGCAAATGCGATAGACTGCTGGCGCTCATCCTGCTGGTCGCGAGCCTGACGCTCGGGCAGGGCCGCACCACCATCGTGCAGGGCGTGGTTCACCTGGTGATCTTCGCGACCTATCTGTTCACGACGATCGTGCCCCAGGGCGCCGCCCTAACCCCGATACAGCCCGTCGACCCGCTCCTGATACCGCTCGCGGATCTTGTGGCGGCGGATCTTCATGCTCGGGGTCATTTCCTCGTTCTCGATGGTGAAGGCCTCGTCCGCGAAGGCGAATTGGCGGACCTTTTCGATCACCGACAGGTCAGTATTGGTGCGATCGACCGCGGCGCGCACCGCGTTCTTGAAGGCGGGCAGCTCCTGTAGCGCCTTGAGATCGAATTTCTCGCCGTTGGCGCGTGCCCATTCCAGCGCCCATTCGGCATCGGGCACGATCAGGCCGACCACATAAGGCCGCTTGTCCCCGCTCACCATCGCCTGCGCGATCTCGGGCTGGAGCGTCAGCATCCCTTCGACCTTCTGCGGGGCGATATTGTCGCCCTTGTCGTTGACGATCATGTCCTTCTTGCGGTCGGTGATCTTGATCCGGCCCCTGTGGTCGAAATGGCCGATGTCGCCGGTGTGGAGCCAGCCGTCTTTCAGCGTGCGCGCGGTCTCGGCTTCGTTGCGCCAGTAGCCGTGCATCACCAGCTCGCCGCGCACGAGGATTTCGCCATCCTCGGCAATCCGCACCTCGACATTGCGCAAGGGCGGGCCGACCGTGTCCATCTTGAGCCCGGTCTTGGGGCGGTTGCAGCTGATCACCGGTCCGGCCTCGGTCTGGCCGTAGCCTTGCAGCACGGTGAGACCCATCGCGTCGAAGAAATTGCCAACTTCGGGGTTGAGCGGCGCGCCGCCTGAGACCATCGCCTTGACCCGCCCGCCGAATTTGGCGCGGATCTTGGGACGCAGGGCTTTCTCGACGAGGAAGTCCAAGGGATGGTCGCGCAGGCGCTTCTTGCCCTCCTTGGAGTGCTCGGCGATCTTGAGCGCGCTATCCATCATGAAATTGGCGACTTTGCCCTGCTTTTCGACCTGCTTGATGATGCGCGTGCGCAGCACTTCGAACAGGCGCGGGACGACGACCATGATTGTCGGGCGGGTTTCCTCGATATTGCTGGCGAGCTTTTCGATGCCTTCGGAATAGTAGATCTCCGCGCCGACGCCGATCGGCAGAAACTGCCCGCCGCTGTGTTCATAGGCGTGGCTGAGCGGCAGGAACGAGAGGAAGCGTTCCTCGGTCAGCCCGAAATCGTTGATCAGCACCTCGGCGGCGCCCGCCGCGTTGCACAAGATCGCGCCGTGGTGCTGCATCACGCCGCGCGGCGCGCCGCCGGTGCCGCTGGTGTAGATCAGGCAGGCGGTGTCGTCGCGGGTGATCCCGGCGATGCGGGCATCGACCGCCGCGCGCGTTGCCGCCGCATCGCCGGTGAGCAAGCCTGCCCAGCCGTGATATTCGAAGCTGCCGGTCTGCCGGGTCTTCAATGTGTCGATGCCGATCACGTGCTCGACCAGACCGGTCTGCGTGATCGCACCGACCAGCGGCACCAGCAGCTTCTCGTTCGAGACGAACACCGCGCGCGCGCCCGAATTGTCGAGGATATGCGCGTGATCGCGGCGGGTGTTGGTGGTGTAGGTCGGCACGGTGATGCACCCGGCGGCCATGATCGCGAGGTCGGCGATGCACCATTCGGGCCGGTTTTCCGAAACCAGCGCGACCCGGTCGCCATCCTCCAGCCCCATGGCGCGCAAGGCTTCGGCGAGCAGGACCACGTGCTCGGCGGCCGAACGCCAGCTTTGCGTCACCCACTTGCCGCCGGCCTTGTGGCCAAGGAAGGGGGCACCGCCCTTCTGGTCCGCACGCTTCAGGAACAGCGCGACAAGGTTCGGCGCGCCATCGATATCCTGCAGCAGCTGATCATCGGCCGGATTGACGACGGCGTGGGCAGCAAGAGTCAAGTTGGGGGCATGCACTGGCAACGGCTCCTGATCCCTTCGAGCTTATCCTTCGCGAGGCCAGATGCGACCCGCGTGTGCAGCCCTGATTAGAGGCTCAGCGCCGTAGCAGCAAGCGTCAGGGCGTCACGACGCTGACGAGGCGCGGCTCGGTCGCCACTTCCCATGTTCCGTCGGCGCGGCGGCCAAGGGCATTGGCCTTGATCGGTGCGGCGCCGGCGCGGATACCCTTGTGGCCAAGCCCTTCCAGATCGCCCTTCATCCCCACCAGCGCGCTGCCATCCTCGATCAGCAAGGCGTCGCCGAAAGCCATGGCAAAGGGCATGGCGAGTGCGTCCTGCGCGCCCATCCCGAAATCGAGCACGCCGATGATTGCGCGCGCGACTGTGACTGGGATGGTCGGGCCACCTGCGGCGCCAATCACCAGCACCACCTTGCCATTTGCATCAAACACGACGGTTGGTGCCATCGAGGACCGCGGGCGCTTGCCCCCTTCGACCCGGTTGGCGACCGGCTTGCCGTCCGCTTCCGGCGTGAGGGTGAAGTCGGTAAGCTCATTGTTGAGGTAGAACCCGCCCCAGTGCAGTCCCGATCCGAAGGCGCCTTCGATGGTCGAGGTGTAGCTCACCGCATTGCCCGCGCTGTCGACGACCGAGAAATGGGTGGTGCCATGCTCGGGTTCTTCCGGCCCGTCACCGCGCGCAAGCGGTGCGCCGGGCGGCACCCCGGCCTCGACCTTGGCGAGGGTCGTTTCGGGCGAAATCAGCGCGGAGCGACTGGCGAGATAGGCGCGGTCCACGAGCCCGGCGACTGGCACCGAAACGAAATCGGCATCGCCCACATAGAGCTCGCGGTCGGCATAGGCGAGGCGCTGGCTCTCGACGAACAGGTGCCAGAAGGCGGGACTATTCGGCCCGAGCGCGGCCAGATCGAAGCGTTCGAGCTGGCCGAGCATCTGCGCCACCGCGATTCCGCCCGAGGACGGCGGACCCATCCCGCAGATACGGTAGGCACGGTAAGGCGCGCAGACGGCATCGCGGTCTTTGGCCACGTAGGTCGTCACATCGCCTGCCTTCATGCGCCCGTCCTGCGGGGTTTCGGCGGCGACATAGGCGGCGAGCGCGGCGGCGGCATCGGCGCCGTAGATGGCCTGGGGCCCGTCCTTGGCGAGCGCTTCGAAGGTGGCGGCGAGTGCGGGGACCTTGACCGTCGCCCCGACCGGCAGCGGCTCGCCATCCGCGCCGAAGAACACCGCCTTGGCGGCAGCGGACTTGTCAGCGCGCCCCTTGTTGCCGCTGAGCGATTCGTAGAGCCGCCGGTTCATTGTGAACCCGTCGCGGGCCAGCGCGAGGGCGGGCTGGAACAGCGCCGCCCAGGGCAGTTTGCCGTCTTTCGCATGGGCCTTGGCCGCGAGCGCGATATTGCCCGGCACCCCGACGCTCAGGCCCGAAAACACCCGCGCATCACGCCCGAGCAGCTTGCCTTGCGCATCGAGGAAGCGCGTCGGCGTGGCGGCGGCGGGTGCCGTCTCGCGCCCGTCGATCGTCATCAGCGCGCCGCTTTTGCCGTCCGCCTGCACCAGAAACCCGCCCCCGCCGATACCGGAGCTTTGCGGTTCGACCACGGTCAGCGCCAGCATTACCGCAATCGCGGCATCGGTGGCCGAGCCGCCCTGCGCCAGAATCGCTTCGCCCGCAGCGGTCGCGCGCGGATCGGCGCTGCTGACGGCGCCTGCGGTGACGGGGGCGGCATCGACGGCGGTGATGGTCTGGGTGGTGGCGCAGCCCGAGAGGGACAGCGCCAGCGGGGCGATCAGTTTCGGGAAAATACGCATCGCAGGCGACGCTATTCGCTTCCCACCGCTTCGGCAATGCTCGCAAAGCCATCGCGCTTCATCAGGGCATCGAGCCCGCGCACGATCCGCGCGCCGAGGCCGGGGCCTTCATAGACCATCGCGGAATAGAGCTGCACCAGCGAGGCGCCTGCGCGGATACGTTCCCACGCGTGCTCGGCGGTGGCGATGCCGCCGACGCCCACCAGCGGAATTGCGCCGCCGGTGGCCTTGCGGAAATCGCGCAGGCGCTGGGTCGCAAGGTCGCGCAAGGGTGCGCCTGAAAGCCCGCCGGTCTCGCCCGCATGGTGCGAGCGCAAGGCGGGGCGGCTGATGGTGGTGTTGGAGACCACCAGCGCTGCCAGCCCCTTGTCCAGCGCGATCCGGGCAATCGCGTCGATATCGGCAGGGTCGAGATCGGGCGCGACCTTGAGGAAAATCGGCGGCGGCGCGGTGCAGCCGGCTTCGTCGCGCGCGGCGATCACCGCATCGATCAGGCTGGTGAGCGCGCCTTCATCCTGCAAGGCGCGCAGGCCCGGGGTGTTGGGGCTGGAGATATTGACGCACAGATAGCTGGAGACCGGCGCCACCACCCGCGCCATGACCGCGTAATCGGTGATGCGATCGGGCGAATCCTTGTTGGCGCCGATATTGACCCCGACGATTCCCGGCCGCCCGGCGCGGGCTTTGAGCCGTGCGAGCGCGGCCTCGGCCCCGCCATTGTTGAACCCCATGCGGTTGATCACCGCTTCGTCCTCGACCAGCCTGAACAGGCGCGGCTTGGGGTTACCCGCCTGCGGGAGCGGGGTGATCGAGCCCACCTCGGTAAAGCCGAAGCCGAGGCCGAGCAGCGCGTCGGGCACTTCGGCGTCCTTGTCGAAGCCTGCGGCCACGCCCACCGGGTTGGGGAAGGCGAGCCCTGCCACTGTGGTCGCCAGCGCATTTGGTTGCGGGGCCAGAGTGTTTTGGGGCCCGCGCAGCGGCAGCGCGCGCAATCCGCGGATCGCAAGGCGGTGACCGGTCTCCGAATCGAGCGCAAACAGGGCGGGCTTGAGCAAGCGGAACAGCATAATTCGCGCGCCTATGGCAGGCCGCCCCCGCTGTCGAGCGTGGAGGTGGCGGTTAGCCCCCGGCGCGCTATGTTAATTCTTTGAGACAAACGCTTAGCCGCCGCGCGGCATCATAAGGATTTCTGCTTGTCGCTCGCATACAATCAATGGCCCGATTCGCTGGCTATAGCCCCCTTGCGACCCGAAGGGCTCGGAGCAGCAATGCAATGAGTTCCTCAACTCAGATGGGCGGTGCTTCCAGTGGAAGTGCCGCCCCTTTTTTTTGCCCTCTTTCCCGGCTGACCGGCGCCTCCAGTTCCACCCCCAATTCCGCCCCCAATTCAAGCCTTGCGGTTGTCAGGGCGGCCCCGGCACGGCTAGACTCTTCGCTTTGCGGGTCGCGGCCTGCACGTCGAAGGGATTGCCATGATACTTGCCCGCCTGCTCGTCGCTCCGGTTTCCGCGCTGGCGCTGGCGCTGGCTCTGGCCGTCACGCTTGCTGCTCCGCTGGCCGCGCAGGAGGCCGCCCCGCCGCCGCCCTCCGCGCCTGCCGATCTCCCGGCAGAGGCCAGCATCGACCAGCTGTTCGCGGCCCATGACGCCGCCAGCCTCGCCCAGTCGCCCGAGGGCAAGGCCTATCGCGGCATCCGCGACGCCGATTACGGCAAGTGGAACGATCCCTCCGACGCAGCCGATGCGCGGCAGGATGCGCTGCTCGACGAGACCTTGGCGAGGATGCGCGCGCGCTTCGATCCGGCGACGCTGGCCCCGCAGCAGGCGCTGTCCTACCGGTTGTTCGAACAGCTCGCCGCGCGCCGCGCCAGTCTGCGTCCCTACCGCGATTACGGCTATATCTTCGACCAGATGAACGGCGCGCAGAGCGATCTGCCGGCCTTTCTGATCAACACCCACCGTGTCGCCAGCGAGACCGAGGCCCAGGCCTATGTGGCGCGCATCCAGGGCCTCGGCCCGCTGCTCGATGCGCTCACCGCGCAATCGCGCGAGCGGGCGGCAAAGGGCGTGATGCCGCCCAAATGGGTCTATCCCTATGTGATTTCGGACATCCAGAACCTGCTCGATGCGGGCGATGGCAATGCGATCCTCGCCGACCTTGCGGGCAAGGTCGAAAAGCTCGATCTCCCGGCCGATACCAAGGCGGGGGTCAATGGCGGCGCGAAGCATGCGTGGTGGGAGAGCGCGGTGCCCGCCTACCAGCGCCTGCTCGCCGAGATGCAGCGCCAGCAGGCGATCGCGCCGACCGAGGACGGCATCTGGCGCCTGCCTGAAGGCGACAAATACTATGCCGCGCTGCTCGCAAGCTACACTACCACCGATCTCACCGCCGACCAGATCCACGATCTCGGTCTCAAGGAAGTGGGGCGCATTCACGGCGAGATGCGCGCCATCATGGCCAAGGTCGGCTTCACGGGCACCCTGCAGGAATTCTTCGCCTTCACCCGCGATGATCCGCGCTTCTTTCACACCACCCGCGAGGCCTACCTCACAGAGGCGGAAGGCCATCTGGCGCGGATGACAGCGAAGCTGCCCGAATTCTTCGCCACGCTCCCCACCGATCCGCTGGTGATCAAGCCGGTCGAGGCGTTCCGCGAAAAGAGCGCCGGGAAAGCCTTCTACCAAAGCCCCGCGCCCGATGGTTCGCGGCCCGGCACCTATTACGTCAACCTTTTCAACCTGCGCGACATGAGCAAGAACGAGCTCGAGGCGCTGGCCTATCACGAAGGTCTGCCGGGGCATCACCTGCAGCGCTCGGTGCAAGGCGCGCTGGGCGATCTGCCTGCCTTCCGGCGGTTCGGCGGGGTGACGGCCTATTCGGAAGGCTGGGGCCTCTATACCGAGGAACTGGGCAAGGACATGGGCTTCTACACCGATCCCTACTCCGATTTCGGGCGGCTCGGCATGGAGCTGTGGCGCGCGGCGCGGCTGGTGGTCGACACCGGCATCCACCACAAGCGCTGGAGCCGCGAGCGGGCGATCGGCTATCTTGCCGAAAACACCCCTAATCCTTCTGGCGATATCGAGAAGGCGATCGAGCGCTATATCGTCTATCCGGGCCAGGCGACGGCCTACATGATCGGCAAGCTCAAGATCATGGAATTGCGCGACAAGGCGCAGGCGGAGCTGGGAACCGGATTTGATATCAGGGCGTTCCACGAGGTCATCCTGACAAGCGGGCCGGTGCCGCTGTCGATCATGGAAGAAAATGTCGGGCAGTGGATTGCGGCCCACCGCCAATAACAAGTGTGGCACCGATAAAGCAGCGGGGGCGCGCAAGTGGACAGGGTCGCAGTGCAGTTCAAGTTGGAAATAATCGCCCCGCCAGCAGAACTGTCGGGCTGGATCAACACTTTCTAGGCTATCGAGACGCTGGAGGCACAGCGAGGCACAGATTGCGGAAGTCGTGCCGGCCGATTCGGCCCAGATGGTCGTGATCGTGCGCGGCGCGCTGGAGATCGAACACGCCAGCGTGTCTGAACGCCCAGGGACACAGGCGATCAACGCGCCGCAGTTGCGTGCCGCACCTTGCATGCTCGGCAGGCCGGCGCTGCTGATCGGCGCCTCGCTCACCCCGGTCGGGTGGCAGGCGCTTGCCAATCTGCCGGCTGACAAGGTGCACGACCGGTTGCTCGCCCCCGATGCGATCCTGACCGGGGCGCAGAATGCCGCCCTTGTCGCCGCCGCCGTCGCCGCCGCCGCCGCTTGCGCTGCGGGCCGGGTGACGCCTCGGGAGGTGTGCGCGCAGATGGCCGCAGAGATCGCAGCAGCGCTGCCTTGCCCTGCGACCCGATCATGTCGCGCTGGTTGAGGCGATGACGCGCTGGCTCGGCAGCGGGTTCGATCCGCCGCTCGCCGATCTGCACGCCGCGGCGCCGGTCTCGCCGCGCCAGCTCCAGTGGCTCTCGCGGCGCTATTTCGGGGCGCGCCCCCGGCGCAGGTGCTCAAGCGCGTGCGGGCGATCCTTGCGGCCATGCTGCTCGCCATCCCGGCACTATCCGATATGCTGCGCGACGACATGATGACGGGCTATTTCGATCAGGCCCACCTGATCCGCGACATCCGCGGCTACACCGGCCGCACGCCGACCAAGCTGCGCGCCCGGACGCCCTCGACCGGGCTGCTCAATCCGAGCGGCTATGGCTATTCGGCGAGCATCCTGCGCGTGGACAAGCCGATCGAACCGGCGTGAGCACCTTAGCGGTTGAAATGCGAGCGCAGCGGTCGTAATTGAAATCGGAACGATTTTGTCCGAATTGAGAACCACTCGCAATGCGTCTGTCCAATCTGGCCGATTATGCCGTGATTACAATGTGTCAGGCTGCTGCCCATTGCGGTGACGGGCGCGTCAGCGCGGCGGAACTGGCGAGCGAGTCGGGCTTGCCAGTGCCGACTGTGCAGAAGCTCGTCTCCAAACTCACCGCTGCCGGCCTGCTGCGCTCGGTGCGCGGCGCGCATGGCGGCTTGCAGCTCGGACGGCCCGCAGCGGCGATCACGGTCGCAGATATTGTCGAGGCGGTCGAAGGCCGGATCGCGCTCACCGCCTGCCTCGATGACAATCCCTGCGATTTCGAGGCCGGGTGCAGCATGAAGCCGCACTGGCCGATCATCAATGACGCGCTGCGCGGCGCGCTGGCAGGCATCACCCTCGCCCAGTTGCGCAGCCCCCGCGCCCTGCGCCCCATCACAGTCGAGGAACATCTGGCATGAGCGAAGAGATCGACATCCAAGACCGCGAGGCCCGCGGAGCCGCCGCCCCAAAAAATGAGGCGGCGCAAGACGCCGCCAGTAGGGTCGCCGATTACGAGCATGGCTGGTCGTCGGACATCGAAACCGAATTCGCGCCCAAGGGCCTGACCGAAGAGACGGTGCGGTTCATTTCTGCCAAGAAGAACGAGCCCGAATGGATGCTCGAATGGCGCCTCAAGGCCTTCCGCCTGTGGCAGACCATGGAAGAGCCCGACTGGGCCAAGGTCGGCTATCCCAAGATCGATTATCAGGACGCCTATTACTATGCCGCGCCCAAGACAAAGATCGAGCTGGATTCGCTCGAAGACCTCGATCCCGAGATCAAGCGGATCTACGACAAGCTCGGCATTCCGCTGGGCGAGCAGGAAGTGCTCGCCGGGGTGAAGGGCGCGAAGAAGGTCGCGGTGGACGCGGTGTTCGATTCTGTCAGCGTCGCCACCAGCTTTCGCGAGGAATTGCTGCGCGCGGGCGTGATCTTCCTCTCGATTTCCGAGGCGATCCGCGAATATCCCGAGCTGGTGAAGAAGTGGCTCGGCAAGGTCGTGCCGGTGCGCGACAACTACTTTGCCGCATTGAACTGCGCGGTCTTCTCTGACGGCACTTTCGTCTACGTGCCCGAAGGCGTGCGCTGCCCGATGGAGCTTTCGACCTATTTCCGCATCAATGCCGAAAACACCGGCCAGTTCGAACGCACGCTGATCATTGCCGAGAAGGGCGCTTACGTCAGCTACCTCGAAGGCTGCACCGCCCCGATGCGCGACGAGAACCAGCTCCACGCCGCGGTGGTGGAACTGGTTGCGATGGACGATGCCGAAATCAAATATTCGACTGTGCAGAACTGGTATCCCGGTAATGCGGAAGGCAAGGGCGGGATATACAACTTCGTCACCAAACGCGCGCTGTGCCAGGGCGACCGCTCGAAGGTCAGCTGGACGCAGGTTGAAACCGGCTCGGCGGTGACGTGGAAATATCCCTCCTGCGTGCTCAACGGCGAGGACTCGGTGGGCGAGTTCTACTCGGTCGCGGTCACCAACAATTTCCAGCAGGCCGACACCGGCACCAAGATGATCCACAACGGCAAGAACAGCCGCTCGACGATCATCTCCAAGGGGATTTCGGCGGGCAAATCGTCGAACACCTATCGCGGTCTCGTCCGCGTTGGCCCGACCGCGAGCGGCGTGCGCAACTTCACCCAGTGCGACAGCCTGCTGCTCGGCGATCAATGCGGCGCGCACACCGTGCCCTATATCGAGGTCAAGAACCCCAGCGCGCAGATCGAGCACGAGGCGACCACGAGCAAGATCAGCGATGAACAGCTGTTCTACGCAATGCAGCGCGGGCTTGGCGAAGAGGAAGCCGTGGCGCTGATCGTCAACGGCTTTGCCAAGGACGTGCTGAAAGAGCTGCCAATGGAGTTTGCGGTCGAAGCGCAGAAGCTGCTGGCGATTTCGCTCGAGGGGAGCGTGGGGTGAGCTTCTTCAGCCGCATTTTTGGACAAAAGGCCGTCGCTCAACCGGAAGTGCTTATCTTTGTGCAGCGGGATATCGGTGCACCTCTTGGTGATCGTGACGACGCCGCAAAGGATCTCGCCGAGTTTGACGAGGCACTCCCAGTGCTTGTCGAAACTGCTCTTCGTCCCGGTGAGGATGAGACGCTCGTGGACAGCTGCGGGGAGTCGATTGCTGAAATTTGGCAGCGAACATCGGGCTTTGATCGGGCGACCTTTGATCGCCCCCCGCTAATCGCGCAAAGCATCATTGCAGGGTATTTCCCGGGAAAGGCTTGCAAGTGACCACCCGCAAAACCCTCGCCTCCAACACCACCCTCCGGCCGTGGAGCTTCTCTTGACTGTGCCGCAATTTCAGGTCGGCGATGTCGTGCGCCTCAAGTCGGGCGGTCCGTTGATGACCGTGCAACAGGCCACTTATGCCGACAACATTGTGTGCACCTGGTTCGGCGAGAGCAACAAGCGCCTGTCCGAAGGTTTCCATCCGCGCACGCTCCAGAAAATCGGGCCGGAAGGTGCCAATGACTGAACGCAAAACCCTCGCCCTCAACCCCGAGGCCACCACCGCCGAAGCTCCCACGCTCAAGAAGAAGGGCCGCGGGTGGGAGATTTCGGACTCGCGGCTCGATGCGCTGCACGAACAGGCGCGCGAGCTGCGGCGCCATTCGACAGAAGCGCACAAGGCGCTGGCCGAGAAGTTCTCCAAGGCCGATCTCGGCCGCTATACTTTCAAGCGTTTCGCCGTGGTCGGCTCGGCGATTGTCGATTTCAACTGCCACAACCTCGGCCTCGCGCTGTCGATCGACGAGGAGGGGCAGAACGATGCCCTCGCGAAACGCCGCGACAAGAGCCTCGAAAGCGTCGGCATCAAGGTGATGCGGATTGCGGCGAGCGATATCCTCACCGATATCGACGCCGTGCTCAAACAGCTCACGCAAGTGATGCGCGACCGGATCGAGGAACGCAAAGCCGCCGCCCGCGCGCACAAGGCGGCCAATCCCAAGCAGACCTATTCGCGCCCCAAGCCCCCTGGTGCTGACCGTGACGGCGAGCGCGATGGTCCCCGCAAACCCGCCTCCCGAACCCCCGCAAAGCCCAGGAGCCCCCGCGCATGACCGCCGCCCTCATTGCCCCGTTTCTCGCGCCCTTGCTTGCCCTGCAATCGGTCGGCGAGGCCGTCGTGGCCGTGAAGAACGACAATCCGGAAACCTGGAGCGTCGAATATCCGCGCCTGATCCAGCCCTTTGTCGCCGATTACCGCCGCTGCCTCGCGGTCACCAACCGTAGGGTCACCGGCACCGCCAATTTCGAAGCCCAGCATGCCGCCGATCTGCCGCGCTGCGCTGAGAGCCGCGCCAAGGCCGTGGCGGCTTCCAACGCCGAACTCGCCGGAGCCAAGACCGCGATGACGCCGGCCGAAGTCGAACAGCTGTTCGCCAATATCGGCCGCATCCACATCGCCCGCGGCGCCGATCTCGACAAGCAGTTCAACGACCGCATGGCCGGCGTTGCCGCCGCTAACCAGACCTATGATGCCACTCGCCCCAAGGGCCTGGTGATCGAATTGCGCGACGCGAGCGTGGTCAAGGCCCGCACCGACGCGAGCGCGGCCGCTGCTGCGGCGCAGGACAAGGATTCCCAGTAATGCTCACCATCACCGATCTTCACGCGCAGGTAGGCGATAAGCCGATTCTCAAGGGCCTCTCGCTGCATGTGCCTGCGGGCGAGATACACGCGATCATGGGCCCTAACGGCGCGGGCAAATCGACGCTGGCGAATGTGCTCGGCGGCAAGCCGGGCTACGAAGTGACCCGCGGCAGCGTAGAGTTTCGCGGGCAGGATCTGCTGGCGCTCGACCCGCACGAACGTGCCGCCGCTGGCCTGTTCCTCGGCTTCCAATATCCGGTCGAGATCCCCGGCGTCTCCAACGTCCAGTTCCTGCGCGAGGCCTTGAATGCCCAGCGCAAGAGCCGCGGCGAGGAGCCGCTCTCCGGCGGCGAGTTCCTCAAGCTCGCCAAGGAAAAGGCGGGCCTCCTGAAAATGGACATGGAAATGCTCAAGCGGCAGGTGAATGTCGGCTTCTCCGGCGGCGAGAAGAAGCGCGCCGAGATGGTCCAGATGGGCATTCTCGATCCCGCCTTTGCCGTGCTCGACGAGACGGACTCGGGCCTCGATATCGACGCGCTGCGGATCGTCGGCGCGGGGATCAATACGATCATGCGGGCCAAGGAAGATGGGGGGGGCGACAAGGGCGTGTTGCTGATCACCCACTACCAGCGCCTGCTCGACGTGGTGCGCCCCGACAAGGTCAGCATCCTTGCCGGCGGGCGGATCGTCGAGACCGGCGGCCCGGAACTCGCCCTGCGGCTCGAGGCCGAGGGTTATGACGCGGTGACGGCGTGACACTCGCGACCCTCCCCACGCCCCCTCTTCCTACGAGGCGCGACGAGGCATGGCGCTATGCCGATATGGGCGCGCTGGCGCGGCTCGGCGTGGCGGCGCTTGACCAGTGGCAGGCGATCGATGTGGCTGCGGGCGAGAGCCTGACGCGCTGCATGGTCGTCGGCAGCGACGCGCCCGAAGTGCTGCGCATCCGCGTCACGCTGGGCGAGGGCGCGCGCGCCGCGTTCTTTGTCACCAATCGCGGCGGCGATTACACCCGGGTCGAGCTCGAAGTGCATCTCGCACGCGGCGCCCATTTCGAATTCGGCGGCGTGACCATCGGCGGCGGCGATGCGACCCGCGAATTCGTGACGCAGGTGGTGCACGCAGAACCCGAGGCGACCAGCAACCAGACCATCCGCGCGGTCCACTGGGACACCGGCACCGGCAATTTCCTCGGCGAAATCAAGGTCGTCCGCCACGCGCAGAAGACCGATGCGGCGCAGGATTTCAAGGGCTTACTGCTGGAGGCCGGCGCGAGCGCCAATGCCGTCCCGCAGCTCGAAATCTTCGCCGACGACGTGAAATGCGCCCACGGTGCCACCGTGGGCGAACTCGATGAAGCCGCGCGCTTCTACATGATGGCGCGCGGGGTCGATCCGGCCACCGCGCAGCGCCTGCTGGTGCAGGCTTTCATCGGCGATGCTTTCGTGTCGCTGGAGGACGAAGCGGAGCGCGAGACGCTGCTCGACGCGGCGCTGGGCGCGCTCGAGGGAGCGCGGTTGTGAACGCGCCCGTCACCATCGCCGCACTCGCCGACCTGCGTGCCGATTTCCCTGGCATGGTCACGCCTGAGGGCAAGCCGTGGCACTACCTCGACACCGCCGCCACCGCGCAGAAGCCGCAGGCGGTGATCGACGCGATGAGCCGCGCGCTCGGCGCGGATTACGCCACCGTCCACCGCGGGGTCTATGCCCGCTCGGCCGGGATGACGCTCGCTTACGAGGCGGCGCGGCGCAAGGTCGCGGCCTTCCTTGGCGGGTACGAGGACGAGCTGGTATTCACTCGCGGCGCGACCGAGGCGATCAACCTCGTCGCGCAGACCTGGGGCCGGACGAACCTGAAGGCGGGTGACCGCATTCTGCTGTCGCAATTGGAGCACCATTCCAACATCGTGCCGTGGCAGATGGTGGCGGCCGAGACCGGCGCGGTGATCGACGTCTGCCCGCTCACCGATGATCACCAGATCGATCTCGACGCGGCGCAAGCGATGCTGACCGAGGCGCACAAGCTGGTCGCCTTCGCCCATGTCTCGAACGTGGTCGGCAGCCTTCTCGATGCCCCGCGCGCCGCCGCCTTGGCGCACAAGGTCGGCGCCAGGCTGCTGCTCGACGGCTGCCAGTCTGCGCCGCACATGGCAGTCGATGTCGCCGCGTTAGCTTGCGATTTCTACGTGTTCTCCGCGCACAAGCTCTACGGCCCCACGGGGATAGGCGCGCTGTGGGCACGGGCCGACATTCTCGATGCCACGCCCCCCTATCAGGGCGGCGGCGCGATGATCGACCGCGTGACCTTTGCGCGCACCACCTACGCCCCGCCGCCGCAGCGGTTCGAGGCCGGCACCCCCGCGATCACCGAGGCGATCGCGCTGGCCGCCGCGGTGGATTACGTCAGCGCCATCGGCCCGGGCCGCATCCACGCCCACGAGCAGGCGCTGGTCGCCCGGCTGCGGCGCGAGCTTGGCGCGATGAATGATGTGAAGCTGTTCGGCCCCGCCGACAGCGCCGGGATCGTCAGCTTCGCGATTGATGACATTCACCCGCATGATCTCGGCACGATCCTCGACGAGAGCAACGTCGCGATCCGCGCGGGCCACCACTGCGCCCAGCCGCTGATGGACACTCTCGGCGTTCCCGCCACCGCACGCGCCAGCTTCGGGCTCTATTCCTCCGAGGCAGATATCGACGCGCTGCTGGCCGGGATCGCCCGCACCCGCCGCATTTTTGGAAAAGGATGAGAGCGATGGATAGCTCGACCGACCCTTCTGACATGACCACCAGCAAGCCGCCCCGCGCGCGCGTTGAGGATGCAGTTGATACTGAAACCCCGCGCACCCGCGACTATCTCGACGGGTTTCTCGCCGCCAAGCCGCCCGAGAGCGCTGCGGGCGGGCCGGGCAGCGATCTGCAGGCCGATGTGATTGCCGCCCTGCGCGAGATTTTCGATCCGGAAATCCCGGTCAATATCTACGATCTCGGCCTGATCTACGGGGTCGAGGTGGACGACAATGCCGATGCCACCGTCACCATGACGCTCACCACCCCGCATTGCCCCGTGGCCGAGACCATGCCGGGCGAAGTCGAGATGCGCGTCATGTCGGTCCCGGGGATCCGCGATGCCGAGGTGGTGCTGGTGTGGGAGCCCGCCTGGGGCCCGCACAAGATGAGCGATGAAGCGCGGCTCGAGCTGGGAATGCTGTGATCGACGCGGCCACACTTGCTATCGGCCTTGCCGACTACGCCGATCCGCATGACGCGGCGGACGTGGTCGCGTTGCTCGATGCCTATGCGCGTGATCCGATGGGCGGCGGCGCGGCGCTCGACGAGCGCGTGAAGGCGCGGCTGGCGGGCGATCTGGCGGCGAACCCCCACGCTTTTTCGATGATTGCGCGGTCGGACGATGCTGCCGTCGGCCTCGCCAACTGCTTTATGGGCTATTCGACCTTCGCCGCCGCGCCGCTGGTCAACATCCACGATTTCGCGGTGGCACCGGGCCATCGCGGTGCCGGCATCGGCAAGGCGCTGCTCGCGGCGGTCGAGGCCGAGGCCTTGAAGCGCGGGGCCATCAAGATCACATTGGAAGTGCTGAGCGGCAATCATCCGGCCAAGGCGCTCTATGCCGCCAATGGCTATGGTGATTACCAGCTCGATCCCGCCGCCGGGCAAGCGCTGTTCTGGCAGAAGAGGCTGACATGACCGAGACCACCACCACCACACGTGCTGCGCCCAAGGCCGCCGTCACGCTCACCCCCAGCGCCGAGGCGCGCGTGGCCGAGCTGATGGGCAAGGCGCCTGCCGATGCGATTGGCGTGAAGCTGTCGACCCCGCGCCGCGGCTGTTCGGGTCTTGCCTATTCGGTCGACTACGTCACCACCGAAGCCAAGTTCGACGAGAAAATCGTCACCCCTGGCGGGGTGTTCTACATCGACGGGGCGAGCGTGCTCTATCTTGTCGGCTCTGTGATGGACTGGCGCGAGGACGATTTCACCGCCGGCTTCGTGTTCGAAAACCCCAACGCCAAGGGCGCCTGCGGCTGCGGCGAGAGCTTTATGGTGTAAGGCCCTAGCTAGGCCCTTACATTTCCGATGCGAGCCGAGCGATCAGCCGGCTTTCCAGATCATCGACCTCGCCATCGGCGTCGATCATGCCTTCGAGCCAGACGTTCTCGTAATCGGTGACCAATTCGCCCGCGTCCGCCAGCGCTTGGTAATCCGGCCGGGTCTTCTTCTTGCCGAACACCTTGCCGAGGTGGTTCATCACTTGCGGCGCTTCCTTCGCGACCTGGCCCATGAAGCGGCCGACATTCGCTTGATTGTCGGCGATGAAGGCTTCCAGTTCGAGCTTGCGTTCGTTGCTGACCTGCGCGTTCTGCAACACGAAGCCCTTGAGATAATTGGCGATCGAATCAATGAACAGATCGTCCCACTCGGCCGCGTTTTCCTCGGCGAGGGTTTCGTCCTTCAGGCGGAACAGCATTTCGGCGTCGTAGCGCGTGACGGCAGCAGGACCGTGGCCACCGCTCGCCCAGATCACCCGGCGGATGATGCGGCATTCGGCGGCGCTGATGTGGGTGGCCGAAAGCTCGCCGCCGCAGCGGGTCGGGCCGGTGCCCGTCAGCACTTCGCGCTCGACCTGCGCGAGCACGTAGTTCTTGAGCCGGTCAGGGGTGTTTTCGGCGCGCTCGATGATGCACACCATGGTTTCGAGTTCGACCACGCTTTCGGTCACGCCGTCATGGTCGATCTGGTCGATCAGCCACTGGGCTTCCTCGTCATTGCATTGCAGGCGCGGGGGCGCGGCGTTCAAGACGAATTCGCCGATCGCCTCGACGAAGAAGTCGCACCATTCGTTGCTGCGCTCCTTGAGCGAATTGTTGACGGCAAAGATCGCTTCGGCCTCGCCGCGGGTGATGATGCCATCGCCCCAGCCCTGACGGCGAAGCGCTAGCAGCTCGTCGACGGTAACCTGCCCGTCGGCAGCAGCGCGCTGGGCGATCTCGATGAAATGCGTGGTCATGACCCGATCAAATCCTCTGGTTTCGCCGGAGGACGTGGCACGGACAGGCTTAAGACCGGGTTACCGGAGCGATTTCAAGCGTGGTGCCTGCACCACGCGGCTCGGAAATCGCCGCAAAAGGAATTCTCCCTTATCGCGACTCGACCTCGCGGATACAGGTGCCGCGATCGGCCTCGGCCCCGCCCTGCCGCAGCCGCGCTTCGACATGCGCGGCGGTTGGTGTTTGCCCGGCGGTGACGGGGTAGAGGAAGATGTCGAGCACGCAGCTTTTGCCGGCAAATTGCAGCTTGCGTGCATCGCCTTCGGCCAGATCGATGCGCGGCGCACCGAAGCGCTGGGTGAGCGTGCCGGCGTCCTGCCCGATCACGCCCTCGAGCCCTTGCGGGGCCATCACCGCGGGCACCCGCACGATCGTGCTTCGCGGCTTGGCGGAAGCGGGCTTGCTGCTGGCGCCCGCGCAACCGGCCAGCGCTGCAGCCAGCAGGGCGCCGAGAAGGGTGCGGGTGATCATGGCATGTTGCATCGCGCGTCCCCTTACCGCTCCAGCCGCCGCAGCACCAGATGCGTCCCGGCCGCCGCGCCGATTACCGGGCCGATCAGCCCCGCCACCGGCACCAGCATCAGCCCGGCAACACCTGCGCCAAGCACAAACCGTTCGCCCGCATCGAGCGGATTGGCGCGATCATCGCCCTTGGCCCGATCCTTCTGGTGCCGCAACCATGCCATGTCGGTAAGCTCGCGCCCGAGCAACACCGCATTCACCGCGAGAAAAACCAGCGCCGGGCCGATCGCGGTAAAGGCAAGCACCGCCGCCAGCGGCAGCGCCAGCAGATTATAGCCCAGCGCTCGCGCCAGTCCGCGCAGCGAATTGGCGAGGTCGCGGCGGAACGGCAGCGCCTGCGCCTCGGCAGCCAGCGCCGGATAGTGCCGCGCCTCGACCGCCGCGACGATTTCGTCGGCGAAGAATTGGAGCACCGCCAGCGCGACGACCCGGAACAACAGCCACATCGCCACCGGCACCAGCACCGCCGCAGCCAGCCCCGCCCATTCGCCGTCGTAGCCATAGCTTTCGATCAGGCGCGAGAGTGCGAGATACAGCCCTGCCCCGGCGGCGGCGAACAGCACCAGGGTCACGCCCACGCTCTTGGCCAAGACCGCAATCACGCGGCGGTCGGCAAGCTGGCCAAAGGCCTTGGCAAAGGCGGCGAGAACTTCGGCTATCACCCGCGGTCGATGCGGGGCAGGGCCCGCGAAGTCAACGCAAGGATGCTGCGTCCAACACAGATGCTTGGCGCGGGGGCCGAAGGCGGCTAGGCGGCGCGGCGAACGCTAGCCAAGGAACCGCCTGTGACCGCCACCAACCCGCCCCGTTATGACGTGATCGCCATCGGCAATGCCGTGGTCGATGTGATTGCCTCTTGCGAGGAAGAGCTGATCGACGAGCTCGAGCTCAATCGCGGCGGGATGACCCTGATCGACGAGGCGCGGGCCGAGGAACTCTACGAGGCCATGCCGCCCGCGCGCGAGCTGTCGGGCGGTTCGGCGGCCAACACGCTGGCAGGGCTCGCCACGCTCGGCCTGCAATGCGCCTTCATCGGGCAGGTCGCCGACGACCAGCTCGGCAAGGTGTTCCGCCATGACATGCGCGCCACCGGCATCGATTTCGACACGCCTGCGCGGGATGGCGAGCCGGCGACGGGCCGCGTGCTGATCTTCGTCACCCCCGATGGCGAGCGCACGATGAACACCTTCCTCGGTGCAGGCCAGTTCCTCCCTGCCGCCGCGCTCGACGAGGCACTGATCGCTTCAGCGGCGATCCTCTATCTCGAAGGCTATCTGTGGGATCCCGAAGAGCCCCGCCGCGCGATGCGCCGCGCGATCGAGGTCGCCCGCAATGCCGGGCGCAAGATCGCCTTCACCGCGTCCGAAAGCTTCGTGATCGAGCGCCATGGCGAAGATTTCCGCAGCATGATCGAAGACGGCGTGATCGACATCCTGTTCGTCAACGAAGGTGAACTGGCGACGCTCACCGGCGAGGATGACTTCGAAGCCGGCCTCGCGGCGGTCGCGGGCAAGGTGCCGGTGCTGGTCGCGACGCGCTCGGAGAAGGGCGCGGTCGCGATTGCGCACGGGGAGCGCGCCGAAGTCGCCGCAGTGCCGGTCACCAAGGTGGTCGACACCACCGGCGCAGGCGACCAGTTCGCGGCCGGGTTCCTGTCGGGCTACGTCAAGGGCGAGCCGCTGACCCGCTGCCTCAAGCGCGGCGCGATCTGCGCGTCCGAAGTGATCTCGCACTACGGCCCGCGCCCCGAGGCGGATATGCTAGGGCTGATGGAAGAAAGGTTGTAAGGCCTCTCAGGCGGGCTGAGCCGCGTCTCTGCGCTTCGGCTTACCCGCCTCCCAGCCCAGCCACACCGTCGCCGCTCCCGCCGCCACGCCGAGCGCCAGCGTGATCGCTGGCGGCACGGCGGCATAAGCCCCGAAGACGCGCCCGATCAGCGCCATGTCGGGTGCGAACCACATCGCTGCCGCCTGCAACGCCATGAAGCCCGCCGCGATCAGCCACGGCGTGCCGTGCTTGCGGTCCATCGCGTAAAGCCCCAGCGCGAAGATGATCGCCAGCCCGTCGCTGATCACAATCGTGTCGAGCACATAGCGTGGCCCTTCGCTGCCGATGATGTTCATCCACGGCAGATATTCACCCATCACCCGGCTGAAGGGCGATTCGAACAGGATCAACGGGGTCGCCAGCATATAGCCCGCGTGGAGCTTCAGGTTCCGCCTATTCTTCAGCGCCAGATAGAACAGGGTGATATAGGCGGCGATGGCAATGCCCATGCCGATTCCGAAGGCCGGACCCAGAAACAGGATCCCGTCACCCGGTTCGGCCGCAACATAGCGTCCGGCAGTGACGTTGATGATCATCATGAAGCCGAGGATCAGGAACGGAAACAGGGCGAAGCTGGCGCGGCCCATCTGCCGATGGAAGCCATTGGCGCGCCGCTGGATGGTGACGTGCTGCACGATCAGCAGCGCCAGCCAGGTCATCGAAGAGATTGCATGGACATGGAAGGCCAGCGGAATCGGCCCGGCGACGCTGAAATAGCTCGCCCAGAAGCCGGTCATGATGACCAGCAGCACGAAACCCACGAAATACGGCGCGTAACGATACGGCATCGAGATCCCCCTTCCCGAATACGAGTGGCTGGACGTTAACACGTTTCCAGCCATCCCACAAAAGGCGAGGGATGCTGCTGCGAACCTATTCGTCCGGCACGTATCCGGCCTTGCGCAGCGTCACCATATAGGCGGCGATCTGGTCGATCTGCGGGCGGGTGAGGGTGAAATCCATCATCTCAGGGTAGTTGTGCGCGTCCTCCAGCCAGTCTGCCAAGGACTTTTCCGACAAGCCGTTGCGGTTGGCGATCGCGGCAAAGCTGGGCGAGCGCGGGTTGGGCGAGAGGAACGGCGGCTCGACCGCATGGCACCCTCCGCACGCCGCCTCGACGAAGGCGGGCGCGCGGGTGTCGTACGAGGGCGAGGTGGATTTGCCGACCATCGGGGGGCCGTCGGCTGGAGCGGCCGTCTGGCAAGCAGCGAGGGCGAGGGCGAGGGCGATCAGGGGCGCGGCGAACAGGGTGAGGCGATGGGTCATACTGACTGTATGCGCGCTTTTGAGGGCCGCGTCATTGATCGTGATCAATTTTGGCCCGCTTGCTCCCGCGCCACTTCGCGCCAGCCGATGTCGCGGCGGCAAAAGCCGCTCGGGAAGCTCACCGCGTCGACCGCCTGATAGGCGCGCTGCTGCGCCTCGGTGACGCTGGAGGCAATCGCAGTCACATTGAGCACGCGGCCACCGTTCGCCACCAGAGCGCCGTCCTTGAGCGCGGTGCCGGCGTGGAACACCTTCACACCCGCTGCTTCAGCCTCACCCAAATCGATCGCGCCGCCCTTTTCGGGTGTGCCGGGATAGCCCTTGGCCGCCACCACCACGGTCAGCGCGGTCTGGTCGCGGAAAGCCACTTCGACCCCGGCGAGCGCCCCCTGGGCGCAGGCGAGCATGACGGGGACGAGGTCGCTTTGGAGGCGCATCATTAGCACCTGGCATTCGGGATCGCCGAAGCGCGCGTTGTATTCGATCAGCTTGGGGCCGTCCGCGGTCAGCATCAGGCCGGCGAACAGCACGCCCTGATAGGGATGCCCCTCCTCGCGCATTGTGCGCACCGTGGGCTCGATGATCTCGGCCATGACCCGCGCCTGCAATGCGGGGGTGAGCACGGGGGCGGGGGAATAGGCGCCCATGCCGCCGGTGTTGGGGCCGGTGTCGCCGTCGCCCACGCGCTTGTGATCCTGCGCGCTGCCAAAGGGGATGATCGCGGTGCCGTCGGTGAGTGCGAAGAAGCTGGCCTCTTCGCCGTGCATGAACTCCTCGATCACCACTTGCGCGCCCGCGCCGCCGAACGCCCCGCCGAACATGTCGGCGAGCGCCGCCTTGGCCTCGTCGAGCGTTTCGGCGATCACCACGCCCTTGCCTGCCGCTAGCCCGTCAGCCTTGAGCACATAGGGCGCGGCGAAGCGGGTGAGGGTGGCGCGGGCCTCGTCGAGGCTGGCGGTGCGCACGTAACCGGCGGTGGGAATGCCTGCGCGGGCGCAGAGGTCCTTGGTGAAGCCCTTGGAGCCTTCAAGCTGCGCGGCGGCCTGCGAGGGGCCGAACACCGGCACCCCGGCGGCGCGCAAGGCATCCGACAACCCGTCCACCAGCGGCGCTTCTGGGCCGATCACGACAAGATCGATGACGCGGGCTTGGCAGAAGGCGATCACCGCGGTGTGGTCGGTCGCATCCAGCGCGACCAGCTCGGCTTCCTCGGCGATGCCGGGATTTCCGGGGGTGGCGTAGAGCTGCGTGAGGTTCGGGGATTGCGCCAGCTGCCATGCCAGCGCATGTTCACGGCCTCCCGAACCCAGAAGCAGGATATTCATGGCACCTCCGCCGACCAGTGATGACCCAAGCGGTCTTAACGATGCCGGGCTGGTAGCGCGCATGGCGCAGGGCGACAATGCGCAGCCCCTCACGATCAGCGAAATATCCGCGCTGCTGAAGCGCACGGTCGAGGATCGCTTCGGCTTTGTGCGGCTGCGCGGCGAATTGTCGGGAGTGAAGCGCGCGGCTTCGGGGCATTTCTACTGCGCGCTCAAAGACGAAGGCGCGGTGATCGACGGGGTGATGTGGAAGGGCAACGCCCAGCGCCTCAATTTCCGCGCCGAGGACGGGCTGGAGGTGATCGCCACCGGCAAGCTCACCACCTACCCGGGCCGCTCGAAGTACCAGATCGTGATCGATAGCCTCGAACTGGCGGGCGAGGGGGCGCTGCTGGCGCTGCTCGAGAAAACCCGCGCAAGACTGGCAGCAGAAGGCCTGTTTGCCGAAGCGAAGAAGCGCCGTCTGCCCTACCTGCCGCAAGTCATCGGCGTGGTGACTTCGCCCACCGGGGCAGTGATCCGCGACATCCTGCATCGGCTGGCGGACCGCTTTCCGAGCCATGTGCTGGTCTGGCCGGTGCTGGTGCAGGGGCAGGGCGCGGCGGAACAGGTGGCGAGCGCCGTGCGCGGCTTCTCCGCGATCCAGCCAGGCGGCCCTGTCCCGCGCCCCGATGTGGTGATTGTCGCGCGCGGGGGCGGTTCGATCGAGGACCTGTGGAGCTTCAACGAGGAAGTGGTGGTGCGCGCCATCGCCGAGAGCTCGATTCCGGTGATCTCCGCCGTCGGGCACGAGACCGACACCACGCTGGCCGATTTCGCCGCTGACCGCCGCGCGCCGACGCCCACGGCTGCGGCCGAGATGGCGGTGCCGGTGCGCGCCGACTTGGCGCTGACGCTGGCCGATTTCGGTGCCCGCCAGCGCCGCGCGGTCTATCGTCCGGTCGAACTGGGCCGCGAGCGGCTGGCGGCGCGCGCGCGGATGCTGCCGCGGCCCGAAAACCTGCTCCAGCCCCAGGCCCAGCGGCTCGATGATCTGTCGGAGCGTTTGCGGCGCGGTCTGGGCGAACGGTCGGCCAAGGGCCGCGAGCGGCTGGCGGGCGCGGCGGCGCGGCTTTCGCCCTCGCTGCTTGCCCGCTCGGCCAGCGAAGCCCGGCGGCGGCTGGAGCGGGCGCGTCTGTCGCCGGCGCTGATCGAGCGTCCGTTGGCGAGCGGGGCGGACCGGCTGGCTGCGCTGACCCGGGTGATGAGCCAGCTCCACCCCGAAAAGCCGCTGGAACGCGGCTATGCGATCATCCGCGACGCTTCGGGCCGCGCGCTCACCACCCGCGCCGAGGCGGCGGGCGAGGCGAGCCTCGTGCTGCAATTTCGCGACGGGACGCTCGATGCCGTGCCTGCCGATGGCGCGCCGCCGCCCGCCAAACCCCGCCCGGGCCCCGCGCCGAAGCGGGCATCCTCGTCCGCCGCCAAACAAGATGATTTGTTCGGTTAGCCGAGCGGTGCTATCGGAATCGCCATGCTGATGTCCTCCGCCGACAAGACCGCCAAGCTCTATTATGGGCCCTCCAGCTTCCGGGTGCTGCGTCCGGGCAGCCATGTGCTGTGCGCGGTGACGGGTGAGCCGATTATGCTCGCCGAACTGCGTTACTGGAGCGCAGAGCGGCAGGAGGCCTATGTCTCGTGCGAGATCGCCACGCGACACTTGCTCGGTCTCGACCCCGCCTGATCCCCGCGCCCAAAGCGCGGATGCGTCGCCTGCTGCTCCTTCTTGTCGTGATTGCGGGCCTTGCCCCCGTGACCTTCCTGCGCACCCCGACCGGCCTGCGCAGCGATATCGCCGAGGTGGCGGTGACGCCGGTTGCGGGCCGCGCGGGTGTTACGGGCGAGCTGGCGCTGACCGGAGCGTGGGAGCTGTCATCGGCGCATGGGTGGTTCGGCGGGTTCTCGGCGCTGGTTGCGGATGGTGGGGCGGGCCTGATCGCAGGCAGCGATCGCGGCTGGCTGCTCGATCTCGACCTTGCCAGCCCAAGCCCGCGCGCGGTGCCCCGCAGCTTCCGCTTCGTCGGCAAACGTGCAGGCGAGCGCAAGGAGGTGATCGATCTCGAATCGCTCGCCCGCGATCCTGCCAGTGGCACGTTGTGGGGCGGGTTCGAGCGCGCCAATCTGGTGATCCGCTGGGCCGCAGATGGCTCGCAGACACTCCGCCGTCCCCCCGAGATTGCCAAGTGGAGCGAGAATAGCGGGCCGGAAACGCTGGTGCGGCTTGCAGACGGGCGCTTTGTGATGCTGGCCGAGGGGCCGGAGCGCGGTAGCGACACGCATCACCGGGCGCTGCTGTTCCCGCGCGATCCGGCCGAGCCGGGCGCTCCGCTGCCGTTCCGCTTTGCAGCGCCGGCCGATTTCGATCCGGTCGATGCGACGCAGGTGCCCGATGGCCGTGTGCTGATCCTGCTGCGGCGGGTGCGCTACACGCTGCCCGTCCGGTTCGACACCGCAATCGCCATCGCCGATCCGCGCGCGATCCGCACCGGCGCGGTGTGGCAAGGACAGATCATCCAGCGCCTGTCAGGCGATGTGTTCGGCGACAATTTCGAGGGCATTGCCTTCGTGCCGGCAGCGGGTGATCCGGCGCGGGGCGCGGCGTGGCTGATCGCCGACGACAATTTCTCGGTGTTCCAGAAGAATCTGCTGTTGCGGTTCGACTGGAAGCCTTGAGCGCCTGATCCACAAACGAAAAAGCGCCCGGAAACCCCGAGCGCTTTTTCGCAACGCCGCTGCCCCGAACGGCTGGCGGGAATTAGGCGGCGGCCTGAGCCTTGATCAGCTCGCGCTTCACTTTCAGCGCGCTGGATGAAAGCTTCTCGTCGCTGGTCTTGAGCAGCCAGTTGTCGAGCCCGCCATTGTGCTCGACCGAGCGCAAGCCGTGGGTCGACACGCGGAACTTGAAGCCGCGATCGAGCTTTTCGCTCAGCAGCGTGACGTTCTGCAGGTTGGGCAGGAACACGCGCTTGGTTTTGTTGTTGGCGTGGCTGACGTTGTTGCCGGTCATGCGGCCCTTGCCGGTCAGTTCGCAGATGCGAGCCATGGTGTGTCTCTTCTCGTAAAGTTCGGGCCTAAGCACGGGCCTATGTAAGGAAAGCGGCGCGCATAACGGCGCAGACCCGAATCGTCAAGCAAGATGCGCGCCGGTTGCATGGGCGATGCGCCCCGGCTAGCCCAGCACGATGACGAACTGGCCGCTCCCCCTGCCGATGCAACGCGCGCTGGCGACCGCAAAGGC
>Ga0315899_10000708_pt1 | contig 39446 bp, 37 predicted proteins | sample LakEriMetagenome_2_FD_203518 | JGI IMG/M metagenome (GOLD analysis project Ga0315899, IMG submission 203518) | Freshwater fungal communities from buoy surface, Lake Erie, Ohio, United States - Buoy 4 MA112 | ecosystem: Environmental > Aquatic > Freshwater > Lake | place: USA: Lake Erie, Ohio...
GCAGTGTTCGCATCCCAGCGGCTTTCTGTGGCAACTTTGGTTTGAAGCCAAGCTTTGGTCGAGTGCCGGCTTACCCACTTTCACCTTTTGGTTCGGTGGCGCATTTAGGCCCTCACACCATGAGCGTACGCGATGCGGCACTCATGATGAATGTCATGAAACAACCCGATGCACGTGACTGGACCTCACTACCACCCGATGCCACAGATTATTGTGTTGGATTGGAAGACGGTATTCGCGGTTTGCGAATTGCCTATTCACCCACCTTGGGCTATGCCAAAAATATTCACCCAGATGTGGCTGCCGCTGTAGAGGCTGCTGTGAAAGTTTTACAAAGTTTGGGGGCACACGTAGAGCAAATCGACCCGGGCTTTGAAGACCCACTGGAAATTACAACAGGCTTGTGGTTCTTAGGTGCACTCTCGGTTTGGAATGGCCTCTCGGCTGAGCAACAAGCTTTGGCCGACCCTGATTTCAAAACCGAAGCTCTGCTGGGTCAAAGGCTCAGTACCATGGATGTACAGCAATTGAATTTAAAGCGCGGTGTTTTGGGTTCGCACATGCGTCAGTTCATGCAGAAATACGACCTACTGGTGACGCCCTCGGTAGCCGTGCCAGCATTTGATGCGCGCCCCGCAGGACAACAAACCATGACGCCCGAAGCCATGTTGGGTTGGACGCCATTTAGCTATCCCTTTAACCTCACGCAGCAGCCTGCTTCTACCATTCCTTGTGGTCTCACCAAAGATGGCTTGCCCATTGGTTTGCAATTTGTAGGCCGCATGTTCGATGACGCCATGGTGCTCAGGGCTTCGCGCGCATATGAATCTGTGTGCCCTATTCCACGCCCACCAATTTAAGCAATTTTTTCAAACGCCACCAACTTAGGTACGTTAGGCGCAATCCATATAGAGCGTGTGTGCGGCAACATGATGATGCCCGCCACACTTTCGACGCGGGCTTCGGGCGGTATGGCGGGATCGGGGCTGCGGCAAATGGACCAAAGACCATCTGACTCATCACGCAGGAAATTTTGCAGTTCTTCAAAGCCAATGCGTTGGCCGTTCTTCACTGCCGCTGCATGGCGCAGACCACTGATCAAACGAGGCGTACTGGACAAAGCCAAGCCCATGGGCGATTGTTGATCGCTCAATGATTCACACAAGAAATGGTTGGTGTGCACCACACACCCGTCGACAGGTTTGACTTCATCCCAACCGCCAGGTGAAATTTCAAAACACGCCACTTCACCCATGGCATCAGCCACGGGAATATTGGACGCGGCGCCAAACTTCAAAGTTTGAATACGTGCCAGTGCCAAACGCGCTTGCGCCACCGACTGACAAGACAACAAATGCCGGAGCACCACATGCACGGGCACCCCTGGCGTGGCGCCATCTGTGACAGATCGCAAGATGTTCAGGCCAATGGCCAAGCCGCCTTCGCTCATGCCAATCTTGGCCAACATGCCGCCTTCGGTGAGGGTGGTGAAGGTACGGCCTTGTTCGTCATAAGATTGCAGAATGACCAAGGCTGGGCGTTGCCGACCCACCCAGTCCCAATTTTGCGAAAACCAAGCGTGGCCATCTGCACTGCCCAAAGCATTGACACACAAGGACGTGCATTCGCCTTCCTTCCAAACGTCTTTTAAAGCGTTTTCGCCATCAGCCTCTAAAGTCCAATCGGGCAAGCCCATGGCAGTGTTGGCCATCAGGGCCAAAGCGGCCTCTTGGGTGTCATCGCTTAAAAAGTTGGGAGGCAATATTTCTGTTCTGCAATTGAGCGCCAAGATGTCTTCGAGCTTCAAAGCAGCGCCATCGGCCATGCCCTGCATCTCTGGGATCAAGGCAGGGTCAAGGGCTTGAATGACCTGTGTGTAACGTTTGGCTCGCTCACAAGCCTCTGTCCAAGAGATGCCACAGGTGGCAAACAATCGTGCATAGGTGATGCGGCTGTGCTGGGCTTGAACTGCGCTGGCCTTGCCAAATTCAAGACCTCGCTCATAGGCGGACAGACTTTTTGAGATTTTGATTAAAGGGAACATAAAAATCATTATCATCCGCATATGACATTTTTGGCAATCGACGTCGGTAACACTCGTTTGAAGTGGGCGCTTTACGACCGGCCGCATACCCAAGCCAATGTATTGGCACAGGGCGCGGAATTTTTAGAGAACATCGAAACCCTCTCCGACGGGCCATGGGCCCGTTTGCCTGCGCCTCAGTACATGTTGGGTTGCGTGGTAGCCGGAGATGCCGTGAAGCGGCGGGTTCAAGAGCAAATGGAACTTTGGGATGTCTCTCCGCAATGGGTGGTGTCTTCCAATGCAGAAGCCGGCGTCAGCAATGGCTACGACCATCCCACCCGCTTAGGATCAGACCGTTGGGTGGCCATGGTGGGAGCGCGCCATCGCATGTTGGCCAAGGGGCTGGAAAAACCTTTGGTGGTGGTCATGGTGGGCACGGCCGTCACGGTGGAAGCACTCGATCAGAATGGTAAATTTTTAGGCGGTTTCATATTGCCAGGGCACGGCATCATGTTGCGCGCTTTGGAATCAGGTACAGCCGGATTGCACGTACCTACAGGAGAGGTCAGGCCCTTTCCCACCAACACCAGCGATGCACTCACCAGTGGTGGCACTTATGCCATTGCTGGCGCATGTGAACGCATGGTGCAACATTTAACAGAGCACACAGGCATGGCACCGCATTGTGTGATGACCGGTGGTGCGGGTTGGAAGATGGCTCCCAGCATGGCCATTCAATTTGAGTTGGTCGACAGCCTGATTTTTGACGGCCTGTTGAAGCTGGCGCAAACCCGATTTACTTGAAAGCTTCAAGCCGCGTCTGGCGAATAGGCTTTGGTCAGTTGCATCAAATGCGAGCGCTCTTGTTCATTTTCCAAGTAAGGTGCCAGCAGCAACAGCACATGCCGCGCACCGCGCGCTAGCGCATCACCCGCACTCTCGGGCTGCATGGCGTGGCGGGGGTTGCGCACGTACTCATAACTGAGCCAGTAAGTCACAACCACCGACATGCTGGCCGACAGGGTGGTGAAAGTCTCGGGCTCGTTGCGAATGTGGCCTTGGTTGGCCAAAGCTTGAAGCAATTGGTGCAGTGATGAGGTTTTAACCTCCAAGATGTGTTTGAAGTTGGTTTCCAAATGACGATTTTTAGACAGCAAATCGTTCAGGTCGCGGTACAAAAACCGGTGTTCCCAAATGAGCTCGAACAGGGAATGCAAAAAGAACCAAGCGTCTTCCACATCTTTCACATCTTGGCTAGCGTCTAGCAACTTCAGAATGTCTTGTTTGTAGTTGTCAAACAGGTGGCTGACCAATTGGTCTTTGGCGGGAAAGTGGTAGTACAAATTACCTGGGCTGATGTTCAACTCAGATGAAATCAGGGTGGTCGACACGTTCGGCTCACCATAGCGATTGAACAAGTCTAAAGAGACTGTTGCAATTCGCTCGGCGGTGCGTCGAGGGGCTTTTTTCACCATGCTCGTTCTACTTGGTGGCCTTATTGGATTGAGCAACAGGTCGTTTTCGGACTGGCGCCTTTGGCGCTGAAGTTGTCGCCCTTTGAGTCAATGCCGCTTCTAGGGCGGCCACACGCTTTTGCAAATCAGCCACTTCCTGGGCTGTGGGCAGACCTAAACTTTGGAGCGCTCGTGCCACGCGGTCTTCAAACAAATGTTCAAGCCGATCGACCTTGGCGGTCATGGGCTGAACCAGCCCCGCGCTGAGGCCTTGAGTCATTTGGTTGAAGTGGGCGGCCGCCTCGTTTATTTTTTCTTGCGCAACAGCTTGCGACTTGCGCTGAAATGCCAAACCTTCCGCCACCAAGGTTTCAAAGGTTTTGCTGCCTTGAGCTCGGGCCTGTGCTTGTGCTTGCGCCATGGCGCCCAAACCCGCAAGCCAAATGTCTTTGGAGGCTGTACTGTGCTGGGGATCGCTTGGATTAGATGCGCCTTTGGCGGGCTTTTTAGGTGTACTGGGGGCCATGGAAACTCCGAACTTCAGGGGTAGACCGGTAAAGCCTCACTTTAACCGCTGTGGAATGGCCTGCCAAGGCTTCTAAAATACAGTTTTGGAAATAAAAAACATGTCCGTTCTCATTACCGGTGGCGCAGGCTTCATTGGTGCCAATTTTGTATTGGACTGGGTGGCTCACAGCGATGAAAAAATAGTCAATCTCGACAAGCTCACCTACGCTGGTAATTTGGAGTCATTGGTTTCCTTGAAAAACAATCCACAACATGTTTTTGTGCAAGGCGACATTGGCGATGTTGCGTTGTTGCCTAAATTGTTGGCGGAACACCAGCCCCGTGCTGTGCTCAACTTTGCCGCTGAAAGCCATGTGGACCGCTCTATTCACGGCCCTGGTGAATTCATTGAAACCAACATTGTGGGCACCTTTCGCTTGTTGGAATCGGTGCGTGGTTATTGGCATGGCTTGAGTGCTGAAGCGCAAAGACAGTTTCGCTTTTTGCATGTGTCAACCGATGAGGTGTATGGCAGCCTTGCAGCGCAAGACCCTGCGTTCACGGAACACCACCCGTACGAGCCCAACAGCCCCTACAGTGCCAGCAAGGCCGCCAGCGATCATTTGGTGCGTGCATGGCACCACACCTATGGCTTGCCCGTGGTCACCACCAATTGCAGCAACAACTATGGCCCTTTGCACTTCCCTGAAAAGCTCATTCCGCTCATGATTGTCAACGCTTTGGCTGGCAAAACTTTGCCTGTGTATGGCGATGGCATGCAGGTGCGAGATTGGCTGTATGTGAAAGACCACTGCAGCGCCATTCGACGTGTACTTGAGGGAGGTCAACTGGGTGAGACCTACAACGTGGGCGGCTGGAACGAAAAGCCCAACATTGAGATTGTGAAAACGGTGTGTGCTTTGCTCGATGAGCTACGTCCCCGCGCTGATGGAGCCAGTTACGCCACCCAAATTTCTCATGTGAAAGACCGCCCTGGCCATGACCGGCGCTACGCCATTGATGCGCGCAAGTTGGAGACAGAATTGGGTTGGAAGCCAGCGGAAACTTTTGAGACCGGCATTCGCAAAACGGTGGTTTGGTATTTGGAAAACACCGAATGGGTGGCGCATGTGCAAAGCGGCGCTTACCGCGATTGGGTATCTAAGCAATACACGGCTTGAACCCCCACGTTAGCACCGCATGAAAATTTTATTGCTCGGTCAAAACGGCCAATTGGGTTGGGAGTTGCAGCGCAGCTTAGCGCCCCTGGGTGAATTGCTGGCGCTTGATCGAAGCAGCACCTCGCATTGTGGTGATTTAAGCAACTTGGATGGACTGGTTGAGACGGTTCATGCCTTTCGCCCAGATGTGGTGGTCAATGCCGCGGCCTATACCGCCGTCGACAAAGCCGAATCGGATTCAGCAACAGCGTTTTTGGTGAATGAACTTGCGCCAGAAGCTTTGTCGAGAGTGTGTGCTGCCACTGGTGCTTATTTGGTTCACTTCTCGAGCGACTATGTGTTTGATGGCGCAGGTCAAACGCCCTGGCTTGAAACGGATGCTACAGGTCCTTTGAATGTCTACGGTCACAGCAAATTGGCGGGAGAAAAAGGCATCGCTCTCCATGGTTCTCGGCATGTCATTTTCCGCACCAGTTGGGTGTATGGCATGGAAGGTGGCAATTTTGCCAAGACCATGTTGCGCTTGGCGCAAGAGCGTGAACGCATGACCGTGATCAATGACCAGTTTGGCGCTCCCACAGGAGCCGCTTTACTGGCTGATGTCACGGCACTTGCCCTTCAAGCACCGCAAGCTTTGACTGGCATCTATCATTTGGCCGCGGCCGGCGAAACCACTTGGTATGACTATGCGCAATATGTGTTGGCCAAAGCCAAGGCGTTGAAGCCTAGCTTGAACTATGCGGTCAGAGATTTTGTGGCGGTGCCCACGTCGAATTTCCCCACGCCAGCCAAGCGCCCCCTCAATTCCCGGCTCAACTGCAGCCGTTTGGAGCAAGCGCTTCAACTCAAGTTGCCACCTTGGCAAGCTGGCGTAGACGCCCTGTTGACAAAAATTGTGTGAACTGAAGCTTTGGGCAGGCACAAAGCACTAAAAGTGTTCACAATACGGCTCTGAATGCCTTCCATCCAATGAGCAAGTGCTGACTTGCATGTTTCCACTTTGACGGCCCATCATGACTGACAACGATTCTTTGGCTCACATTTCTCCTCGCGACAAAGCAGAAATCTTGGCGCAAGCCTTGCCCTACATTCGCAAGTTCCATGGCAAAACATTGGTCATCAAGTACGGTGGCAATGCCATGACCGACCCGGCCTTGCAAGCTGACTTTGCGGAAGACGTGGTGCTCTTGAAATTGGTCGGCATGAACCCTGTGGTGGTGCATGGCGGTGGCCCGCAAATTGAAACTGCCTTGAACCGCTTGGGCAAAAAAGGCGAATTCATTCAGGGCATGCGCGTGACCGATGCCGAAACCATGGAAGTGGTGGAGTGGGTGTTGGCGGGTGAAGTGCAACAAGACATTGTGGGCCTGATCAACCAAGCGGGTGGTAAAGCGGTGGGCTTGACAGGGCGCGATGGCGGCTTGATTCGGGCCAAGAAACTCAAGATGGTCGACAACGCAGACCCTTCTAAGGAATATGACGTGGGCCAAGTGGGCGACATCGAGTCGATTGATCCCAGCGTGGTGAAAGCCTTGCAAGACGATGCTTTTATTCCAGTTATCAGCCCCATCGGCTTTGGAGAAAACAACGAAAGCTACAACATCAATGCCGATGTGGTGGCCGGCAAATTGGCCAGTGTGCTGAAAGCAGAAAAATTGGTGCTTCTGACCAACACCCCAGGTGTTTTGGACAAAGCGGGCAACTTGCTGACCGATTTGAGTGCGCGGCGCATTGACGAGTTGTTTGCCGATGGCACCATCAGTGGCGGCATGCTGCCCAAAATCAGTGGTGCCTTGGATGCCGCCAAAAGTGGTGTCAACGCTGTTCACATCATTGACGGCCGTGTGCCACATGCCATGCTGCTTGAGATTTTGACCGATCAAGCTTTCGGCACCATGATTCGAAGCCATTGAGCAGGGAATTTTCATGAACACAGACACCAACTCAGAAAACTTGCCAGATCACGGTTCATCCGGTGCCGCTGAGACACCCGCGCGCAAGCGTCCTAAGCCAGGTGAGCGCCGCCTGCAAATTTTGCAGACCTTGGCGGGCATGCTGGAGCAGCCGGGTGCTGAGCGCATCACCACCGCTGCGTTATCGGCCAAGTTGGGCGTGAGCGAAGCGGCGCTGTACCGTCACTTTGCCAGCAAAGCCCAAATGTTTGAGGGCCTGATTGATTTTGTTGAGCAATCGGTGTTTGCGTTTGTGCGTCAAATTGCCGACCGAGAACCCGCAGGCCCTGCGCAAGTGGCTCGCACCATTGCCCTCATTCTTCAATTTGCAGAAAAGAACCCCGGTATGGCGCGCGTCATGACGGGCGATGCCTTGGTGTTTGAAAACGAGCGGCTGCAAGAGCGCATGAACTTGTTGTTTGACAAGCTGGAAAGCGCCTTCAAGCAATCATTGCGCGAAGGGGGTCCTCAAAGCGATACGCCCACTGTGGATGCGCAAGTCACAGCCTCTTTGTTGGTGGCCTTCATGATGGGCCGCATGCAACGCTTTGCGCGCTCTGGCTTCAAGCGCTTGCCTTCTGAGAACCTGCAAGCTTCGTTGGCCCGAGTGCTTTAAATCAGCGCTGCATGCAAAAAGGCACCGCGAGGTGCCTTTTTGCATGCGATCACCAACTCCACAAAGTGCCGTCATGCTGCAACCTGTTGACTGGCAGGTAGGCGCGTTGGTAAGGGTACTTGGCGGCCAGTTTTTCATCAATGTCCACACCATGGCCGTGGGACTCACCACAATACAGCATGCCCTTTTCAAAGCGCCAATCGTGCGGAAACACAGACAGCATTTCTTCGCTGTGCGCCATGTGTTCTTGAATGCCAAAGTTGGGCACCCACGTGTCAAAGTGCAAAGCTGCGCCCATGCAAACAGGTGACAAGTCGGTGGCGCCATGGCAACCGGTTCGCACTTGGTAGAGGCTGGCCAAATCGGCAATGCGCCTTAGGTGTGTGATGCCGCCCGCATGGGTGACGGTGGTGCGAATGTAGTCAATGAGTTGCTGCTCGATCAAATCTTTGCAGTCCCAGATGGTGTTGAAAATCTCGCCCACTGCCAAAGGTGTGGTGGTGTGCTGCCGTATGAGTTTGAAAGCTTCTTGGTTTTCTGCGGGCGTGGGGTCTTCTAGCCAGAACAAATGGAAGGGTTCTAGCGCTTTGCCCAATCGGCCGGCTTCAATGGGCGTGAGGCGATGGTGCACATCGTGCAGTAAATGAGTGTCTGGCCCAACGGCTTCCCGCACCGCTTGAAACAGGCCGGGCGTGTGGTTCAGATATTTCTCAGAGTTCCAATCGTGCTCGCCTGGCAAAGGGCCATCGGCAGGTTCGTACATGCGGCCGTTGCCACTCACGCCATAGACTTTGTTGAGACCGGGAATGCCGCTTTGTGCACGAATGGCCAAGTAGCCCATCTCTTTGTGCCGCAACACTTCGTCGACCGTTTCTGCAGTGTCGCGGCCCGTGGCATGTGCATAAGACATGATGGCGGTACGACTCCTACCGCCTAGCAATTGGTAAAGAGGTTGCCCTGCAATTTTGGCTTTGATGTCCCACAGCGCCGTGTCGACCGATGCAATGGCGCACATGGTGACGGGCCCTCTGCGCCAGTAAGCACCTTTGTAAAGGTACTGCCAGATATCTTCAATTTGCTGTGGATCGCGGCCAATCAAACAGGGAATGACGTGCTCTTCTAAGTAACTCACCACTGACAACTCGCGACCATTCAGGGTGGCATCGCCAATGCCTGTGAGGCCTTGATCGGTTTCTATTTTGAGAGTGACAAAATTGCGACCAGGGCTGCAAACAATGACGCGGGCGGCTGTGATTTTCATAGGATGACTGGAAAGTGGGTCAACAACTTAGGCATCGAGCGATAGAAAAAATTGAAGGCTGCCATCAACACCCAAATTCAATACTCGGTGGTGCCAATAGGTGACGCGCTCCAACCATTCTTTTGACTGCGGCAACACGGTGCCCCACAAGTCTTGGCGACTGAGCAATGCCTGAACGCATGCTTCGGGTGTGGCTACTTGTGCAGCGCCAATGGCCTTCAAGCTTTCTGCTTGCGGATCGTTCAAAGCGTAAGCATGGCCTTTTTCGTCTAGACCTAAGGTGTAGCGCAAAAAAACAGCGGCGGCTAAAGCATGGTGTTCAAACGATTTACCCTTGTCTATTTGGCCCAGCACAGAAGGCGGCCAGCGCTGCGGTATTTTTTGCGAACTGTCTGTGGCAATTTGGTGAACGCTGTGTTTCAAATAAGGATTGCCAAAACGCTGAATGAGCGCATCGCGGTACTCGGCCCAATCGGTGCGACTTAAGTGGGGTGCCACTTCACGCGTCATGAGGCGGTCAACAAACTTCCGAATGTGATCAGTGCCAATGCAGTCTGCAATGTAGGCCCGGCCAGTGACCGCACCCATGAGGGCCATGGCCGAATGGCTGCCGTTTAGCATGCGCAACTTGGCCTCTTCGTAGTTGTGCACTTGCGAGGTGACGCGAACGCCGCACTTGCTTAAAAGCGCGGCATCGCTGGGGTCAACAAAATTGTCTTCAATGACCCATTCCCAAAATGTTTCGGTGCTCAGAGCACATTCGTCTTGCATGCCCAGTGCTTGTTTGGCGGCGGCTGCAACTTCCTCGGTGGCAGCAGGTACGATGCGATCGACCATGCTGCAAGGGAAAGCACAATGGGCATCCATCCACTTCATTAACTCCTCATCTTGAGGGCCGGCTGTGGCACGGATGAGGGCTTTGAGTTTGTGGCCATTGCCTTGCAAGTTGTCACACGACGCGATGGTCAGGCCAGCTTGTCCTGCTGCCTGACGCAAACGCAAGCCTTCAATCAGCAGTTGCGCCAAGGCGGGTGTGTAGCCTTTTTCTGTCACGGTGAGTGTGATCCAGCGCGTGCTCTTGGCGGCGATGGCGTGCAGGACATTTTGACGCTCGGTGGTGGCCACACTGGTTTGCCAGAGCGCACCAGGCACCTGCCATTCAAGGCCACTGGCGCCTGCAATGCGCACAGCATACAAACCATCTTGCGCTCGCAGTTTGTTGACCAAGCCAGGTTGGGTCATGCCCACGCCATGAATACCCCAGCGCATATCGCCATCGCGCAGCAATTGATCAAACACCATGGCTTGGTGCGCGCGGTGAAACGCACCTAAACCTAAATGCAGCACACCCGGCTGGAAAGAAGTTGAAGCGTAGGCCGGCGTTTTGACAGACTTTGGAATTTGAGAAACTGTGGCGCGCGCGAGCTTGATTTCAGCCATGGCGATTTTTCAACTTTTCTTCAGAAGACTGAATTTCGGCCCAAGTGGCGTCGTCGACCCAAATGCCATTCCGCTCACGATCGGCGCGCGCGGCCCGTTCAGGTTCACCGGCTGTGAGCACGCCTGAAGTGCCAGGCGCATCAGGACTTTGCCGCAACCAATCTTCAAAGGCCAAGGCTTCTTTTTCAAAGGACGCTTGTGTGCCCAAGCGAACAGGGTCAATGAGCATGACGAGCATGCCATTCAAGACGGCACGCTTGTGATCGGCTTCGCGATGCCATGTTTCCCCGCCAGTGAGGGCGCCACCCAACAACTCACAAGCCATGGCCATGCCAAAACCTTTGTGCTCACCAAAGGTCATGAGGGCACCAAACATGCCATTGGCTTGCGGCACCACCACCACGCCAGGATCGTTGGTGGGATGACCTTTTTCATCGATCAAATAACCATCGGGCACTTGCTCGCTTTTGTTGTGCGCAACACGCATCTTGCCTTGCGCCACGCGGCTGGTGGCAAAGTCGAGCACGAAGGGAGGGCGATTGCCCATGGGCACGCCTATGCAACAAGGGTTGGTGCCAAATCGGCCATCGCCACCGCCAAAAGGGGCGACCACCGGACGCGACAACACATTGACAAAATGCAACGATACCAAACCTTGCGCGACAGCCATTTCTGCAAAGTGACCAATGCGACCGAGGTGATGCGAGCGGCTAAGTGCCACAGTGCACACGCCATGTTGTTTGGCGCGTTCAATGCCCATTTGCATAGCTTGCACGCCCGTGATTTGCCCGTAGCCACGTTGGCCGTCTAAGTTGAGCAGTGGGCCGGTGTCGAGTACCACTTTGACGCCCGTGTTGGGGCTGAGGCCGCCTTCAAGCACCGCGTCGACGTAGCGTGGCACCATACCTACACCATGCGAGTCGTGACCACTTAAATTGGCCATGACCAAGTTGGTGGCAACTTGTTCGGCCTCGGCTTCTTCACTGCCGGCCATTTGAATGATGCGGCTAATTTGTTGCCGCAGTTGTGCGGCAGGAATGCATTGACTCATGGTAGAACTTTCTTTACATGACCGCGCCAACTTGCCAAGGCACAAACTCATTTTGTCCGTAGCCATGTTGTTCGCTTTTGGTAGGTTCGCCAGAGGCTGCTTTTAAAATCATGTCAAAAATGCGCTGACCCATGTCGGCAACGCTCACGCCGTTGTCAACAATCTCACCGCAATTCAGGTCCATGTCTTCTTCTTGTTTTTTCCACAAAGCGGTGTTGGTAGAAAACTTCAAACTGGGGGAGGGCGCGCAGCCATAGGCGCTGCCACGGCCCGTAGTGAAGCAAATGAGATTGGCACCACCGGCCACTTGGCCCGTGGCACTGACCGGGTCGTAGCCTGGGGTGTCCATGTACACAAAGCCATGTGCATTGACCGGCTCGGCATATTCGTAAACCGCTTGCAAGTTGCTGGTACCGCCTTTGGCCACAGCGCCCAGTGACTTTTCTAAGATGGTCGTCAGGCCACCCGCTTTGTTACCGGGCGAGGGGTTGTTGTTCATCTCACCACCGTTGATTTCGGTGTAGTTCTCCCACCAGTGAATGCGGTCAATGAGTTTTTGTGCCACTTCGGGTTTGACAGCTCGGCGTGTGAGCAAATGCTCGGCACCATAAATTTCAGGGGTTTCACTCAAGATGGCCGTGCCACCGTGTTGAACCAACAAGTCGACGGCCGCGCCCAATGCAGGGTTGGCGCTGATGCCGGAGTAGCCATCAGAGCCGCCGCATTGCAAACCAACGGTGATGTGTTCTGCACTGCAAGGCTCGCGCTTGACTTGGTTGGCACGTGGCAACATTTCTTCAATGAGGGCTATGCCTTTTTCAACCGTCAGGCGCGTACCGCCCGTGTCTTGAATGTTGAACACCTTGAGAGTGTCGCCTTCGCGCAAACTGCTGTGCGCCAACCAGGTTTTGAGTTGATTGGACTCACAGCCCAAGCCCACCACCACCACACCCCAAAAGTTAGCGTGCGTGGCATAGCCTGCCAAGGTGCGCTCTAACAACTGCATGCCTAAACCTTCTGTGTCCATGCCGCAACCGGTGCCGTGCGTCAAAGCCACCACGCCGTCAACATTGGGAAAGTTGGCCAGCGCTGATGGGTTGTTGCGTTTAGAAAAATGATCGGCAATGGCCCGTGCTGCCGTGGCTGAACAATTCACACTGGAGAGCACGCCAATGTAATTGCGTGTGGCCACACGGCCATCAGATCGTTTGATGCCCATGAACGTGGCGTGTTTGCGTGGCGCTTCTGGTTTCACGTCTTGGCCAATGGCGTAGTCGCGCTCGAAGTTGCCCTTCTCGGGACCCATGTTGAGGTTGTGCGTGTGCACATGCTCACCGGGCTGGATGGCGGCACTGGCAAAGCCAATGATTTGGTTGTAGCGGCGCACGGGTTGCCCTGCTTGGATGGCGTGCGTTGCTACTTTGTGACCAGGTGGAATGAGGCCTTTCACAGGCACCCCCTCCACGCTGGTACCACTCATCAGTTGCGCGCGCGCAATGACCACGTCATCGGCAGAATGAAGTCGGATAAAAACACTCATGGTTTGATCTCAAAAAAACTTTTTAGGGAGCCAAAGCACCAAGCTGGGCACGTAGGTGATGACGGCCAAGCTGCCTAGCAAAGGGAATAGCCAAGGAAGAATCGCGGCAGTGGTTCTTTCAACGCTGAGTTTAGCCACACGCGCCAAGACAAACAGCACCATGCCCATGGGGGGGTGCAGTAGACCAATCATGAGGTTAAGCACCATGATCAAACCAAAGTGAACCAAGTCGATGCCCAGCTTTTGGCAGATAGGTACCAAGATAGGCACGAGGATGGTGATGGCGGCTGTGGGCTCTAAGAAGCAACCTACGAAAAGCATGAGCAAGTTGGCCAGCAACAAAAACTTCCACGGCTCTTGCGTGAATCCCAAGACCCAATCGCTGATGGCCGCTGTGACGCCTGTGGCCGTGAGCATCCAACCAAAGATACTGGCAGCCGCCACAATGAACATGACAGTGGCCGTAGTTTCTACGGTGTCCAAGCAAATCTTCACAAACATTTTGAAGTTCAGCGTGCGATACCAGAAAAATCCGAGAATGATGGCCCAGACACAGGCTGCAATGGCGCCTTCTGTGGGTGTGAATACACCAGTGGTCATGCCACCAATCAGCAGCACAGGCGTCATGATGGGCAGCACGGCTTGAAACTTGAAAAGTTTGTCGGCGATGAATAAAAACCCGAGCGCCACAAAAACAGTCAATTGGGGTGGCGTTTCTAGCAAGGTTACCAAGCCCCAAACACCAAGGGGCCAGCCAATCACAACCGCTGTTTCGGCCAAGGCTTTTAAAACACGGGGCCATTCAAACTTCACATCTGCGCCCCAATTGTTTTTGTGGGCAAAGTAAGCCACGGTGACCATCATCAGGAAGGCCATCAAGATACCCGGCAAGATGCCCGCTAAAAACAATGAACCGACTGAAACGTTGGCCATCATGCCGTAAATCACAAATGGCAAGCTCGGTGGAATGATGGGGCCTAGGGTGGCAGAAGCCGCTGTAACCCCCACCGCAAATTCGGTGCTGTAGCCGTGGTCTTTCATGGCCTTGATTTCAATGGTGCCCAAGCCTGCAGCATCTGCAATGGCGGTGCCACTCATGCCGGCAAACACCACCGAGCCCACCACGTTCACATGACCCAAGCCGCCTTTCATCCAACCCACCAAAGCCAAAGCGAAGTTGTAAATGCGGTTGGTAATGCCGGCATTGTTCATGAGGTTGCCGGCCAAAATAAAGAAGGGCACAGCCAGCAAGGGGAAGCTGTCGATGCCAGACACCATGCGGTGAATGACCACGAAGGGTGGCGAGCTTTGCGTCCAGAATAAATAAATGAGTGAGGCGCCCGCCATGGCAATAGCCACCGGAATGCCACCACTCATCAGCAACAAAAATAAAATTTTTAACATGTCTTTTCTTTCAAGCGTCGAAATGAAGCGATTAACGGTCTGTCATTTCTGACTCGGGACGCTGCAAAACGGTGTAGCCACGTTGCCAATGTATTTTCATAACCCAGATGGCGCGCAAACACATGGCCGCAAAGCCAGCCATGACCACGCCGTAGACCAAGTTCATGGGCAAATCGATGATGGTCATTTTGTAGGTTCCCAGCTTTTCCATCATTTGTCCCGTGAGAAAAGTAGCTGCAGCAAAAAATGCGATGCGCATGATGTCGACCAAGTGGTTCATCCATTTGGAAAGCCAAGCGGGCATGAATTTGTAGAAAAAGTCCACTTGAATATGGTTGTTTTTAGCCACGCCGATGGTGGCGCCCGTGAAGACAACGGCAATCAAGAGATAGCGCGCAATTTCCTCGGTCCAAGACGCTGAGTTGTTCAGCACATAGCGTGTAAAAAACTGATAGAACACGGTTGCACCCAGCAACCAAAAGAATCCCAAGGCCACCCAAGCCTCAATAGGGGTACCAGACAAATCGACTTCTTCGTCAACGGCGTGAAATTGCCCATCGTCGCCCATCACTTTGGGCATGGCGTCTAGGTCGGGTGTGTTGCTCATGGAAGATCCTCAAAAAGACTCAAAGGTCGAGCCCTGAGGCTCGACCCGTGTAAGTACACCCTTCGCTGAACGAGTGATGCACTCAAAGAACAACTTACTTGGCAGCTTGAATTTTGTCGAAGTCAGCTTTGGTGAAACCCATCGATTCGAGTGGTTTGTTTTTCAAGACAGCGTCTTGGAATGACTTGCGATCAACTTGCACAATTTGCAGGCCTTTCTTCTTGAACTCGTCAACCAATTCAGCTTCGCGTGCTTTGATTTTGGCGGTTGCGCGTACGGCAGCCTCTTGCGTCACATCAGTGAAAACTTTCTTTTCTGCATCAGAGAGTTTGTTCCAAACGTGAGGGGCAATTTGCGTGGTCAAGCCATCGACAATGTGGCCCGTGAGCATGATGGCTTTTTGAACTTCGAAAAATTTCTTAGCCTCAATGGTGGTCAGTGGGTTCTCTTGGGCTTCCACAGTGCCGTTTTGCAGAGCCAAATAAACTTCAGCAAAAGCAATGGGTGTTGGATTGGCGCCGCATGCTTCTGGCGTGGCGCGATAGGCTGGAACGTCAGGCACGCGAATTTTGATGCCCTTCATGCCGGCGCAGTTGGTGAACGCTTTTTGCGCTGTGGTGTGACGTGCACCGTAGTAAGTGTAGGCCGTCACTTGAATGCCAGTTTTGGCACGGAACTCATTCACCATTTCTGCAAACACTGGGCTCTTTGAGTAAGCAATGAGGTGGTCGCCATCGCGGAAGATGAAGGGGTAGTAAGCAATGCCAAAACGGGGATAAGCACGTGCTGCAAAAGAAGGGCCACTGATGATCATGTCGACAGTACCCAAGGTGAGGCCTTGGTTGATGTCGGTTTCCTTGCCCAATGTGGAAGCGGGGAAAACTTGAATTTCAAATTTGCCGTTGGTACGTTTTTTGATCTCGTCGGCAGCCCACACTGATTCAGTGTGATAGGCCTCTGACGTTTCATAGACGTGCGCCCATTTCAATTTGGTTTGCGCTTGCGCGACGCCGCTGCCCATGGCGCCTAAAAGGCCCAGGGCAATGGCGCTGGCAGTCGCGAGCGATTTCAATGCATTTCGTTTGGTGGTCATGTTGTCTCCTTTGGGTTAGATGAAAATTTGAGTTGCTGGCGAAAAAACTAAGAACGGGAGGGTGCGCTTCGCCAGCTAGCGCTGAATCGTTGATGGGCTTGTCGCAAATGTTTCTGCATGGCTTTGCGGGCATGCTGTGGATTTTGCGCTTCAATGGCTTGAATCACTGCTTGGTGCTCCGAAATGGCTGCGGCCCAAGCGGCAGGGGATTCAAAGTAATCACCCAAGCGTTCAAACAAGGAGCCTGTTCTGGCCTGCAGGTATTGGTCAAGTGTATCGATCATGACGCTGTTGGCGCATGCTTTGGCAATGGCCATGTGAAATGCAATGTCACTGTCGCGAGGTATCTGGCCCGCCTGCGCATCCTTTTGCATGCCTTTCAAGGCCAGTTTCATGGCCTTGATGTCTTGGGCCGAGGCGTTTTCTGCCGCCAGGGCCGCCATTTCAGCTTCGATTAAAAAGCGTGCCCGCATAACCTCTAGCGGCCCCCATTCAAGCTGCGTGTTGTGGGGGCTAGACTTGGCATGGCCTTTCTTGCCAAGTGATTTCACGTAAATGCCAGAGCCGGTGCGCACCTCAATAACGCCTTCAACTTCCATGGCAATGAGGGCCTCGCGCACCGAAGGACGGCTGACGCTCAATTGGGTGGCCAAGTCGCGCTCTGCAGGCAAGCGTGAACCCACTTTAAATTCGCCTGACGAAATGAGCGCCTGAATTTGTTTGGCAATTTGGCGGTAAAGCCTTTGCGGTTCGATGAGCTTTTCGGACATGAAAGCGGCTGAAGAAAATGGCGGTGAGTTGAATGAGTCAGGGAATACGTGAATTGGACAATTGGTCAGACCAGTTGCACAATCTTCACATGAAACCGGAGTGAGGGTCAAGACTGTTTTGATACGCACAAACCCGAACTTTTCTCAATCAATTTTTCCGCCCACATGACTTCAGTCACCATCGATCGCGTGCTCTTGCGGCAAGTCAACTTGCCGCCGAAGGTTGAGCGCACCGACGCCATTCAATCCTTTGTCACCCAAGAAACCATCTTGCTCACTTTGGTTTGCAGCGATGGCATTCAAGCGACCGGTTACGCCTACACCATTGGCACTGGCGGTAGTTCGGTGGTGGCCTTGCTCAAAGACCATTTGCTGCCACGGCTCTTAGGCAAAAATCCCGTTCACATTGAAGCCATTTGGAAAGATTTGTTTTTTCACACCCATGCCACCGCAGTGGGTGCTATGACCAGTTTGGCGCTGGCCTGCGTCGACACCGCGCTGTGGGATTGGCGTGCCCAAAGCCAAGCTTTGCCATTGTGGCAACTGCTCGGTGGTGCCCAGAGCAAAGTGCCGCTGTACACCACCGAGGGTGGCTGGTTGCAACTGTCTCCCGAGGTCTTGGTCGAGCAAACCCTCAAAGCAAAATCAGAGGGCTTCAAAGGCGCCAAAATCAAAATTGGCAGGCCACACGTCAGCGAAGATGTGGCCCGTTTGTCGGCCGTTCGTGAGGCGGTGGGGCCTGGTTTTGAAATCATGACCGATGCCAACCAAGGCTTTCACCGGGCTGAAGTGGTGCGCCGCGCCAAAGCCTTTGAAGGACTTGACTTGGCGTGGTTGGAAGAACCCTTGCCTGCTGAAGATATCAGCGGCCATCGGCATTTGCGAGAGCACACCGCTATTCCTGTGGCGGTGGGCGAATCGATGTACCACCCCATGCAGTTTCGGGAATATTTAGAGCAAGGTGCTTGCAGTGTGGTGCAGCCCGATGTGGCCCGCATTGGCGGCATCACGCCCTGGATGAAAACCGCTCATTTGGCCGAAACATTTGACGTGCCCGTGTGCCCCCACTTTCTGATGGAATTGCATGTAAGTTTGTGTGCCGCCGTACCCAATGCCACGTGGGTGGAATACATTCCTCAACTGGATGACATCACACACTCCCGCATGAAAGTTCAAGACGGCTTCGCGTTTCCACCAGATGCACATGGCTTGGGCATTGACTGGAATTGGGATGCCATTGAAAAACGGCAAAAGATTTATTTGGAGATCAAACATGAGACTTAAAAACAAACAAATTTTAGTGACAGCTGCGGGCCAAGGTATTGGCCACGCTGCCGTCATGGCGATGGCAGCTGAGGGCGCCACAGTTTGGGCCACAGACGTCAACCCTGAGCTGCTCAAAAGCTACGCAGGGGTTGCCAATGTTCACACCGCAGTGCTTGATGTCATGAAAAAAGACGATATTCAAAAACAAGTGGCCCTGATTCCACGCATCGACGCACTTTTCAATTGCGCTGGCGTGGTTCACAGCGGCACCATTTTGCAAGCCACCGACAAAGACTGGGATTTTGCTTTCAGTCTCAATGCGCGCGCGCAGTTTTGGATGATTCAAGCGGTGCTGCCCAAAATGTTAGAGCAAGGTGGCGGCAGCATCATCAACATGGCCAGTGTGTGCTCCAGCGTAAGGGGTTTGCCAAACAGGTTCATTTATGGCGCGTCCAAAGCCGCTGTCATTGGTCTGACCAAAAGCGTGGCCGCCGACTATGTCACCAAGGGCATTCGTTGCAACGCCATTTGTCCTGGCACAGTGGAAACACCTTCATTGCATGATCGCATCAATGCAGAAGCCGATCCTGTTCAAGCACGCAAAAACTTCATTGCCCGTCAACCCATGGGACGCTTGGCGCAAGCCCATGAAATTGCGCCCATCATTGTTTTCTTGGCCTCAGACGAAGCCATTTTTGCAACAGGCAACGCTTACATGGTGGACGGCGGCATGACCATTTAAGCCATTCAAAAAAATAATTTCAAAACTCAGTATTTATTCATCACATCTCACAACTTACTTCGAAAAATTATGAACCAATATGACATGAAAGGCCGCCATGCGGTCATCACCGGTGGTGCAACAGGCCTAGGTTATGCAATTGCTGAACGTGTGCTCGCCTCGGGCGGCAGCGTTACCTTGTGGGATCGCGATGAGGCGGGCATGGCCAAAGCCGTTGCAAGTCTGAAGCACCCTGGCTCGGTGCACAGTGTGCAGGTCGATGTGTCGCAGCATGCCTCCGTGGCCGCTGCCACGGCGGCGACTTTGAAAATCGGACCCGTCGATGCGGTGGTCAATTCTGCTGGCATTACAGGCCCTGTCACGCCAGTGGCAAGCTACCCCATCGAGGCCTGGCAACAAGTCATGGATGTGAACGTCAATGGTGTGTTTTATTGCTGCCGTGAATGGACCCCGCATTTGAAAGATCGCCCGGCTGGCCGCATCGTCAACATTGCCTCTGTGGCTGGCAAAGATGGCAACCCCAATGCCAGTGCTTACAGTGCTAGCAAGGCGGCGGTCATGGCCATCACCAAATCACTGGGCAAGGAATTGGCCAACAGCAATGTGCGTGTCAATTGCGTCACGCCGGCTGCTGTGAAAACAGCCATCTTTGATCAGATGACGCCTGAGCACATTCAATTTATGTTGTCTAAAATTCCCATGGGCCGTTTTGGTACACCGGAAGAAGTGGCTGCCATGGTGACTTGGTTGTTGACCGAGGATTGCTCGTTCTCAACCGGCGCTGTGTTCGATTTGTCTGGCGGGCGTTCGACCTATTGATTGGATTTCGATCACAATCAGATCATTCAATAGTGCGTATCCCATTTACGGTTTAATTTTTACTGAATCATTCATCAAAGGAAGTTCTCATGAAACTCGTGCGTTACGGCCAACCCGGCAAAGAAAAACCAGGCCTGATTGATGCCGCTGGCAAATTGCGTGACTTAAGTGGCGTGGTGTCAGACATTGGCCCCGAACAACTGTCCGACAAAGTCTTGGCCAAGTTGGCCAAACTTAAAACTGACAAGCTGCCCTTGGTCAAAGGCAAGCCCCGCATGGGATGCCCCATATCGCACGTGCCAAAGTTCATTGCCATTGGCTTGAACTATGCCGATCACGCGGCTGAATCCAACATGCCCATCCCCAAAGAGCCCATTGTTTTTTTGAAGGCCACTTCTTGCATTCAAGGCCCAGACGATGACGTCATGTTGCCCAAAGGTTCTTTGAAATCAGATTGGGAAGTTGAGTTGGGTATTGTGATTGGCAAGCGCGCAAGCTATGTGTCACAAAAAGAAGCCCTCGACTATGTGGCAGGCTATTGCACCGTCAATGACGTGAGCGAACGCGCCTACCAACTCGAAATGGGTGGTACCTGGGACAAGGGCAAGGGCTGCGACACATTCGGCCCTATCGGCCCATGGATGGTGACCAAAGACGAAGTGCCCAATCCCCAAAATCTCAAGATGTACATGGACCTGAATGGCCAGCGCATGCAAGATGGCTCCACCAAAACCATGATTTTTGGGGTCACCAAATTGGTCAGCTACGTCAGCCAGTTCATGACCCTCGAGCCCGGTGACGTGATTACCACTGGAACGCCGCCCGGTGTGGGCATGGGCGTGAAGAAGGACGGTAAACCAGCGCCGGTGTACCTCAAAAAGGGTGACGTCATGCACGTGGGTATTGCCGGTTTGGGCGACCAAAAACAAAAGGTCGTGGCCTTCAAGCGAAAAGCCTAAAAGACTGCGAATTGAGCCCTGCCGTTGGCAATCGACGGCATCCGAGGCGAATCAGGAATAACCCTGATTCGCTTTTTCTTTGTGCTTTAGCTTTCTTTTTCATGCAAAATAGCACGGGCGTTCTATTTTTAAAACATGCTTCAAGACATGCACACCATGACCGTTAGACACATCACCTCTTTATCTCAAGTCTCTCAAGCCAGCGATGATGGCGGTGGGCGAACCTTGATGAAGGGTCGTCAAACCAAAGCCACCATTGTGGAGGCGGCCTTGGGCTTGGCTTCCCAAATTGGTTTGGAGGGTCTCTCGATTGGCGCTTTGGCTGAAGTCACGGGCATGAGCAAGTCGGGCGTCTTTGCCCACTTTGGCTCGCGAGAAGAATTGCAAATTTCAGTCATCCGCGAATACCACGATCGCTTTGAAAGCGAAGTCTTTTACCCCGCCCTCAGTTGTGCGCGGGGTTTGCCCCGCTTGCAGTCATTGTTTGACAACTGGATGCAACGCACCACCACCGAAATTGATTCAGGTTGCATTTACATCAGTGGTGCTGTTGAATTTGATGACCGGCCTGGCTCTGTGCGGGATGCGTTGGCGTCGTCGGTCAATACTTGGCAAAACGCCTTGCAACGTTCGGTGGCGCAAGCACAAGAAGAAAAACACTTAACCCCCAAAGCAGATCCCTTGCAGATGGCATTTGAAATTCATGGCCTGATCTTGGCGCTGCATTACGAAGCCCGATTTCTGCGCAACCCTGGTGCAGCACAACGGGCTCGCAAAGGCTTTTCTGAAATTGTGGCGCGAAATCAAGCTTGATGGTCACATCCAACGCGACTCCTCCCATTTTTTGTGTGCATTGAATTTTTGAAAGTCAAACATGCCCCGTTACGTTCCTCCCTTGCGTGATCTTCAATTTGTGTTGCATGAATTGCTTGATTTGGAAAATGAATTGAAGGCCATGCCCAAGCATGCAGAAACCGACGCTGACACCATCAATGCGGTGTTGGAAGAAGGCGGTAAATTTGCAGCTGAAGTGGTGTTCCCCTTGAATGTGTCGGGTGACGAAGAAGGTTGCAAACTGAACCGTGACACGCACGAAGTGAAGGCACCTCAAGGTTTCAAACAAGCCTACGAAAAATATGTCGAGGGTGGTTGGGCAGCGCTCAGCGCGCAAGAAGAATATGGGGGTCAAGGCTTGCCCTTCGTGGTGAATCAGTGCTTCTTTGAAATGCTGAACTCTGCCAATCAAGCTTGGACCATGTACCCTGGCCTGTCACATGGTGCGCATGCCTGTTTGTCAGCGCACGGCTCCAAAGAACAAAAAGACATGTATTTGCCCAAACTCACCAGCGGTGAATGGACGGGCACCATGTGTCTGACCGAGCCCCACTGTGGCACCGATTTGGGCATGCTTCGAACCAAGGCTGAGCCGCAAGCCGATGGCACCTATCGCCTGACAGGCCAAAAGATTTTCATCAGTGCGGGTGAACACGATTTGGCCGCCAACATTGTTCACTTGGTGTTGGCCCGATTGCCCGACGCGCCAGTGGGTAGCAAAGGCATAAGCTTGTTTGTGGTGCCCAAATTCAATCTGAAAGCCGATGGCTCTGTGGGTGAGCGCAATGGCATTTACTGTGGCGGTTTAGAACACAAGATGGGCATTCATGGCAATGCCACGTGTCAGATGGTGTTGGACGGTGCGACAGGTGTGATGGTGGGTCAACCCAACAAAGGTTTGGCCGCCATGTTTGTCATGATGAACGGTGCACGTTTGGGCGTGGGCAATCAATCTTTGGGCTTGACAGAAGTGGCCTATCAAAATGCCTTGGCCTATGCCAAAGACCGCATTCAAATGCGCAGTCTCTCGGGTGTGAAAGCACCGTCTCAACCAGCCGACCCCATCTTGGTTCACCCAGATGTCAGGCGCATGCTGCTGACTGCCAAGGCCTATGCCGAAGGTGGCCGCGCCTTGGCGTGTTATGGCGCCTTGCTGATCGACAAAGAATTGAACCATCCCGATGAGCAGGTGCGCGCCGATTCAGCAGAAATTCTGGCGCTGTTGACGCCCATCGTCAAGGCTTTCCTAACGGACAATGGCTACCAAGCAACCACCCTGTGCCAACAAGTGTTTGGTGGCCATGGCTACATCAAAGAGTGGGGCATGGAGCAGTATGTGCGCGACGCCCGCATCAACATGATTTACGAGGGTACCAATGGCATTCAGTCACTTGATTTGCTAGGCCGCAAGGTGCTTGGCAATCAGGGTGCCAGTTTGCAAAAATTTGGCAAATTGATTGCCAAGTTGGTGGCCCAAGAGATGGGCAACGAAGCCATGGCCGAATTCATCAAACCGCTCGCAGATTTAGGTCAAAAGATGACACAGTTCACCACCGAAATTGGCATGAAAGCCATGGGCAACGCCGATGAAGTGGGCGCTGCATCGGTTGACTATTTGCGTGTAGCTGGTCACTTGATTTTTGCTTATTTCTGGGCGCGCATGGCGCAAGTGGCTTTGGCCAAAATTGCAGCGGCCGAAGAAGATGCGCAGCGCCCCGATCCGTTTTACAAAGCCAAATTGCAAACCGCCCGTTTTTACTTTGCACGTTTGCTGCCCGAAACCTTGAGCCTGATGAACACGGCACGTTCGGGTGCCGATGTTCTGATGGACACCGATTTGGCCTTGGCCTGAACGGCATTGAATTTCTCTTGATTGGATTGACCTATGACAACAAATAATTTCACGACTCATCTTTTGAAAACCAGTGCGCTGATGGTTTCATGTTTCATGACAAGCCTTGCGCTGGCCAATTCTCCTGTGGGGCAGTGGCATACCTCGGATGAGAAAACGGGTGAACTCAAAAGCATGGTCGTCATCTTTGAGCAGCAAGGTGTGATGAAAGGGCGCGTCGAAAAAGTGCTTCGCAAAGATGCAGACCCTGCTGCGAAGTGCGACAAGTGCAGCGACGATCGGAAAAATCAGCCGGTGGTGGGCTTGGAAATCATTCGCGGTGCCAAAAAAGCCAGTGGCAAAAATGTTTGGGAAGACGGTGAAATTCTCGATCCAGAAAATGGCAGAACCTATAGCTTGCGTTTAACGCCCATCGAAAACGGTGCCAAGTTAGAAGTTCGCGGCTCATTTGGCCCTATTGGCCGCACCCAAACTTGGGTCCGCGTCCCTTGAGGGGGCCGACTTGCCCAAGGTCTTCTTAGCCCTTCCCTTTTTTTGAAAGAAGCCCCGCCATGTCAGATATTTTGACCCACATCGATGCAGGTGTGATGACCCTCACCTTCAATCGATTAGACAAAAAGAATTCCATCACGGGCGACATGTATGCCGCCATGGCGAAAGCCGTTGACCAAGCACAAGCCGACGCCGCCATTCGCGTTTTGGTCATTCAAGGTCACGAAAGTATTTTCAGTGCGGGCAATGACATCGGCGATTTTTTGAACAAGCCGCCTTCCACCGTTGACTCTCCAGTCTTTCATTTCATGCGCGCCCTCAGCATGTTTGAAAAACCCGTCATTGCGGCCGTGGCAGGTCCTGCTGTGGGCATCGGAACCACTTTGCTGTTTCACTGCGACTTGGTCTACGCTGGCGACAACGCAGCTTTTTCCATGCCCTTTGTCAATTTAGGTCTGTGCCCAGAGTTTGCATCTAGCATGCTGGCGCCACAAATGTTTGGTTATCACCGCGCCGCCGAAGCTTTGCTGTTGGGTGAAGCCTTCTTCGCTGAAGCCGCATTGGAAATTGGACTGGTCAATCGCGTTGTGCCGCCCACAGAAGTGAATGGCTATGCACAAGCTCAGGCCAAGAAAATGGCAGCCAAACCCTTGACTGCATTGATAGAAACCAAGCGACTGATGAAGAGCGGGCAATCAAAGTTCTTGATCGAACGCATGGGCGAAGAGGGCCAAAGTTTCAGGCGCATGCTCTCTGAGCCCGCCGCACGCGAGGCTTTTGGGGCCTTCATGGAAAAACGCAAGCCAGACTTCTCTAAAATCTAAGTTCTTGAAGCCAACTTAGACCTTCCATGACCTCCTCACGCTCAGACCTTCCCTCCGATGTTGAATTTGAGCCAGAGTTCACAGCAGCCTTGCAAGACATTTACGAGCAGAAAATTCTCTTCAATCAGTGGATGGGCTTGAAGGTTGAAAGTGTCAAGGCTACAGGCATTGTGGCCAGTCTTGTCATGAAGCCTGAGTTGGTAGGACACTTTGCCTACCATCGCATTCATGGTGGCGTCATCAGCGCGGTCCTCGATGCTATGGGCAGTTTGGCGGTCATGGCAGCTTTAGGCGCCAAGCACATGGACGAGCCCGTTGCCAAACGCGTGGAACGCTTTGCGCGCCACGGCACCATCGATTTACGCATTGATTTTCTACGCCCTGGCATTGGCGAAAAATTCATCATTCACGCTCAGGCGATGCGGGTAGGCGCTCGTGTGGGCAATGCCCGAATGGAGTTTCGCAGTGTCGATGGCAAATTGCTGTCAACGGGCACAGCTGCTTATCTCACTTCATGAACACGGAGTTTGAGGTGCTCTCTCAGACAAGTGCACAATGGGAGCTTGATTTTTGATTCAGATTGTGTCCCATGCGCCACCACGGTGAAAGTTCTCCGCCTGCAGCCACTGCTGCTGCCAACACCTCCAAAGATTCAGACAGCAAAACTCTGAAAAGATTGTTGCCCTATTTGCTCACTTACAAGTGGCGAGTGGCCGCGGCCTTGCTGTTCATGGTGGGCGCCAAATTGGCCAATGTCAGCGTGCCTCTGTTGCTGAAAGACTTGGTCGACGCCATGAGCTTCAAGCCCAATGACCCTGCTCAAATCTTGGTGGTGCCAGTGGCTTTGTTGGTGGGTTATGGTGCGCTTCGCCTCATGACGTCTGCATTCACCGAGTTGCGCGAACTGGTTTTTGCCAAAGCCACGCAAGGCGCAGCGCGCACCATCGCCCTTGAAACCTTCGAGCATTTGCATGCTCTGAGTTTGCGTTTTCATTTGGCCCGCCAAACTGGTGGCATGACGCGCGACATTGAACGCGGTGTGCGCGGCATTGAATCCCTGATTTCTTACTCGCTTTACAGCATCGTCCCCACCTTGATCGAGGTGGCGCTGGTACTTGCGATTTTGGCGGTCAAGTTTGATGCTTGGTTTGCTTGGATCACACTGGCCGCACTGAGTTTTTACATTTTCTTCACGGTGCGTATCACAGAGTGGCGCACTCATTTTAGAAAACAAGCCAACGAGTTTGATTCAGCAGCGCACACCAAAGCCATCGATTCATTGCTGAATTACGAAACCGTCAAGTACTTCGGCAATGAAGCTTATGAAGCCAGTCGCTATGACGAAAGTTTGGAGCGACTGCGCAAAGCACGTTTGAAGTCGCAAACTTCTTTGTCATTGCTCAACACAGGTCAGCAGCTCATCATTGCCGCGGCTTTGGTGGCCATGCTGTGGCGCGCTACGCAAGGCGTGGTGGAGGGGCGCATGACCTTGGGCGATTTGGTCATGATCAATGCCTTCATGATTCAGCTTTATATCCCTTTGAATTTCTTAGGTGTGCTGTACCGCGAAATCAAACAAAGCCTGACAGACTTGGACAAAATGTTTGTGCTGATGGACCGTGAGCGCGAAGTGGCCGATCTGCCCAACGCCGCCGATTTGAATTGCGAACACGGTGCGCTTTTGAAGTTTGAATCGGTGTCGTTTGCTTATGAGTCAGACAGGCCCATTCTGCACAATATCAGTTTTGAAATTCCTTCTGGCAAAACAGTGGCTGTGGTGGGCCCTTCAGGTTCTGGTAAATCTACCTTGGCGCGTTTGATGTTTCGCTTTTATGATGTGCAGCAAGGCCGAATTACCATCAATGGGCAAGACATTCGGCAAGTCACTCAGCACAGCGTGCGCAAAGCTTTGGGCATCGTGCCGCAAGACACCGTGTTGTTCAACGACACCGTGGCGTACAACATTGGTTATGGCCGCACGGGTTCTACGCAAGATGAAATTGAAACCGCGGCCAAAGCAGCGCGCATTCACGATTTCATCGCCTCCACGCCTAAGGGCTACGCCACCTCCGTGGGTGAGCGCGGCTTGAAACTCTCGGGCGGTGAAAAGCAGCGCGTGGCCATTGCGCGAACACTGCTCAAAAATCCGCCCATCTTGGTCTTTGATGAAGCCACATCAGCCCTTGACTCTGCCAATGAGCGGGCCATTCAAGCCGAGTTGGCCAGCGCGGCTCAAAATAAAACCACCTTGGTCATCGCCCACCGCTTGTCCACCGTGGTGGACGCCCACGAAATATTGGTCATGGAAGCCGGACACATCATTGAGCGAGGCAACCACGCCCACCTGCTGCAACTCAATGGTCGCTACGCTCAAATGTGGGCTTTGCAACAAAACTCAGAGGCCGGCTCTGAGGAGGCAACTGCGGGATAATGCGCGCATGGATACCAAGTGGCTGGAAGACTTTGTGAGCTTGGCTGAAACGCGAAGTTTCAGCCGGTCTGCTGAATTGCGGCATGTCACCCAATCGGCTTTTTCCAGGCGCATTCAATCGCTTGAAGCTTGGGCTGGGGCTAACTTGATCGATCGCAGTTCCTACCCCACCACCCTCACGCCGGCCGGCCAGGTGATGCATGCCAAGGCCCTTGAGTTGTTGCAATTTTTGCAAAGCGCCAAATCTGAAATGAAAGATGACCATGACCAACATTCTGACAATCACAAAGCCTGATGACTGGCACCTGCATGTGCGAGATGGCGCAGCACTTCACACGGTGGTGCCCCACACTGCCGCACAATTTGGCCGCGCCATCATCATGCCCAACTTGAAACCGCCCGTGACCACGGCAGCTTTGGCGCTTGAATACAAGTCACGCATCTTGGCCGCTGTGCCTCAGGGTGTTCATTTTGAACCGCTCATGACTTTGTACCTCACTGACAATTTGCCACCCGAAGAAATTGTCAAGGCCAAGGCCGCTGGCGTGGTGGCATGCAAGTTGTACCCTGCAGGCGCCACCACCAACAGCGATGCAGGCGTGACCGATTTGAAAAAGATTTACCCCACATTAGCAGCCATGCAAAAAGTAGGCATGCTCTTGCTGGTTCACGGCGAAGTGACCAGCAGCGACATTGATTTGTTTGACCGTGAAGCCGTGTTCATTGAAACGCAACTTATTCCATTGCGCCGTGATTTTCCCGAGCTCAAAATTGTGTTTGAGCACATCACCACCCAAGACGCCGCAGACTATGTCATGTCTGCTGATCGTTTCATGGGCGCGACCCTCACTGCTCATCACTTGTTGTTCAACCGGAATGCCATTTTCACAGGAGGCATTCGACCTCACTACTATTGCTTGCCTGTTCTTAAACGCGAGACACATCGGGTGGCTTTGCTCCATGCCGCCACTTCAGGCAATGCTCGATTTTTCTTGGGCACCGACAGCGCGCCACATCCCGCTCATTTGAAAGAACATGCCTCTGGTTGTGCCGGTTGTTACACCGCGCACGCCGCCATGGAAATGTATGCCGAGGCTTTTGACAGCGTGGGCAAACTGGCTCAATTGGAGGCCTTTGCCAGTTTCAATGGCGCTGACTTTTATGGTTTGCCCCGCAACCAGGGCCAAATTACGTTGAAGCGCGAATCTTGGACGCCGCAAGAAAGCTACCCCTTTGGTGAGGCTGAGCTCAAGCCCCTTCGTTCAGGCGAAGCCTTGCCATGGCGCATGGCCTAAGCCGCATTGATTGGCAAGCGCCTTGGCTGACGCCATGGCGCGAGCGAGGTGAATGGATTGCACAACAAGTCAAGCAAGGCGCTTCGGTTGAACAGGCCTGCAATGCTTCACTTCAATTGTTTCAGCCGCAGATGGAAATGCTGGGCCAAGGCCACAAAGCTGTTTGTCATGTTCAGTTTGTCCCGCAGGCCGCCTTGCCCGATGGCCAAGCCTACGAGCAGTTTATTTTCAACAACCAGCAGGTGCCAACGCGAGATGGTCTGCATGATTTCTTCAATGCGCTGTGTTGGCTCGAATTTCCCTTGGCCAAAAAGCAACTTAACCAATTGCAGGCGACTGCCATTCAAGCGCAAGGGGTGGGTGCCGTGCGGGGGCCCGTACGCGATGCTGTCACGGTTTTTGATGAAAACGCCACCCTGATTCAACTGTCCGACGAGCTTTGGCATGCTTTGCACATGCGAGATTGGCACACTGCTTTTGTGGCGATGAAATCCAGCTGGAAAGATGTGCAGCTTTTGATCTTTGGCCATGCGGCCTTGGAAAAACTGGTCAATCCCTACAAAGCCATCACGGTTCACTTATGGCGAGTGCCATCGGGTTTGCCAAGCTCGGATTGGGACGCGTGGCTGGCGCAAGACCTGCAGCCCGACAAGTTGGCGGCTAAACCCTTTTTGCCAACGCCCGTCTTGGGAGTTCCTGGTTGGTGGCCGGCCAATGCAAGCGCTGATTTTTATGCTGACCCCCAAGTGTTTCGCCCAGCGAGACACCCTTAATTCCGTTCAATTTTGAGGAATTAAATGGACGCACTTGATTTTGCGTGCGCGCCCCCTAACATTCAGTCTGTGCGCTTGGCCTTCGCTGGGCGGTGGATCTAAATCCTCATGAAACGTATCATTTTGTTTGTACTGACCAACTTGGCTGTGGTGTTGGTGCTGGGTGTTGTGGCCAGTTTGCTGGGCGTTAACCGCTTCCTCACTTCGAATGGCCTAGATTTAACTGCCTTGTTGGGTTTTGCCCTGATCATGGGTTTTGGTGGTGCTTTTATTTCATTGCTCATCAGCAAGCCTGTGGCCAAGTGGAGCTCTGGCGTTCAAGTGATTGCACAGCCAAACAATGCCGACGAAAAGTGGTTGGTCGACACTGTGCAAAAACTGGCCGATAAGTCGGGCATTGGCATGCCTGAAGTCGGTATTTTTGAAGGTGATCCCAATGCGTTTGCAACCGGCGCCTTTAAAAACTCGGCCTTGGTGGCTGTTTCGACGGGCCTGTTGCAAAACATGAACCACGATGAAATCGAGGCCGTCTTGGCGCACGAAGTAGCGCACATTGCCAATGGTGACATGGTGACCATGGCCCTCATTCAAGGCGTGATGAACACCTTTGTGGTCTTCCTGTCCAGAGTGGTGGGCTATGCGGTTGACAGCTTCCTGCGCAAAAACGACGAAGAAAACACAGGGCCTGGCATGGGTTACTGGATTACCACCATCGTCCTCGACATTGTTTTGGGCTTTGCGGCAGCCATAGTGGTGGCTTGGTTCAGCCGTCAGCGTGAGTTCCGCGCAGACGCAGGCGCAGCCGAGTTGATGGGCCGCAAACAGCCCATGATGAACGCTCTGGCCCGTTTGGGTAGTTTGCACACGGCTGACCTGCCAAAGAGCGTGGCGGCCATGGGCATCGCCGGTGGCATGGGTCAGTTGTTTTCAACTCACCCGCCTATTGAAGAGCGCATTGAGGCTTTGAAAAACAGTTAAGCATTGGGTAACCCACGAGACTTGGCTTCAAACAGCCGTCATTTATAGTCCGTGGGTGCCCAGATTTGTTCCCACCTCGCTTCAGCGATTTTTAACCCTCGCGCGTTTACAAAACTCTCGTCGTTTTGAACGTTTGCCAGCACCTGTCAGGGGCATGGCTTGGATGGCGCTGGGGGGTTTGGCTTTTTCCCTGCTCAATAGCATTGCCCGAAGCTTTTCCATGCAAATGGATCCTTTTGAGGCTCAATTCCTTCGCTATTTCTGTGGCCTGCTCGTGATGTTGCCCTTGCTGTGGCACCAAGGCCTGGCCGCCTATGTGCCAGTCGACATGAAGGGTCAGTTTTGGCGTGGCGGCGTCCACACCATTGGCTTGATGCTGTGGTTCGTTGCATTGCCCCAAATTCCGCTGGCTGACATGACTGCCATTGGTTTCACAGGCCCCATTTTCATCATGTTGGGTGCAGCGTGGTTCTTGGGGGAGCCCATGCGCAAAGACCGATGGATAGCGGCTGCAATTGGCTTTGCCGGCGTGTTGGTGGTGGTGGTGCCGAACTTGTCGGGTACAGGAGGGTGGTACAACTTGGTCATGCTGGCCTCATCGCCTGTGTTTGCGGCCTCTTTTTTGATCACCAAACATTTAACGAGAACTGAGAAGCCCGGTGTCATCGTGATGTGGCAATCGATCACAGTGACTTTGTTCAGTTTGCCTTTGGCTTTGATGAATTGGCAAGCGCCTACGTTGTGGCAATGGGGTGGTTTTATGGTGGCCGGCGTGCTGGGTACGATCGGCCATTACAGCCTGACCAAAGCATTCAGTGTGGCCGATATTTCAGCCACGCAATCTCTTCGATTTTTAGACTTGGTCTGGGCCTCCCTTTTGGGCTGGCTGGTCTTTGGCGATTTTCCAAGTCAATGGACTTGGCTAGGAGCTGCAGTCATTCTGGTCTCCACCGTTTGGATTGCACGGCGAGAGGGCCGCAGAAAAGAAGAGCCCTCACCGCTCAATTCTTCTGAAACTTGAAGCTCAGTTTTGAGCGTCGCTAGGTGGCGCACTGCTTGTGGGTGGGTTGCTAATGCCACTGGCCACATGCCCTGACGGCACATGTTGCGCTGCAGATTCAATGTGGCCGGTTTGATCGTCAAAGAAAAAGTCAGGTTCAAATTCTTTGAGAAATTCTCCTTTAGGCAAGCCGCCTAAAAACATGGCCTCGTCCACCTCAATGTTCCACTCCATCAAGGTGCGAATGGCGCGCTCGTGAGCGGGCGCGCTGCGGGCAGTGACCAACGCAGTCCTGACCCGAATGGCTGGCGTACCTTCTTGCTGAAGTCGGTGAAGCGCGGCCAGCAAAGGCTTGAAAGGCCCGGCCAACAAGGGTTGTGAGGCCTTGGCGTGTTCGTGCGCTTGAAAGGCAGACAAACCCTGCGATTGAAAAACACGCTCAGCTTCATCTGAAAACAAAACCGCATCACCGTCAAATGCAATGCGCACTTCATGCGGGTATGCTTCGGACGCATGCGCAGAATGGGGGTAGACCTGAGCCGCAGGAACGCCAGCGTCTAAGGCGGCGCGCACATCCGACAGATGCGTGGACAAAAAGAGATTGGCATTGAGGGGTTTCAAATAGCGCCACGGCGACTGACCGCGGGTGAAGCTGCCACGTTGAATGGACAAGCCATAGTGCTGTGCTGATCGGAAAACGCGCATGCCTGAGACAGGATCGTTGCGCGACAAGATGACCACTTCAACCCGTTGCGTTGTGGCATCGTTGAAGGCCAAGAGTTTTTTCACCAAAGAAAAAGCAACGCCTGGTTTGGCAGGCTCTTCAAGGCGCTCCAACTGCAGCTTCATGTAAGCGCGATCGTCGCTTTGCTCGAAGACCAAGTTTTCTTCTTCGAAATCAAACAAGGCGCGCGATGAAATCGCCACGACCAACTGACCGTCTAGGCTGACTGCCATGGCATGCTCCTGGTTATCGTACCCATTGATTCAACTCCATGATGGGCATGAGCACGGCCAACACAATGAGCATGACCACACCGCCCATGGCCACAATGAGCAAGGGCTCCAAAATGGTGGCCAAGGCCAAGGCGCGGCGCTGCACATCGGCCGAAAGTTGTTGGGCCGCACGTTGCAACATGAGTGGCAGTTGACCGGTTTGCTCGCCCAAGCGAGCAAACATGGCGAGCAAACTGGGAAAACGTTTTTTCTGTCCCATGGCCATCGCCAAAGGGGCGCCTTCACGCACCAAGATCAAGGCGTCAAGAACATCAGCGCGCATGGCCTGATTGGACAGCGTGTCGGCGGCAGATTGCATGGCCTTCAAGATGGGCACACCAGCTGCAGTGAGCATGGCCAGGGTGCTGGCAAATCGCGCTGTGTTGTAGCCGGTCGCCAATCGGCCCAAAAGGGGTAAACGCAAAACTGCAGCATCAAAGCGCAAGCGCAAAGCATGTTGCTTCATGGCCTGACGAAATCCCAGCCAACTCAAGACCAGCAACAGCGCCACGGTCCAGCCGTGGTTGCGTACGAAATCGCTGAGGCCTAGCATGGCAACCGTCAGTCCAGGCAACTTGCGCTGGCTACCCGAAAACACTTGCGCCACTTGTGGCACCACGGTGCTGAGCAGAAAAATCACAATGAGCAATGCAATGAGGCTTACGATGGCGGGGTACAAAGAAGCACTTAAGAGTTTCGCTTTGAGTGTTTGCTGATCTTGCAAATCGTCAGCCAGTTGTCCCAATACCGCGCCTAAATTGCCGCCTTGCTCGCCAGCACTGATGACCGCTGTGTACAGCGCTGAAAATTCTTGGGGATGTTGCGCCATGGCTTTGGCCAGTCCCAATCCTGCATTGACTTCAGCTCTCAAGTTGGCGACCAAATGCGACTGCTTTTCTGATTCGGCTTCATCGCTTAAAGCGGCCAAGGCACGCTCGAGGGGCAATCCGCTGCCGACCAAGCTGGCCAATTGCCGAGTCCAAACAGCCAGAGCATTGGCAGAAAAACATTTGGCAGAGCCGATGTTGGTTTGCCAAATGCTTTTTTTGTCAGAAGCACTTTGCGCCAGCGCTTGCACGGCCAATGGCACCAAAGACTGAGCGCGCAATTGACCCCGCGCAGCTTTGGCGCTGTCGGCCTCGATCACGCCCTTTCGCAGGACGCCATCGTTTTGCAGTGCTTCAAAAGAATAGGCGGGCATGAGCTTTTGAGATCAATCGCGGGTGACGCGAAGCAATTCTTCTGGTCGTGTGATGCCCAATTGAACCAGTCGTTCACCATCTTCTCGCATCAACACCATGCCGCCTGCCAGCGCACCCTCGCGAAGGCTGGCTTCAGACTGCTTGGAATGAATTTGAGCGCGGAGCTTATCGTCAGTGACCATCAGTTCAAAGATGCCTGTACGGCCCGCATAGCCCGTTTGTCCGCACTGTGAACAACCGCGACCTTGGCATGCTGTGCAAACTTTTCTAACCAAGCGTTGAGCCAACACGCCTAGCAAGGAGGAGCTCAATAAAAAGGGTTCAATGCCCATGTCAGTGAGTCGTGTGACCGCACTGACGGCATCATTGGTATGCAGTGTGGCCAACACCAAGTGCCCCGTCATGGAAGCTTGAATGGCAATTTGAGCGGTTTCAAAATCTCGAATTTCACCAATCATGATGATGTCGGGGTCTTGCCGCAAAATGGCACGCAAAGCTTTGGCAAAGCTTAAATCAATCTTCGAATTAACCTGTGTTTGCCCCACGCCTGCCAACTCATATTCGATGGGGTCTTCCACTGTCATGATGTTGCTGCCTGCAGCGTCCAAGCTTTGCAGTGCTGCATAAAGCGTGGTGGTTTTGCCCGAGCCGGTAGGGCCTGTGACCAAAATCAACCCATGAGGTTGGGTGACCAATTGCTCAAAGCGTTGCAGAGTGGCACCTTGCATGCCAACGGACTCAAGGCTGAGTCGGGTTTCTGATTTGTCAAGCAAACGCAAAACTGCTCGCTCGCCATGGGCGCTTGGCAATGTCGAGACGCGAACGTCAACCGCCCGAGAACCTAAACGCAAACTGATACGGCCATCTTGCGGCAAGCGCTTCTCGGCAATGTCCAGTTCGGCCATGATTTTGAGCCGAGAAATAAGAGCGGCGTGCAAAGCGCGATTGGGTTGTACCACTTCGCGCAAGTTGCCATCGACCCTAAAGCGCACACTGGAGTGGCGCTCATAAGGTTCAATGTGAATGTCACTGGCACCATCGCGAGCCGCTTGTGTCAAAAGCGCATTCAACATGCGAATGATCGGCGCATCGTCGCTGGTTTCCAACAAGTCTTCGACCGCTGGAAGCTCTTGCATCATGCGTGACAAGTCCGCGGCAGACTCCACCTCACTGACCACAGCTGCTGCACTGGATTCGCCAGGGCCGTATTGCGCTGTGTAGGCTTTGCTGACACGTTGTCTCAGATGGGTGGTGTCTTCTTGTGCAATGTCCAATGACAACTCAGCATGACCCCATTTGCGCATGACTTCTGAAATGGCATTGGGCACACTGTCTGGGCAAAGCCAAAGCGTGAGCCGCGTGCCGTCGTCCTCCAACAAAAGTTGATGGCTGCGCGCAAAGGCGTAGGGGAGCGGGAAGCGGTGTGCCATTAAGGTTTGCGATTGGTTTCTGGCAAGACCGGTGAGCCAATGGCAGGCAGCCCAGGGCTGCTGCTTGGCGTTGCTTCTATTTGGACACTGCGCATTTGCTCATAACGACTCAAGGACAGGTTTTCAGTGGAAGCACCATCACGCACCACCACAGGACGCAAGAAGACCATCAAATTGGTTTTCTTGCGGCTGCGAGAATCGGCGCGAAACAGGTTGCCAAACAAAGGCACATCGCTCAAACCGGGGACACGCTCTTGGCTGTTGCCAAAGTCGTCTTGAAGCAAACCACCTAGCACCACAATGCCGCCATCTTCCACAAGTACGCTCGACTCGATGGAGCGCTTGTTGGTGATGAGGCCTGTGGCAGAGTTGATAGACGCTGGATCCAGCCGGCTGACCTCTTGGTAAATTTGTAATTTGACAGTGCCGTTTTCACTGATTTGCGGCTTCACCCGCAGCGTCAGGCCCACATCTTTTCGCTCGATGGTTTGAAACGGATTCACTGACCCTGCGCTGTTGTTGTTATTGGTGTATTGACCCGTGACAAACGGTACGTTTTGACCAATCACTATTTTGGCTTCTTCGTTGTCCAGCGTTAAAAGGTTTGGCGTTGACAGCACATTGCCATCACCGGTGGTTTGTAAAAACCGCGCTAAAAAGCCCAGGACATAGGTGCCGTTGTGGTTGTGCGCCACACCTACGTTGAGTCCAGTTGAAGGCGCCACGGTGCCGCTTGCGCCTTGAGTGGCCAGAGAGATGAGGTTGGCACCACCCACTCTGAAGTTGGTGCCTAAGAGACCGATGTTGGTGTCGCCTTTGCCGCCCAAAGGCCCTTGCCACTGCACGCCAAACTCAGCTGCTTTTTCAGCACTGACCTCGGCGATCAAACTTTCTACAAATACTTGCGCACGGCGCGCATCAAGTTTGTCAATGACGGCGCGCAGTTGTCGGTATTGAGGTTCGGGGGCTGTGATGATGAGCGAGTTGGTGGATGGATCGGCTTGAATTTGTCCGCCTGTTGAAGCTTGAGCACCTGCGCTGTTGAAACTGGCGTTGGCACCCCCGCCACCGGCTGCGTTATTGAGCGTGTTGTTGGTGGAGGTCGTGCCTGAGGCCATGGGGCTGTTGGCGCCGCCTGCAGCGTTGCCTTGTGCGGAAATGGCAGCACGCAAGGTGGCAGCCAATTTGGTGGAATCGGCATTTTTCAAATAGACCACATGAATGTTGCCGCTGGCTGCATGAGGGCCCTTGTCTGTGGGCTGGTCCAGTTGCGCTACCAAAGATCGGGCCAGTGACATGCGGGCAGAGTTGGCAGCCCGCAAGATGAGTGAGTTGCTTCGCGCTTCAGCCATCACCGTGGTTTTAAAGCTGGCATCGGTTTGACCTGCCGCGGGTGTAGCGCCACTGGCGGCACCCGAGTCAAGCAGGCGTTGCAACATGGGAACCAGATCAGTCGCCAAAGCATTCTTTAGGGGAATGACTTCAACGCCAGTGGCGTTGGCCACATCGAGTGCGGCAATGATGCGTGCCAAACGTTGCAGGTTGTCAGCGTAATCGGTAATGACCAAGGCATTGGTGCCGGGGTTCACATTGAGGGTGTTGTTGGGGCTGATGAGGGGACGCAGAATGGGCACCAAATTGTTGGCGCTCTCGTGGTTCAGCTGAAAAATCTGCGTGACGATTTGCCCATTTGAGGCCGGCACCGTGCCAGCAGAAACGCCGCCACTTTGCAACTTGGCATCTGCCTCAGGCACCACCAAATACAAACCAGCCGACTCGACCAATGCAAAACTTTGCGTACGCAATTGGGCTGCAAACAAGCGAAGCGCTTGCGAAGGCGCTACAGGGACATTGCTGGTCAGGGTGATGGTGCCCTTGACACGGGGGTCGACCACCACATTGTGGCCAGACAAGGTGGCCAAGGTTTTGGCCACGGCGTCAATTTCGGCATTGACAAAGTTCAATGTGACGGGCTCTTGAGATTTTTTGGCTGCAGAGTGGCCGGACGTGGCGTTGGTTTTTTTGTTGGCTTGAGGGGCTTGTGCTGTTGCATGACCAAACCCCAACACCAAAGGCAGCGACATGCCTACGCAGATGACCCAGCGCGGCATGCGCAGAGCAATGTTGTTGAATGAATGTGTTTGTGAAGCCATGGTGTTCAACCTAGTGAAAGCAAGCTGCGCGCCCCTTGGCGCTGTCCGATGATGTTCAGCAAATTTGACAAAGCTGCTGCGTGCTCAGGCACGGCAGAGGCTTCGCCCCGAAATTGAAGTCGTGAGCCTTGCCACTGACCTTGGCCGCTTAAAAGCAAACTGCCAGACTGCGTGGTCAAGGACAAAGACGGCAAAGGGTTGGCGGCAGAAGCCACCTCTAAATTGATTTGGTATGTGCCCATCGGTTTGAGGGTGCTCAATTTAGATGACATGTTTTCTGCAGTGAGTGTGATGGCGCCTTGAAGCCAACTTGGCTGCGATTGGAAATTGACCTTCAATTGCTTGGTTTGCAGTTTGAGGGTGCCTTCAGGCTGAAGCGTGTTCCAAGGTGCGCCCAAGCCACTTAACAGATGCGCAGGCCACTGAGATTGGTGATCGTCTACGACCAATTGCCACACTCGCAGGCCCTCGGTGGCTTGCAATGAAAGGCGTACGGCTTGGGTCATGCAGCAGGCTGCGTTCAAGCTGAAATTGAATTGAGGGCGATTCGAAGCATTCAGAGACATGCTCGTTTGCCAGTTGATGCGCCCTGGCAAGGCCAAAGCGTCGCGACTGCCTTCGCCGCCTGTCAAAACCAATTTGCCTGAACCTTGCCAGACAGATCCCTGGACTTCTTGAAGTTGGACTTGACCCAGACTTGCCTTGACCAAAGCTTGGGCCAACCACTGCGCAGGCAAATGAATCAGCAGCGCCATCAATGCGCCAAGCAAGGCGCCGGTCATGGCCCAAGCCCAAGCTCTTGGGTTGCGGGGTGCGCGCACTTTGTAGAAGTCTAAAGGCTGGGTAGGCATGTTTATCCGCCTGGCAAACTCAAAATGAGCGCCCCGCGCCAAAGTTCTTGGCGGTCTTGGTTGGGTGGTCCAGAGGCTGAGAACTTTTGAAGATGCGCTTCAATGGGCATCGCTTGTGACTGCTCTCTGGCCAATGCCAAAAACTGCGTCAGCGAATCGGCAGACACGCCACTCAGTGTGAGGGTGGCGCGAGAGCCTTCCAAGTTCAGTCTCGCGCCGCCGCCCAGCATTTCAGCGGCGGTTTTTTGCAAAAGGCGACTGGCTTCATTGGGTTTGATGCGCGGCGATTTTTGCAAAGCTTGCGCTTGTGCTTGCATGGCCTTTAACTGCTGAGTTTGCGCATCGAGTTGCGACAATTGAAGAGGCACTTCGCGCAAAGTTTTCAAAGCGGGTGCCAAGTTCCATGTCCAAAGCATGAGTGCCATAAAAACGGCGGCCAATCCCCCAAGTCGTTGGCGATCTTTTTCGGGAAGCGCTTGCAAGGTGTTGAAGAATTTCATGTTCAAAGCCCCGCCTTCAGGCCCACAATGCGCCATTGCGCTGCGCTAACTTGAGCATCCAAACCTTGGTGACGCAGAGCCTTGGCAAACTCGCTGTTTTGAGCATCAGACAATTGCAAACCTTGCAGCCGAGTTTCGCCATTGCTTTGCACTTGATAGTCAATGTTAGAAATACTTTGGCCCGCTGGCAAAGCGGCACCCACGGCTTGCAGCACCCACTCCAAATCGCGTGATGACACTGCGCCTGCGTTGCGCTGCAAGCGTTCGAGTTCTTTGGCCATTTGCAGGGGTGCATCAACCACCGTGACATTGGGGAAGCTTTGTGTGAGGATGGATTTTTGCAATTCTTTTTGTAACTTGACTTGGGCATTGAGTTGCCACGCTGCCACGTTCAGCCCGACACATTGGGCTGCCACCAACACGGCCAAGCCCCAACGCGCGGCTTGCCATGCCTGACCTTTGGCGAAGCTTTGCCAAAGGCGATGGGCCTTTTGAAGCCAGCGCGCAGAACCGTGTGCAGCAAATTCAAATTGCGCCAAGTCCCAGTTGGCTGCACCGGCTTTTGCATAGCGTTGCAAACCAGTGACCACTTCGATGCGCCATGTGTTGAAACGCTCTGCAGTCGCAGCCTGATGGTGTGACTGCAATTGGCGCAAAGCATTTTGCGCAAGGTCGGCCACGGCAGGGTCAGCTTGAAGCCTGAGGTTCGCAGGGATGTCTTGGGCATTGCCCAAAGACAGCAGTTGCTCGGTCCAATGTTTCAAGCCTGCAATGAGTGGCAGGCGCCATGCACCTTGGGCGTCATTCACCCAAAGCCAAGCATCTTCAGGCGTGCCGCTGACCCAGGCCGTCACCTTACCCAGATCGGTGCTGGGAGACCACTCTGGCACGATTCGATGCACCACATGGCCCATGGCTTGTAGCTGAGACAAATGGTGCTTTAGCCAAGCCTTGTTGCAAGCAGCCACCCAGCCTGGCGAGTTGGCCTCCCATTCGGCTTGCATGGACAAATGCATGGCCTCGGGGTCATCGAGCAAGGGCTCTTCCATCAAACTTTGCAGCGCAGCGCTTAAGCGGCTGGCTTGCCTTTGAACACCCGCAGGCAATGTGACGCGGTGCCACGACAGTGCTGCTGCTGGCACGATGG
>Ga0315899_10000709_pt1 | contig 39401 bp, 37 predicted proteins | sample LakEriMetagenome_2_FD_203518 | JGI IMG/M metagenome (GOLD analysis project Ga0315899, IMG submission 203518) | Freshwater fungal communities from buoy surface, Lake Erie, Ohio, United States - Buoy 4 MA112 | ecosystem: Environmental > Aquatic > Freshwater > Lake | place: USA: Lake Erie, Ohio...
AATTCCAATTGTTGGCAATATCATTATTTATCTTTTTTCAGGGAAAGTTGATGGTGATGTTATTGCCGGGGATATTCATATGGGAGAATACCTGACGGCTAAATTTACTGCCAAACGAAATACAACTAAACTTCCAAAACAAAAGGTAATGATACCGGGTGGTCAACCATTAGCAACCTGATAAAATGATTTTTAACATTTAAAAAGCATTATAATATGAAACGCAGAGACATCATTAAAGGTATGGCATCATTGCCATTATTAGGGTTAATTAATCCATTAGATTCGGTATTTGCATCCATGCCAGAGAAGTTTAAGAAAAAGCGGCTGGTAATCGATACCCATGTTGAAACCTGGAATTTTGATTCACGTTTTCCATTCAAGCATCCTGAAAATCCGAACCTTAAAGTAGCAATTGAAGCTCCTATTGAAAACCAGGTGAAGCAAATGAAGGATTTTGATATTACTTATGGTGTTTTAATTAATCCGCGATATTATGGTTGGGATAATTCGTATAAAGCAAATTGCGTGAAAACCTATCCGAAACATTTTGTGGCTCATGGCTTGCTAAATCCGCATGATCCTAAAATTGTCGATAACCTAAGGTATTGGGTCAATGAGCATGGTTTCCAGGGCATGCGTTTCAGTCCGATATATAGTCCTAAAGAAACCTGGTTAAATTCTCCAGCCCATTATCCTTTGTGGAAGGAAGCCGAGAAACTGGGACTTTGTTTCAATTATTATATAGTGCCTCATCAGATGCCGATGCTCGAAGACATGGCAGAACGATTTCCTGGTGTGAAAATAGTTGTTGACCACGCTGGTAAACCGGATTTGAAAGCTGCTGATTGCTGGCCTGAATTTAAAAAAATGTTTAAGCTCAGTCGTTTTAAAAATGTCTGGATCAGCAATTCTGAGCCATATGAAATGTCAGAAATCAAGAAGTATCCGTATGAAGATACACTGCCATTCTATAAAGCTATTTATGAAGAGTTTGGTGCTAAGCAGATCATTTGGGGTACAGGCTATCCATTTCCAAGATGGGAACTTCCAATGGATAAGGAATTAGAGTTTATGTACAAATACTGTGATTTCTACACCGAAAATGATCTGGATTTAATTATGGGTAAAAATGCTCTTGAAATTTGGAAATTTCCAAAGAAAGCATAGAGTATCCTAGTTTTTAAACTTTTTTTATTATGTTTTTACACTATCAATATTAACTATATGTTTTTAAAAAGTTATAGATATTATCTATCGATTGTTCTTGTTTGTTTTTTAGGTTCAAACTCAGACGTATCTGCGCAGGCTATACCTAAAGATGAATTGATTTTTCTGACCTCAGCATGGAAGGGTGAACGCTTTGCTGACGGTCGCCCAAGAATTTCGGATGATCTGATTAAACGGGCACGTGAAATTGGCATCGAAGAAGCGTGGCAGATTCTTAATAACGAAGGCTATCTATATCAATACGAGCGCAATTGGAAAATTCTTCATGAAGAAGTTAAAGTTGTAGGTCGGGCATTAACGGCTCAGTTTATGCCGATTCGTCCGGATGTAGAAAAAAATATTGTAGATCGTGCAGCAAAAGAGGGACGTGTTGGAAGACATTTACATTGGCCAATCAATATGCTTACTCAGGGGGATGTATATGTGGCTGATAATAAGGGGCGTGTAGGATCACTGATGGGTGATAACCTTGGCAATGTGATTTATAAAAACTCAGGGAATGGTGTTGTTTTCGATGGCTTTGCCCGTGATGTTGATGGTCTTGCAGATATCAAAGGCTTTAATGCTCATGTCAGAGACTTTGCTCCTCAGTTTTTACAAGGTGTTGTGCTAATGGGTTTGAATGCACCAATTACAATAGGTGCAGCAATTGTGCTTCCCGGTGATCTGGTCATTGCAGGAAGAGCAGGAGTTGTTTTTATACCAGCTCACATGGCTGAACTGGTTGTTTCTACTGCAGAATTTATTGCATCCAAAGATCGTTTTGGACATGAAATGATTAAGAGTGGGACTTATAAGGCAACTGAGGTCGATACTCAGTGGACTGATTCAATAAAGCTTGAATATCTCAAGTGGCTAGATCGTAATCCGGCAGAAAAGAAGATTAGCCGTACTCAGCTAGATCAGTTCATGTCGAAAAGGACATATTAATTATAAATTATGAAGCCAGTATTTAAAATTGTGATGGGTTTGGGAGCAATCTGCCTGCTGGCAGCACTGATCCTTTATCTGATTAATAGTCCAAAAGCAGCAGAACCTTTTTTAATTGCAGGAATAGTTGGTATTGCGCTCGGTGTCAGAGGAGTATCTGCCTTAAAAGGGTTTGCCTATCCGATCATGATTGTTGGTGTGGTTTCTACAGCTCTTATTTTTCCGCAGTATTTTGTGGAAATCAATGGTTATAAACTTTCAGGATTAATTACCCCTCTGATTCAGCTAATCATGTTCGGAATGGGTATTACTATGAGCTACAAGGATTTTCTTGGCGTTTTTAAGGCTCCAAAAGGAGTTTTTGTTGGTATTCTGAGCCATTTTACAATCATGCCCCTGCTAGGCTTTGCCTTGGCAAGCATGAGTAGTTTTGAACCGGAAATTGCTGCCGGAATGATTTTGATTGGCTGTGCCCCAAATGCAGTTGCTGCCAATGTAATTTCTTATCTGGCCAAAGCCAATCTTGCTTTGTCTATTACCTTAACCTCAATAGCAACATTGTTGGCTCCATTTTTAACTCCTTTGCTGATGAAGCTTTTAGGAGGATCGTTTATTGAAATCAATGTGCTCGATATGATGTGGGATATCATGAAAATGGTCATCTTACCGATCACGCTGGCTATTGTGCTAAATGAGTTACTTAAAGATAAGATCAAATGGCTTAACTCAATCATGCCAATGGTCTCAATGTTTGGAATTGCCTTCATAATCATTATTGTAACAGCGGTAGGTAGAGAAAGCCTGCTTACTGTCGGACCGCTCTTAATTTTGCTGGTATTGGTTCATAATTTATTGGGATACACATTAGGCTACTGGTCTGCAAGGTTGTTTGGAATGAGTGAAAAGGATTGCCGTACAATAGCCATTAATGTTGGAATGCAGAATGCTGGTCTTTCAAAAGGTCTGGCCCATGGTATGGGCAAACTGGGTACTGTTGGATTGGCGCCAATGATTTACGGACCGATGATGAATATAAGCGGGTCTATACTAGCATCCTTCTGGAAAAATAAACCTATAAATGAAGAAGAACACCCCTCAATTAAAAATTAAAAATATGCGTAGATCATTACTTACATTTCTTGTCTTAATCATCCTAAGCACCACATCTCAGGCTCAGGTGACCGACGAAATCCGTGTTGCAAAGTTAGTTAAGGACTTTAATAATGCCATAATAGCCAGAGACAGTTCGGTTCTTGCCGAAATAAGTTTGGATGAATTGACCTATGGTCATTCGGCAGGTCATTTTCAGGATAAGACAACCTTTATTAAATCCGTTTTGATTGGGCCAACCTTTTTTAAATCGATTGAACCTGAAGACCAAACCATTAAAATTAATGGCAGGCATGCTATTGTTAGACATGTTGTGGTTGCCAACGCTACTCGTGAAGGTTCTCCGGTAGCCTTGCGATTTGGGAATGTTATGGTTTTTTACAAAAAGCATGGTAACTGGAGATTGCTGGCACGGCAAGGATTTAAACTATAATATGCTTAAATAAGATGCAAATGGGTGAAATGCCTTGTAATGGCATTTGATCGGGATATAAAATATGATGAATAAGAAAACAGAACTTAAGTCTCTTATAAAGGAGCAGGGGATAGTCCCCTTATATTATGCCGCTGATACCGGTGTAAGTATTGAGTTAATGCGTGCAATGTATGAGGGTGGAATACGGACTACCGAGTATGCCAATCGTGGAGAGCAGGCTATGAAAAACTTTAAAGAGATGCGAAAGGCTTGTGATGCTGAAATGCCAGGGATGCGTCTGGGTATAGGTACGATTAAAAATTTAGAAGCTGCAAAAGAATATATCGGTGAAGGAGCAGAATTTTTGGTATGCCCGGGTATACTTGAATCTGTAATAGAACTTTCAGATGATCATAATTTACTCTGTGTTCCAGGATGTATGACTCCCAGTGAGATCATCCGTGCTGAAAGCTGTGGAGTGAACTTAGTGAAACTTTTTCCTGCAAATACTTTGGGTCCATCTTACATTGAGGCAGTTCAGGCATTGTTTACAGATATGACTTTTTTACCTACCGGGGGGATTGAACTGAATGAAGATAATCTTAGGGGCTGGTTTAAAGTTGGTGTTTCTGCCGTTGGTGGAAGTAAGATGATTACTAAAACAGTGATTGAAAATAAGTTATACGCTGACTTGAGTGAAGAATGTAAGCGTGCACTGAACCTGATAAAAAAGATTCGGGAGAGTTTATAGCTCAGGGAAATTAAAACAAATTGAATTCAAATTTTAATACAAAACAACAAAATGAACGAATCACTATATAAATACATGCGTGTGGGTTTGGTCCACTTTATGGCTTTCCCTGCAACGATCAAAGGTGAAGGTCCGGTATATGAAACTATTCGCAAGATTGCAGTTGATGATTATTTTAGCGCAATAGAAATTACTACTATTAAGGATCCTGAAACTCGTCTGGCCGTAAAGAAAATGCTCGAAACTTCACACATGACTGTAGCTTATGGAGCACAGCCAAGGCTGCTGACCACCGGTATGAATATTAATAGTTTGGTTGAAGAAGAACGACAGAAAGCGCTGGATAATTTAATGCAAGGGATCGATGAGGCCTATGAAATTGGTGCATCCAGTTTTGCTTTTCTAAGCGGAAACTATGAAGAAAATAAAAAGGAAGAAGCTTTTCAGGCTCTGGTACAATCAACCAATGAGATTTGCGCTTATGCAAAAAGCAAAGGGGATATGAAAATTGCACTTGAGGTTTTTGATTATGATGTAGATAAAAGGAGTCTGATTGGCCCTGCAGATCTGGCCTTAAGATATGCTAAAGAAATCCGCAAAGCCCACGATCATTTCGGATTAATGGTAGATCTTAGTCACATCCCTTTGATTCATGAAACTATTGAGGAATCATTACTTCCTGTAAAGGACTATATTGTACATGCTCATATCGGAAATTGCGTGGTTAAAAGTCCGGATATGCCTGCTTACGGTGATGTACACCCAAGGTTCGGTTTCCCTAATGGCGAAAATGATGTGGATGAAGTCGTGGAGTATCTGAAAGTCTTACTGGATATAGGTTTCCTGAACACACAAACACCACCTGTAGTGAGTTTTGAGATCAAACCATTTGGAGATGAAGATGCTGATGTGGTTATTGCAAATGCTAAACGAGTGTTAAATCTTGCTTGGGCACGAGTTTAGAAAGCTTAAAGCCAAAGCTAAAGTTAATAGAGAATATTAGAATATAAATAAGTATGAAGTTAGTTGTTTTAGACGGTTATACCCTTAACCCTGGGGATTTGAACTGGGATGGTATAAAAAAATTCGGAAATTTGGAGGTGTATGACCGCACGGTAGAAAGCCTGATCGTGGAACGATGCAAGGGAGCAGAGATTATATTTACAAATAAGACCCCACTCCGGGAATCGGTACTTTCTCAGCTACCTGATCTTAAATATATCGGTGTTCTGGCAACAGGATACAATGTAGTTGATGTAGATTATGCGAAAACCAGAGGCATAGCAGTTGCTAATGTACCAGGATATGGAACTGCATCGGTAGTTCAAATGACTTTTGCTTTATTACTGGAATTATGCCAGCACGTACAAAGCCATAGTGATTCGGTAAGGCAGGGCGACTGGGCATCTTCACCTGATTTTTGTTATTGGAATTACCCTTTGATCGAGCTCGAAGGTAAATCAATAGGAATTATTGGATTCGGTAGCATCGGACAGAAAGTGGCGGATATTGCGACAGCTTTTGGGATGAATATTATTGGATTTTCAAGAACAAGATCAGATCAGTCGCATCGAAAAAATTTCAAATGGGCAGAGCTTGATGATTTGTTAAAGGAATCAGATGTAGTCAGTGTTCACTGTCCGCTTTTCCCTGAAACACAGGGTATTATAAATAAGGATAGCCTTAGGTTAATGAAACGTACCGCCTTCTTTTTGAATACTTCCAGAGGTCCACTAATGGTAGACCAGGATTTGGCCGACGCATTAAACGAGGGAATCATAGCCGGAGCAGGAATCGATGTGTTGTCGGTAGAACCTCCTTCGGCAAACAATCCACTCTTTAAGGCAAAAAACTGTTTAATTACCCCGCATATTGCATGGGCTACGAAAGAAGCCCGCTCCAGATTGATGGGAATTGCAGAAAATAATTTATCTTCATTTCTTAATCAAAAACCTATTAATATTGTAAATAAATAAAACCCAAAATTAAATTATTATGAAAAAGTACTCCCTATTATTTCTTATTTCGGCTGCATTATTAAGTTGTAACCCAAAGCAGGAAGATGCTGCAAAGAAGGAAACAACTACTGCTGATACAGTAAATATCGAAGCTCGGTTAAAGGAATTGAATATTGAACTTACAACTCCAAAGCCACCAACAGCAAATTTCGTAAAAACTGTTCGTGTGGGTAACCTTGTTTATACTTCAGGTCATGGTCCTGATCGTGCAGAAGGTGGCCCAATGACAGGCAGAGTTGGTGATGATTTAACACTGGAGCAAGGCCAGGAAGCTGCACGTTTAACCGGTATCGCATTACTCTCAAGTTTAAAAGCAGAGATTGGCGACCTAAGTAAGGTTAAGCGCGTGGTTAAAGTTTTAGGTATGGTTCAATGTACTCCAGAATTCAAGGATCAACCTAAAGTAATGAATGCATTTTCTGATATGATGGTTAGTATCTTTGGAGAAAAAGGCAAGCATGCACGTTCTGCAGTAGGGTTTAGCGCATTACCAGGAAACATTGCCATAGAAATTGAGATGATTGTGGAAGTGGAGGATTAATAATCCCAAAATATATACATTTTGATTTTTTGCTGATTTACTTTTCTTTAAGATTTAGTAAATCAGCATTATTTTTTTTCGATAATCTGCTTAATTAAATATTAAAAAAAGAATTATGAAGAAGTATTTCTTATTACCCATGATCGCCATTATTCTTATTTCATGGAATTCTGTATCCACGGCCCAAGTAAAAGCGGATTCTAAAACTGGAGCTGTAGATTTTGATGCGCGCCTCAAGGAGTTGAATATCGTTTTGGTAAAGCCAAGTGCACCATTAGCCAGTTATGTTAAGATTGTTCGTGTTGGCAATCTCATTTACACTGCAGGTCATGGTCCTGATAAGCCAGATGGCAGCCGTGTAACCGGAAGGTTGGGTGACGATCTGACTCTGGAGCAAGGGCAGGAAGCTGCACGATTAACTGCCATTTCGCTGCTTTCGAGCTTAAAGGCTGAACTTGGGGACCTGAATAAAGTGAAGCGAATTGTTAAGGTTTTGGGAATGGTGCAATCTACTCCCGAATTCAAAGATCAGCCAAAGGTGATGAATGCTTTTTCAGATCTGATGGTTGCAGTATTTGGAGAGAAGGGTAAGCATGCCCGCTCTGCAGTTGGAATGACGGCACTGCCTGCAAATTGGGCCACAGAAATTGAAATGGTTGTTGAGGTTGAAGATTAGAATGTACTAAAATATGAATTATGCAAATCCTGATTGCTCCAAACGCCTTTAAACACAGCCTTACGGCTAGTGAGACAGCTGTCGCTATCAGGGAAGGTTTGAAGCGCAGTGGGTTAATTTTTACTTCTGAGTGCTTTCCAATTGCTGATGGAGGAGATGGAACGGGTCATTTAATCGTTGAGAAATGCGGCGGTGTATGGCATGAGTATGATGTTCATGATCCTTTGGGGCGATTGATTAAAGCTTCGCTGGGTATAATCGATCAAGGCAAAACTGCTGTCATTGAGATGGCAGATGCATCTGGTATTCGCTTGTTACATCCCGAAGAAATGTCACCTTTAATGGCCAATTCTTCAGGAACAGGTGAATTGATCAGTTTTGCATTGGACAGGCAGGTTGAAAACATCATCATTGGTCTTGGCGGATCAGCAACTGTAGACGGGGGAATAGGCATCTTAAGTGCTCTGGGTATTAAATTCAGAGATGCGGATGGGCTTGAGCTGGCAGCTTTACCAATTAATATGGCACGTTTTCATCACATTGACACCTCATCTTTTGATAAACGGATTTTAAATTGTCGTATTACAGTCTTGTGTGATGTAGATAATACTCTTTTGGGTGAACAGGGATCAGCAGCTGTTTTTGGTCCGCAAAAAGGAGCAAGCCCTGCAGATGTTAAACTTTTGGAACATGCCTTGACCAATTTCTCTGAACTTGCTCACAAACTCACGGGAATCAATATGAATGAGATCCTACATGGTGGGGCTGCGGGGGGTATTGCTGCTACTATGCGAACATTTTTAAATGCGGAATTAGTGAATGGAGGAGAACATTTTTTACAAATCACTGATTTTGAAAAAAGTTTGAGTAATGCGGATCTGCTGATCACTGGTGAAGGAAGTTTAGATGAGCAAACTTTGCAGGGAAAGGGTCCTTTTGCAGTAGCTAAATATGCAAAACAAAAAGGAATTCCGGTGATCGGTCTTGCCGGAAAAGTACCTATTGAGGATCATTCGGAGATGAGTAAATTTTTCGATCTACTGCTAGCTATTGGCAATCAGCCAACTGATCTTAAAACCGCCATGAAAAATACCTCCTCTAACCTTATCCGTACTTCAATAGCAATTGGGAGATTTCTGTTAATATCGAAAAGTATTTAAAATATTTTCATTTAGCTTATTTTTTATCTCCAGATATGACCAACAAAAAATCATGAAAAATTCCCTTTTTCTGTTCATTATATTCTTTAATTCTTTTGTTCATGCTCAAAGTTTGAATCAAAAGATCGAAAATGCATACAAAAGTTTTGAATCTGATCCTCAGTTGAGATTTGCCAGTAGTTCTTTGACAGTATTAAATGGAGAAAATGGAACTTTGATTTTTTCAAAAAATGGAAATCTAGGTCTGGCAAGTGCTTCAACCCTTAAAACAATCACTTCTGCGACAGCCTATCATATCCTGGGTAAAGACTTTACCTGGGAAACAACTCTTGGCTATTCCGGTTCAATTTCATCAAATGGTATTCTGAACGGAGATGTAATTATTACCGGTGGAGGAGATCCATCATTAGGAAGCGATCGGTATGATAACAGCCAATCTGAACTGCTTCTAAAAAAATGGACGGATGATTTGACCAAAGCCGGAATAAAATCAATCAAGGGACGAATTATTGCTGATGATCGTTTGTTTGGAACTGAAACTATGCCGGGTGGCTGGACATGGCAAGACATGGGCAATTATTATGGTGCCGGCTTATCTTCGCTCACTTGGCGTGAAAATCAATTTGAAATGTTTTTTAAACCCGGTAAAATCGGAGAAGCTGCCGAGTTATTACGGACTGATCCTGAAATGTCATATCTTAAAATTGTTAACGAAGTTAAGACTGGCGCTGCAGGAACAGGAGATAATGTTTATGCTTATTCTGCTCCATTTTCTACAATAATTTATTTAAGGGGTACTTATGGAATTGATCTGAAAAAGGCAATTGCCGCCTCGGTTCCCGATCCGGCTTATGATTTGGCATATCGTCTTCAGAATAAATTAAAGCAGTCTGATATTCCGGTTGAAAATGGGATAGTAACTTCAAGAGAGCTTTCTCTACGTTCAAAGCCATTGATGCCGTTAACTAAGGTTATTTCTGTACATAAATCCCCTGCATTAGATCAAATAGTTTATCATTTCAATCAGAAAAGTATCAATCTGTTTGGCGAACATCTTGTAAAAACTATTGCCTGGAAAGAAGGGAAAGATATTACTATAAATCAGGGGGTGAAGCTGATGAAGGAATTCTGGAGTAAAAAAATCGGAGTCGACCCCTCTTCAATGAATATTTATGATGGTAGCGGACTTTCACCTGCCAATCGGATCACCACTGCAACAATGGCTAAAATACTTCAAACCCTGCCAAAAGAGAGCTGGTTTGATAACTATTACAATAGCTTACCACTTTATAATAACATTAAAATGAAGAGCGGATCTATAAGTGATGTGATCGCTTATGCCGGCTATCATACTTCAGCCTCAGGAACCCCTTTGGTGTTTTCATTTATAGTCAATAATTACGACGGAAGTAGTTCTGCAGTCAGGCAGAAGATGTACAGGGTACTCAATGCCCTTAAATAAGTAAATTATCAATTCTTTTTCGCTCCTATTTTGTCTGTAATGATTCATTTAAGTAGTTTGATAGACATTTTTTAAGTGCTTATCTTAAAATGTTTAGGCAGTTTTCTTGAATAATCTTCCTGTCATATTTTTATCAATAACTCAATTAGGGATGAAATAGCGTATTTTTGCTTTATGTCTAAAGCCATTATTATTGGTGCGGGTATTGCCGGTATTGCCACAGCAATCAGGCTTGCTATCAAAGGCCATCAGGTTGAGGTTTTTGAAACATCTGATCAGGCTGGAGGAAAGCTTTCTGAGATCAGACTTGAATCTTTTCGTTTCGATGCGGGCCCCAGTTTATTTACCATGCCTCAATATGTTGATGAGCTGTTCCAACTTGCCGGTAAAGATCCCAAGAAATATTTTCAGTACGAGAAACTGGATAACATATGTAATTATTTTTATGAGGACGGTACCAGGATACATGCATTTGCCGATCCTAAACTGTTTTCTGAAGAAATAGCAAATAAAACGAATGATTCAGCTAGTTCTGTTTTGGATTTTTTAAAGAAGAGCGCTGAGATCTATGAAATTACCAATCCTGTCTTTCTGCAGAGGTCTCTTCATAAATTACGCAGCTACCTCAACTTTGGAACCCTTAAGTCTCTTTTTCGATTTCCTAAAATTGATGCCTTCCGTTCAATGAATCTAGCGAATGAAGCAAGATTTAAGGATAGCAAAACGGTTCGCCTTTTCAACCGTTATGCAACATATAATGGGTCCAATCCTTACGAAGCGCCAGCTACACTTAATATAATTCCACATTTTGAACAACATTTTGGCGCATTTTTTCCTGTTGGTGGAATGTATGCCATAGTGACTTCACTTACTAAACTGGCTATTGACCTTGGGGTTAAATTTTATTTTAATTCCTACGTTGATGCAATACAAATAGAAAACAATAAGGTAAGAGGTGTAAGTTGCAGAGGACAAATTTACCATGCTGATATGATTATATCCAATATGGATGTTTGGTATACTTATACGCTGCTTTTAAAAGATTTCAAAGTTCCTGCAAGATTAAAGAATCAAGAACGTAGTAGTTCAGCTCTAATCTTTTATTGGGGGATAAATGAAAGCTTCCCTAATATGGATCTCCATAATATATTTTTTACAGAGGATTATCAGGAAGAATTCAGACAGATCTGGGAAGAGAAAACGATATCTTCTGATCCGACGATTTACGTACATATCAGTTCGAAAAACAATCGGCAAGATGCTCCAGAAGGTTCCGAAAACTGGTTTACAATGATCAATGTACCATCTAATACCGGTCAGGACTGGGATGAATTAATTCGTGTTTCAAGAAAAAATATTATTGATAAGCTTTCCAGAAATTTGGGGAAGGATATCAGTCAGCTTATTAGCTGTGAATTTATTCTGGATCCAAGAGGGATTGATAAAAAGACTTTCTCTTATCAGGGATCATTATATGGTAGCAGCTCGAATAGTCAGTTTTCTGCATTTTTACGACATGCTAATTATTCGTCTGCAATTAAGGATTTGTATTTTGCAGGAGGTAGCGTTCATCCCGGAGGTGGAATACCACTTGCACTACTTTCAGCAAAAATAGTTGATGGTTTGATCAAGGAATAAAATGGTTGTTTTTCTTTTTTTATTCCTGCGCTTAAAAAATAATATCTTTAAATATGCTTGAGCCACGCCAGAACAAAATTATTTTTCAATTCTTCTCCTGGTATATAAATAAAATTATTAAATCAGATTTTGAAGAATTTAAATTTAATCAAACAAAACTTGAAACTCATAAGTCAATATTATTGCTTGCTAACCACTGTTCCTGGTGGGATGGCTTTTTGATGTTTCAGATCAATCGGCTCTATTTCAGGAAAAAGTTCTATGTAATGATATCAGAAGAAAACTATCGAAAAGTTTGGTTTTTTAAGTATTTAGGAGGTTTTTCGGTAAAAAAGAATTCCAGAAGTGCAATTGAAACTTTGGAATATGCTGGTAATTTGCTTAATGATCCTGAAAATCTTGTACTTATATTTCCTCAGGGCAGTCTTTCCTCTGGGCACGTGGAGGAAATCCAGTTTCAAAAAGGTTTAATCAATCTGATTAATAGCTCAAACAAAAAATTTCAATATATTTTTGCTGCAAGTTTTACAGATTATTTTCAACATCGAAAGCCGGTGCTGACTTGTTATCTTGAGAATTGGGAGGGAGCAGAATTTACAAGTCTGCAACTTATTAAGAGTGCATATAACAAACATTATGAAACATCGCGTCAAAAACAGACTGCGATTCAAGTATAAGCATGATTTTTATCTACCTTATTTATTTCTTTCTTATTTTGCGGTTTACAGTGACGCTGTTTAACTTCATTTCCAATCCGAAATTGACTAATTCTGGAAAAAAATACGATGATTTAGTTTCAATTCTAATCCCGGCAAGAGATGAGGAACTTAATATCATAGACCTTCTTGATTCAATTCGTAATCAGGATTATAAAAATTATGAAGTTATCATACTTGATGATCATTCTTCAGATCAAACTTTCAAGCTTTGCTCAGAATTCTGTGAAATCAATAGTCGTTTTAAAATAGTTAAAGGGAAGGAGTTGCCAAAGGTTTGGCTTGGGAAGAACTATGCATGTTCACAGCTAGCCGAATTGTCAAAAGGTAAATACCTGATTTTTCTGGATGCCGATGAAACAATTTCTGATGGTTTGATCAATAATTCCATTCATCGTATGAAGTTGAATAATCTCAGTCTGCTCAGTATTTTTACTGATCAGGTGACAATTACCTGGGGTGAACGATTAGTAGTTCCACTGATGCATTTTCTATTACTTAATCTGCTGCCACTTCGCCTGGTAAGGTTGTCTGCAAATCCCTCTTTCTCAGCAGCAAGCGGTCAGTTTATGATGTTTGATACAGATAATTATAAGTCTAACCAATGGCATGAGAAGGTAAAAGGAAAGGTGGTTGAGGATATTGAAATCATGAAACTAATTAAGATCAATGGATACGCTGCTGAAGCTCTTTTAGCAAATGGGTACATCCACTGCCGGATGTATCGTTCATTTTCTGAGGCTATTGAGGGGTTTAGTAAAAACTTTTTTGCAGGCTTTAATTATAATGTATTCGGCCTGTTTTTTTATCTCATGCTCGTGGTGCTTGGACCTATAGCTATTGCCTACTTTCTGGGTATTCAATTGGTTATGTTTGCCTTGTCTCTGATTGTTTTAAGTAGAATAATGATTTCCCTGCTTTCAGGGCAGAGTTTATGGCGGAATCTGTTATTGCACCCATTTCAATTAATTTGTATGCTGTTTATTTCAGTACAATCTGTGAAAAAGCATTTTACTAAAACTATATTGTGGAAAGGTAGAACAATAAAAAGCTGATTATGAACAGGACACTTTTTTGCAGCATTATCATTGTTTTATTTCATCTCGTTGGTCTATATGGCTTTATGACACCGGCCTTTGAAGCACTATTTATAAAGCTGGTTCCGTACCATTTATTATTAATGCTCGGACTCATGATCTTCACCCTTAACGACAGATCTATGAACATAATCAAATTTGCTATAGGGGTTTATTTGGCAGGTTTTTTTATTGAAGTAATTGGAGTTAATACCGGTCAGATCTTTGGTTTTTATACTTATGGGACCGCTTTAGGGGTTAAATTGTGGGCTACTCCTTTGTTGATTGGGGTAAATTGGTTGATTCTGGTTTATTGCACCGGTGTGTTTCTTGAAACATTCAATCTTAAAAGTCAATGGTTATTTTCAGCCTTAGGTGCAGCAATTTTATTGGGAATTGACTTTTTGATTGAACCGGTTGCTATTAGGTTTGATTATTGGTCATGGTTTGAAGGAGTTATTCCGATTCAAAACTATTTGGGATGGTATATTTTTTCTTTTTTTCTATTTCTGTTTTTTTCTGGTTTGAATTTCAATAAGAAAAATAATGCAGCAGTGGTGCTTCTTTTTGCTCAGCTATGTTTTTTCCTTGCCCTTAATTTATGGGCCATCTGAAAAACATTTTCGTATTTTTGCTTTTAGTCTGTTCAACTTCAGCAATTGAGTTAAAACAATGGAATATAATCTAAAAGTAACAATTGATCAGGATTCAGGATTCTGTTTTGGAGTGGTTTATGCCATTGATATGGCCGAGGAAATTCTTGCAGAAGACGGGTATCTGTTTTGTCTTGGCGACATTGTGCATAACGATGAGGAAGTAAAGCGCTTAAAAGCAATGGGTCTCAGGATTATTTCGCATGAAGATCTATTGAACATTAAAAATGAGAAGGTGTTAATTAGGGCTCATGGCGAAGCTCCTGAAACATACCGTTTGGCACTTGAGAACAACATTACCCTTATTGATGCATCCTGCCCTGTTGTATTAAAACTCCAGAATCGGGTTAAAAACTCATATGATAATAAAGAAAAAGTTCTTTTGTTTGGTAAGCATGGCCATGCCGAAGTAATTGGATTGCAAGGTCAGACAAATAATGAGGCTCTTGTTTTTCAGGATATTGCAGAACTGGATGATGTAGAACTCCCAAATAAATTTACATTGTACAGCCAGACGACAAAAAGTACTGCGAAATTCTACGAGATAAAAGACGAACTGATTAAACGGGGATATGAGATTAAAGCAAATGATACTATTTGCAGACAGGTTTCAAGCAGGGATGAAGACCTCAGAAAGTTTGTAATAAACTATGATTGTGTAGTATTTGTTTCAGGAAAGAAATCTTCAAACGGAAAAGTTTTATTCGAGGTTTGCAAAAGTATTAACCCGAATACCTATTTCGTTTCAAGTGAAGAAGAGTTATCATTAGAAATGTTCTCTCCGGGCAATACAGTTGGAATTTGTGGTGCTACTTCCACTCCTTTGTGGTTAATGGAAAAAGTTAAGGCAGTACTTGAAAAATATTAATCGCCAGATAAATGCTTAAAAATCAGTCCAATACAGGAGTAATCATTGCACTGATAGTGATTGGATTATGGTTTTTTAGCATTATTAATTTGATGCTCTGGACCGTAAATCCACAGAGTCCTCTCCTTTATTTGATGATCCTCGTTCAGACGCATTTATACACAGGCCTTTTTATTACAGCGCATGATGCAATGCATGGTACGGTATCCCTGAATCCTGGCTTGAATAATTTCATCGGTCAAGTTTGCACTGCATTATATGCCGTGTTCCCATTTAGCAGACTTTATGAGAAGCATCACAAACATCATAAGTATGTTCATACGGCACTTGATCCAGATTATAATGACGGGAATTTTATTAAATGGTATGTTAGTTTTATTACGGAGTATTTGTCCTGGTGGCAGGTTGTTTTAATGGCTTTAATCTTTAACGTACTGAAGATTTGGGTTACTGAAGTAAATCTCATATTGTTTTGGGTCTTACCTTCATTGCTTAGCACCCTTCAATTGTTTTATTTTGGAACCTGGCTTCCTCACCATGGTGAACACACAAATAATCACCAGTCTGGTACCCAGAAGAAAAATCATTTGTTTGCTTTTCTCTCCTGTTATTTTTTCGGATATCATTATGAGCATCATGATTCACCCGGAACTCCCTGGTGGAATCTCTGGAAACTAAAGAATTGAACTAAAATGTTTTTCTAAAGTCAATTGAAATATGGATTTCCTTTAAATCATTCCTAAGTCTATATTTGACATTCTTTAAGATTCATATGAGCAAGCAAGGTATTTTATTAGTCAATTTGGGAACTCCTGATAGTCCCTCAAACTCAAATGTTCGTAAATACCTGGATGAATTTCTAATGGATGGACGGGTAATTGATGTTAACCCCATTTTAAGAACAATCCTGGTAAAGGGTATTATTGTTCCGTTTCGCGGACCAAAATCTGCTAAATTGTACAGAGAGATCTGGTCAGAAACTACCGGATCACCTTTAATGCATTATAGCTTACTCCAACAGCAACTATTGCAACAGCGTCTGGGAGATGAATATCAGGTTGAACTTGCAATGCGTTACCAAAGCCCCTCTATTGATAGCGCCTTGAAAAAATTAAAGGATGCTCAAGTTAGTAATATCAGAGTGATACCAATGTTCCCACATTATGCTTCTGCAAGCACAGGATCTGTGCTTGAAAAAGTGATGAAGCTGGTTAGGAAATGGCAAACTATCCCAAATATTTCTTTTGTTAATTCATTTCATGATAATGAGTTGATGATTAATGCCTTCGCAGACAATGGAATTAAACATAAACCCGAAACATTTGATCATATTTTGTTTAGTTTCCATGGTCTACCACAAAGACAGCTTGTTAAATCAGATCATTCGCAAAAACATTGTCTCAAAGTAAAGAACTGCTGTTCAACCTTGACAGAAAATAATAAATTTTGTTATTCTGCTCAATGTCATGATACCGCACGTTTAATTGCAAATAAAATTGGTCTGGCAGAAGATAAATACTCGGTTTGTTTTCAATCGCGTTTAGGCAAGGATCCTTGGGTTCAACCTTATACCAGTGAAGTAATAGAGCATTTGGCAGAAAAGGGAGTTAAAAGATTATTGGTATTTTGTCCCGCATTTGTCGCAGATTGCCTGGAAACAGTTCATGAAGTGACTGTTGAATATGGCGAGGAATTTAGAGCTTTAGGTGGTGAGCATGTTCAACTTGTAGAAAGTCTGAATGATCATCCTCTTTGGATTGATGCTTTGGTTGGGCTTTCAAAAGGGGGCTCAAATTAATTCTCTTTGATAAAATCAAGGATTTTCTGAGTTGCACCGGCACGACTTTTTACGTAATAGCTTGCATCTTTACTAACAGCCTCTCTTTTGCTGTCACTTTTTAGAGTTGCCATAGTATCGGCCAAGTCATTATAATTTCTGATACTATAGGCCGCTCCGATTGATATAAGTTCAATAGCCTCAGGGAATTTCTGATAATTAGGTCCAAAAATAACTGATAATCCAAAAGCTGAAGCTTCAAGGGTGTTGTGAATACCTGCTCCAAATCCCCCGCCTACATAGGCAATGTCTCCATATTGGTATGCAGATGATAATAATCCAATATTATCTATTATCAATACCCTGAAATTTGAATGTTGTTTATGGGTTTCATCAGGTACTACTTGAAGATTTTTTATCTCCGAATACCTAACTGAATTTGGAAATAGTACTGCAATTTCATTGATTCGTTCAGGTTTTACTTCATGTGGAGCCAGTATAAATTTCCATTCTGGATAATTTTCAAGCAATTTTGCAATCAGTTTTTCATCTTCCGGCCAGGTACTACCGCCAATAAACACGTTATTGCCATCGGTAAAATCAGCAATAATTTTTATTTCCTTAGCGTTTGAAGCATTAAATATCACTCTGTCGAAGCGGGTATCCCCGTTCACAGTGACATTATTATAGCCTATATCCTTTAAAAGATCACTGCTAATCTGATTTTGCACAAAGAAATGCGAGACTTTACTCAGAATTTTACGATGTAAGCCTCCATACCATTTAAAAAAGATCTGCTCTTTTCTAAATCTGCCTGAGATTACATAAAGTGGGATATTATTTTTTGATAATTCTTCAAAATAATGATACCAGTACTCGTATTTTGTAAATATTGCAATCGTCGGATTTAATAGTCTAATAAACTCTACTGCGTTGGTTTTAGTATCTACAGGAAGGTAAAATACATAATCAGCGAGAGCATAATTCTTTCTGATTTCATATCCCGACGGAGAGAAAAAAGTGATTACAATAGGCAATTCAGGGTTCTCTGATTTTAATTGTTCAAGTACCGGACTTCCCTGCTCAAACTCCCCCAGTGAAGCAAAATGGAACCAGGTGTAGCGTTTGCTTTTGTCCAGATTTTTTTCAATCAATTCAAGCAAACCTTTTCTACCATTAATCCATGCTGCAGCTTTTTTATTATTGAAAGATACAATCCGGATGAAAAGTGTATATAAATAAATACCTGTATTGTACAGAAAAAGCATTTTGAATATAATTCTTATCTTCGTCGAAGTTAATGTTAAATCTTATAAATTTCTTCCTAAACAGATGAAAATAGCAGTAGTTGGAACAGGATATGTAGGCTTAGTAACGGGTACTTGTCTCGCCGAAACAGGCAACACAGTAACTTGTGTGGATATAAATGAGGAAAAGGTTAAAATGATGCAGGCGTACAAATTGCCAATTTATGAGCCTGGTTTAGACATTCTTTTTCACAGAAATATAGAACAGGGCAGGTTGAAATTTACAACAATTCTTGCCGATGCAATTCAGGATGCTCAAATAATATTTCTGGCATTGCCAACACCTCCAGATGGAGATGGTGCTGCTGATTTGAGTTTTGTACTCGGTGCTGCTAAAGATATTGCTAAACTGATCACCGGTTATAAAGTGATTGTTACTAAATCAACCGTGCCAGTTGGTACTGCAGATAGGGTAATCAATGTATTTAATGAAAATACCTCTGTTGAAGTGGATGTAGTCTCAAATCCTGAGTTTCTACGTGAAGGAGTTGCAGTTGAAGACTTTATGAAACCCAATAGGGTAGTAGTTGGTACTCAAAGTTTAAGAGCGCAGAAGTTAATGTCAGAGTTGTATGGTCCTTATGTCAGACAAGGGAATCCGATTATTTTTATGGATGCCCGCTCTTCTGAACTGACAAAGTACGCCGCAAATTCATTTCTGGCTACTAAAATCACCTTTATGAACGAAATCGCCAATTTGTGTGAACTTGTCGGGGCAGATGTTGATGCAGTCAGAAAGGGTATAGGATCAGATGAACGCATAGGAAAGCGTTTTTTATTCCCGGGTGTAGGGTATGGAGGAAGTTGTTTTCCTAAGGATGTTCAGGCATTGGCAAAATCAGCATCTGAAAACAATTATGATTTTAAAATTCTTAATTCTGTAATGGAGGTTAATGATTCTCAACGGGTCAGGCTTGTTGAAAAAATCAGAAAATACTATAATGGTAATCTTAAAGGCAAAAAAATTGCTATTTGGGGTCTTGCATTTAAGCCGGAAACTGATGATATCCGTGAAGCACCTGCACTTTATATAATTGATGAACTGCTGAAAGATGGTGCCTTGATTACTGCATTTGACCCTGAGGCCATTGCTAATGTAAAGAAGGAACTTGGTGATAAAATTTCTTATGCTGTTAATCAGTATGATACTTTGAAAGATGCCGAGGCTTTATTGATAGTTACAGAATGGTCTGTTTTCAGAACACCCGATTTTGACAGAATTGCAGAATTAATGAAGACTAAAGTTATTTTTGATGGCCGTAATTTGTATGATCTGCAAAAGATGATCGATTGCGGATTTTATTATAATAGTATCGGCCGAAAAACTGTAGAATAATGAATCAACGTAAACGGATTTTAATAACTGGTGCTGCGGGATTTCTCGGATCTCACCTTTGTGACCGATTTATTAAGGAAGGTTTTCATGTGATTGGGATGGATAATCTCATCACCGGAGATCTGCGAAATATTGAGCATCTTTTTTCTCTTGAAAATTTTGAGTTCTATAACCATGATGTTTCAAAGTTTGTATATGTAGCAGGTGACTTAGATTATATCCTTCATTTTGCATCACCTGCGAGCCCAATTGATTATTTAAGAATTCCTATCCAAACATTGAAAGTAGGCTCATTGGGAATTCATAACCTACTTGGACTTGCGCGTTCAAAAAAATCTAGAATTCTCATTGCTTCAACATCAGAAGTTTATGGCGATCCTACTGTAAACCCACAACCGGAGGAATATTGGGGGAATGTAAATCCCGTGGGTCCAAGAGGGGTGTATGACGAAGCCAAGCGTTTTCAGGAGGCTATGACTATGGCATATCATACCTTTCATGGTTTGGAAACCCGAATTGTGAGAATATTTAATACCTACGGACCAAGAATGAGGCTAAACGACGGTAGGGTATTACCTGCTTTTATCGGACAGGCTTTACGAGGAGAAGACTTAACTGTATTTGGTGATGGTTCTCAAACTCGTTCATTCTGTTATGTTGACGATCTTGTAGAGGGTATCTATCGTTTATTATTCTCTGACTATGCCCTTCCGGTTAATATTGGTAATCCTGATGAAATCACGATCAGGCAGTTTGGTGATGAGATCATTAAACTAACTGGTACTAAACAAAAAATGATTTTTAAAACCTTACCTACTGATGATCCAAAACAGAGAAGACCGGATATCACAAAAGCAAAAGAAATATTGGGTTGGGAACCTAAAGTGGGCCGGGCCGAAGGTTTAAAGATTACCTATGATTACTTTAGATCATTGCCAGATCAAGAAATACAGCATAAGGATTTCACCTACTACAACAATAAATAATGTCAGGCAATAAAATTTTAGTAACCGGAGGCACGGGATACATTGGTTCACATACAGTTGTTGAACTTATTAACGCTGGTTATGAGCCTGTTATCGTTGATAATCTTTCCAATTCAAGTCCGAAGATTATTGATCAGATTAGGAAGATTACCGGTGTAAAACCTGAATTTTATAATTTCGATCTTTGTGACGCAAGGTTAACCAGCAAATTTTTAGAGAATCATACAGATCTAAGTGGATTAATCCACTTTGCTGCTTTCAAAAGCGTTGGTGAGTCTGAAAAGGAGCCACTAAAGTATTACAAGAACAATTTTTATTCCCTCATTAACCTGCTGGATTCCTGTTCAAATCGTAAGATGAATCTGGTATTTTCTTCAAGTTGCACTGTTTACGGTGAACCGGATATTCTTCCAGTAAGTGAACTGGCTCCTGTCAAAAAAGCGGAATCGACCTATGGAAATACTAAACAGATTGCCGAAGAAATTTTAAAGGAGGTTTCAGGTGTTAGCGATAATCTTAAGGTAATTGCATTACGTTATTTTAATCCGGTTGGGGCTCATGCATCTGCGTTGATTGGTGAATTACCAATTGGTGTTCCTCAGAATCTGGTTCCTTTTATTACTCAGGCAGCCATTGGGAAACGTGGAAATATTATTGTTTTTGGAGATGATTATAATACACCTGATGGAACCTGTATAAGGGATTATATTCATGTTGTAGATTTGGCGAAGGCACATGTTGCGGCCATCAAACAGATGGAAAATATACATAATGACACAAATTTTGATATTTATAATATTGGAACTGGAAAAGGTAATACAGTATTGGAAGTAATTCATGCTTTTGAATCTGCTACAGGCCAGAAGTTAAATTATACCATTGGAAAGCGTAGAGCCGGTGATATTGAGCAGATTTATGGTGATGTAAATAAGGCTGAAAAAGCCTTACAATGGAAGGCAGAATTGGGTTTAAATGAGATGATGAGTTCGGCCTGGGAATGGGAGAAGTACATCAAACAATATCCCTTATAAACGTCAATTTCTTATAGAGAGATTTAATTTATTTATTGAATTTACAATTATCTGGGAATGAAGAAAATATTAATCACTGGAGGAGCAGGATTTATCGGATCGCATGTGGTCAGAAGGTTTGTAACAAACTATCCTGAATACCAGATCATTAATTTGGATAAACTCACCTATGCTGGCAATCTCCTCAATTTGAAAGATATTGAGAATAAGCCCAATTATAAATTTATCAAAGGGGATATTGTTGATTCTGCATTTATTGATAAAGTATTTTCAGAAGAGAAAATAGATGCTGTTATTCATCTTGCCGCAGAATCACATGTCGACAGATCAATCAGTAACCCTATCGAATTTGTGATGACCAATGTGGTGGGAACAGTGAATCTTTTAAATTCAGCGCGTCATCAATGGAAAAATGATTATAAATCACACAGGTTTTATCATGTTTCTACCGACGAAGTTTATGGAAGTCTTGGAGAGTATGGCCTTTTTACAGAGAAAACTGCATATGATCCTCATAGTCCTTATTCAGCTTCAAAAGCAAGTTCAGACCATTTTGTCCGATCATACCATGATACCTACGGGATTGATGTGGTAATTTCAAATTGTTCAAATAATTATGGTTCTTTTCATTTCCCTGAGAAACTCATACCCTTGTCAATTAATAATATTAAAAACAATAAGCCTATTCCGGTTTATGGTAAAGGGGAAAATATACGCGACTGGTTGTGGGTTGAAGACCATGCCAGGGCAATTGATGTGATCTTTCACAAAGCATCAAGCGGAAGTACTTATAATGTAGGAGGGCACAATGAATGGACAAATATTAACCTTATTCATTTGCTTTGCAAAATTATGGATGAAAAGCTTGGAAGAGCACTAGGAACATCAGCAAAACTGATCACATTCGTGACCGATCGCGCAGGCCATGATCTCAGATATGCAATTGACTCTTCAAAACTACAGAAGGACCTTGACTGGAAACCTAGTCTGCAATTTGAAGAGGGATTGGAAAAAACTGTTGAATGGTATCTTGAGAATGAGGAATGGTTACAGAATGTAACATCAGGTAATTACCAGTCCTATTATGAAGATCAGTACGGAAAGAGATAATTTACTATTATCTAGATTCCTGGCTCTTGGTTCTTGAATCAAAAATAGCATCTATTAGTCCAGGTTCCTTGCTCTTTACTCGTTGATCAAATAGTTAGAACCCATCTTATCTTGGTTCTTGGTTCTTGGTTCTTGGCTCCTGGGTCTTGGTTCCTGATACCATTTAAACTACTCGTATCTCAACGACTCCACCGGATCTAGTTTACTTGCTTTTACCGCAGGATAAAGTCCGGACACCAGTCCGACTCCAATACACAAGGATAAACCTAAAATAGTCCAGCCCCACGGCATAATGAAAGAACCTCCCATAACCATTGAGAGAAGGTTACCTATCAGAATCCCCAGAAAAACACCTGTAATACCTCCCATTAGACAAATAACGATAGCTTCAATTAAAAATTGACGTCTAATGACAAGAGGTGTGGCTCCAATGGCTTTTCGAATGCCAATTTCACGGGTTCGTTCAGTTACAGATACGATCATAATGTTCATTAATGCTATAGCAGCACCAATTAAAGTAATTGTACCAATCACAATACCCCCAATTCTGACGAATTTTAAATTGTCTACCAATGTTTGAGCTATGGCATCACTTTTTGTGATTTCAAAATTGTTGTCATCAGCGATCTTTAGATTTCGAATATTTCTAAACAGGGAAGTAGCTTCACCAATTGCAGATTCCATTTGAGTCGGATCATCACTCATTACCGAAATGGTATAAGACGGGCTTTGAATAGTCATTACCTGTTTGGCTCTGTAAAGTGGAATTACGCAGACTTTATCTCCCCCAAAACCGACACTGGAGCCTTTTGCTGCTAAAATACCGATGATCCTGAATTTATTATTACCGATGCTGATGGTTCTATTGATAGGGTCTAAATTTGGAAATAGTCGTGTTTTGATTTCATCACCAATAATCACTACACTGGTGCCGAACTCTAATTCTGCCTGTGAGAAATTTCTTCCGGTAGCAAGTTTATATCCCGCAGATTGAATATAATTTTCATCAGCACCCAGCACTGAAATATTGGGGTTGGTTTTTTCATTACCATATTTTACTGTACCTGCAAACGTTGCGAAAACATTTACAGAGATCATTGCAGGGAAAGTGAAGCTATTTTTAAATTCCGTTGCTTGTTTATAATCTATCGATTTATAGCGCTTTGGCCTTTGTCCTCCACCCCCTATCCGGATTCCGATGCCCCGGTTTCTAATCGTAAAGGAATTAGCACCCATGCTTGAAAAAGTATTATTCAGTGAACCTTCAATAGCATCAATAGATGTTAAAATACCAACCAGTGCAGTTAACCCGATTGCAATGATGATGGCAGTTAAAAATGTCCTTAGCTTGTTACCCTTGACAGATTGCATAGCTACTTTGACATTTTCAGAATAACTCATTTTTGTTGCCATAGTATAAATATAAAAAGTCCCGCTGGTTTGACAGCAGGACTTTATGAAATGTTACAAATTTTTTCTTAAACCGAAAATGAAGTGCCACAGCCACAAGTGCTGCTTGCATTTGGATTACTGAAAGTGAAGCCGCGGGCATTGAGTCCATCCTTGAAATCTACTTCCATTCCTGCTAAATACAATCCATGTGCTTTATGCATAAAAACCCTAATGTTATCTATAAAATACTCCTGATCACCATCTTTTTGCTGATCAAATCCGAGTACATAATTCATTCCGGCACACCCTCCGCCTTCAACGCCAAGACGTAATCCATAGTCTTCTCCTAATTCCTGTTGCTGAATAAGCTTTATGATTTCTTTTTTAGCACCATCTGTCAGTGTAACCGGTGCAGTAAGATTAGCGATTTCTGTGCTCATATTTCTTTTAAAATCTTATACAAATATACATGAAATTGCTCACTTTTGTTTTGACAATTGGCATTTTGACCATCTGTTAACAATCACAAAGAAATGAATGAAACTGAATTTATACTTGATTTGCTGAAATATGCATTTGCGGGACTTATTGTATTCTTCACAGGATGGTTCGTAGTTAAAAATTACCTCAGCGAAATATTTGATTTCCAGCGAATGGAACTTGCAAAGGCTGGATTGAAACATACCCTTCCGCTCAGACTTCAGGCATACGAGAGAACCGTTTTATTTCTTGAAAGAATTAATCCTGAGAGTATGTTGATTCGTCTTCATGTACCTGGTATGAGTGCTCTTGAAATGCAGGGTTTGATTATTTCAGATATCAGAGCAGAATATCAGCATAATATCTCACAGCAGATTTACGTCAGCGATAATGCATGGAAAACGGTCAAAAAAGTTAAGGAAGATACCATCAGTATGATTAACAATGCTGTTAAGGCATTGCCTGAAAATGCCTCATCAGTTGATTTAAGCAGGTCTGTGCTTGGTCATTTGGCTAATCTGGAAACCGAAAATCCTTATGAACTGGCATTGCAGATAGTGAAGGGTGATATGCAGGCTATATTTTAACTAATGAGTGAGAAGACAATTAAAACAAGCTCCGGAATTGAAATAAAGGAAGTCTATACTGAATCAAAAAGTATTGAACTTCCTGGCAAATTTCCCTTTACACGTGGTATTCAAAATGATATGTATCGCGGTAAAATGTGGACAATGAGGCAATATGCAGGGTTTTCTACTGCTTCAGAATCAAATAAACGGTACCATTATCTTTTGTCTCAGGGAACTACAGGGCTTTCTGTTGCTTTTGATCTTCCCACTCAAATTGGTTACGACTCAGATCATATGATGTCTGAAGGAGAAGTGGGCAAAGTGGGAGTTGCAATAGACTCCTTGAAAGATATGGAGATACTTTTTGATGGGATCGACCTTCAAAAGGTTAGCAGCTCTATGACCATCAACGCAACTGCACCAATCTTGCTGGCCATGTATATATGTCTGGCAAAGAAGCAGGGTGCTGATTTAAAGCTGATATCCGGAACTATTCAGAATGATATATTGAAAGAATATGCCGCAAGGGGTACATATATTTATCCCCCCAAAGCTTCCATGCGATTAATCACAGATATATTTGAATTTTGTAGTGTGGAGCTTCCAAAGTGGAATACTATTTCTATTTCGGGATATCATATCAGAGAGGCAGGTGCTACTGCCGTGCAGGAATTAGCATTTACTTTGGCAAATGGCAAAGCTTATCTTCAGGCAGCGATTCAAAAGGGCTTAGATATCAATGTATTTGCTAAGCGACTTTCTTTCTTTTTTAATTGCCACAATAATTTTTTTGAAGAGATTGCAAAATTCAGGGCGGCGCGCAGAATGTGGGCAAAATTGACTCAGAGCCTTGGTGCAACTGATCCTGCGGCACAAAAACTCCGTTTTCATACGCAGACTGGCGGCTCAACCTTGACCGCCCAGCAGCCCCTTAATAATGTAATCAGGGTAAGTAATCAAGCAATGGCAGCTGTACTGGGCGGAACACAGTCACTTCATACCAATGGCTATGATGAGGCGCTTTCATTGCCCACAGAGGCGGCAGCAAAGGTTGCACTTCGTACCCAGCAGATCATTGCATTTGAAAGCGGTGTAACTGATACCGTCGATCCATTGGCAGGCTCCTACTTTGTGGAAGCACTTACTGATGAGGTTGAAGCGGCCGCCTGGAGATACATTGATATTATTGATTCAAAGGGGGGGTCAGTTGCTGCTATAGAAGAAGGGTATATTCAGAATGAAATTGCTGCCTCGGCTTATCAATATCAGACTGAAATTGAAAGTGGTGAAAGTATTGTGGTAGGCGTTAATAAATATAAAGATGAAGAGGGAGTTAAGCCTGAAGGATTCAGAGTTGATGACTCTATTCGTAATCTACAGATAGATAAATTGATACAACTAAGGGCCGATCGTGATGCCTTAGCTGTTGAAAATGCATTGCTTGAACTCAGCAGGGCAGTTAAAAACGGACTGAATACAATGCCTTTTATAATTAAGGCAGTTGAAGTTTATGCCACACTGGGTGAAATAGCTGATACCTTTCGTCGGGAATTTGGAGAATATTAGATCAAATTATTCAACGTAAAATATATACTAATTGCTCACCACCGTATTTTAAATCATTCCCTGATTTTTTTTAAAATTAATAATTAACGTAAGTTGGATATAAAATCTTGCTTAGGGCTGTTTAGAATTTCTATTTTTCTCTTATTTTTCAAAGCAAGGCCTGTTTCTATTTGGTTATGTTAGCCCCGTGTTCTGCCCTATTTTTTTTGCGAGAGATTTAATTTTATCATGAGATTCAGTATTGCAAAAAAGATAGAGCTGCCACCTGGGTTTGTTTAACATTACCTATGCTTCTATTAACGGGACTGCCCGTTGCTGGCTCATACGTGTCGCGTGTGCTTGTAAAATATTCTGGAACGCGCGGCACGCGCACAGCCAATGTCATTATTTAGTGCCCTGAATAATTGATGCATAGTATTTTATATCTAATCAAAATTGTTATTGAATCGTTTTTTAAGTCTAATCCTACCAAAATTAAATTCTTAAAATTTTATACCGCTCATAGCCGCGGAGGCCTAGTTGCTTTTTCCTTGATGAAAAAGTAACCAAAAAATCAATACAAAACGAAGCTTCCACTACTGCAGGCCATACACCCGGCCCGCCGTTTTGTCCTCCCCCCGCTTTGGAAAATACTGCTTCATTTAGAATTAATTTCTCCTTATCAAGATTCAAAGATTACTAAGATCAACGTTAGAGGTTTAGGAATGTTCATCCATCAACGGCTGCGTACAGGGCTATGAAAGTCAGTGCTATGGCAACGACAATTTTACCCCCCTGTCCAATGCCGCAAAAAAAAAGTAAATGAATGTCATTGCAAGGCGATATGCCTAGGATCCTGATAATTACTCCAGTTTTTTTAGACGCCACGCTAGCAGCCCCCATTAATACGCTTTCCTCCGCCTTGGCTGGTGCGGTAACGATTGTCTAGGCCTAAGCAGAAACCTTCAAAGCATCAGGCGCAGCGGCGGCTTTTTGGTCCTTTTCTGCTGCAGGAAAAGGACTAGGCCCTGCGGCCATGAGCGGGTAATATTTCTCATAATTTGGAAGTGTTAGTTGAAAACAAAGAAGAAATTAATATCCTAGTTAGATTTGAAATGAAAATAGCTTAAAAAATGACATTGTGAGCGCACCAGCAACTCGAGGTAAAATAAACCTTGCCGAAGGAGGTATCTTCTCCTGTGGTTGGTGTTATCACCGACCATTCGATAGATGGTTCTTTGTACGGTTAAAATACCGACCAAAGAGGAAATAGACTACAATTTCTTGCCGGAAATACTCCGCAGGAAAGGACTGAACTAAGCTATAATATGCAGGTATTGGTTTCAAAAATCAAATAATACGACTTCAGAGCATCATGAGATCGATTTAAATGAGATTTTTTACTCTTCCTTATATCGAACTCAACATAATTAAATAAATTTTGGCTGACCATCTTTTTGGACGGGTGTTGAAATATTTTTTTTTGTCAAATAGCTACTATTTTCGTGTCATAATATCTGTGTTAAATTAATGTATTATTCTGTTTATCAGAATGTTAAAACTTATTTTAAAAATTAGTTTTATAATCCAATTTTTTTCCGAATATTCGATGCTCCAAAGAGTTACCAACATTTCTTTCGACATCAACTGGAAATCAGATTATTAATAAAATTGTATGGAAAAAACTAGTACACATGTATGGAATAATTGCCTCCTGATTATAAAGGATAACATCCCAGCTCAAAGTTTTAAAACGTGGTTTGAGCCGATAAAAGCCTTGCGTCTTGATGGTAATGTGTTAACTATACAAGTACCAAGTTTATTCTTTTATGAGTGGCTAGAGGAGCATTATGTAGGTTTGCTTAGAAAAACTGTAAAAAAACAGTTAGGTGAAGAAGGAAGACTTGAATATAATATCGTCGTTGAAAAGTCATCTACCAATATTCCATACACCACGAATATGCCTTCAAATGGTAATGGTGCTGAAGGGAAAAACCAGTCGATGCCAATGCCTATCTCTCTGAACAAGGATATCAAAAATCCTTTTGTGATTCCGGGATTGAAAAAATTACAGGTAGATCCTCAATTAAATCAGAATTACACTTTTGAAAATTTTATTGAAGGAGATTGCAACAGACTTGCCCGTTCTGCTGGCTATGCAGTTGCCGGAAAGCCTGGAGGTACCTCATTTAATCCGCTCATGATTTATGGTGGAGTTGGTCTTGGGAAAACCCATCTTGCACAGGCTATTGGTAACGAGATCAAACGTTCACTTACAGATAAACTGGTTCTATATGTTTCTTGCGAAAAGTTTACCCAGCAGTTTGTAGATGCGCTTAAGAACAATAATATTAATGATTTTGTGAATTTCTACCAGGCAATGGATGTTCTGATTATGGACGATGTTCATAATTTTGCTGGTAAGGAAAAGACACAGGATATCTTCTTCCATATTTTCAATCATTTACATCAATCAGGGAAGCAGCTGATTATTACATCAGACAAAGCACCAAAAGATCTTTCAGGATTAGAAGAAAGATTATTGTCCCGTTTCAAATGGGGCTTATCAGCAGATCTTCAGATTCCTGATCTGGAAACCCGTATGGCAATCCTGAACAAAAAGATGTATTCTGATGGTATCGAACTTCCTTCTGAAGTAATTGAATATGTTGCTCATAATATTGACAACAATGTTCGTGAACTTGAAGGAGCTATGGTTTCCCTGCTTGCACAGTCTACCTTAAATAAAAAAGAAATTGACCTGAATCTTGCTAAATCCATGCTTAAGAATTTCATCAAGAATTCAAGTAAGGAGATTTCAATGGAATATATTCAGAAACTGGTTTGTGAGTATTTTGAAGTTCCTATTGAAATGGTTAAATCCAAAACAAGAAAACGTGAGATTGTTCAGGCCAGACAGATTTCTATGTACCTCGCCAAATTGCATACCAAAACATCGCTCAAATCAATCGGTGCTTTCTTTGGCGGCCGCGATCACTCCACAGTGATTTATGCATGCCAGACTGTTGATGATCTGATTGATACGGATAAAAAATTCAAAGGTTACGTTGCTGATATTCAGAAAAAACTGAAAATGAGCTAAGTGGTTTTGGTTTAAGTACGATTCTGTATTTTATTTGAACTCATTTATTTAGATAAATAAACTTATCAGTACTATCCAGGTTAGCATCAAACATCAGATTTTCATTCTGCCCGGCGTACTCTTCCTATGAAATGCAGGATAGCGTAAAATAAACCTTGCCGTAGGAAGTAGCTTCCGGCGGATGGTAATTTGGATTAGAATGCAATTTTTTGCCGGAACTACGCGGAAGGAAAGGGCTGAACCAACCTGTAACACACTGGCACTGAATTCCAAAATCAAATACTTTGGATCTAACCCTAATTCTATCCCTCCCAAAAAATTCATATAGTCCCCGAATACTATCTTTTCTATCCCTTGCTTTTGTTCACTTAAATCCTTTAATTGCTTGATGAATTAACCCCTAGCAATAGTCCAGTGAAAGCAATTCAATCAAAACTCTTAGTTCTATTTATTCTTATTAGTATGGTATTCAATTCCTGCTCTGATTCAGTGGAGAATGATTACTCCGCATGGACTAGTTACGGAGGGACCAAAGATGCTAACCGTTATTCTTCTATTGATCAAATAAATTTAGATAATGTAGCACAATTAAAAGAGGCCTGGATTTTTAATACAGGGGATAAAGACACCGCTAACCGTAGTGAAATGCAATGTAATCCCATCGTAATCGAAGGGACACTATATCTTACAAGCTCAAAAATGAAACTATTTGCTTTGGATCCTGCCACCGGGAAACAAAAATGGGTTTTTGATCCGAATACAAACTCAGCCGAGGAAATTGGATTTGGAATAAACCGCGGACTGATGTATTGGGAAGATGAAAAGGGTAATGATAAACGGATTTTTTATGGGGCTGCCTCTAGACTTTATGCCGTAAATGCAACAGATGGCAGTCCTGTAAAAGAGTTTGGCATGAATGGATCAATTGAATTGAAAGAGGGTCTTGATATCCCCGAATCGCAGGATGGCTCTTTGATCCTGAAAACTCCTGGGGTGATATTCAATGATCTGGTTATCATAGGAATGAGTCTTTCGGAAGATGCGGATGCTTTGCCGGGCCATGTGAGAGCATTTGATGTAAAAACAGGAAAACGTAAATGGATTTTCCATACCATTCCCCAGCCCGGTGAATTTGGATATGATAGTTGGGAGGATAAGGATGCCTGGAAAAATATAGGAGGCGCCAATAACTGGACAGGTATGTCACTTGATGAAGAGCGTGGAGTGGTTTATGTACCGACCGGTACGGCCTCTCCTGATTTTTATGGAGGTACCCGCAAAGGCTCAAATCTTTTTGCCAACAGTATTATTGCTTTGGACGCATCAACTGGAAAGTATATCTGGCATTATCAGGTTGTGCATCATGATCTTTGGGATCGTGATCTTCCTGCCGCCCCAAATCTAATTACAATAAATCACAAGGGTAAGAAGATTGATGCACTCGCTCAAATCACCAAACAAGGCTATATCTATTTGCTTGACCGAACCAACGGTAAACCAGTTTTCCCCATACCCGAAGTCCAGGTCCCTCAGGATGCCTTGCCTGGAGAAAAACCATGGCCGACACAACCAATCCCAACGCTCCCTGAGTCTTTTTCTAGGCAGAAATTTGGGCCTGAAGATGTGAGTGATCTTAGCCCCGAAGCAAATAAGGAATTAATGGAAAGATATGGTCTGATTAAAAACAGTACACAGTTTACTCCGCCAAGCAAGGAAGGCAACTGGATTTTTCCTGACTTTGGAGGGGGCGGTGAATGGGGCGGTGCTGCCGTCGATATGGAAACAAAGATTCTTTATGTCAATAGTAATGAAGTTCCTTCTACACAGGTAATGCTTGATGCTCCTCAAACTGAAAGAACTGGAATTACCCCGGGCAGAGCAGTTTATAATCGATATTGTATCAGTTGTCATGGTGCTGAACTGAAAGGTAGTGGTACGGAATATCCTTCTTTAATGAACGTTAATAAGAAGTATAAGGTGGAGCAGATTAGACAGATTATTCAACAAGGCCGGAATAGGATGCCTTCATTCAACCATATACCTAAATCAGAACGGGAAAACTTAGCTGAGTATCTAAGCAAGACTGAAGTTATTTCCAAAAAAGCAAATTCTGACTCTCCACCTATGGTAACAAGGAAGAGTCAGATTCCCTATGTCATGAAAGGCTACGACCGCTTTGTAGATAAGGACGGTTATCCCGGTATCAAACCACCTTGGGGTACATTGAATGCTGTGGATCTCAACAGCGGAAAACTGCTTTGGAAAGTACCATTGGGTGAGTATGCAGAATTGATTAAAAGAGGATTGGGCATAACCGGATCACGAAATTATGGGGGACCGGTTGTTACTAAAGGTGGCCTCGTATTTATTGCAGCAACACCCGATGAAAAGATAAGGGCATTTGATAAAAAATCAGGGAAAATGGTGTGGGAGTCGAAACTGCCGGCTGCCGGCTTTGCGAGCCCTGCAACTTATATGGTCAATGGGAAACAGTTTCTGGTAATTGCCTGTGGTGGAGGAAAATTGGGTGTAAAATCCGGTGATAGCTATATCGCCTTTGCACTACCTGATTAAGTTATTAATCCGAGTTTAAAAAGAGCATAGAAAATTCCGCTGGTATGCAATGCTTGTCCGAAGCCATTACTTAAAACAATTTCCTTTAATTTCTCAAGACTAACCAGTTCAATATCAATTTCTTCGCCTTTGTCTAGTTTTTGTTCAGCAACCCGCTTGCCACCTTTGGCAATAAAACAAAATGTTTTATTTTTTGCTGTTGCCGGATTAGCATAAAGTTCTGAAAGGAATTCAACCTCCTCAAATTCATAACCTGTTTCTTCAAGTAATTCCCTTCTCAGAGCATTTTCCGGACTTTCATTTTCTTCCATGCAACCACCCGGAAGTTCGAGAACTACCTCTTCGGCAGCATGGCGGTATTGCCGTAGTAGTATAACCTGATTGTCTTCTGTCAGTGCAACCGCGTTAACCCAGTTGGGATACTCAAGTACATAATAGTCAGGTATAATGGTGCCATCGGGCATGCTGCAGGTATCAACCCGCAGGGTAGCCCAATTTTTTTGAATGATATATTTACTTGAGATCTTTTTCCAATTAAGATGGCTCATGTTATATTCGTTAATCACCTCTAGCTTTAAGCTTTAAGCTTTTAGCTTTCTGCTTAAATTACCAGCTTCCACTTGATCCACCCCCGCCAAAACTTCCACCGCCGAATCCGCCAAAGCCTCCACCACCGCCACCAAATCCATCACCACCACCAGAAAAACCACCAAATCCACCTCCGCTACCTCTGCCCATTTGTGAGCCCATTAATAACCACCAGAACGGACTTGCACTGCCGCGCCCGCCGATCACCTCACTTCCACCGCCTCCACCTTTTTTTATCGCAAGAAGGATGATTATGATCATAATAAATACAAAAGCAAATCCGGAACTTTTCTTCTTTACACCTTTTCTTGGAGCATCGTTTTTATATTCACCTTTAGTGAATGCAATGATAGCGTTTGTGCCTTGATCCAAACCCGCAAAGTAATCTCCCGATTTAAAATTGGGTGTAATCTCTGTATTAATAATCCTCTTGGTTATGGCGTCAGGTAGAGCACCTTCAACACCATAGCCGGTTTGAATCGTTACTTTTCTGTCGCCAAGGGACACCAGCAGTAAAACTCCATTATTGTTTTTTGCCCCGCCAATTCCCCAGTTTTCAGCTAGCCTTACTCCGTAATCCGCTATATCGAAACCTTCAAGTGATTTTATCAGAACAACAGCTATTTGAGTTGAAGTTGAGTCATCAAATGCAACTAGTTTTTGCTCTAGCTGATTCAACTGATCTGGGGAAAGCGTTTGGGTATAGTCGTTTACCAGCCTATTTGGCTTTTCTGGGAATGTTTGAGCACGAAGCGCCAGACTTAAAAAGACCAGAATAATCGTTGGTAATAGATATCTAAATTTCATTTGATGCTTCTTATATTTTTTCAAAACCATTATTTCCCATCACCATAGGATATGTCATTAGGCAATTCATTTACATCGCCATCAACATATGGAAAATAAGTTTGAAGTTGTTTACCCGCCAGTTTTACTCCCGTGATAATGCCTGAGGTAAGATCCCCATTTTTAAAATGGCTTAACATTGCTTCCTTGGTGCTATCCCAGAAATCATGTGGGACCTGTTTATTTATTCCGGCATCCCCAATAATGGCAAATTGATGGTCATTTGTTGCAATGTAAATTAATACACCATTTCTTTGAGCTGTTTTATTCATCCCAAGCTTGTGGAAATAATTAGCTGCCCGATCCAAAACCGGCTCACTGCAAGTTTTCTCAATACAAATGCGGATTTCGCCGGAAGTATAGCGTTCAGCTGCTTCAACTGCTTCGCTGATTTGCTCTTGCTCTTTTTCAGTAAAAATTGACATGGCCTTAATTTAAATCGCCGGAAATAAATTCCCGGCGATCAGTTAAAAATATAGATGCGAAAGGCAATTTAGAATTCAACCTTTGGTGCTTTATTTGCACCTGCTTCTGCCTGGAAGTATCCTTTAGCCTTGAAACCAAACATACCTGCTGTCAGGTTATTTGGGAAAGTTCTGATCGTAGAATTATACTCCTGAGTAACTGTATTGAACTTTTGACGCTCTACAGTAATGCGGTTTTCAGTTCCTTCAAGTTGTGCCTGAAGTTCAAGGAAATTCTGGTTTGCCTTTAATTCAGGATAAGCTTCTACCGTTGCCAGTAATCTTCCTAATGACTGACCAAGTTGACCCTGTGCAGCTTGAAATTGTGCAATAGACTCAGGTGTTAATTTTGTAGGATCAACATTTATTGAGGTGGCTTTCGACCTTGCTTCAATAACCTGTGTTAAGGTCTCTTTTTCAAAATTTGCTGCCCCTTTTACGCTGGAAACTAAATTAGGAATAAGATCTACCCTTCTTTGATACACATTTTCAACCTGAGCCCACTGAGAAGTAACCTGCTCATCGAGCTTCACCATACTATTGTATCCGCAAGAGCTTAATGAAAGCACTGCGAAAAATGCAACGATATTTAATGCTATTCTTTTCATAATTGATTTTTGATTTTACTTAATCTATAAATTTACATTATAGGAATCAAATTTCATACCTTTGTTACAAATCTAGGATAATACCTGGCAAAAAATATGATCAAAGAGATTGAATTAGTTCTTGCTCCAGAACATTCAAATGATGAAGACTTTATCAGAGATCAAGCCCGTAAATCGCTCAATATCACTAATGAACGTATTGTAATAGTCCGAATTTTAAAGCGTTCTATCGATGCCCGAGGGCGTAAAGTTGTTTTCAGGCTAAAGGTTAATGTTTTTATTGACGAACTTCCTGAACCTGAAATTTTTACCGTTAAATATCAAAATGTCAGCGACAAAAGGGCGGTTTTAATCATTGGTGCAGGTCCGGCCGGATTATTCGCAGCCATCAGATGTATTGAACTCGGACTAAAACCTATTATTTTGGAACGAGGTAAAGACGTTAAATTAAGACGTAGGGATCTTGCCTTAATCAACAGGGAGGGACGTATCGATCCCGATTCTAACTATTGTTTTGGGGAAGGTGGTGCAGGAACTTATTCAGATGGTAAACTTTACACCAGATCCAATAAACGTGGAGACGTCAACTATGTTCTAAAAACATTTGTTGCTCATGGCGCAACAGAAGATATTTTAATGGATGCCCGTCCGCATATTGGTACCAATAAGCTACCCGGTATAATTACATCCATCCGCGACAACATATTAAATGCCGGTGGAGAGATTCACTTTGAGTGCCGGATTACAGATCTTTTAATCAGTGCAAAGAAATTGAATGGAGTGCTAGCTGGAGATAAGAAGTTTGAAGCTGACCATGTAATTCTAGCTACCGGCCACTCGGCAAGGGATATTTATTACCTTCTCGACAAACATCAGGTTTTGATGGAAGCCAAAGCCTTTGCTCTTGGTGTAAGGATAGAACACCCTCAGGAGATTATCGATCAGGCACAATACCATTGCATTGATCGGGGGCCTTATCTCCCACCATCCTATTATAATTTGGTTGAGCAGGTAAATGACCGCGGTGTATTTTCGTTCTGTATGTGTCCGGGGGGAATAATAGCACCATGTTCAACTGATCAAGATGAAATTGTAGTCAATGGCTGGTCGCCTTCAAAGCGTAATAATCCTTTTGCAAACTCGGGGACAGTAGTCCAGGTCAATCTGGAAGATGTTCCTGGTAGTTCTGGTGATGCTTTGAGTATGTTAAAGTTTCAGTCGGGGATAGAAAAATTAGCTTTCCATGCAGGTGGAGGGAATCTGGTAGCTCCGGCGCAAAGGATGGTCGATTTTGTAAATAGCAAACTTTCAACTGACTTGCCCATCAATTCATATATTCCTGGCACAAAAAGTTCAGATCTTAAATCTGTGCTTCCTGAATTCATTTTTAAACGGCTTCAGAAGGCACTTCCTTTATTTGGGAAGAAAATGAATGGTTATTATACTAATGAGGCAATTTTGGTTGGGGTTGAATCACGAACCTCTTCTCCTGTCAGAATACCACGTGATAAAGAATCGTTGCAACACCCCCATCTAGCAGGTTTATACCCCTGCGGCGAGGGTGCTGGTTATGCCGGCGGGATTGTTTCTGCTGCAATTGATGGTATGAATTGTGCAGATGCGGTTTTCAGGGACATTAATTAATTTTATTTTGGGGTTTCATAAAAACACTTAGGATATTTTTACTGTATTTTCAAGATTTTTAAGGTTTGGAAATAGGCTGTTCTACAATTTCTTATGGAAGTCTCGTCTTTCGCTCATACCCCACAGGCTTTAAGCTCATGCTGGTATCCGCTGAAGCCGGGTTTAAGACCGCCAAGACTGTACTGTTAAACCGAAAATATCCTGCAATCGATCAAAATAAGCTCAATTTTTAAAATGATGCTGTATGCATTTAATCTTATAAATTATCAACATTGAAATGAAAAAGACCCTTATCCTTGGTGCAAGCACCAATCCTTCCCGTTATGCCTATCTTGCCGCTCACCGTCTTGTATCCCAAGGACACCCGATTATAAATGTAGGTTTAAAAGCTGGGGAGGTTGCAGGAGTTATTATTGAGAAGCCCGAACTTATTCATACAGATCTGGATACCATTACATTATACCTGGGACCACAGAACCAGTCTGAATATTACGATTACATATTAAAGTCTAAGCCAAAACGTTTGATTTTTAACCCAGGAACTGAAAATCCCGAACTGGAAGAGCTTGCAGAGGCTAAAGGCATAGAATGCATGGAGGCCTGCACCTTGGTGCTGCTTTCCACAGGGCAATACTAATAAACAGGAGTCTACTATAGAATCAGGCTGGGGTATTTAAATTAAAGATTTTCTCTGTTGTAGAAAGCAGAGTTTTGCGCCTCTTCGGTACTTCATGCTAGCGCATGCCCAATATCATTATTTAAGATTCGGGAGGTTCCAGCCAAAGCTGGAACCTAATAATGCATTCCGGTTAACAATGTCTTCCTGAAAGAAACAGAACCAATGAAAGCCGCAACTTCAATATTATCCCACTCACATTTTAAAACCATAAAACCAAACAATCTCTTAAATACTGACACTGAGCGAAGATGTGTCGCCTGCCCTTCTAAATTTAATTCCTGGAACGCGCGCACTAGCAGGTGGTCCTTTTGCCGGGCTGCCCATCCCGATGAAAAACAGCTATAAGTTCAATAAACCTTGCCAGAGGAGGTAGCTTCCGGCTATTGGTAATTTGATTTAGAATGCGATTTCTTGCCGGAACTAACCCCGGAGGAAAGGGCTGAATTAGCCTATAATACACAGGTAGTGCTTTCCAAAATCAAATCATTTAATTTCTAGTGCCTGATGTGGTTAATTGTAACCGTATCAATTAATCCTTCATTATTTTAAACAACTTTTTAAGAGGTATCGTTTGTATATCCTAAACCACATTTGGATTAGTAATCCGAATTTCTTTGGGGAAGTAATTATTCAAACGATTATCCAAAATCTTAGCCCATCCCAAGGGATGACCTTCAAAACACATTAATGCCCATCCCCGGATGTCTGTCTGTATCCTGAGTTCATCACGTTTTAGATAAGAAATGGATTGTTCCCGGGTCAGATTAAGTTTTGACAGTTCAGAACCAACGATGAGGCTGATTGCAAGTTCATGATTGGGAACCAGGTCTTTGCCCATTATTTTTCCGATTCTTACCCCTGATTTTTTTAAATAGAGATTGGATTGTAAATATTGCAGATCTGCTTCATGTGCAGCCGGAATCGCAAAATATTCATCATTAAGATTCACTATTTTGATATCCTCAGTATGTTTAATCCATCTTCTAATTAGATCTTCACTTTTTTGGTTTACAGAATTTTCTTTTGCTCTTTTAATATGCGGGTTGGCGGTTAACTCGTTTTTACGGAAGGCTGCAATAAAGAAACCTTCTCCTTTCACTTTATGAGGATAAAAACGGTACCCAAAGCATTTGTGCTGATTTGACAGGGTCTCAAGAATACCCCATTCAGTTTTTAGAGGGATTTGAATGGATGCTAAATCAAACTCTTCGCAGAGCCAGTCGGAAATTTCCTCGTTTTCCTGTTTTGAATAGGAGCAGGTGGAGTAGATCAGTATTCCGTTTTGTTTTAATGCTGGATAAACATCAGCTAGTATTCGCTTCTGCCGCTGGCTACATAAGTCTACCACATTTTCTGACCATTCATTAATCGCTGCCGGATCCTTTCTGAACATTCCGGAACCTGAACAGGGTGCATCAGCTACAATTACATCGAAACAGCCTTCTAGTCGCTTAAAATCTTTAGGATCATTATTACTGACATAATTATTCTCAGGTCCCCATTTGCTTAGGTTATCAGACAACACAGGTACCCGTGTTTTGATGATCTCATTGGCAAGTAATAAACTATTTTTATTTAGGAGCGAACTGATCAAGGTGCTTTTTCCACCTGGAGCAGCACATAGATCGAGTACTCTGAGGTTTTTAGAAAGGTCTGCAGAGTGCTTAATTACCTGTTCAAGGAACATCGAAGATGCTTCCTGTACATAATAGCAGCCTGCATGAAAAAGAGGGTCGGCAGTAAATGAAGGTCTTTCTTTCAAATATCTTCCATTTTCGCACCATGGCACCTGTTCTTTAGAATTGAATAAATCCGAAGGTTTAAAGGGGTTGATTCTGACAGACGTAAGCTGTTCACCGTTTTCGTGAGATGAGATAAATTCTTCTTCTTCAATGTTATACTGTTCAATTAAAGACCGGATAAAAGCGGGTGGAAGTTTGTTGCTCATAATTGTCCCAAAAATAAGGGAATACTTGATATTGCCGTCTATTGACAGATCATTTAATAATTTTTCCTGCTTGTTACCAGCGACTTAGGTTTATTGGGTGGATTAATTGTGTTTGATTGTTGTATAGGGTACATTTAATGTATACCTTTGCAACCCGCTATTGAATATCA
>Ga0315899_10000710_pt1 | contig 39387 bp, 44 predicted proteins | sample LakEriMetagenome_2_FD_203518 | JGI IMG/M metagenome (GOLD analysis project Ga0315899, IMG submission 203518) | Freshwater fungal communities from buoy surface, Lake Erie, Ohio, United States - Buoy 4 MA112 | ecosystem: Environmental > Aquatic > Freshwater > Lake | place: USA: Lake Erie, Ohio...
GTGCCGCGAAATCGTCGCGGGTCGGGTTTGGCGAAGTTGCCATAGGTTAGAGTTTCCTTACGTACTTTTTGTCCGGCCAGTCGGTTGGTTCCGACGGTCTTTGACCAGAGTTGCCTTGATGCCCGAATAGCAGCAAAGCGTTCGTTTTAAGAGGGTAACGAAGAAACGCGCCTGTCACCCTGAACGTGCTTCAGGGTCTTACTGATGAAGGCCAATGCCAAAGTAAGATGCCGAACCAAGTTCAGCATGACGCAGCTTTCCTGCGAAACGCCCCGCCACTTACTTCTGGCAGAATTTCGACTCCACCAAAGATATCGCAGCTTGAACGGCGTCGCCTATAGTCAAATCGCCGGTATCAAGCAATAGCGCGTCTTCGGCGGGTTTTAATGGGGCATCCAAGCGGCCCATATCGCGTTCGTCGCGGGTGCGGATGTCGGCGAGGATATCTGCAAACGGGACATTGATTCCCTGCCGTTGCATTTCATCATGGCGTCGCCGTGCGCGGACCTCGGCAGGGGCGGTAACGAACAGCTTTACCTCGGCATGCGGCGCAATGACCGTTCCTATGTCGCGCCCGTCAAGCAATGCCCCGCCCGGCTGGTTGGCGAAATCCACCTGCCGCTTGTTGAGCGCGGCACGCACGTTGGGGTGGATGGACACACGGCTTGCAAGGCCGCCAATCTCCTCGTTCCGCAAAACCGGATCATCAAGAATGCTATCGGGAAAGTCGCATCCCGCCAAAGCGTCCGCCGGATCATCGGGGTTACCCTGATGCAATTGGACGTGCCGGCCTACCGCGCGGTAGAGCAGGCCCGTGTCCAAAAACGGCAACCCGAAATGCGCCGCCAATGCCTTTGCCAAAGTGCCCTTGCCCGAGGCAGTTGGCCCGTCAACGGCGATAATCATTTCGCTGTGCCTGCGTCAGCAGGGCGCGTCATCAGTGCCTTAACAATGCCAAACAAAGCAATCGCCATCCAGACGACTTCCAAAACCATCGTTGGCAGATTGAAATTCACCGTCAACGATATGGTTAGCAACGCCGCGCCAAGGAAGTTCGACGCATTGAACCACAAAGCGTTCATCTGCGTCGTGAGGTTGCTATAGGCAAAAGCCGCCACGATGAAAAAGCTGCCTGCAAACCCAATGAGGTCAGCGGCGAAAGGCGATAGATATTCGGTCAATGCTGCGCCTGCAGATTCTTTAGAATGTCTTCAAAAGTTGGAAAACTCGTCGCGATGGGCGATACGTCATCCACCGTTACCGCGTGATAGCAATTCTGCCCTGCCACCGCGAAACTCATCGCGATGCGGTGGTCGAGTGCACTTGTCACGGTCGCGCCGCCCTCTAAGGGTTCGCCGCCACTGCCGTTGATGATGAGGCCATCTTCGCGTTCTTCAACTTGCGCACCGATGGCTTTCAGGCCAGTCGCCATGAGCGCGAGGCGGTCGGATTCTTTGACACGCAGTTCGTCCAGCCCGCTCGTCGTCGTCCGGCCTTGTGCCATGCTGGCGGCGACGAAGAATACCGGAAATTCGTCAATCATGCTTGGTGCGACTTCGGGCGGCACGTCGATGCCGCGCAAGACAGAATGGCGCGCGGTGATGTCGGCCACTGGCTCGCCGCCGACTTCGCGTTCGTTGGAATAGGTCAGGTCAGCGCCCATCGCCTGTAGCATTTTATAAATGCCGGTACGCGTCGGGTTCATGCCGACATGGGTAACGGTGACTTCGCTGCCTGGTGTAATCAATGCCGCGACCACGAAGAACGCTGCTGACGAAGGATCGCCGGGAACCTCAATCTGCTGCGGCTGTAACTCTGCTTCACCCATCAACCGGATATGGCGCACGCCGTCTGTATCAACATCGACGGTTAAATCTGCGCCAAAACCGCGCAACATCCGTTCGCTATGGTCGCGGGTGGGCACTGGTTCGATGACTTCGGTGATGCCCGCAATGTTCAACCCCGCCAGTAAGACGGCGCTTTTAACTTGCGCAGAGGCCACCGGCAGGCGGTAGCTAATCGGTATGGCAGGCACCAGTCCACGCACCATCAACGGCAGCATCCCGCCGGGGCTCGCCGTAAACTCGGCGCCCATTTGGCTAAGCGGATCGATCACACGGCCCATCGGGCGTTTGGACAGGCTTGCATCGCCAATGAAAGTCGCGGTCAATCGGTGGCTGGCGACCAGCCCCATCAATAACCGCGTGGAGGTGCCGCTGTTACCCATGTCGAGCGCACCAGAAGGCTGCATGAGACCACCGACGCCAACGCCGTGCACGGTCCAAATGCCTTCGCCGTTCCGTTCAATATGCGCGCCCATTGCCCGCATGGCGGCGGCGGTGGCCAAAACGTCTTCGCCCGCAAGCAAGCCTGAGATATTGCTTGTCCCCACCGCAAGTGCGCTCAACATAAGCGCGCGATGTGAGATGGATTTGTCGCCTGGAACCTTAAGCGTGCCGCGTAACGGGCCGCTGGGCTGGAAACTGCCGGATCGAGATTGCGCGCTGTGCATGATGTTTTTTGCTTTGCGGATGATGCGCGATCAAGTCAACGACCACAGTAATTTTTGACAGCGGCGCGTCGCTGTGGCAAAGGCCGCGCCAATTGACGGTGATTCACAGACGTGGATTGCCTTTCCAAGCCAGTTTAAAAAGGATTTAAGCCCGCCATGATCAAGGCTGAATGGGGAACCAAGCGCACTTGCCCGAAATGTGGCGTTCGTTTTTATGATCTGACCAAGGATGAGCCGGTTGAATGCATCGAATGCGGCAACCAGTGGACGCCAGAGCCAGTTCTTAAATCGAAGCAGCCAATGCCATTTGAAGAAGTCGAAAAGAAAAAGGACGACACTGATCTGGCCGATGACGATCTCGACATTGACGTCGATGCTGTCGACGGCGACGTTTCGCCAGACAATGACGTTGACTTGGGTGGTGACGAAGATCTCGGCGTTGCCGGCACCGAAGGCGAACCCGACGACATCTAATCTTCGCGCTTGATATATATAGGAGCGCCCGCTAGTGGCGCTCCTCACCAAGGTCGCTTCTGGGCGGCTATATGGGGCCTTAGCTCAGCTGGTAGAGCGCTACACTGGCAGTGTAGAGGTCAGGGGTTCGACTCCCCTAGGCTCCACCAACCTTCGCTAAAGCTTCGGCTGGCAGGCCAGACGATGTTTTAGCGAAGGTTGTCCGCCGAAGCCGCAGGCGTAGGAGGGCTTTTGTTGGTTCGACGATCCACAATAAGCCGTCGCATTCGAAAAATATCTCAAATCAGGGTCGGGCCGTGCGTTTGCATCAAAGCGACTGCGCTAGCCAAAACCGGCATTCTCCCCTAAAGGCCAATTATGCATTTTCTTGACCAAGCTAAGATTTTTGTCCGTTCTGGCGCAGGTGGCCCGGGGGCTGTCAGCTTTCGGCGCGAGAAATATGTCCAATATGGCGGCCCTGATGGCGGCAATGGCGGCAAAGGTGGCGATGTCATTTTTGAAGCTGTGGCCGGCCTGAACACGCTCATCGACTTCCGCTATGCACAGCATTTTAAAGCGATGCGCGGCATTCAAGGCATGGGCCGAGACCGTCATGGCGCATATGGCGACGAACTCGTCATTCAGGTTCCAGTTGGAACGCAGGTGCTTGCTGATGATGAGGAGCGCACGCTTTTGTTTGACCTAACCGCGGTTGGGCAGCGCGTTGTGTTCCTGCGCGGCGGTGATGGCGGTCGCGGTAATGCTTCCTATAAAAGCTCGACAAACCGGGCTCCGCGGGAACATGGCCCAGGCTGGCCCGGCGAAGAAATGTATGTTTGGTTGCGGCTGAAGCTGCTGGCCGATGCTGGTCTTGTCGGTATGCCGAACGCGGGCAAATCGACATTCATCAACCAAGTGTCGAATACCAAAGCAAAGGTCGGCGATTATCCGTTCACGACCACGCGTCCGCAATTGGGTGTCGTAGATCATAAATCGCGTGAGTTCGTGCTTGCCGATATTCCCGGGCTTATTGCCGGCGCCGCGGAAGGTGTCGGTATTGGCGACCGTTTTTTGGGGCATATTGAACGCTGCCGCATTCTCATTCACTTGATTGACGCGACGCAGGATGATCCCGTTGAAGCGTGGCATGTCGTGTGCGCAGAATTGAGCGAATATGGCGCAGCACTTGATGAAAAGCCGCAGATTGTTGCACTCAACAAGGGCGATTTACTGGATCCGGAATTAATGGCCGATATCGCACAGCAGCTTCATGCCGCTGGCGCGAAAGATGTCATCGCGATTTCGGGCGCCACGGGCCAAGGCGTTGATCTTGTACTCGACCGGATTTTGGAGGTGCTGCCTGCCAAAAGCGGCATCGAAGGCGCGAAAGCCGACGGCATTTCCGAGGACGGGACATGGTCGCCAATCTGAACGCTGCCTTCCTGCCAACATCTTGCCCCTTATTGGTGGTGAAAGTCGGATCGTCGCTGTTGGTGCAGCCCGACGGCAAACTGCGGCGGGAATGGCTGCAAACGCTCGTCGCCGACATCAGCGCGCGGCATAAGGCGGGGCAGAGGATCATCATTGTGACGTCCGGCGCGATTGCGCTGGGTGCCCGCCGCTTGGGTTTTGACAAGGGCGGCCGCGCCAGCCTTGCCGATGCGCAGGCTGCGGCGTCGGTAGGGCAGATTGTGTTATCGGGCATCTGGGCTGATTTGTTGGAAGCGCAGTCCTTGGCCGCAGCGCAGATATTGGTCACCCTGGATGATCTTGAAGACCGCCGCCGCTATTTGAACATCGCCGCGACGTTGGACCGCCTGTTGGGGGCAGGCGCGGTGCCTGTGATCAACGAAAATGACAGCGTGGCCACCGAAGAAATTCGTTTTGGCGATAACGACCGTTTGGCCGCCCGTGTCGCGCAAGCGGCGGGCGCTGCTGGCGTGGTGTTGCTGTCCGACGTTGATGGCCTGTTCGACCGCGCGCCGCATTTGCCCGACGCCATGTTGCTGCCAACCGTCGAGAAGATTGATGGCCGCGTGCGGGTGATGGTGGCTGAAGGTTCCTCCTCTGGCATGGGGTCGGGCGGGATGGCGTCAAAGCTGGATGCCGCCGACATTGCGACGCGCGCTGGGATTGGCCTTGTCATCGCATCGGGCCTGCGCGACCACCCGCTTTTGGCATTAGAGCAAGGTGGCGCAGCGACCTTCTTCGTCCCGCGTGAAGGGGCGTCGGCCCGCAAAAGCTGGCTCAGCGGGCGGTTAACGGTCAAGGGCCGCATCCGCATCGATAATGGCGCGGTTCAGGCGTTGAAAAGCGGCAGCAGCCTGTTGCCCGCTGGCGCCTTGTCGGTAGAGGGCGAGTTTAAGCGCGGCGATGTCATAGACATTAGCGCCGACGACGACGTTGCAATTGCGCGTGGACTTTCGGAATATGACGCGGTCGATGCCGCACGAATTTGTGGACATCGGTCAAGCGAGTTGGCGGCCATATTGGGGACTGTGCCGCGCTCCGTCCTTGTCCACCGCGATCAACTGGTTCTTCTATGAAGACAGTAGCGCTGACGGGCGCGACGGGCTTTGTCGGGCGGATCACGCTTGACCGACTGCTTGACGCTGGTTGGCATGTGCGCGCGTTGACGCGGCGCGACCAGCCCAAGAAAGCCGGGGTAACTTGGGTGCATGGGCGGCTGGATGATGCCGCCAGCCTCATCGAATTATGCAAAGGGGCCGATGCCGTCTTACATGTCGCAGGCGTCGTAAACGCGCCCAATGCGGCAGGTTTTGAAAGCGGTAATGTGACGGGTACGAAACTTATGCTCGCTGCAGCAGCATCGGCAAGCATCGGTCGCTTCGTCCATGTTTCCTCACTCGCCGCCCGCCACCCTGGCTTGTCGATATACGGTGCCAGTAAAGCGAAAGCCGAATATTTAGTGCGCGACTCCAAACTCGACTGGACCGTCATCCGTCCGCCGGGAGTCTACGGCCCCGGTGACACCGAAATGTTCGACATGTTTCGTATTGCTGCCAAAGGCTGGGCCTTGCTGCCGCCACGCGGACGCGTCTCCGTCATCCATGTCGATGATTTGGCGCGTTTGCTTGTGACATTGCTGTCGGCTTCTGATGTATCGAAGCGGGTTTTTGAGGCTGATGACGCTATGGTGGGCGGGTGGAGCCATGAAGCTTTTGCCAAGGCCATTGGCGCGGCAGTCGGACGCAAAATCACAACAGTGCACGCGCCGCGCTTTCTTCTAAAAATTGCGGGATGGGCCGATCGGGCTATTCGGGGACCAAAGGCAAAGTTGACGCCGGATCGCGCCAATTATCTTGCGCATCCCGACTGGACCATTGACCCGGACGCCGCGCCAGCACCCGAACTTTGGAAGCCGGAAATGGCCACACAAAAGGGGCTTCAGGACACAGTAACATGGTATCGCAAGCAAGGGTGGATGTAGCGCCTTGGCCTTGCCCTTTTGCCGCCTTATTCCCTTGCCATAGCGCCACGATATAGCGCAATAGTCGCAACCTGTTTCGAGGATTTATGAATGACTGACCGAAGCGAAATGTTTGATCGCCTGAAGGGCTTGATTGCGCCATTTAACAAAAAAGGCGTTGATGTCAGTGAGACAACGACCTTTGCTGGCGACCTTGAATGGGACAGCCTGACCGTCATGGACTTTGTCGCGGAAGTCGAAGACAGCTTCGACATCATCATCAGCATGAATTTGCAGGCAGAGATCGAAAATGTCGGCCAGTTGGTCGATGCCGTGACCAAGCTAACCGCTGCCTAATTTTTTACGAGAGACGGTAATGACTGACTTATTTTCAAAATTTGACGCTTTAATCGCCCAGCGCGAAGGTCTGCTCGCCACTGGCGTGAAGGACCCGTTCAGCCTTGTGATGGAAGAGGTGAAGTCCCCAACCGTTGCCGTCGTCAATGGCAAGGAAACGATCCTGCTTGGCACCTATAATTATATGGGCATGACCTTTGATGATGATGTCATCGCGGCAGGCAAGAAAGCTTTGGACGAATTTGGCGCGGGCACCACGGGCAGCCGCGTTCTGAATGGCACGTTTCAGGGCCACAAGGAATGCGAAGACGCGTTGAAGGAATTTTACGGGATGGACCATGCGATGGTCTTTTCCACGGGCTATCAGGCCAATTTGGGCATTATCAGTACGATCGCGGGCAAGGGTGATTACATCATCCTCGACATCGACAGCCATGCGTCGATCTATGATGGTTGCAAAATGGGCGATGCCGAAATCGTTGCCTTCCGCCATAATGATGTGGAAGCGCTTGAGAAGCGTCTTAAGCGTTTGCCCGCCGATGCAGGCAAGTTGGTGGTGCTTGAGGGCGTCTATTCGATGCTTGGCGATGTGGCCCCCTTGAAGGAAATGATCCGCGTTTCGAAAGAAGCGGGCGCGATGATCTTGGTTGATGAAGCGCACTCGATGGGTTTCATTGGCGAAAATGGCCGCGGTGTTGCCGAAGAGCAAGGCGTGTTGGACGATGTTGATTTCATCATCGGCACATTCTCCAAATCTGTCGGCACGGTTGGCGGTTTCTGTGTGTCAAACCATCCGAAGTTCGAAATCATGCGGCTTGTCTGCCGTCCTTATGTGTTCACCGCATCGCTTCCGCCTTCGGTCGTCGCATGTTCCGCCGCGAGCATCCGCAAGCTGATGCACAATAGCAATAAGCGCGGGCATTTGTGGGAGAATTCGAAGAGCCTGCATCAGGGCCTGCGCGATTTGGGCTTCCAATTGGGCACACCCAATGCGCAAAGCGCGATCATTGCCGTGATCATGCCCGATCTGGAAAAGGGCGCGGCCATGTGGGCGGCGTTGCTTGAAAATGGGTTATATGTGAACTTGGCGCGGCCACCAGCGACACCAGCGGGCATGACCTTGCTGCGGTGTTCGCTCTGCGCTGAACATAGCAGCGAACAGGTCGCTGACATTCTCGACCGCTTCGCACGGGCGGGCAAAGCCGTAGGGATTATCTGACGGCTGGCCTATGACCAGGCTTGACCGGAATGCCCGCATATTGGCCGTAAGTTTCGCGGCCATGGCGGGCATGGTCGACGCCATCGGCTTTTTGGCGAGCGGCGGGTTTTTCCTGTCTTTTATGAGCGGCAATTCCACGCGCTTTAGCGTCGGTGTGGTCGAAGGCGCGCCCTATGTCGGCATGGTGTCGCTGCTGTTGTTAAGCTTTGTCGGCGGCGTGGTGGCAGGGTCGCTTATTGGTCGCAAGAATATGCTCTCGCCGTCGCGGCGGCAGGCATATATTCTCATCATCATATCCATATTGCTGTTTGCCGCGCCTGTAATCGCAAGCTTCGAATTTCTGCTCTTTGGCCTTTGCCTCGCGGCATTTTGCATGGGTTTGGAAAACACGCTTTTTGAACGCGAGGGTTCGGTCTCTTTCGGGCTCACTTATATGACGGGCGCGTTGGTTAAGATTGGTCAGGGGCTTGCGACATTGATGAGCGGCGGCGCGCGGTTTGCGTGGGTGCCCTATCTTTTGCTATGGATTGGACTTGTCAGTGGCGCTGCTATCGGCGCGCTGCTGTTCGGTTTTTTCGGGCTTGATAGCCTGTGGTTGCCTGCCGGCTATGCTGGGGTCTTTGCGCTTGTGCTGTTGGCACAGGGCAATCGCATCATGCCCTAGCGCACCGCGCCTCTCGCCAAAAGCTTCGGCACCAGAAACAAAGCGGCGACTAAGGGCCATTTGCGCTGCCATGGCCGAATATGGATGTGCGTGCCTGCATGGCGGTTTATCTTCCACGCCAGATAATCGATCCCGCCAGCATAGGTGAACGCGGCCTTGCCAAGCCGTGCAATGGTCAACAGCTTGCCGCGCCGACGCAGGCCTGGCCATCGGTTTTTCTCGAGAGCTATTCTGCCATCGACATCAGGCAGCAGCACAATCTTGCCGCCGCGCAGTGCGTTGGCGATCTGCGTATGATGCAAGGCGGCGGCCCCGATGCGTTCGTAGCGTTCGGGGTCAAACGCGATCACGGATGATGGTCGGTCTTTGCGTTCGGCGCGCAACTCGGCGCTATAGGTCATCTGAAACCCGGATTGCCATAAATCAAGCACATCAACCTCGCGTTCAACAAACGCCAGCGCCGCGTTCAACAAGGTAGGGGCCGCGCCGCAGATAGCATTAACTGCGGATTGCCGGGCAGCTGCGTCGGCACACCAAACCAGGCGTGACGGCTGTGCAAAGCGCGCCCACACCGATACAGCAGACGCGGCGGGCCGGTTAAGATCGTGGAAGTCTCTCTCGCTCAACACCGCGACTTTGGCGATTAGCGCATCATGCTGAAACGGGAAAACATTGGGCGGTAAACGGCGGTTCCAGGTCGCAAGCCACGTCTTACCATAAGCGGCCTCATAGTCCGAAACGATGAGATAGAAATCGAGCATTTCGCCCTGCAATTGTTCGGATCGCAAGCAAGAACCATAGAATAAGACAGCGCGCGCCGCATCGCCATATTGCGCGGCAATCTGCGCGGCAAAGTCGCAGACACCCGCTTGCGCTGGAACAGCCAGCTCTTCAGCCACAAGTTGCGTAAGCGAATGCATGTCGGGGGTTTTAGCCCTGTTCACCGCAGCTTGTTAAGCGGCAAGTTTGAGGAACGGTACAGGCGGCGTGGACCGAAGAACAATGGGGCTGCCCAAATAGGCCTCAAACACTTCGCCATCCAGAACAACGCTACTTTGTTCACTATCGATACGAATGACATCACCTTGTTGGAAATGCACGCCTGTCATCGCTGTCTGTCCCAGTTTACCGCGCAGCGATGCCGCCATCATTTTCAACATGGCCATTGGGGCTTGGTCAACCGCCAAAAACTTCATCAGGCCACGCTGCTTACTGTTTCCGGCTTGCCCGCCAAGCAGCAATTTTTCGAGCGTCGTCACAATCAGCACCGCAAAAGTGCCTTGCAATTCTCCGTTGCGGATGAAGGAGATGCTCACCGGCTTGGACCGTTCGGGCAGAAAGCTCGCCTTGACCCCGACAAAGGTTGAGAAAATCACGGCAATTGCGGTCAAAAAATGGCTTAGCCCGTTGGGCAGCCCCAAGGGATAGATTTTATGCCGACAATATAGGATTGTTTCGGCAAGACCCGCGCCGCCAAGAAACATTCCAAGAACCGGACGTGCGTCCTCGCTGCCGTCGCTCAGTGCGATAAGTTCGCGCACGACAATATGTTCGGACAGGTCGCCCTTTGCGACTTCCATGATCCGTGCGAGCGCCTCCAGCGGATCGCCCTCTACACCCAAATCTAGCGCAATCAGGTTTGTCTTGCCGTTTGGCAACACCGCAACCGGCGGCGGCGTGCCTTCAAAATGGCCGCCATGGTAAAGCTCGGTCAGCGCAGATTGAACAGTGCCGTCGCCGCCATTGATGACAAGCACCTTTGGCTTCACCCGGGCAATCATTTCCAACGCTTTGGCAATCTGGCCCATTTCTTCGACTTCGTAATGGAAGATATCGGGGTTCTTGGCGCAATAGGTTCGAACCGCCGGCAACAGTGACCTATTGCCAGTTGAATTGGGGTTCGAAAGGAGCGCCACTAAAGCCAAATATCGTCCTTACATATATTTCAGATTGACGGTGATCCGGGTGACGCCAGGCCCTGCTGCAAAAGCAACTTTGTGCACCGATGGCTTACCCAAATTCAGAATGCTTATGCTTGGATTGTTCGAAAATCCGCCGCCGTCTTGGGTGATGTCGGTTTTTCCGTTACCGTTGAGATCATGCCGGACGGCTATGCCGTATTTGCCTTCGGACGGCACGGGAACGCAAATATCCATGCCGCCTGCGCTTGCGCGGCTTTCAACGCGGTGCAGCCAACGGCCCTTGGCCAACCATGCGTCTGGGCTTGCGGGATAGGATTGGACCCTGATGTTGCCGCTCGGTGCTTTTATGCCGCGTACGGAAACCAGCACCGCGGGACCATTGCCGGGTGCGCAGCGGGAAAGGTCGTTAGTCAATTCTTGGCTCGCGGTTGCTGTGCCTGAAACCAGCACCAAACCAACCACAGTCAAAAGGGCGACATATTTCTTCATATTGAAACTCCTGGAACTTTATGTCTGATATTCCCGTTTTTTGGGATAGCATCGATGTTGCCCCTGAACCTGTAAGCGTCTATCGGAGTAGTTTGCGGCCAAATTAGGGTGACAGGGCGACCATAAGTTGAAATTTATCACTGCCACTGACCGTTATATCTTCCGGCGCGTGATGTTGCCGTTGCTTGCCACGCTGGCAATTGCGGCATCTTTGCTGTTGTTGGAAAAGATGCTGAACCTGTTCGACTTTGTCGCGGCAGAGGGCGGACCCGTCAGCGTCGTATGGCGCATGCTCGCCAACCTGATACCTGAATATCTGTCACTGGGCATCCCTATTGGCTTGTTGCTTGGTGTCTTATTGGCCTTCCGAGGCCTAGCGACGTCTTCAGAACTCGACATTTTCCGCGCCGTTGGCATGAGTTATTTCCGGCTTCTGCGCGTTCCGTTCCTGTTAGCCATTGCACTTGCCGCCGTTAACTTTGCCATTGTTGGATTCTTGCAGCCAAGCGCGCGCTATCTTTATGAAGAACTGCGCTTTGAACTTCGATCAGGCGCCTTTGGTGCAAAGGTACGGGTGGGTGAATTCAACAATGTTGGCAAAAATCTGACCGTGCGTATCGATGAGAGCAAAAATAACGGCAATGAATTGTCTGGCATGTTTGTATTTGCGCAAAGCAACAATGGTCAATCAATCGCAGTGACAGCCGAAAAAGGGCAGTTTTTGCGCACGGACGATCCCGATACGATATTATTACGTCTGCAAAAGGGGACCCTTGTCCACGATGCGCCCAGTTACACATCGCCGCGCGTGTTGAGCTTTACGAGCCATGATGTACCCATCCCGCTGCCGCAGATAGAGAATTTTCGGAATCGCGGCGGCAAAGATCGAGAATATTTGATTACCGAGTTGGTGCACATTGGTAGCGATGCGCAAAAACCTGCGTCGGAGCGTAATCAGGCCTGGGCCAATTTCCATTTCCGCCTTGTCGAGGTCGCGATGATGCTGTTGCTGCCGTTCTTGGCGCTTGCACTGGCCATTCCGCCAAAGCGGTCAACCTCGGCACTTGGGGTGTTTTTGTCGATTGTGATGGTGGTAACCTATCACAAGATAAACGAATATGCCGAAAGCGTCGGCGGCATGGGCGTCGTTGACCCGTTCTTTGCTTTATGGGTGCCCTTCCTGTTATTTGCTGGCCTCATCTTATGGATGTATCATGTCATCGCGCATGTGCCAGGTGGGCAGCCTATCGGTGCACTTGAGGTGTTCGCATCGAAGGCCGGAAAATGGTTGAAACATTTGTTCCGCTTTGGTCGCAAATCTCGGTTGGCAACCTTAGGCATGCCGACGCCTCAGGCGGAGCCATAACAGATGCATTTCTTCCCCTCGCGCAACATCACCGTGTACATGGCCAAGTTGTTTATCATCCGCAGTTTTGCGGTGCTTACGATGCTTGTCCTTATACTGATGACGCTCGATTTGCTGGGCGAAAGTGGCAAGATATTGGCCGTTCCCGGAAATGACCAAGGCGATGTTCTGCATTATGTTTCGATGCGCGCTCCACAAATCATCGCTCGATTTTTGCCATTTTCTGCCTTGCTCGGGACGTTGATTGCATTTGCCGGGCTAAGCCAGAACAGCGAAGTCGTTGCCATGAAAGCAGCCGGCCTATCGGCGCATCAGATATTGGCGCCCATGTTTGCAGCCAGCCTTGGCGTTGCGCTTATTTCTTTTGTCTTCAACGATGCTGTAGTCGCGCCAAACACGGCCCGCCTGAAGGTGTGGCAAGCGGCAGAATATGGTACGGTTGCACCCAATAGTGACGCGCGAAATAATGTGTGGGTGCGTGAGGGCAATGATCTTATTAACGCGGGCAATGTGGTTGGATCAGGCGATGACACTGTGCTTGAAAATGTCCGTATTTATCTGCGCGCAAATGGCGGATTACGGCAAGTCGTGACCGCGACGCAGGCGCGCTACATTGGCGACGCATGGCAACTGGAGAACGCAAAATCCTTTGATGTTGCCACCACTACGGAAACCAAGCCGAGCAATTTGATAATCGGCAGGGGCATTACGCCTGACCGATTTAACTATATCAAAGTGGATGGCGATAGCTTGGCCTTTCTGCCGCTGATGCGCGCGATTGACGATTTAAAAGCCGCTGGTCGCCGTACTGACAATCTGGAAGGCATTTTGTGGCATAAACTTTCAGGTCCGTTGTCGACGCTGTTAATGCCTTTGCTGGGCGCGGTTGCGGCCTTTGGCCTTGCCCGTTCTGGCGCACTTTTCCTGAGGGCCGTTATCGGTATGGCATTGGGCTTTACCTATTTTGTCGCGGATAACTTCGCCCTCGCAATGGGGAATCTGGGCGCGTACCCGCCTTGGATTGCGGCATGGGGTCCGTTCTTGTTATTCTTCTTGATAGGCGAAACCGTTTTGGTCCGTACCGAGGAATAAGGTCCGCGCGCCGCATAGAGTTTCAGGGATACAGAATGACACAGATACATATTCGCCCAGTTGTGACCATGGCCGACAAAAGGGCATTTGTTGACCTTCCTTTTCGCCTTTATGTGGGCGACCCCAATTGGGTTCCGCCGCTAAAAAGCGATGTGATGGCAACTATCACACCGGGAAAAAACCCGTGGTTTGGCCATGGCGAGGCGCAGCTTTTCCTTGCGGAGCGCGCTGGCCGTGTCGTTGGGCGCATCTCTGCACATATGGACCATCTCGCGCTGAAACAGCCGCCAGAACAAGGCATGGGGCCGGGTGTTGGCAATTGGGGCTTTTTTGAAGCGGAAGATTCTGACGTTGCAGGACCGTTAATCGCTGCGGCAGAGGCGTGGCTACGCGACAAGAAAATGGTCCGTTCACTGGGCCCGTTGAGCCTGTCGATCTGGGAAGAGCCAGGGCTGCTGATTGACGGCCATGATCACCCACCCACTATACTCATGGGCTATCACAACCCAGCTTATGGTGCGTGGATTGAAGCGGCCGGTTATGCGGGCGTCAAAGACCTCTATACCTATCAAATCCCGATTGACGTTCCCTTTCCCCCTTTGGTGCAACGCATCGTCGCGTCGGGCGAACGGAATGAACGCATTATCATTCGCACGGTGAACAAGAAAAATTTCGATGCCGAAGCCGCGATCATTCTGTCTATCTTGAATGATGCATGGAGTGGCAATTGGGGTTTTGTGCCGATCACTGATGCCGAGGTGGCGCACACTGGAAAACAGTTGAAACCAATCGTCTTTAACGATCTGATCCGTATTGCGGAAGTCGATGGTGAACCGGTGGCCTTCATGATGACATGGCCCGATATAAACGAGAAGACCGGCACCTTTGGCGGATCGTTGTTCCCGTTTAACTGGGCCAGGCTGCTTTGGTGGCTGCGCGCGCCGAAGGTCCGGACAATGCGGGTGCCGTTAATGGGGGTCGTCAAGAAGCTACAGTCGACCAGAATGGCGAGCCAGCTGGCCTTCATGATGGTGTCGCTGATCCGCGATTCATCGACGGCCGACTTTGGCGCAACGCGCGGCGAATTTGGCTGGGTGCTGGACGATAATGGTCCGATGCGCTCCGTCGGCGAAGCCATTAATGGCAAAATCAACAAGGTCTATCGTATTTACGAAAAACAATTGTGATCCGTCGTGCCGCTCGAAACTGCGGTCTTTAGCGGATTGCTATGACCCGCGCCTATAGTCTGGATGCGCCGTCTGGGGCGATTGCGGAGGCCTTTGATGCAGCGCATGGTCCTGATCCTTGGGGTGGCGGCGACTTGCGGCCTGGAGAGTTTGCACCGGTTATCGTTCGGTCCGCCAAAACATCTCAGCGTGTTATTCGGCCAATGGTCTGGGGCTATCCCGCCCCTAACAGCCTAAAGCCAAATGGGGAGGTGCAATGGGTGCCGACCGTGCGCAATGTGGAAAGCCCGTTCTGGATTGGCAATTTGCGGCATGTTGAATTGCGCTGCCTTGTGCCAGCAACGGCGATTATTCCAACGACCAAGCGAAAGCCGGAACGCCGCGATATCGAAACCCCGCCCTTGTTCGCGATGGCAGGGATTTGGCGCGACCTGACGGACATGCCCGTCTTTGCGATCATAAGCGTTGATGACGCGGCAGAGCAGGGAAAACGGGGTACGCCGCTTATTCTCAAAGGGGCGCAGCAACAGGCTTGGCTGACGGCGGATTGGAAGGATGCGTCGAAACTGCTGCAGCCACGTATCGCAGGGCGCGTGCTATGTGCGTAGTCTCGGTCGCTTGGAATGCACATCCGCGTTGGCGTTTGGTGGTTGCGGGTAACCGCGACGAATATCATGCCCGCGCCGCCGCACCCTTGGCAGCATGGGACGATGCGCCTGCCATTATCGCGGGACGCGACATCTCATCCCAAGGCACATGGATGGGCGTAAGCCGCAATGGGCGCTTCGGCATTGTGACCAACGTGCGAGACCCCGAAGGCCCGGATCCCCAGAAAGCGTCGCGCGGTGCCTTGGTGACGGACTGGCTGGCCAGCGGTGATGTGCCGGAGACGCTGGCTGCGTTTAACCCGTTTAACCTGTTGATTGGCGACCAAAAAGGTCTGCAATATCTGTCGAACCGTCCATTGGATCTTAAAATATCATTAGGCGACGGGATCCACGGCCTTTCTAATGCCGTCAAGGGCGAACGCTGGCCGCGCAAAGAGCGATTAAACCACGCGCTCCAGATATGGCTTAATGGCGCAGCGGACGATCCGGCGGCACTCTTTGACGATCTCGCAGATGCCCATGACCTGCCTGACAACGCGCACCCCATTTTCATTTCCAATCCAGTTTATGGCACGCGGTGCAGCACAATATTGGGGGTGGATCAGGATGGGGCAGGGCATATACTGGAACGGCGTTTCGACAGAACCGGCACATGCACGGGCGAAAGCAATATAGCCTTTCATTGGCACGGCTGAACGTTCCGAGGGAACAGCAGTTCCAAAATGGCGTTTGTACCTTCCTAACAGGAAAGGATGTGCCTTTGACCCCGACAGACAATAGCCGCCCCATCGACGGCGCGCCTGAAACCTTCAACAGCGAACAAGATGATGAAGCCGCGCAGGCGCAAACCGTGTCCGACGATGCCATAGGTGGCATTGCTGATCGCGCCTCTGCCCTTGAAAGCAGGCGCGGCGGGGCAACCAACCCGGCACAGATCGACCCCGATGACGCGCAGGACGTCGTTGACCATATGAACCAGATGGAACGCAGCGGACGGATCGACATGGACGCCTATCGCGGTGAGCGTAACGATGATGACGAACCAGAAACATTAGGAGAGGCAGCGCGGGAACCTGACGACGTCGACAGCCGCGGCAACCGACCCCGGAATAATTACTGACGCGAACCGGCTGTGCTGGGGGCGCGATGCGCCATCCACACAAATGGATGGGCCGTTTATAGCGCGGCTAATTCTATCCCGCTTTGATCTGCGGCACATGCCCAATGATTGCGGTCATCGGCAAGTCACCATAGATGTGCGGGAACAACGCGCCCCCGCGGGACACCTCCCATTTGATCAGGGACTGTAGCGGAGCGAGATCAACTTCAGCGATCACCAAACCGTCCTGACCCGCAAAATGCTTGTCCAGCGTGCCCTGCACCTGATCTGCTGTCGATAAATGGATATAGCCGTCGGCAAGGTCCACGGGCGCGCCCTTGAACAGTCCGTCCGCCTCAAACTGCGCCCATCGCGCGGCGGTCAGTATCTTAAATGCGGTGCGCGGGTGCTGTCTATCGTCCATGGCGCAGTCATGTCCAATTCGTGGCGTGAGGGCAAGGCGGAACAAGCCGCGCTTTTGAATGTGTCTATCCTGTCACAGCATTCTTGTTGTTTTATGTTCATGAAACTATCCGGTGCGCGTGTCCGTTTGTTGAGTGGCGTCGCAATGATGACGTCAGTTAGACTGAAAATGGATTATAAAAATGCGTAAACTTCTTATTGGTGCAGCCCTCCTCTCCACTGCACTTGCAACCCCTGCCTTTGCGCAGGAAGCAGCGCCGTTCACAGGGCCACATATCGAAGGCCTTGTTGGCTATGATGATGTCAGCGAAGCCAAAGGCGACCTGATGTATGGCGTATCCGCGGGATACGACTTTCAACTTGGCGGTGTAATCGCGGGTATTGAGGGTGAATTCGCCGATTCCGACGTAAAAGGCTCGGCCAATGACCTCATCAGCACGGGCGATAGCTACAGCTTGAACACCGACCGTGATCTTTACGTCGGTGCGCGTTTCGGTTTTGCAGTCACCCCGTCGACCATGATTTATGTCAAGGGTGGGTACACCAACGCGAAGTTTGAAAGCCGTTTCGACAATGGTGCGGGTACCATCTACAATAATGGCGTAACTGCCGATGGTTACCGATTGGGCGCCGGAATTGAGCAGAAGTTCAAACTGTTCGGACCAAGCGGTTTCATCAAGGCAGAATACCGTTACTCCAACTATCAAAATCTTGATATCGGCCAGAATGATTTTGATCGCAAAATCGATGTAGACCGTCACCAAGCCGTAGTTGGCGTTGGCGTCCGCTTCTAGTTTTTACGAATACACGGGCTTGGGCCCAAAACATCAAACCGCCGGGAGAAATCTCGGCGGTTTTTGTGCGATGATAGCTGCAACCCGATCGGTCCAAATCCGACGCAACGACGGGCGATCGGCACCAAATATAAGCCTAACATGTAAAATATAATATTGTCGGGCGGCAGTGTTCGAACGTTGGCGGGTTTCCGAAGCAATGCTTAGGTACCCGGCGCGCCGACCCTGCTGACATGCGCAAAGGTCCAGTGCACTATGACTCGGTTTCTCTCGCTTATGTTGATGCTGTCTGTTGCCATGTTTGGGGGCGGCTGGACGTTATTTGGCACAGCCCCGATTGGCGGCGTCGCTGCCTTCGCCGCACGTGCCGCCGACACCGAAGCGGCTTCGTTTGTGTTCTGCCATAATAATGGCGGCACCAACTGCGTCGTGGATGGCGATACGATTTGGTATCGCGGAACCAAGATCCGCATTGCCGATATTGATACACCCGAAACGCATCAACCGAAATGCCCGGCAGAGGCAAAACTCGGTGCTGCGGCTACTAGGCGGATACTTCAGCTGGTGAATGCCGGTCCCTTCACGCTGCAAAGCATCAACCGCGATGAAGATCGCTATGGCCGCAAATTGCGCATCCTCACGCGCGGCGGGAAAAGCCTTGGCGATATATTGGTCGAAGAAGGGCTCGCCCGATTTTATAAAGGGGGTCGGCGCAGCTGGTGCTGATAAACGCCTATCGCCGCCCGAGCCGCGCAACAATCGTTACAAAAAAGGCGGTCGACCAGCCGAGCAATAGCAAGCCATTAATCCCCTCAATCGCCGCGACAAGCCGCCATTCGGGCACAATATAGCGATCATCGTATCCAATGCCGGCATAGCTTATCGTTGAAAAATACACAGCGGTCTCAAGATCCGCGACCGCGCCAAGGCCTTCATATAGAAAAGCGTAAAGCCAAATCCCGAAGCCATGGAGAACGAACAGCGCCAGCACCAACGCCAGCGTAAAACCCATCGTCCGCAATGAGAACCCCGGCACATGATGCGCGCGCTCCACCTGCACCTCACCGCGTAACATCCGCCCAAGAATGGCCAGCCCGCCACCATGGATAACCACAGTAAGCAGCACCATGAAGGTGGAAACAGCAAGCTGAAGGATCATAAGGCAAGTCTTGCACGAAACGCGCAAGCGGGGAAGGGGGAACTGGCGCAGGCCGCCCCCCGCATCCGGACAGAATGCGCACAAAAAACTGCCGCGCCTCTTTTCAGAAGCGCGGCAGGGTAAATGTCTAATGCTATGACGTATACGTCAGATCATGGAGAAGGCTTACTCCGCAGCAACCCCAGCCTGTTCGAACATATCCATGCCGTCATTTTCGGCGGCGATAATTTCGCTGACGTCTTTCTTTTTGCGGTTGTCAAAGCTGCTCCACACTTGGCCCCAATCGCCGCGTGTTGACGCCTTGCTATATTCGGTGGCGCGGGTTTCGAAGAAGTTGGCGTGCTCGACACCGTTCAACAATGGCGCGAGCCATGGCAGTGGGTGGTCTTCGACCATATAAATTGGCTGAAAACCAAGCTGACCCAAGCGCCAATCGGCGATGTAGCGGATATAGCGTTTGATTTCCTTGGCGGTCATGCCGGGAACTGGGCCCATTTCGAAGGCGAGATCGATGAAGTTATCTTCCAGACGGACAACCTTCTGGCAGCAATCGATGATGTCTTCCTTCACCGACTTGGTTAGGCAGCCGCGCTCTGCGCAGAATGCGTGGAACAGCTTGGTGATGCCTTCGCAGTGCAGCGATTCATCGCGGACGGACCAGGATACGATTTGCCCCATGCCCTTCATCTTGTTGAAGCGCGGGAAGTTCATCAGCATCGCGAACGACGCAAACAATTGCAGCCCTTCGGTAAAGCCGCCGAACATGGCCAATGTGCGGGCAATGTCTTCGTCGGTGTCGACGCCGAATTGGTGGATATAATCGACCTTTGCCGCCATTTCTTCATATTCGAGGAACGCCGAATATTCGGATTCTGGCATGCCGATGGTGTCGAGCAAATGGCTGTACGCCGCGACGTGGACGGTTTCCATGTTGGAAAACGCCGTCAGCATCATCTTGACTTCAGTCGGCTTGAACACGCGGCCGTAATTTTCGTGGTAGCAATTCTGCACCTCGATATCGGCTTGCGTGAAGAAGCGGAAGATTTGCGTGAGCAGGTTGCGTTCGTGATCCGAAAGCTTCTGTGCCCAATCACGGCAATCTTCGCCCAAGGGCACTTCTTCGGGCAACCAATGGATCTGCTGCTGGCGTTTCCAGAAGTCATAAGCCCACGGATATTCAAAGGGCTTGTAGCTGTTGCGTGCTTGTAACAATGACATGTCTGTTTCCTTGGACCTTAAATTTTTGTAACTTCGAAGTGATATCTGGATGCCTTATTGGCAGGCCAAACACTCTTCATAATCGGTTTGCGCCGCAAGCTCCATGACTGGGGCTTCGGCGGTATTATCCGCCTCAACACCGCCGGCAAAACCAGCGCGCTGGATGCTCTTCGAACGCAGATAATATAGCGACTTCACGCCCAGTTCCCATGCGCGGAAGTGCAGCATGAGAAGGTCCCATTTTTCCACATCGGCGGGAATATAGAGGTTCAGCGACGTTGCCTGATCGATATAAGGCGTGCGGTCAGCGGCGAGCTCAATCAACCAACGCTGGTCAATTTCAAAGCTGGTTTTGAACGTGTCCTTTTCCTCAGCTGTGAAGAAATCGAGATGCTGCACGCTGCCGCCCTTTTCAAGGATGCTGTTCCAGACATTGGTCGAATCCTTCGACTTTTCCTGAAGCAGTTTTTCCAAATACGGGTTCTTGACGATGAAGCTGCCTGAGAGCGTCTTGTGCGTGTAGATATTGGCCGGGATCGGCTCAATACATGCGCTCGTGCCGCCGCAGATGATCGAAATCGACGCAGTAGGCGCAATCGCCATTTTGCAGGAGAAGCGCTCCATCACGCCCATTTCCTCGGCATCGGGGCAGGCACCGCGTTCGTTGGCGAGCATCATCGATGCCTCATCGACTTGTGCGCGGATATGCTTGAAGAACTTCATATTCCACGATTTGGCGAGCGCGCTTTCAAAGCCAACGCCGCGTGACTGCAGGAAGCTGTGATAGCCCATGACGCCGAGGCCAATGGAGCGTTCACGACCTGCCGAATATTTTGCACGCGACATTTCATCAGGCGCGCGATCAATGAAGTCCTGCAGCACATTGTCGAGCATGCGCATCACGTCTTCGATGAAGACCTTGTCGTCCTTCCATTCATCCCATGTCTCAAGGTTGAGCGACGACAGGCAGCAAACGGCTGTCCGGTCATTGCCCAAATGGTCACGACCAGTTGGTAAGGTGATTTCCGAACACAGGTTCGAAGTCGAGACTTTAAGGCCGAGATCACGGTGATGCTTTGGCATCGCATTGTTCACGGTGTCACTGAAGATGATATATGGCTCGCCCGTTGCAAGACGGGTTTCGACAAGCTTCTGGAACAAGGACCGTGCATCGACCGTGCTGCGCACTTCGCCCGTCTTTGGGCTACGCAGGTTGAATTCTTCGCCAGCGCGCACCGCTTCCATAAACTCGTCGGAAAGCAGGACGCCATGGTGCAGGTTCAACGCCTTACGGTTGAAGTCGCCCGATGGCTTACGGATTTCGAGGAACTCTTCGATTTCGGGGTGGCTGACATCAAGATAGCAAGCTGCTGAGCCGCGCCGCAGCGAGCCTTGCGAAATCGCAAGCGTCAGGCTGTCCATCACGCGGACGAAAGGAATGATGCCGCTTGTCTTACCGTTCAAGCCAACGGGCTCACCAATGCCACGGACATTGCCCCAATAGGTTCCGATACCGCCGCCGCGCGAAGCAAGCCAGACATTTTCATTCCATGTGTTAACGATGCCTTCAAGGCTATCGTCGACCGAATTCAAATAGCAGCTGATCGGCAGGCCGCGACCCGTTCCGCCGTTCGACAATACGGGCGTTGCCGGCATGAACCAAAGACGCGAGATATAATCATACAGACGCTGCGCGTGGGCTTCGTCATCGGAATAGGCCGATGCAACGCGCGCAAACAGGTCTTGGTAGCTCTCGCCCGGCAACAAATACCGGTCCTGCAACGTGTCCTTGCCGAACTCGGTCAGTAACGCGTCACGCGACGAATCAGTGACCACATTAAAACGGCGCGCGTCGACAGTATTGCTGGAGGCACCTTTCTTGGTTTCAGCTATCTCCGCTTTCGCCGTCTCAGCTACCTTTTCAAGCACATCTGTCATCATTCCTGCGGTCATGTCGTCGGCCCCTTGGCCTGTGTCCCTGAAATCCATTTTAACCTTTAGCTCCATTCATTGCGGCGACCCCAAGCTGATTGCCGGTTATCCGGCATTCAGCGACCAGCTGTATCTTCAAGGAAACCAATGTTCCCATATTGTTCGACTCAGGGCACGAAACTCCCTCGTAGCATTCTTTGGCCTTAATCAGGGGGGTATTTTAACTTGTCCCCAGCTTATCTACGGGGAAAAGTCCCATGCCGACAGAATTGCATCCTGCAGCTTGAAGCACAAATTGTGGTAACGCCCCCTGTTGCCAACCGCTACCTATAGTGCCTTATTCATTTTGAGACGCAAGAGGGTAAATTAAAAATTAGGACCTCAACTCGTCGTTAATGTGATTCCGTTCGTCGCAGCCAAAGACGTTGTGCCGTACAGCGACGCGGGGATCTTCTAAGTAATATTCACAGCGCAAGATTAAAAATCGCGCCAAGCAAATATTTTTGGACCAAAGTGAACATAATGCGTCGCGGCCCTAATCCGAAGCTCCTCCCGTGCTTGCAAGGTAGGTTTGCGGCGCCCGATCCGGCTGCCTCATGGTCAACTGAGCTGTGGTAGAAGATAAAGACATTAGCCATCAGCGCGACGGCATAGTTCTTGCACGGTCCGTTTCCGAATGGCGCTTGAATAGGTGGAGTAGCACGTTAATGGTTTGGCATATCTAGAATGCAGGGGCCAATATGACCGTAATCATCCGCAATGCTGATTTGATCGAGAGCGTCGCCGACGCGTTGCAATACATCAGTTACTTCCACCCCATGGATTATATCCGCGCGCTGGGTGACGCTTATGAGGCCGAGCAATCGCCAGCAGCCAAAGACGCCATCGCGCAGATACTGACCAACAGCCGAATGTGTGCAGAGGGGCATCGGCCCCTTTGCCAAGATACGGGCATCGTCAATGTCTTCGTAAAATGGGGCATGGACTGCCGTTTGGAGGATATCTCCGCATCATTACAGGACGTCGTCGATGCGGGCGTCCGCCGCGCCTATTTGCACCCTGAGAATAAACTACGCGCCTCGGTGCTTGAGGACCCTGCGTTCACGCGCCGCAACACCAAGGACAATACGCCGTGCGTTTTGCATGTTGATCTGGTACCCGGTTCCAAGGTGTCGGTTGATGTGGCTGCCAAAGGCGGCGGCAGCGAGAATAAGTCGAAGTTCAAGATGATGAACCCTTCGGATAACATTATCGATTGGGTGGTCGAGATGCTGCCGCAAATGGGCGCTGGCTGGTGCCCGCCCGGCATGTTGGGGATTGGCATTGGCGGTACTGCCGAACATTGCGTGTTGCTGGCAAAACAAGCGTTGATGGAACCCATAGATATGGGGCCTCTCAAGGCGCGCGGGCCAAAAAATGACATTGAGGCCATGCGCATTGAGATTTTTGACAAGGTCAATGCGCTTGGCATTGGCGCGCAAGGACTTGGCGGGCTTTCGACCATCTTGGATGTGAAGATCATGGATGCGCCCTGCCATGCCGCGGGTAAGCCAGTGGCGATGATTCCCAACTGTGCCGCAACGCGCCACGCGCATTTCACACTTGATGGCACCGGGCCTGCCTATCTTGAGGCGCCAAAATTGGACGAATGGCCTAAGGTTGATTGGACGCCGGATGCTGCCGCCATTCGGGTTGACCTTGATACGCTGTCGCCAGACGTTGTCGCCGGTTGGAAACAAGGCGACCGCCTATTGCTCAACGGCAAGATGCTAACCGGACGCGACGCAGCGCACAAGCGGATCGCTGATATGCTCGCTAAGGGTGAGGAGCTGCCCGTCAGCTTCAAAGGTCGGATGATCTATTATGTCGGACCCGTCGATCCGGTGGGTGAGGAAATCGTAGGGCCAGCAGGGCCAACAACTGCCACGCGCATGGACAAGTTCATGGACATGATGCTTGAGCAAGGTCTGCTCGCATGCGTCGGTAAGGCCGAGCGCGGCCCGGCCGCCACCCAAGCTATTGCCAAGCATAAAAGCGCATATCTCATGGCAGTTGGTGGTGCAGCTTATCTCGTGGCACGCGCGATCAAAGGCAGTAAAGTGGTTGGCTTTGCCGACTTGGGCATGGAAGCGATTTACGAATTTGAAGTGCAGGACTTCCCGGTGACAGTCGCGGTCGATAGCGACGGCAACAACGTCCACCAATTGGCACCGGCCTATTGGCAAAAGCGGATCAAGGATGAAGGATTGTTGGAAGGTGCCTAGAGGCTAAGCGTCTTAAAGCGTCGCTGGTTGACATTGGTCTCTACTAAGCCTGTTATCGCTAGGCATGCCAAAGGATACACCACAGCGCCAAAGTTTCCTATCCCGCCTTGGCCCCGGACTGATCACCGGCGCGGCGGATGATGACCCCTCGGGCATCGGTACGCATAGCCAAATAGGCGCGCAGTTTGGTTATGGGTTAAGCTGGACGTTCCTGTTCAGCTTTCCGTTGATGGTCGCCATTCAGGAGGTTGCCGCGCAAATCGGGCGCGTGACTGGGGCAGGGATCGCGCGCAACTTGCGCCGCCATTATCCAAGGCCTTTGCTTGTGCTGATGGTTGGACTTTTGCTTGTTGCCAACATCGTGAATCTGGGCGCTGACTTGGCGGCTATGGGCGCGGCGGTTGGTTTGCTGATCGGCGGCCCCTTATGGCTTTACACGCTGTTGTTCGGCGCCTTCTGCGTAATCGTTGAGATTTGGCTGTCCTATGAACGATATGCGTCGGTTCTTAAGTGGGCGACTTTATCGCTTTTTGCCTATGTTGCCGTTGTGATTGTGGCGCATGTCCCTTGGGGAGAGGCACTTGCCTCGCTGGTGGTTCCGCGGATCGAGTATACGGGTGCTTACGCAACCGCTGTCGTCGCGATATTGGGCACGACCATCAGCCCTTATCTGTTTTTCTGGCAGGCCAGTCAGGAGATTGAGGAGCAGAAAAGGCATAAGGCCAAACCATTGTGCATCACGCCAAAGGATGCAGGGCCGGAGCTTAAACGCATTCGAGTCGATACGCTAACGGGCATGGCATTCAGTTCGATTGTCTCGTTGGCAATTGTCTTTGCTACCGCCGCGACGCTGCATGCCAATGGCGTGCTTGACATTGGAACGTCGGCGCAGGCAGCGGAAGCATTGCGCCCAATTGCCGGAAATTTTGCCTTTGCGCTGTTCTCTCTGGGTATTATCGGCACTGGCCTGCTTGCGGTGCCAGTGTTAGCCGGATCAGCGGCATATGCGGTGACCGAAATGTTTGGAATCGCCTCTAGCCTTGATGCAAAGCCGACAAAGGCGCGATTGTTTTACGGAACGATCGCCGTCACAACGATGCTTGGCGTATCCTTGCAATATGTAGGCATCGACCCTGCGCGCGCGCTTTACTGGGCTGCGGTTGTCAATGGCGTCCTTGCTGCGCCTTTAATGGTCATGATGATGCTTATTGTCCGCAATCCGCGCGCAATGGGACGCCTCACATTAGGACCGCGCGCGACGATTACCGGGTGGTTTGCAACCCTCGTGATGGCGGGCGCAACGATCATATTTTTCGCCACGCTGTAAGTTTGCAAACGCCTAGTTTTTAGGCGATGCAGGCGATTTCTTGCTTGGTTTTTTGGTCTCGGGCAACGAATCCATAAACTCTAGATCCGCAAGATTGATATCCGCATTGCACCTTTTGCCCCTCAGGACATCAATCTCTGCCTGCCGCCTCCTCAGATAATATTCGCGCATCGCGGCATAAGGGTTCCCGCTTTGCTGAATGCGCGTCAGGATTTCGTCGTTCTCAACGCGGTCGTCGATGGAAGAGAGCACACCCTTGCTTACTGATACCAATGGATTTGTAAAAGGCTTGCCTACGGCTGCCGGAAGCAGCGAAAGATCAGCAATCCGTCCGACGACGTCCCGAAAGGTGGTGGACCCGATTAAAGGCAGAAAGAGATACGGTCCGGAACCGACGCCATAGTACCCTAAAGTGTCGGCGAGACCATTGGACCGGCGCGGGAGTTTGAAAGGCTTTTTCTCGGCAACGTCAAACAGCCCCGCAACACCGACTGTCGAGTTGATGGTGAATCGTCCCACGGTCTCTACGGCCTTGCCAATTTTGAGCTGTAGCAGGAAGTTCAGGAGCACGATCGGCTCGTCGAGATTATTCAGGGCGTTGTGTATTCCGTCTCGGATCGGCTCAGGCAAGCCTTTCTGATACCCATAAGCGATAGGCGCGACAAAGGCTTCATCGACAGCTTGCACAGCGACGAATGATACCTCATTCACTACGGCAACCGGATCGCCGCGTGGTGGACCCTGTCTTGCAGTAACTATAATAGTGTTACGGTCGATGGCTGCCGGCGCTGCGATATCAATTGCCGCCGTCGGCTTTGTGGGCGCAACGACTGTCTCGTTTGGCGTTGCCGCAGTTGGTTGCGCTTCGGTCGTTGTCGAGGGCGCTGTATTGGTGATAGCTCCCGAGCCAGTTATTGCAGTATCATCGGCGAAATTACGGTTAGGGTCCTCAAGAGGCAGTTGAGTTGGCACGCTGACAGCTGATGCGACGCTTGCCATTTCGTCGACGCTGCCTAAATCGCGCACTGGAGGACACTGCGGCGAACCGGACAGTATCGCAATAGCCACAATATTGGTAATGCTCAACTTCTGCCCCTCCTAATGATATCCGAAGAGCGAAGGCCTCTCCAAAGATAGGCCGTCGTCTCAAAACCGCTACGAACGGCATACAATATGCGGGTTACTTCGAATTAAATGAACAATTTCTGTATGGCCTCGCGCGTCGTTTCCGATTGCAACCCCATCTTGTAATTTAACGAGCATGGCGTCTGTGCGAGCGCAAACTGTCTTGTACTGGGCTATTGCGCAGGTACCTGCCCGGGCTGAGCCTGCAACTGGGCATCAATCTGCTGCTGGATTTCAGGAGGCAGGCCTTGTGGCGCGCCACCACCTTGTCCACCGGCTGCCGCGCCTTGCTGCTTCTGCATCTCCTGCATCTGCTTTTGCATGGCCTCGATTTCGGCGCGAGATTTGAACTCAAGCAGTTCGACGTCGAAGGTCAGCTCGCTGCCACCAGGAATTGCGACCTGGCCCGTCTGTGGGTTGCGTTGATCTTCGGGTCCGTACCCAAGCTCGGCTGGGATCCAGAGGCGATATTTGCCACCGCGCTGCATAATCTTCAGACCTTCGGAAAAGCCAGGAACCACACCGGAGACGGGAAAGCCGGCTTGCGGGTTCTGGTCGAAGACGGTGCCGTCTTTCAACATGCCCTTGTAGCTAACTAAAACAACGTCATTGTCGGTAGGCGTTGGGCCTTCACCGGTTTGAATGATCTTGTAACGCAGGCCTGATGTTGTCGTTACGACGTCGCCGAATTCCTGCCGTACGTCGCTGGTCCCCCAATACGCAAGGCCACCACCGGCGGCGAGAACCAACGCAATTGCGGCCCAATATTTGGTGAGCGAGCCTTTTTTGATCGGCTGGATCGGAACGGCAGTGACGGACATACAAAATTCCTGTTGGCTAAGTTGCGCGCTGAGTAGCAGAAAGCAGCGCGGATTCTAGACACAAAAAAAGCGCCAGTAAAAGGCGCCTTCCTTGTAGCAAGTCGCAGAAGCTCATTTCGCCCCGTCACGTTCCTGTTGCTTGCGCTCCATCTTGCGGGCACGCCGCACCGCAGCAGCCTTTTCACGCGCGCGCTTTTCCGATGGCTTTTCAAAATGACGACGCAGCTTCATTTCGCGATAGACGCCTTCACGCTGCAACTTCTTTTTGAGCGCGCGTAGGGCTTGATCAACATTATTGTCGCGAACCATGATTTGCATAAAAAACTCAACTCCGCATCGAATCGGCAAAATGGCTTTAAACCGCCACTTTGAAAGGCTAAAAACGAAAATCGCCGCGTTCACAGGCGGCGTGTTGTTGAGCCCCCTAAATAGGTCAGTCCTAAATATCAAGCGGAAACGGCGCTTTTATAGGCGTCGGTGCTGTTTGTCGGCGCTTTTTGCTATCGCCTAACACTTGCCCTCGCGCATTGTTCCTTTCATAATGCGACGCAACGAATGAATAGGATAGAACGTATGGCCACCCAATTAAAGTCAAACAGCAAATATAGCGAAGCAGAATGGACTACGCGGCAGGAGCTTGCTGCCTGTTACCGGATATTTTCGATGTTTGGTTGGGATGAGCTGGTTTTTAACCATATCACGGTCAAGGTGCCTGACGAAGACGGTGCGTTTTTGATTAATCCTTATGGCATGCACTTCGGTGAGATAACGGCGTCGAGCCTTATCAAAATAGATATTGATGGCAACAAGATTGACGTCGACAATCCATGGCATGTGAACAAGGCGGGCTTTGTCCAGCATAGCCTGTTTCACCGGACTTTGCCCGACGCGCATGCGATCATCCACACCCATACCACCGCGACCGTGGCCGTTTGCAGCCTTGAAGGTGGGTTGCAGCCCGTGAATTTCTATGCCTGCAACTTCATGGGGCAGCTGGCGTATCATGATTTCGAAGGCGTTACGGTGCGCGAGGAAGAAGGGGTGCGCCTTGTTGAACATCTGGGCGACAAGCGGATATTGATGCTGCGCAACCATGGTCCTGTAGTCATGGGCAAGACGCTGCCCGATGCATTTATCAAATATTGGGCGCTGCAACGGGCTTGCGAGCATCAGATGGCGACACTGCAAATGGGCAAGCCGATCACAGTATCGCCTGAAGTTATCGCCGTGCACCAGCGCGATTTGTACATGGCGTCGCCTCCCGGGGGGTCGGGCCGCGTTGAATTTGACGCTATGGTCCGCAAAGCTGACCAGATCGACAAAAGCTGGCGGGATTAATTCTGGCCTGAAACATTGCCCGTTCGCAGGGAACTTTGGCGATAACGACATTCCCCTCCCGCTTGCGGGAGAGGTTAGGGGCGGGTAACGGTAGACCATGACCAAATTCACCGTCAACGACCGTCCCGTTCAGTACAAAATGGACCCGCAAACGCCCTTGTTATGGGCGTTGCGTGATGCGTCTAACCTGACGGGCACCAAATATGGCTGCGGCACCGGCGATTGCGGTGCGTGTATGGTCGAAATCGACGGCGAATCGATCCGTTCTTGCCTTGTGACTATAGCTGAGGCTGAAGGGCGCTTCGTCACCACGATTGAGGGCCTCAGCCGAGACCGAAGCCACCCTTTGCAACAGGCGTTTGTCGCAAGCAACGTCCCGCAATGCGGCTTCTGCATTCCTGGCTTCATCATGGCTGCATCGGTGCTGCTGAAGAAAAGCAACAACCCGACCGACGCCGAGATTGATGCAGCGATCACCAATTTATGCCGGTGCGGCATTTACCCCCGTTTGCGCGATGCTATTAAACGCGCTGGCCGTGTGATGCGCGGCGAAGAAAAGATCGCTGCTGCACCGCCGCCGGGCATAACACCGGAAGACGCGGCACGCGCTGTGCCGGCCTTAAAGGTGACGGAGTAAGGGATTAGCCCTGAAGCTCAATATCCCAATACAACCAGTCGTGCCAAGTTTCATGCAGATGGTTCGGCGGGAATGCGCGGCCGCGGTCCTGCAATTGCCAGCTTGTTGGCCGGATTGCTGCCATGTTCAATTGCATATGCGCTTGCTTCGGCGTGCGGCCACCTTTTTTGAGGTTGCAGTGCAAGCACGCCGTGGTCACATTTTCCCAGCTGGTGATGCCGCCTAATCGGCGCGGAACGATATGATCGAAAGTCAGATTGTCGCCTGATCCGCAATACTGGCATTCAAACTTGTCACGCAAGAACAGGTTGAAGCGGGTGAATGCGGGATATTCCGAAGGCTTCACATATTGGCGCAGCGCAATGACGGATGGAATTTTCATGTCCAGATTTGGACTGTGCACATGCCGGTCGTAATTCGAAACGATGTCTACCTTGTCGAGGAACACCGCCTTGATTGCTGTCTGCCAGGGCCATAGGCTTAGCGGATAATAGCTTAATGGTGTATAATCAGCATTTAGCACCAGCGCAGGGCAATTCTCCGGGTGCCTTGCCCGGCCAGCTGCCTCGAAAGTTCCGGTATGCAACATAAGTCGAACCCTACTCCCCTTTTGTCATACATGCTTTAAGCGTATCAGCATTACAGCAATCTGACACTTGCCAACCTATTTGCACATATTGTGACGTCAAGGGGTTAAAGGCACCGGATATAGTATAATTGGGGATAATTTTTTGGCGGCGCAGGACTTTGTAGATCAATATTTGCCTCAAATTACCAGTCCGCACGGCACGGTAGTGACGAGGTTTGCGCCGAGTCCCAACGGGCAGCTACATCTGGGGCACGCCTTTTCTGCGCTTTGTGCGCATGATTTTGCGAGGACTTTTGGCGGTGGGTTCCATCTGCGTATTGAGGATATTGACGGAACGCGCAGTAGGCCGGAGTACATTGAAGCTATTGTCTCGGATATGGACTGGCTTGGGCTCGCGCCTAATGAGGAGGCGCAGTTCCAATCTCAGAACATTGCGCGTTACGAGGCCGCACGCGATCTTTTAACTTCGGCTGGTTTATTGTATCGTTGCGGCTGCACGCGAAGCGATATCGCGGAAGCATTAAAGCATAAGTCAGTGCCGCATGGCCCAGATGGCCCGCATTACCCCGGAACCTGTCGCACGCATCCTTTTGAAGGCAGCGCTCCATTTTCATGGCGATTGGATATGGCAAAGGCCTGCGCTTTGGCCGGGCCCCTGACATGGACGGATTTGGCGGCGGGGCAGCAATATGCCGACCCCATGGCTTTTGGCGATGTGGTATTGTGGCGGAAGGATGCGCCGGCATCCTATCATCTTGCCGCAACTGTAGATGACGCCGCCAGCGGCATTACGCACGTGGTCCGCGGCAAAGATCTGTTTGCCTATACCGCCGTCCATCGACTGCTTCAGCACCTTCTTGATCTGCCTGAGCCAGTGTATTGGCACCATCCGCTGTTGCTTGATAGCAACGGTGAGAAGCTGGCAAAGAGCAAGTCATCGCCTGCTTTATCTGTCAGGCGCTGGGCCGGTGAAAACGGCCCCGAACTTATTGATAATTTGCGTCAAGGAACGCTTATGCTTGGAATTTCGTTATCTGATGCCTAGATAGGCCCAGCGGGGTATTGGCCTCGGACAAGGATTTCTCCTGATGACTATATTGTTGGTTCTCCTCATCATTGGCACTGCGGGCGCCGTGGCTTTCGCGCTTATCCGCGGGCTGCACGCTTTTGCGAACTTGCGTCCGGCGGACGTGGATGAAGCCGGTCTGCCTAAGTCACTCACGGTGCAGAATAAGATGATGTTTGCGCGCGTGAAGTGGCAGGCGATCACGATTGCACTGATCACCATATTGGTGCTCGTTGCCGGATCACAGTAATTCCGTCTTATGGTTAAGCTGAACAAGATTTACACACGTACCGGAGACGACGGCACCACCGGTTTGGTCGATGGCTCACGCGTTTCGAAAACTGCGTCACGGTTGCATGCCATTGGCGAAGTTGATGAGACAAACTCCGCGCTTGGTGTAGCAATTCAGTCGCTCGCCGCCGATGAAGGTCATTCGCCCTTGGTAATCGAGTTGCGCCGCATTCAAAATGACTTGTTTGACCTCGGCGCCGACATCGCGACGCCAGGGGAGAGTTTTGTGCCCTCACCTATGGAATTGCGCGTAGTTGCGTCACAGGTCGAGTGGCTTGAGGCAGCGATTGATAGTGCCAATGCGCAACTTCCGCCGCTTACCAGTTTCATCCTGCCCGGTGGCAGCGTACCTGCCGCGTACATGCACATGGCGCGGGTGACTGCCCGCCGTGCGGAACGTGCATTGGTCGCAGCATCGCTTGATGTGGCGATTAACCCGCAGGCACTGAGTTATCTCAACCGCTTATCGGATTATCTTTTTACACTATGCAGGTTGATTAACGCGTCGCGTGGCGGCGACATTCTGTGGGTGCCGGGCGCATCGCGTTGACGACAAACTTCAAGGGTCAGTTTTACGATTCTTAAGTTTATTGTAGCCGATGAGCTTCTGTCTCTTTATCGTTTGCGACCACACGGCCCGAGTGCGTCTAAAATGAATTTGTAATCAGCCTCGGCCCGTCCTGCAATCTCGCTACTTGCCGCTTCGATTCGGTCTGCGGGAAGATCACGGGGCAACCCGCATGCGAGGCGATACCATAATAACGTAAAACGTTGCGGCGCGGTTGCCGAGGCGTCGATGACTTCAGCGGTCGATACCGCCCATTGTTTTTGCTGGCCGGGCCGACTGAGCACGGTCAGGGTCAAAGGCTGATCCGTATCCGTTTTAAGAAATATCTGTGTTTCGCCTTCGCCCAACATGGTTCCCACACTGTGAAAGGCATTTGCAATCGACATAATGCGCCGCGGCGCATTCAATTGAACGGCTTCTTTCGTGATATCACGCACCAGCGCGTCGTTATTGAGGCTGAATAGTGCCAACGCGTTTGGGCGCGACAACTGGATCTCGCCTGGACGATTGACGACTTCTCGCCCGAACAGGAACATGCGCCGCTTCTTTAATTTCGGAATTTTTCCCTTCGCATCTTTTTGCATATCAAGAAGAAAACGTACGCGCGGGGTGGTGCCGCCGTCGCCGCGAATCAACGCTATGACGTCAGCATTGACGAGCAAGCGCTGGAGCGTCGTAGGTACGCCAACGGCTTGGTCTGCCGAAATTTTTTTAACGTCACGCACCGTAACGTCGACGATTAGAGAAGATATTACCACTAAATCGGCAATGTCTGCATAGCTTGCTTGTTCAGCTTCAATGCTAAATTCCGCTGGGGAGACAATCGAGTTTTGCGCTGATACCTCGGCGCCAAGTCCCAGAAAAATCAGAAACAAACTTATTCTCGCGTGCATTAATCGCATTAAACTTCCCTTTGCTTGGCCGCCCTTTGACCGCGAATCCACGGTCATCATATTGTAGCATAAAGCCGTTCTGTCCATGAATTGTAGGTGAAACGCAGAATCTGGATTGCTTGGCATGATATCGTTGGCTAATGACCCGTGGAATCGAGCAAAAAAAAGAGTTTTCGATATCGCACGGGTAAATAAGAGGCATGTGAAGACATGCTGCTTTAATTTACTGTTTTGTTTTGAAGGTAGGAGAGTTGTTTCCGCATGGCATATGCTGATCAAGATGGGATGAGCACGAACCGTTTGGTTTCTGTCGTCATTGTACTCCTTCTTCACGCCTTTCTGGGTTATGCCTTGGTGACGGGCCTCGCATATGATGCGGTCATTGCCATCAAGGAAAAAATGACTGTGGTCGACGTGAAAGAAGAAGAGCCACCCGAAGAAGAAGAGCCGCCACCTGAGCCTGAAAAGCAGATCGAGCCTCCGGTCGTGTCGCCTCCGCCGATGGTGGTAACGGTGACGCCTCCGCCAAGCATTCGAACTGTCGATACGCCGCCACCTGCGGCACCGATGGTGCCAACCGCGGCTCCGCCAGCTCCACCGCCACCGCCAGCAGGTCCTACTGCTGAGGCGAAGCCACGGGGGAATCCAGGGAACTGGGCGAACACGAACGATTACCCATCGCGCGCTTTGCAGCAGGAGCGTGAAGGGACAACTGGTTTCCGGGTCACGATCGGTACTGATGGTAAGGTTATTGATTGCTCGGTTACTCAATCGAGCGGTCATGCCGATCTTGACGCCGCAACCTGCACCAACGTTAAACGCCGCGCGCGCTTTACGCCGGCCGTTCGTAATGGTGAAGCGGTTCAAGGTTCCTATTCGAACCGTGTGCGGTGGCAGATACCGAAATAATTTTGTGGCTCGGCACGAAGAAAAAACTTCGCGCCGGGTCTTTTTTGCTAGCAAGTAGTATTTTTTGAGAGGTAGTTAAAATGTCGATTTTGTTTTTGACCGCGGCTGGTGCCGCACCTGAGGCCGCCGCACAATTCGGCCTCATTCCTGCACTTAAAGAAGGCGGCCCGATCTCCATCGCGATTTTCTCGGTTATGGTCATCATGTCGGTTTTCTCATTCTACATCATGTTCACGAAGTTGTTTGAACAGCAGAAGGTTTTGAACCAGTACAAAGACGTGCGCGCACAATTTTGGCGTGCAGCCTCACTTGAAGAAGGCGCGGCGAAGCTCGAAAAGAACAGCGCATATCGTCAAGTTGTCGACGATGGTATAGAGGCACAAAAGCAGCATGGCCTATTGACTGATCCAGTTGAAGCACATGACTGGCTGCACAGCGCGATGGCGCGTTCGGAAGATGCGATCAACAGCAAGTTGTCGACCGGCCTTCCCTTCCTTGCAACAGTTGGAGCAACTGCACCTTTCGTTGGTCTGCTCGGAACCGTTATCGGGATCTACTCGGCGCTGATCAAAATCGGCATCGCCGGTCAAGCCGACATTGGTAAAATTGCTGGTCCAGTAGGCGAAGCACTTATCATGACCGCAATTGGTCTGTTTGTTGCTGTTCCTGCCGTGCTTGCTTACAACTGGCTTCAGGCCCGTAACAAGACAATCGCGCGCAGCTTGTCTGATTTCTCGAATGAGGTGATTGGTTTCATGTCATCGGGTGGCCGCTTGAAGCCAACGCCAACTGCAGCTGCAGCAGGCAAGCCAGCTCCAGCAGCCGTTAAGAAGTAAGATTGGGTGAGGGCTGCGTTTCGGCGTAGCCCATCCGCCAGCATGATGCTGGCGCTCGATTTTGACCCAATTTATTTAGAGAGGATTGGCCAATGGCAATCAGTTCAGGAGGCGGCGGCGGCGGTTTTACGCCAATGTCTGACATTAACACGACGCCGCTTGTCGACGTCATGCTGGTGCTCCTCATAGTGTTCCTCATTGCAATTCCAGTTTCGATCCAATCAGTGAAAATGGACATTCCGGTCATCAAGTTCGAGCCAACCAAGGCAAAGCGTGAAAACGTTTTGTTGTCGGTGACTACAACTGATGTTGCTGGACGTGATCCAGGTGACCCAGCTTATCAAGGTGCAAACCCGAATGGGGAGTGTCGTATTTACTGGAATGTCACGCCGGTCGATTCGACCGAATTGGTGGATCGTGCTGCAAAGCATTTGAAGGCTGAGTTTGAAAAGCTGGGTGGCCCAGAAGCTGCCGCTGCCGGACTGATTGAGCCCGACATGCTGCCAGAGGCGCATATTCGTGGTGACATCAATACGCCTTATCGGTGTATTGGTGGTGCGATTTACACCATGCAAATGGCTGGATTTGCTCGCGTTGGCTTCATTTCGTCGCCATTCGAAAACGCGAATGTCCAGTAAGCAATTTAAGGAACAAACATCATGGCAATGAGTGGCGGTAAAGATGATGGCCAGCCGATGATGGAAATGAACACGACGCCGTTGATCGACGTCATGCTCGTTCTCCTCATCATGCTGATGATCACCATCCCCCCGGTTTCGCACGCCGTTAACATCGACCTTCCGGTCAATGATCCTAACGCACCTCCACCAGAGGTCCCGATTGATCCTGTTATCAACAAGATCATCATCCTTCCGGATAGCACTATTCAATGGAACGGTACGCCGATTACATTGCAGCAGATGGAGCAGTATCTGGTCCGGACGAAATCAATGAGCCCTGAGCCGGAGCTTCAGTTTCAGCCAGCGCCAACGGCGCCGTATGACACCGTTGATAAAGCATTGGTGTCTGTGAAGCGGAGTGGCATTACGAAGTTTGGTTTTGTCGGAAACGAACAATACCGCGTCTTCGGCAAGGCTGCGCGTGAGGGGCGTTAGTATCTAACGGTTCAAACTGATTAAAAAAAGGCGGTGCAGGGATGCGCCGCCTTTTTTGTATGAGTTAAGCTCCCACAGGGCTGTACTCCTGCGCAGAGTGGCTGATATGTTGCTACAGGGTTGAAACGCCAATTCCTAAATGGCAACTGTGTTTGCCAAGGCTACGCGCAGGTTACGAGACGCCAAGCTGTACCCGACTGTGGCTATCCCCGAATGCTATTTCCCGTGTGTTAAGCGCGTCATCAATATGGCTGCACGCTTGGCCTGCCGTTTGATGCTCGCAAGGTCTACCGTTTCGCCGGGAGCATGGTCACCCGTGCTGAATGCGCCGAGACCTACTAGGCCATCGACATCATTGGCGACGAAGCTGATGTCGCCTGCGCCGCGCTTCAACGGATCAAGTAGCGGTTGTTCAGAAAGGCCCAGATCGCGGTTCACTATGTTCAGACGCGCCAGCAAGGCTTTGTTTCCATCAGTTGGTGCCATCGCGGGGTAGCCGCCTTGGTCAAATGTGATTTTAGCGCTGGCCTTGGGCGCAGACATTGCAACGATAGCGAGCATTTTTTTCCGGACGCGGGCGCTCTGTTCTTCCGATAATGTTCGGAAATCCCCACGCGCAAGGGCAATGCCGGGAATGATATTCGTCTTGCCCTTTGCGCTGATGCGCACGCCGTCGGCATCAAGGCTTGCCTCTTGTCCGGCAGCTACCAAGCCAACGTTAAACGTTAAGTTCGGTTCCGGCAATTCGGTACGGAAGCGGTGTAGAATGCGCGCTAACTCAAATGCTGCACCATCGCCATAAGTGCTATCGAATATCAACGAGCTATGTCCAGTGACGCCCAATACCTCCAATTTCCAGCTGTTTGATGACCGACGGGATATCACACCCATGTCCTTGCCGTTCTCAATTGATAGCCCTTCGAAATCCAGTGCGACATCGGCAGTCTTGCCAGCAGCAATCAATAAAGCGCGTGTGACTTCGATTGGGTCGCCTGAGTCTTCTTCATCCCCAGTCATATGGATTTCGATCGCAGCGTCTTTCAACGTGCCAGCCACTTTCATGGCACGTAGGGCGGACACAATGACTACCATACCTCCCTTGTCATCGCCAGCGCCCGGCCCCATTGCTTCGTCGCCATTGCGCACGAATGTTTGAAACGGGCTATCCGCCTCGAACACAGTATCAAGATGGGCAATCAGAAGCAATTTCTTGGCACCCTTTTTGCCGGGCTTGCTCGCGATCAGATGACCTGCACGTCCAGCCTTAGCCATGTCTATCCATTCGACCCTGAAACCCAAAGGTTCCAATTCGGCGCGCATCATGTCGCCGACCGTCTTCACTCCAGCAAAATTCATCGTGCCCGAATTTTGATTTACCAGCCGCTCAAGCAAGGCAACCGAGCGCTCATATTCGGTGTCTATAGTGGCGACAATGTTCGTTTCGGGCGCAGATAACTGTGCATGAGCCGTTGACGAAAGGGCTGCAAGGGCGACGCTGCTGCACAGCATCAGGGCGCGGATTCTCATAGTATACTCCCAATTAAGACACCATCGATGTGCCGCGCTTTGCCCCGCGAGGCAAGGGCGTTGAACACGGCGTCTTAGGCGCGCTTCTTATCAGACAATATATGTTCAAGAATGAAATGCGGAACCGTCAGCGTAGATATCAGGATGAAGGCGGACCGAATCACGCCCATATCCGCAGGAACGTCGCCCTGATACAGAAACATCAAGACGCCCAATCCAAGTGACAGCGCCGACACTGCGGCAATGATTACTGCTTTTTTAATGGATGAAAGGGCGCCAGTCTCGCGCAATGCATCAGCCATATGCCGAGGGGAATGCAGCCCGCAGAAGAATACCGCAAATGCCACCAGTGCCGGCAGCAACAATGCTGCTGCGATGCAGGCAAGTACCTCAAGTGCGCTTTGCTTATCATTATGGCTGAACGCCCAATATGCGAAGACCAAGCTTCCCAATGCTGCCGGGACAGAAGCTGCCCCAAGTAGGGCGGCGATTACAGTACCATTTTGGCTGCCAGTGAGCGCTGCAAATATTGTGGCTACATCGCCGGGGCTTGCGAGCGCGGGCAGCGCCACCAATGCCCACCCGACCATCATAGCCAAAAACGGGTCTACCCCGCCGCGCCAATCACGGCTGAAATGGATGATAGAGATGAGAAGAAAGGCGATGAGCGCAAGTTCAGGAAGTAGCAGCCATAAAAGCACCATGGCCGCCGCGCATGCCAGATAGCCGCCGATAATCTTGACCTTACCGGCAATCCCCTTTCGCCCAAAATGGGCAGCAGCGATTTCAACGTCAAGCGTCCCGTGTGGGATTCCTGCAAGTACGATTGCTACAGCGGCGAGCATATTGACATGCGTGCCGTTCATGCCGCCCCAAAAGCGATCAATGATAACCAGCAGCAGAGTGGTTACCGGTAACGCAAACAGGCGCAACATTTTTGGAAATGTTGCGCCTGTAGAATGCGGGTATAAAATTGTAGTCATATAGGAGTGTACGCCGCCGAAGCGGCGCACGTCCAGTGCTTAACTTAGACCTTGTCACCATATTCGGCTTGCGACTTACGTACAGCGATCATGTAGATCAGTACGCCAACGCCTGCCTTTGCGATCAAGTCAGCGATTGTGTAGCCGACTTGTACGCCCACGGTTACATCTGAACCGCTCAGGTTGGTGTAAGGGATCATGTATACGATCGGGTAGAAACCCCATGATGCGAAGGTCAACAAGCGTGCCTTCTTCACCAGTTCGCGTACATTTTCTGGCTGGCTGTTGATCGATGCACCCAGACCGGCAAACAATTGCCACATGATGTAGACAAAAGGAATTGCCGACAATGTGCCCCACAATACGCGGGTCGGAATGTCAGTTGCGATTTCACCTGGGTAGCCCAAGACGATCATGAGCGCTGCTGCTCCGCCGAGCTTGAACGACTTCGATACGGTTTCGTCTTGGCTCAAACGCATCACGAGGATAAGTTCGATAAGAAGCAATGGCACGGTCAGCAACCAATCGACATAACGATAGGCGTCGTTAAATGCATAGCCGCTTGCGGTCACGATGCCGCCTTCAACGGAATATGCACCTTCCCAGCTTTCGAAAATGCGGAAATAGTGATATGCGGCGATGGCTGTAACCAAGCCGGAAATGGTAAGCGCGGTCTTGTAGGCTGGCCCCACTTGCGACCGGCCAAGCCACAAAAACAGCGTAGCCGCTGCCATGGTGGCAAATGTGAATGAAAACGCGTTATAGACCAATGAATATTGGCCAAAAGTTAGATTTTCCATGTCTTTCCCCCTTTTAGCGACCCCATTACGGATGTCGGGTGAGGTAATTTTAACCGATGGATTAGATGTGTCAACCTATCCTTTATACTATGCTTTTCCTATATTGCCGTGGCGGTTCAGTGCCTTAACGATCAACGCTTTAAGCGAGTTCTAGTGTAGGGGCGATGCGACCGAGATGTTCCTGGCCACATTAGCCGCCAGCTGTTAGCGATCCGCGCCCGCGCGCTATCATCATTGCCTGCAATGCCTCGTCTATCGGGCTTACGGGATACGCCAACCATGGAATAACTCGGCGGATCTACAAATTTTGGCCGCTCCGACATTGAGCCTTGGTCTCAGCGAGCAGACAGTCAAAACGCATCGTGCATTATTCA
>Ga0315899_10000711_pt1 | contig 39384 bp, 31 predicted proteins | sample LakEriMetagenome_2_FD_203518 | JGI IMG/M metagenome (GOLD analysis project Ga0315899, IMG submission 203518) | Freshwater fungal communities from buoy surface, Lake Erie, Ohio, United States - Buoy 4 MA112 | ecosystem: Environmental > Aquatic > Freshwater > Lake | place: USA: Lake Erie, Ohio...
GACGACGGCAAACCGCCCCGCGTTGCCTCAAAACTACGCGGAGAGGTTCTTCTGGAGCGACAGCGCCGCCGGATTCTGGCGGAGTGGAGGGGAGTCTACATTCCCCCGGATCTCAGCGGGTACGAACGGAAGGTGGGTGATCTGGTGCAGCGGGTGCTGCGCCGGGCCGGCCTGCCGGAGCAATCTTCCCATGAGCAGATGGCGGCCCAGTGGGAATCACTGGTCGGGCCGTTTCTCGCTGGGCAGTCGCGTCCCACGGCGCTGCGCCGCGGAGTGCTGGAGGTATCGGTGACGCAGTCGGCTGTGCGTTACGAACTGGAACGGCAGTGGAAGCGGAAAGTGCTGGCCCGCCTCCAGGAAACTTTCGGCCGCGATCGGGTGAAGGACGTTCGTTTCATTCCGGGCTGAACGAATTGGCCTCCGGCATTGAAACTGCTGACTCCGAGACCCTGCGATGACGACCCGAGATTCCGGTGCCCATTCCCTGCGTGAGCATGGATTTCAGAAGCGTGATGATGACCTGAAGATGCTGGCGGGGGTATTTGCCTCCGTGCTGAGGAGGATTGGCGAGGAGGAACTGGCGGAGATGCTGCCGGACGAGAGGCATGATGTCCCCGCGGACCGCAGAGCCGGACGGAAGCTGGGTCAGGCCTATTCCATCTGGTTTCAGCTTCTCAACATTGTCGAGGAACGGACGGCGGCCCGGGTGCGGCGGGAGCGCGAAAAGCAGTCGGGTCCCGCTGCCGAGCGGGGGCTGTGGGCGCAGCAGGTGCGTGCGCTGCGGGAAGCGGGCCTCACGGCGGCGCAGATTCTGCCGGTCCTTGCGGCCGTGCGGGTCGAACCGGTGCTCACGGCGCATCCGACCGAGGCCAAGCGCGAGACGGTGCGGGAACGGCACCGGGAAATCTACGAACTGCTCAACCGGATGGACAATCCGGCCTTCACGCCGCGGGAGCGTGAGCGCATGCAGCACATGCTGGGGACGCAGCTGGAGAGTCTGTGGCGGACGGGGGAGATTCATGTGACCCGGCCGTCGATCGAAGCCGAACTGCAGAATGCTCTGCACTACCTGCGGGAAGTGTTCCCCGAGGCTGTGAGCCGCGTGCACATTCACCTGCGCGAAGCCTGGGAATCGGTCGGCTTCGATCCTGCCTCACTGGAGGCGCTGCCGCCGCTGGTGAGGTTCGGGACATGGATCGGCGGTGACCGCGATGGTCATCCCTTTGTGACGGCCGAGGTGACTCGCAAGGCGCTGGCGGCGCTGCGCCTCAGTGCTCTGCGGGTGCATCGCCGGGCCCTTGAGCAGATTGCCTATCAGCTGCCGCTGAGTCAGCTCTTCATGGAGCCGCCGGCTGGGCTGCGGGAGCTGACAGATCGCCTGCGGGAACGATGCCGTGGGATTCCGGGATGCGATCCGGAGTGGATTGTGCAGCGGAACCGCGAGGAACCGTGGCGTGCGGCTGCCTATCTGATGCGGGCCCTTGTCATGGGAGCCATGGAGGAAGTTCCGGCACCCGGGGCGTACCGGAATCCGGAGGAACTGGAGGCAGATCTCCGGTCGCTCGGAGAAACCCTTGCGGTCTCTGGGGCCGATGGATTTGCGGCGGAATTCGTGGCTCCGGCCCGGCGAAGGCTCGCGGCCTTCGGATTCCATTCGGCGGTTCTTGATGTCCGGCAGAATTCGGCCTGGCATGAAAAGGCACTGTCGCAGCTGCTGGCATGCGCGGGTCTGCTGGATGACCGGTCCTTCAGTGAATGGAGCCGGGAGGAGAAGCGGGCACTGCTCGACCGCGAGCTGAATTCGCCGCGTCCGTTTCTGGCCCCGGGGATGCAGGCAGGACCGGAGGCCGACGCCGTGCTCGCCTGCTACCGGGTACTGGCGGAGCAGATGGCGCAGCATGGCACTGATGGACTTGGGTCGCTGATTGTCTCGATGACCCGCTGCACCGAGGATCTGCTGACGGTGTATGTGCTGGCGCGGGAGGCGGGGCTCATGCGCTGGACGGACGGCGGCATGGTGTGTCCTCTGCCGGTGGTGCCGCTTTTTGAAACGATGGGCGACCTTGAGCGCGCGCCCGGGATTGTGGCGGATTTCCTTTCGCACCCGGTGACGAGGCGCAGTCTTCCGGAGGGTGGTTCCTTCCAGATGATGGTGGGGTATTCCGATTCGAACAAGGACTGTGGCATTCTGGCGAGTCAGTGGGCCCTGCACCGGGCGCAGCGCAGTCTGGCGGAAGTGGTGGAGTCGCATGGGAGGATCCCCGTATTCTTTCATGGACGCGGCGGCACGGTGGGTCGGGGTGCGGGGCCAACGCACTGGTTCATGGAGGCGCTGCCGCATGGGTCGCTCGGGGGCGTGCTGCGGATGACGGAGCAGGGAGAAACCATTGCCGAGAAATACGCCCATCTCAATTCGGCGGTGTATCACACGGAAGTGCTGGTGGCCTCTGCGGCGGCGGCGGCCGTGCGGCATCGGCTCATGCCCGATCCGACGGTTGATGCGGCACCGGTGATGGACCGGATGGCGGCATGGAGCCGGGACGCCTACCGTGGACTTCTCGAGGCTCCGGGTTTTCTGGGATTCTACCGCAGTGCGACACCGATTGATGCGCTGGAGAATGCGAGAATCGGCTCGCGCCCCGTGCGCCGGTCGGGTCAGCCTTCGCTGGATGATCTGCGGGCCATTCCGTGGGTTTTTTCCTGGACGCAGGCGCGTTTCTATCTGCCGGGATGGTATGGATCGGGCAGTGCGCTGGCGAGACTGCAGGAAGAAGATCCGGAAGGATTTGCGCTGCTGCGGGGCATGCTGGGGAAATCGCCCCTGATCCGCTATGTGCTCACGAACATCGAGAGTTCGCTCGTCAGTGCGAACCTTGAGATCATGGAATCGTATGCGGATCTTGTGGGCGATGCGGTCCTGCGGGAGGAATTCATGGGCCGGATTCTGGGCGAATACGACCGGACTTCGCGGATGCTGGCGCTGCTGTTCTCCGGATCCTTCGAGGAACGCAGGCCGCGGCTGGCGGAAACCCTGGGAATACGGGAAGGCGCGCTGCGCATGCTGCATCGTCAGCAGATTGCCCTGCTGCGGGAGTGGCGGGGCATGCTGGCCGGTGGAGATACCGTGAAGGCGGATCAGCTGCTTCCCGACATTCTGGTCTCGATCAATGCACTCGCATCGGGTCTGCGCACGACGGGTTGAGGGGTGGTGCTTCCGGTTGTCAGGGGCTTCGGGAGGCTGCATGACGATGCAGTTTGTCACTGCCATGAAACTGCTGCGCATTGCCATGATCATCCTGCTGACGGGAATGCCATGGTCTGTGGTGGCAGGAGAGGGATTGTCGGGCATGGATGCCATCCGTGCCGTGGTGCGGGAACGCGGGACTGGCTATCTGAACCGGGTGGTGCAGTGCCGCGGGGAGCATGGGGCCGACCAGCCGGAAGCCTGGCGGGTGGTGGCGTCCGATCCTTCGGACGGCCGGGGTAGACTGCGGGAATTCTTCGTCAATGCCGCCGGTGTGGTGACCGAGGGAACGGTGGCCGCGGCGGTGGCGGGAGCCCGCATCCCGCTGAAGGCCGTGAAGACAGACAGCACGGCCGCCTTCCGGCTGGCTGAGGGGGCGGCGCGGCAGGCCCGCGTGGGATTTCATGCGGTGGACTATCAATTGGCTGCCTCTGGTTCACCTGCGGTGGCGGTCTGGCAGATGAGGCTGCAGGATGCTCTGGGGCGGACGGTTGGCGAAGTGGCCGTTTCGGCCTCTGCGGGCAGGGTGCTGCGGACCCAGTGGTACCGGGTGGTGGAAAATCCACCTGACGAAGCCGCCGGCCATGCGGCGGGATCGTCCGCCGAAGAACTCTGGTACCGCACGAGGGAAGTGGCCGGGCGGGGAGCCGGAGTGGTGCGCGATGGCATTTCGCGGGCGGGGACCTGGATCCGGGGGAAGGTCCGGCGTGATGGCATGGCGGAGCCGTATTACGTTCCGCCGCCCGCTGCGTCTCCGGCTGCCGGTTTCCGCTAGCCGGCTGCCCGCTGCTCGAGCAGGAGCCTCGCGGCCATGAGAATGACCGTGGTGATGAGGACTGGTCGGATGATGCGGGCACCCTTGCTGAGGACCATGCCTGATCCGAGATGGGCTCCGGCCAGCTGACCGCCGATCATGACGGCGGCCACGTCGAAGCGGACTGAACCTGCAGCGAGGAAGACGGCCAGCGAGGCGAGGTTGCTGGTGAGGTTCATGACCTTGGTGTAGGCGGTGGCCTCGCGCAGTCCGAGTCCGAGAAGAAGCACGCAGGCGAGTGTCCAGAATGATCCGGTGCCCGGTCCGAAGGCTCCGTCATACGAACCGAGCAGAAGACCGAAGATCAGACCGAAGCGTCCGGCGGTCATGCGTGGTTCCGCGGCCGCATCGGTGATCCGCGGAGAGAAAGCGGTGTATCCGGCAATGGCGATGAGCAGCCATGGAATGACATGGCGGAGCCAGTCCACGGGCAGGGAAGAGACCAGGGCGGCTCCGCCGGCGGCCGCGAGAGCGGTCCACAGAATTGTCGCCGAGAGCCGCTGCCCCTTGAGCAGTCCGGCGCGGGCGTAATTGCGCACGGCGAGGGCGGTGCCGCAGCACGACTGCATCTTGTTGGTGCCGAGAGCCGTCTGGGGATCGAGGCCTACCCAGAGCAGGGCTGGGACCGTGAGGAGTCCGCCTCCCCCGGCAATGGCATCAACGAACCCGGCCGCCATCGCGACGATGGTGAGTCCGGCATAGTGCCACCATTCCATCCGGTTGGTTCCGAGGGTTACGGAGCGGCAGGATCGGGGGCGGGAGCCGATTCCAGAGCCTGCCGGGCCTTGTCGGCGGCGAGGGTGGCCTTGCGCTGGATTTCCTCCGCCGAGGGAAGCGCGGCGAGCACATCCGCGGGAATGAATCCATCGGAAACCATCTTGGTGAGGCACTTCTTGCGTTCCGCAAGTGCCTTGCCGGCGTCGCGTTCCCGGCTGAAGCGGTCCTTCGCCTCGTCGCTGCGCTGACGCAGCCGCGAATAGATGTCGCCGCCAAGGAGCGAGGAAATATCCACCTTCATGGCCTGCCGCGACACGCCGGAATCGGTCACCGGTTCCCCGTTGATCGGGCCACCGCTGTATTTCGGGAACATGATGGCGACCTCCGGGCACACCCGCGAACAGGCCGGGCAGTTCGTTTTGCAGTTGTTGTTGTTCTGGACCTGAATCTTGCCTTCGCCACTTACGCCGTAAACATCGAACAGGCAGAAGCTGAGGCACTGCATGCAGTTCGTGCAGCGCGAATAATCAATGACCGGGAACCATGGCTTCCAGAGACCAGGCTGGTTCATCGGGCGTTCGCCTCTGGCGCGGTCGACGGCGTCGGCGACCTTCTCCGGGGCCACGGCCGAGATATCCAGGGTGGCGATGCGGCGGGCTCCGGCGGCGTCTTCCAGTTCCGGAGCATTGCCACCGAAGCATCCGAGAACAAGGAGGGTGGATTCGCCGTCGGACAACCCGGCACGCGCCCCGCCGGTGCTGACCGAGTAGCCCCGGTCAAGCAATGCGCTCAGAATCCCGGCCCGGACGGCTGCTTCGAGCGGCTGGGTACCGCTTCCTTCATAAAGAAGAACGTGAAAATGGGGAGCAATGGCCATGGGGAAGGTGGGATTAGTCGGCGGAGGGATCGATTTCCCGGATCGCGAGGCGGCTGGCTGCCCCGGTTGAATCAAGGCGGCGCATATTCACAATTTCCGTCTGAACCGGGTCGAGTGGCGCATCGGCGGAATGGAACAGCCAGAGCACGGCGCGCCGGTGGCAGGCGGCGATCTTGAGCGGACCACCTCCCGCAAGATCGCGCAGCAGCGGGTCGCGCCGGGCGGCCATCTCGCAGAGGTCGGCCACCGCGGTAAAGGGCTGCCCGGACGCCGCGAGCTGCGCCAGCACTCCGTCCTTCACTTCCTGGGGAACAACCTGAGCGTAGGCGCAGCGGCAGTAGACAATGCGGGGACCTTGAGATTCGGGAGCCATCAGTGAAGTCCATTATTCCGGCTGCGCCCGCCTTTCAACGAGCAAACCCGTCCGTAATGAGGCAGACCCGAAAAAAGGGCGGCGGCGGTTGCCGGGCAGTCCTGATCATCAACCAAGCGAAAATATCTTTATTTTCTAATTGAAATGCCTGCGCGTGCTGATATGACCGGGACCAGCAGGGCGGATTCAATCCGTACCTGCGTTGAGGGATTGAGGCGGCACCGGTTTTTGGGTTGAGGTACTAGCCGGTGCCGCCTCATGTTCCCCGTGATGGATGGGACGGGAAAATCAGACGAAGAGATGCTGCGGTGGGTCGCCGGACAGTGGCTTCACTCCCGTGTTGACGTGGCTGAAAAGGCCATTAGAGTCACCCTCCGAAGAAAAGCGGGAAGTGATTCCCGTTTTTTTGTTTTTTACACAGCATCATCTTTATGACCAGCGAACTTCTGGCCGTCTTCGACTACTACGAGCGTGAGAAGGGCATTCCCCGTGAGAAAATGGTGGAAGCCCTTGAAAGCGCTATTCTGACTGCCGCCCGGAAGGTGATTGGTCCGGCGAGAGAACTGCGGATCGACATTGACCCGATGAAGGGGACGATCCGGGCGATTGCGAAGCTGATGGTGGTGGAGGAAGTGGCGCAGCCGTACGAGGAAATCGGGTTGGCGGTGGCCCGGAAGATTGCGAAGAAGCAGAAGCTCGAGAAAGTGCCCGAGATCGGTGACGAACTCGAGGTTGAGGTGACGCCGAGCGACATGGGGCGGATTGCGGCTCAGACCGCGCGTCAGGCCATGATGCAGAGGATCCGGCAGGAGGAGAAATCGCTGATTTACGAGGAATTCAAGGATCGGGCGGGAGACATCGTGCACGGGACGGTGCGCCGTTTCGAGAAGAGCGATGTGATCATTGACCTTGGCAAGTTCGAGGGAGTGATTCCGAAGAAGGAGCGGGTGGTGACCGAGGATTACAGCATTGGTGACCGGCTGCGGCTCTATGTGGTGGCGGTGGAGAATGGGGCGCGTGGACCTGAGATCATTCTGAGCAGGGCGCATCCGAATTTCGTGAAGCGGCTCTTTGAGAGCGAAGTGAGCGAGATTGCGGACCGGACGGTGGAGATCCGTTCGATTGCGCGGGAGGCTGGCTACCGCACGAAGATTGCGGTGTATTCGGGCGATTCCAAGGTGGATCCGGTGGGGGCGTGCGTGGGCATGCGTGGAGCGCGGGTCAAGAACATCGTCCGTGAACTGAACAACGAGAAAGTGGACATCATCAAATGGAGTGATGATCCGAAGCTGTTTCTTAAGGACGCCCTCAAGCCGGCTCAGATTGCCGACGATAAGATCACGGTGGATCCCGTGAACCGCCGGATTTTCGTGAAGGTGCGCGAGGAGGATCTGTCGAAAGCGATCGGGCGGCATGGTCAGAATGTGCGTCTGACCAAGAATCTGATGGGCTGGGATGTGCAGGTGGAACGCGACGAGAGCGCGCATGAGAAATTCGAGGGCCGGGTCCATGGAGCAGCGAGCGATCTGGCGACGCGTCTGGGCATCGATGCGGAGATGGCGGAGAACCTGGTCCGGAATGGTCTCGTGAGTCCGGATGTCATCAGCACGGCAGAAGCAGAAGACATCGCTGGCATTCTTGAGATTTCGATTGATGCTGCTGCGGAGATTCTGGCCAAGGCCCGGGCTCAGTGAGGCTTTTCTGATTTGTCCATCGGCGGCTTGCCGATCCACCGTTTACCCTTTACCCATAAGCCATTTCCGTTCCGAACGGATCCGCGACGTCCTGCATGCCTTCCAAACCCAAATCTTCCAGTTCTCCTTCTTCCGCCGGTTCCTCCCCAGGAGCCCGCAAGACCGCCCGTCCCGCCGCTGAGGAAGCGCCACCGGACGCCGCGCCCAAACCGGTGCGCAAGACGGCCACGGAGATGAAGAGTGCGGCACTGGATCTTCTCTCGGAGAAGCCCAAGCGGGTGCGGACACCAGCTGCAGTTCCCGCTGCTGCTGCCATCGCTGCCCCTGCGGCGGCACCGCTGCCGCCTGCGAAGAAGGTGCTGTCGCTGATTGACGGCGAGGAAAAGGTCAAGCGCCGCCGGACGCTGGAACCGGTTGCGGAGGTGGCTGCAGAGGAAGCTCCGGCGGTGGCTGAAGAGCCGGATGGGTCTGTGGTTCCGGCGGCTGAGGCCGGCGCTTCTTTCGTTCCCGGGGATGACAAGGTGATTTCGATCAAGCCTCCCATCGTGGTGCGCGATCTGGCAGAGAAGATGGGCATGAAGGTGTTCGTCCTGATCAAGGATCTGATGGAACTGGACATTTTTGCCAATCCATCGATTGCCATCGAGGCGGAAATTGCGGCCCGCATCTGCGAGAAGCACGGATTTGTCTTCGAGCGGGAGAAGCGCAAGGAAGGTGGCGGCATCCACCGGGTGGAGGAAGTCATCGTGGCGCCTCCGGCCCCGGAAGAGGCTGAAATCCCCGAGGAACGTCTAGAGCCGCGCGCTCCCATCATCACTTTCATGGGGCACGTCGATCATGGCAAGACCAGCCTGATCGACTGTATCCGGAAGGCGAAGGTGGCTGCCGGTGAAGCCGGGGGGATTACGCAGCACATCGGGGCGTACTCTGTCGATCTTGACGGGCATCGGATCACGGTACTGGACACGCCAGGACACGCCGCTTTCACGGCCATGCGGGCACGGGGCGCGCACGTCACGGATATCGTGGTGCTGGTGGTGGCGGCGGATGACGGGATCATGCCGCAGACAAAGGAAGCCATTGCCCATGCGAAGGCGGCCGGGGTCAAGATTGTTGTAGCCATCAACAAGGCGGATTTGAAGACGGCCAACATCGACCGGGTCAAGAGTCAGCTGCAGGATGAAGGGCTGGCGCCGGAAGACTGGGGTGGCGACACCATCTGCGTGCCGGTTTCGGCGCTCAAGGGCGAAGGGATCGACACCCTGCTGCAGGCGGCGCTGCTGGAGGCGGAAATGCTCGAACTGCGGGCGGATCCGAAGGCTCCCTGCCGGGCGCTGGTCATTGAATCCCGGGTGGAACCTGGCAAGGGACCCACGGCGACTCTCATTCCCCAGATTGGCACCATCCGGATTGGCACGCCATTCATCTGCGGGCAGTTTTCGGGCAAGGTGAAGAGCATGCTGAGTGACCGCGGGCAGCCGATCCGGGAAGCTGGGCCGGCGACTCCGGTCGAGGTGATTGGCTTCAGCGGGCTGCCGGGAGTTGGCGAGGAACTCATCGAGATGGACAGCGAGAGGTCCGCCAAGCGTCTGGGTGAGGAGCGGCTGGAGGCTGCCCGGATCACGAAGCTGGCCACTCCGCGGCGCGCGGCCCTTGAGACGCTTTTTGCGAGCGCCGAGGATGGCCAGAAGAAGTTCCTCAAGGTGATTCTCAAGACCGATGTCCAGGGATCGCTCGAGGCGCTTTCTGCGCAGCTGCGCGAAATCAAGTCGGACAAAGTCAGTCTGAACTTTGTGCTTGAGGGCGTGGGTCCGGTTTCGGAAAACGACATTCTGCTGGCGTCTGCGTCGGACGCGGTGGTTCTCGGTTTCGGGGTCAAGGTGGAAGGCAAAGCCGTCAAGACAGCGAAGGCTGAAGGCGTGCAGGTGAAGCTTTATTCGATCATCTATGAACTGATTGATCAGGTGAAGGAGGCCATGCTGGGCCTTCTGGAACCGGAGACCCGCGAGAAGGTCATCGGGCATGCCCAGGTCAAGCAGGTCTTCAAGATTCAGCGCGGCCGTGTGGGTGGCTGTGTGGTCACGGATGGGCGCATTGTGCGCAGTGCCCGGGCCCGGGTGCTGCGGGGCAAGCAACCGGTGTACGATGGTGGATTCCATACGCTGCGCCGCTTCCATGATGACGTTCAGGAGGTCCGTAATGGCCTTGAGTGCGGCATCAGACTTGGTGATTTCAACGAATACGAACCTGGCGACATCATCGAGTGCTACGAACTCGAGAAGATCGCGCAGTCGCTCTGAGGCGGCGCGGAGGCCGGAACCGTCTGTGGTTCATCTGTCTTCCGTGAGAACAACGAAGCTTGCATGTCATGAAGAACCGAGTTGTCCGAGTGAGCGAACTGCTGCAGCGTGAGCTTGGGGCCATGATTACGAGGGATCATGCTTTTCCGGATGTGCTGGTGACGGTCAACGACATCGAGATGAGTCCGGACCTGCGTCATGCGGTGGTGTTCATCGGGGTGATTGGTCCGGAGCACCGGGGACCGCAGGTGGTTGATGCGCTCAATCTTCGGCATGGCGATTACCAGACGCGGCTGAGCCGCCGGGTTGTGCTCAAGAATACACCGCGGCTGCATTTCCGTCTCGACCGGAGTGTGGAGCGGGGTGTCCGGGTCACCGGGATCATGGAGATGATTGACCGACAGCTGGCGGAATCGGCGTCGCGCGAGTCGGCGGAGTCGGCTCCGGCGGACGAAGAACGGCCGCGGACCACGGGGGAGTGAATCAAACGGAACGCATTAATTCATGGCTGTACGTACGAACACGACTTTTGGCGAGATGGCGGCGATGTGCCGGGCTGCTTCTTCGGTGGCGGTGCTGTCGCATTACCGTCCCGACGGCGATGCCCTTGGTTCGACCCTGGCGGTGGGGCTGGCGCTGCAGGCCGCGGGGAAGCAGGTGACTTTTCTCAATGAGGATCCTGTGCCGGGCAGTCTCCGGTTTCTGCCCGGCAGTGGGCAGATCCGGCAACCGGATGGCACTGCCTTGCCGGTGGAACTGGTGATTGCGCTCGACTGTGCGACTGCGGAGCGGCTGGGGGCTGGTTGCCGTGCGGCGCTGGAGGGGGCAGGGCCGTGGCTGAACATTGATCATCACCGTTCCAATGAAGGTTATGGTGACTGGCATTACATTGATTCCGGTGCGCCTGCGACCGGTGAGATCGTGCATCAGTTTCTCACATCCGCCGGGCTGCCGGTGACCCGTGAGATTGCCGAGAATCTCTATGTGGCGATCAGCACGGATACCGGTTCCTTTCAGTATCAGGGAACGACCGCGCGGACTTACGAAATTGCGGCTGAGCTGGTGCGGGCCGGTATCGATGTTGCGGAACTGAACCGGGCTACGTATGAGAATTTCCCGCGGCGGCGGGTTGAACTGCTCCGCGGTCTCTTTCAGAACATGGAAGTGACGCATGACGGGCGGGTGGCTTCGTGGAGTCTCACGCGCGAGGTGATGGCGGCGGCGGCTGCGCAGCCGGAGGATGCCGAGGGGCTCATTGATCATCTCCGGGGCATTGAGGGAGTGGTGGTGGCGGCTGCGTTCGAGGAACTAGCGGGTCCGGAAGGAAAGGTGAGGCTGAGCCTGCGCTCGAAGAATCCTGCGGTGGATGTGGGCCGTGTCTGTGCGCTTTTCGGAGGGGGAGGTCATCCGCTGGCGGCTGGGGCGAGGCTGACGGGACCGCTGGAGGCGGCGCGCCAACGTGTATTTGCAGCAATCGATGAAGCACTCGTATCCGCCTAAAGCCCGTCCGCCTGAAGCGGAGATTGATGGAGTCCTGCTGATCGACAAGGGTCAGGACATGACATCGCACGATGTTGTGGCGGTGGCCCGCCGTCGGCTCAATACCCGGAAGATTGGCCATTGCGGCACGCTGGATCCGATGGCGACAGGTCTGCTGATTCTGGTGGTGGGCAAGGCGACGCGGATTCAGGATCTGCTGATGTCGGAGGAGAAGGAGTATGAGGGGACGCTGCGGCTGGGGGCGAGCACATCAACGCAGGATGCGGAGGGCGAGGTGCTGGAAACGAAGCCTGTGCCGGAGTTGTCCGCCGAGCAGATTTCCGGTGCGTTCGGTCACTTCCATGGAGATTTCTACCAGACACCTCCGATGGTGAGTGCCATCAAGAAGGATGGCGTGCCGCTCTACAAGCTGGCCCGGAAGGGTCAGGTGGTGGAACGCGAGCCGCGGCTGGTGACGGTGTTTCAGCATCAGATCCGCGGGATTGCGCTGCCTGACATTGATTTCCGGGTGGTGTGCAGCAAGGGTTTCTACGTCCGCACGTACTGTCATGACATCGGTGAGCGTCTGGGGTGCGGTGGCCACATGGCGGCGCTCCGGCGCACGAGGAGCGGTCGGTTTTCCGTGGAGGGGGCGCTGACATTTGCGCAGCTCAAGGAGGTATCCCCGGAGGAGATCCTTGCAAAGGTACTGTCTCTCCGGGATGTCAGCAGGCTGCGCGGAGCGTAAGTGCCTCGCGGGGTTCGGCGACCACATGAAGACGTTCGGAGCCATCGGTGAACTGGGAAGTCTGGACGGTCCGCTGCATCTGGCGGCTGGCTTTTTCGACGGTGTCCACATTGGTCATCAGGAAGTGATCCGGACGGCTCAGCGCGAGGCGGAGGCCGTGGGTGGGCATGTGGTGGTGCTGACCTTCGACCGTCATCCTGCCAGTGTGCTTCGTCCGGGAACTGAGCCGAGGCTGCTGACATCGGTGCGGCACAAGCTGGTGCTCATGGAGCGGCTGGGGGTAGCGGCGGTGCTCATGCTGAGATTCGACGAGGTCATGGCGGCCATGGAACCGGACGAATTCATCGGGGCGCTCGTGCGGTCGGGGCGTCCGCTGGCCAGTCTGTCGGTGGGACAGGACTGGAGGTTTGGAAAGGGGAGGACTGGTGATGTGAAAATGCTGACGAAGGTCGGGCGGCGTGCTGGTTTCCGGCTGCATGCGCTTGCTCCGGTGATGACGGGCGGAGAACCTGTGAGCAGCACGCGGGTGCGGCTTGCCATCGAAGCCGGCGATTTCGCCGGAGCGGCCCTGCTTCTTGGCCGGGATTACTCCGTCCTCGGCGAAGTCATCAGGGGCCGCCAGCTGGGGCGTCGGCTTGGTTTTCCTACGGCCAATCTCGCGCTCGAAGCCGAACAGCTTCCGCCTGTCGGCGTGTATGCCGTGCGCGCAGTTCTCGATGGACGAATTCTCGATGGAGTTGCCAACCTTGGTCTTCGTCCGACGGTTGAGGACGGTTCCCTCACAAGGCACTTCGAAGTGCATCTCTTCGGTTTCGCGGACGATATCTATGGCCGTCAGCTTGATGTCCGCTTTGTCTCGCGTCTCCGCGACGAAGTGCGTTTTGCATCACTCGATGACCTCAAGGCTCAGATTGCCGAAGATGCCAGGCGCGCACGGCTCGCCCTCGGCACGACCTGAGGCAGAGTCGGCACGGTCACGGGCCGGCTCGCCGACCCGGCTTTCCGCGGACGATCAGTTCAGGGAGTCCGCAGGCGGTAGAACTGCCGGCGTGGTGCGTCGAGAAGGGGAACCGGGCTGCGGAGGTCGGGTCGGCTGATCCAGTTGCCGAGGTCGCTGGTGGTTTCCGGGGTCCATGCGGCATCCGTCCAGTAGAGCCATGAGGTTCCGCTGATGGGAGTGATGCCGGCCGTGCCGGTCGATGGGGCCGCCAGGGAAGCGAAGAGGGCACCGTCGAGCGAGCAGTCGCTCGAGTCGAATGTGTTCTGGTGGACTTCGATGGCGAGGACATTGAGGGCCGGGGCGGGCAGCAGGGCAGGAAGAGACGCCCCCGAGAGCGTGAGGACATCGTAGGCGTGTTCGTTGGTTCCGTTGGCCTGAAAGCGGGTTGAGAGCCGGTCGTAGTGGATGGCTCCGCCGACCGTGGTACCGGGATCGAGTCCCCACGAGGTCGGGCTGACACGGGTGCCGTTGATCCAGGCGACCGCCCCGTCATCCGCCATGCATTCGAGCCGCAGGGACCGGATGGCCGAGGGGTTAGCGATGGTGAAGGTGCGGCGCGCGTATACCGTGATGGGTCGTTCGGCGATCGACGTGCCGAATGCAATGGTCGCACCAGTTGCTCCGATGGTTCCCCAGCCGAGCGGGGTCGTGTGGTTCCGGTACCACGCAGTGGGTTCCGTGAAGTCGGGGTGATGCCATGCGCGGCCTGCGGAATCGCCGAGGGGCCATGGGCTGGCATTGGTCCAGCCCGTGGGGGGCAGGGTGGCGTGATAGCTCCAGCCGCTGGCTGCCCTTGCGACGAGCGTCAGGTCGGCTGGTGGAGGACCGGAAGGGGGAAAAAAGAGGAGTGGTGCGCCGGTGATCTCTCCGTTGAGCGGGTTGCCGAGGGTGACGGTGATGAGACCGTGGGGATTGGGAGACGGCAGCGCCAGACTGAACGACTTGATGGTTTCGCCAGGAAGCCAGGACAGGGAGCCGGAGCCGAGCGTGGTCTCGCTGGGGTCCTCCGGCCTGGACCGGCCGGCGATTCTCCAGGTGGCCTGCACGGGAAGCGAGGAAAAGGTGCTGAGGCGGACCGTGAACGACTGTGGCCATGTGGCTGTGGTTTCCTGGCGGCGGGCGACCGGAAAATCGATGCCGACAGCCGAACCGGGGACAGGCATGAAGGAAGCCAGCAGCGAGGCATCGGCTGAGGGATTCCAGAGTGAATTCCCGGAGTCTTCCGTGCCGTTCTGGGCGGCCAGATCGGGGGCGCGGGTGACCTTGGTATTCTTCATGATGAAGCGCTCGTTGGAGGGCGTCCAGCGGCTGAAGTCCATGGCCCATGCGTCGCGGAAATAGTTGTAGAGCAGCAGGGAATCCTCCGTGGTGATATTGCCGATGTACTGGCTGGTTCCGGAGCCGCTGCTTCCTGAGTTATTACCGTAGTTGTCGCCGAAGCGGGCACCGACCATGTTGCCGATGACAGCGCAGCCGCTGAGGAGCGAGCGCGGGCCGCCGTAGCCGCATTCCATGCCCTGGCCGCAGTTGAAGTGGACGCCGCCGTAGCTTCTGGGAACACGGTCGACCCCTGAATTGGAAATGCCCTCGTGGATGGCATTCTCGAACCAGCAGCCGTAGAAATTGACCGTGCCGGGACCATCGGCACCCGTGTCCACCCCGTCGTCCTTGACCCAGCCGATGACCGTTTTGCGCAGGTTGAAGGTGCGGCCATCGGGAACGAGGTAGAGCCCGTCATTGTCGGCGTCGATGAAGGCATCTGAATCCACGTCCGTGCCTGGATCGGTCATTTCGAGGAAGGCGGAGGAATCGATTTCGAAGGCCGGGCAATCTTCCTGTTCGCCTCCGGTGATGCAGCGCTGGACGAGGAGACGGGTGAAAAGGAGCGATCCGCCATTGGCTGCGAAGGCCGCGCCGCGGGTCTGGTTGAGGCCGGTCGGGCCGATGAGGGCGCAGTCGGTGAGGGTGCAGATGGCACCGGGAGCAACTGCCACACAGGGCTGCTGGTTGCGGTGGCGGGGGAAGTTCTTCGCGGGTTCACCAGCCGGAGCGGTGGCGAACCAGTTCTGATTCGCTCCCCAGCAGCAGAAAAGAGTGTGGCTGGCGGTGAGCTGGGCGGTGTTGGCACCGGAGGCCGGCTGGAGCCAGAATCCGCCCCAGGGAGCGCTGGTGCTGTCGGGAACGAATGTGACCGGCTGCTGCGCAGTACCTGTGATGGAGACCGATCCACCGGGCCTGACCCAGAATTCCGCTCCGGGCGCGCAGCGCACGACCGAACCTGCGCCGATCGTGATGGTGACGCCGGCTGGAACGGTGATGGTGCCGGTGACATGAATGCGGGCATTGGCACCCCAGTTCTCGCTCGAGGCCAGATTACCGGATTTCGCAGTCCAGCTGGGATTGGTTTCGAAGGTGATGGGAGCTGCCTGGCTGAGGCCATTGACTTCCGCGTCGTAGGCTGCGGTTCCGGCTGTGCTGGCGGGCGGCAGGATCGTCGATCCCCAGCCGCGGCGGAGCAGAATCGGGGTGGCCGGGAACTGGGTGGAACGGACGAGACCATTCAGAAAGAGGGGGTCGCCCGCTGCGGTCCCGGCGTGAGGTCCTTTGCTGAGGCGGGCCATGACAGGGACCGGCAGCCCGACGGGGTACTGGGCCGGAGCCAGCACCGAGAGGAGGTTCCCCTGAAAAGCCGAGGGGGCGTCCATGATGATCCGCCATGGGCGCATGGTGGGGATGCCGTCTTCCGAGCTGCCGCGTTCCGGATTGCGCACGATGAAGGCGTAGGTCTGCGTGCTGGGGGTGAGCGCAGGATCGGTGACCGTCAGTTCGTGGTAACCGATGGCGGTCACTGGGGTGGCCACACCAGTCGGGAAAGGAGCACCGTCGAGCGAGGCCGATGTTCCGGTGGCGGTGATGGTGACGCTGCTGGAGTACCGCGAGCGGTGGAGATTCGTCGGGTTGACGGCTGCGTGAGAGGAAACTGAGGACAGCAAGGTCAGCAGCAGGAGGGCTCGGGGGAACTTCATGCGGGTAAAGTACCCTGAGAGTGTGTGGTCATCATGGTGAAATTCCGATGAAGGCCGGGTTCGGCCCTTGAGGTACGCCGATTGACGAGGAGGAGAGTGACGTCTGTCTGCTTACGGCTTCCGGCTGGCCTTGATGCGGAGGAAGAGAGGTATGCGGGCGGCGTCCGGGCCTGAGAGGCGCCAGCGTTCTGTGACAGAGCCGTTGATTCCGGTGGTGGATTCCTGCCATGTCCAGCCGCCGGCTGACCATGTGGCGAGTTCAGCCGACGATTCCGGGCTCAAGGTGGCGTCTTCGGCGTTGGTCTGGCGGGGGAAGGTAATCTCGAGGAAGGGGGTGCCATCGTCGGCGCTGCCGCGGCTGGTGCCGATGCTGGCGGCACCGGGCACGGTGTCGCTGCTGCCCATGGCGTATTCCATGAGGGCAGGGATGCCATCGCCGTCGAGGTCCTGCGATTCCGTGCCGGGGGCGAGGGCGAGAGCGTCCGAAGTCCCGGGATTGCCCGCCGCCGCTGAGAGTCTCCAGTTTGCTGCGATGGCCGGGTCGGGCTTCGACTCCGGTCTGATGAGCACGAGGCTAGGCCCAGTGCCGTCGGCTGCGGATGGCCACGGCGGAGCGTCGTCGTAGGCGAATTCGGCGATTGTCTGATTGAGCGGGTCTTCCAGCTGGAGAATTTCCCCGCTGTTGGCTAGCTGGGTGGCGTCTGCGAAGACGCCTGCCACGGGAAGACCATTGCCGTGGGCAGCGGCAAAGGCAGCCGCATCGCGCACCACGAGGACGCGTCCACCGGGCGGCAGCGAAGTCACGGCTGACCCGGAGAAGCTGAAGGTAACGCCCTGGGTGAAGCGGACACCGGTGAGGTCGAGGGTGACGTCGCGGCTGATGTTGGTGAGTTCGATGTATTCCGCGAGGCCATCGCCGGCCGGGTGGTACATGATTTCCGTGATCACGAGGTGCGATTGCCACGGGGAAGGCTGACCCTGGTAGGAATAGGTAGCGCGAGGCGTGCCGCTGGGGTCCGTAAGCGTAATCGTTTCGCCGAGATTGGAGAGGTTGCCCTTGTATCCTCCGGTGACGTAGCGGCTTTCGCCGGCCTTCGGGCTGACGGTGCGGGTTTTGAAGCCGTTGCGGCTGGCGGCCACGATGATGCGGCCATTGGCATTGACGACGGTGCCGGGTTCAAAGGTGAAGGCGACACCGCCGGTGATCTGCCAGCCGGAGAGGTCGACATCGACCGTGTTGGGGTTGCGCAGTTCGATGAATTCCTGGCTTTGGTCTCCGGAGGCCGGAGAATGTTCGACTGCGGTGAACACAAGGGGATTGAGGGCAGTCAGATTGTAGGGCTGCGGCACGCTGGCGTCTCCATTGATGGTATTGACGCGCTGGAGCACCCATGAGGAGAGCAGCCGCTGGATTTCCTGGGAGGCCGTGTAGGAGGCGTAAATGGAATTGGCGGTGTTGCCGGTGACGCCGGTGTGGTTCTTCCACTGGGCGGCGGTGTAGCGGCTGAAATCGGCGGCGGCGTCGCTGCCCGGGATGTCAGTCTGTCCGCTCACGATGCGTGCTCCGATTTCCGCGGCTTTTTCCGACACCCGGCGGTCGTACCAGCGGTTCAGGTCAGGTGCGGCGTTCCTTGTGCCGAAGAACTGGTCCTGGAGCGAGCGGATACGGCGGCGGGCCATCGCGGAGAACTCGGGAATGGCGTAGAGTTTCGCGATGAGGTTCTGGCCCTGGCCGCTGAGTGTCCCGCCGGCATTCAGGTAGATGCCGTCATCGAAGTAGTTGTTGGCTGAGGTCCAGAGGCGGCCCTGGCTCAGGTCGAGGTCCCATGGCAGCAGGGTCCACAGGTTGGTTTTTCCGGTGTCGCAGTAGATATAGTAGTTCTTGGCGTGGAGGTCGACGTTGCCCGTGACGGTATTGGCCGCCATGAAATTGATCATCTTCGGGACATCGAGGTTATCGAAGAAGAAGGTGCGCTGGGCGGCCGTGCCCGGCTGGTGCATGCCCTGAAGGAATTGATGGAGGTCGAAATTGCTGTCCAGCTTCCTGGTTTTCTTTTCGACTCCGGTGATGGCGTCGGTGGTGGGATTCGACATCCCATTGTACATTTTGTAGAGGGCACCGTCCGGATTGAGTCCTGCTCTGGTGAGGTAGACGTCGTCGGCGTCCTCGACAAAGCTGTAGAGGCCATCGAACGTTCCATTGAGCCGGTTATGGGTAAGGAAGCAGTAGTGAGCTGCGACGCCGGCCGCGCGGTTCATTTCGTAGGCGAGGTCGTGCCGGATCTTGGTTTTGTCCGCGTAGACTGTGAGGAGATTGATGTCCTTGGCGGGAGGCTGGGTGGGGTCGGTGCTCCATTTGAAGCGGTAGCCCCGGTTGCCGTCGATATCGTAGCTTTTCTTGAGGAAGGCTCCGCCGCTGGTGCTCTGTCCATGGAGGTTGATGCCGACATTATCGTAGAATTCGCCATTCAGGTAGAGTGAGGCGCGGGTTCCGGCGGCGGTCTGGGCGGCCGAAGTGTTCTGAATGAAGCGGTGCACCACCATGAGCTGGGTCTGGACAACCGGATCCTGCGGAACCGTTCCGAAGTACTGCGGGGAATCGATGGGATCGGTGTAGGTTGGCAGGATGGTCTGGTAGGCCGAGTTGTCGGTGGCCCTGACCCGCCAGCGGATCATGCGGCCGGCGGTCATGATGGTGGCAGGAATGGTGGCAGAGAAGACACCGTCTCCGGCGACGGCATCGCCGCCCGTGCCATCATCGGTCATGGCGGCAGAGATTTCTGCTTCGTAGTTGCGCCGGTAAATGAGCGTGACGGTGGCGAGGGGGCCGCCCTGTCCGGGCCTGATGGCGGCGGTGACGGTGAATGGGGTGGCTGCGGGCGGCTGCGGGGGATTTTCGGTGACTTGGCGGACCAGGGGGCCGGCGGCGGTGACTCCGGTATTGGGGAGGGCGGGGGATGGGGTCATGAAGCCCCATGCTTCGGTGGGGTTCGGGGCACTGACGGTGCGGACGGTCAGTCTGGGGCCGCTGCGGTTCTGGTCCCATGCGATCCAGCAGGGGTGGGCTGAGGGGATCAGCATGAACTGACCGTAGCCAGTGGCCTGAGGGTTGCTGCGCCAATTGCGGACGAGCCCGGTGACATTCCATATGAACGTACGGGTTTCGCCCGGGAGGATGCTGATGGCATCGGTGGGCTGATTGGCGCTGAAGAAGCGGAGGAAGTCGTTGCCATCGGCGGTGGTGGCGACGCTGGAGAGGCCCCGGTTGGAGTCGGTGACCGGGAAGATCCCGATGGAAGCGGGCACCGTGCTCAGGTTGGAGACTCCGGCGAAAGGCATGGCGGTTGCCGTCCATTCGAGGGTGGCCTCGGCGATGGATTGGCCTGCGGGGATGGCAGCGAGACGGGAACTGAAGTCGAACCAGAGGTACTGCTGGTGTTCCGGCTGGGCGAGTCCGTCGTCGTAGACATTGAGGGAGGCGTCGCTGGTGGCGCTGGCGGGCCCGGAAATGCGCTGACGGTTCCAGTTCACTCCGGCGCTGAGTGGCTGCGGGGTGGCATCGGTGACGGTCACGGTTCCGGCGTACCCCCAGCCGAAGCTGCGGTTTTTGGGCTGGAAGTGGAAGACCGGGGCGAATTCCGTGCTGCGCTGACCGGAGGGCGAGATGAGCGCGAGGTATTCGCCGCGGTTATCGAGACGGAAGTCGGTATGGAGGTTGCCGCTCAGCGGGCGTCGGTCCTTGCCGGAGGCCCAGACGAGGAGGCGGCCGCCGGGCGGAAGGATCCGGGCCGGGAAGGACCAGCCCTGGGAATCGGCGGCATCATTGCTCAGCCGCCAGCCGGCGAGGTTGACGCTGACGGGGTCGGGATTGTGGATTTCGATCCAGTCCTCGTCGTCGCCGTTTTCGTCTTTCAGGCCGCCATCGTTGTCTGCGAGGAATTCCGAGATGACCGGGGCGGCGGGGCAGGTGACCGCAGCGGCGGCGAGGAAGAGGACTGGCAGCAGTTTCATGGCTGGGGGGTGGGCCGCGGTGGGAAAAACACGAATATTGGAAGAAAACCGGATTGGTGGCTCCATGTCAATTTCGTAAAGTGGGCATGGAACGGTGCCATGCGAGGAGGGCGGTCGTGAGCCGCTGGACGATTTCGGGGTGATGAGCGGCCACATTGCGGGATTCGCAGGGGTCGGAGGGGAGGTGATGGAGCTGTGGTGACGATCCGTCGTATTCGCAGAGAAGTTTCCATTCACCGTCGAGGGTGGCGAGGTCGGGCTGCGGCTGTGTGATCATGGGAGGCCATGATTTGCGGTCGGGTGGCCGGCTCCAGTGGAGCGGCGTGGTCCTTGCGGGCTGTTCGGTTCCGAGGAGGGCAGCGGAGAGGTTTTCGCCGTCGAAGGTGATGCTGGGCGGGGTTGGGACGCCGGTGATGGCGAGAAGGGACGGGACGAGATCGAATCCTGCGATGGGGGTCTGGCGGTCGGTGGATCCGCTGGCTTTGGGCGGGATGAGGCCGGGGCCCCATGCGATGAGTGGCGAGCGGACTCCGCCTTCGTAGAGGGTGGTTTTGCTGCCGCGGAGGGGCTGGGCGCTGCCCGCCCCCGGTTCCGGGCCATTGTCCGAGCAGAGGAGAACGAGGGTTTCGCTGAGCAGTTGGGGTTTGCCTCGGAGGTGATCGATGAGCCGTCCGAGTTGCTGGTCCATGCTGCGGAGGACGGCGAGGTAGCGGGCGCGTTTGCCTTCCTGCCAATCGCTCACGGGTGGCCAGAACGGGCTGTGGACGTCGTCGGGCCAGAGCTGCACGAAGAAGGGTTGGCCCGCGGCGGACGCTTTTTCGATGAACTGGATGGCGGCATCGGCGAAGGCTCCCGTGATTTCCGGGCGCAGGCGCCACTCGACCGGGCCACCGAGTCGTTCGGCATCCTGCCAGATTTTTCCGGGTGCGGGGTCGTTCGGCTTGCGGGTGAGCGGCAGGAGCTTGGGGCCCATGCCCTCGAAGTTGGTGAGGGACCGGTCGAATCCGTAGTCGGTGATGGGCGGGGCATTGTCGACATCGCGCTGTCCGCCAAGGTGCCATTTTCCGAAATGTCCGGTCGCATAGCCATGTTCCCTGAGGATGCGGGCGAGGCTGGGTGCGGAGGGATCCAGCCAGTTGGCGACGCCGCGCTTTTTGTTGTCGGCACGGTTGCTGAGGTAGGAATTGATGGACCAGCGCTGTGGGTATTGTCCGGTGACGAGGCTGCAGCGCGAGGGCGAGCAGATGGGGGCGTTGACGCGGAACTGGGTGAAGCGGATGCCTTCGCGGGCGAGCCGGTCGATGACCGGAGTCCGCGATGCGCGGGAGCCAAAGCAGCCAAGGTCGGACCAGCCGAGGTCGTCGATGAGAATGAGGACGATGCCGGGGCGGCGGGCGGCAGGGCTGGCATGGGTGCCGGCGAGCAGGGCGAGGAGGCAGAGGAGGATACTACGGATCATTCCACGGAAATGCTGAGGATGCGTCCAGTGAACGGTTGCGGATTGCCATGGCCGGGCGCGAGGACCTTGCCCCCGTGGTCGTTGCCGATGCTGAGGCCATCGGCTGGCTGCTGGAGGAGAGGGCCGGGATCTGAAGCGGCGGGGGACGATCCATCAATGGAGAGCTGGAGGATGCCTTCCTTTGTCAGGGAAGCCTTGGCGGTGTGCTGCGGGCCGGTGATGGGGAGGGAAACGGTGGTGAGGGTGCCTTGGCGGCGGACCGTGAAGTGCAGAGATCCGCTGGGGGAAAGGTGCAGGGCGTATCCATGGCTGCTGCCGCCGTGGGCCACGATGATGCCGGACGAGGTGCGGCTGCATGTGAACGAAGCCGAGACGGTGAAGGGACGCCCGCCGATGGAGGGTGGTGGGAGGCTAGAAGTGGGCTCGCCTTCCTTCCATTGAAGGGCTGAGATTCCCTTTCGGGATGGGGCGGGAGATTTCCATGCGCCGAGGGGAAGGACGTCGCAGCGGGCGGCATAGGCGTCCCATGCGGCGGACAGTTCCCTGACTTTCTCCGGGTGGGAGGAAGCGAGGTTGTGCTGTTCGCTGCGGTCCCGGGAGATGTCGTAGAGTTCCCATGGCTGCGACTCCTTGGCGACGAGTTTCCATGGGCCGGAGCGGACGGCGCGGTTTCCCTCGTGTTCCCAGAAAAGCGGGTTGGGGCGAGGGGCCGGCAGGCCCTTGAGGACGGGCAGCAGGCTGATGCCCTCGAGAGGCTTCAGCTTATGACCTTCATGTGATTCCGGGTAGCTGGCTCCTGCGGCTGCGAGGCAGGTGGGCATGAGGTCGATGAGGTGGCCCGGGGTTGATTCCAGCCGCCCTCTGCGTTCCGGTGGGATGGCTGCAGGCCAGTGGATGATGAGAGGGGTACTGATACCGCCCTCGTGGGTCCAGTGTTTGTATTCGCGGAAAGGGGTATTGGAGACGGCCGCCCATGCTTCGCCGTAGCCGATGTAGGTATCCGGACCGCCGGCCATGACACCCTTGCCCTGGCGGACCGGGTAGCCATCGCGGGTCTGCCGGGGAATCAGTTCGGTATTGAGGGCCACTGTTGGAATTGCGGGAAGGGTGGGTTGATCCGCCCGGGTTTTGCCGGTCCCCTGCCGCCCCATGCCTTCGGCGCAGCCGCCATTGTCCTGCAGGTAGCAGAGCAGCGTGTTTTCGAGGAGGCCACTGGAGCGAAGCTGTGCGACGAGACGGCTGATGCCGCGGTCCATGGCAGTGACCATGGCAGCGTAGACCTCCATATTGCGGCGGTCCCATGCTTCATGGGCGGTACCCTTTTCGCCTTGTGGTGCCGGGGTGAGCGTCGAGTTCTCCGCGGAGACAATGCCGAGCTTCTGCATGCGCTCGTAGCGTACCCTGCGGACGGCATCGTAGCCTGCGTCGTAGCGGCCGCGTTGTGCGGCGATGTCTTCCTCGCGGGCGTGCATGGGCCAATGGGCTGCAGTGAAGGCCACATAGAGAAAGAATGGCTGGTCGCGGTGCTGCGCGGCATGATCCTGCAGAAAACGGACCGCATGATCTGCGATGGCGTCGGTGTAATAGTATGGTTGCGCGGGCTCGTAGGCGGGGTCGCTGAATGCAGAGATGGGCGTATTGTCGCGTGTCAGGAAGGCCGGATCCCAGAAGCTGCCGCCGCCGATGATGGTGCCGTAGAAGCGGTCGAATCCCCGCTGCAGCGGCCAGTTGCGGCGGTCGTCGGGGGTTTCAGCCCGGAGCGCCTTGGTAACGTGCCACTTTCCGGCCATGCAGGTGCGGTAGCCACTCTTCCGGAGGGCTTCCGCCATCGTCAGGCACTGGCGGTTGAGATCGCCCCGGTAGCCATCGTGGCCGCGGTCATCGGTCATGTGGCCAATGCCCGCCTGGTGCGGATAGAGACCCGTGAGCAGGCTGGCCCGGGTTGGGCAGCAGCGGGCCGCATTGTAGAATTGAGTGAAGCGCAGACCACCCGCCGCGAGTTGGTCCAGCTGCGGCGTCGGGATTTCGCCTCCGTAGCATCCAAGGTCGGAGAATCCCATGTCGTCGCTCAGAATGACGACGATTCCGGGGCTGTTGGCGGCGTGGCTTGTTCCGAGCAGGGCGGCAGCGATCAGGCAGAGCATGTGGGTCATGGGACCAGTTTTCTACTTGGCTGGCATTGGCAGCGGAAGTGCGGAAGTGCGGAAAGCCACGCTACTTGCCTGCGTGGCCATGAAGTGCACCATCCGGCACCTCCGGGCCGGATGGGAGGACGCTGCCCTTCTGAATCATGAGTTTTCCATCGTGACGTCATCGCCGGAAGTCCATTCATGCCGTACCCTGCGGGGCGCTGAACTGGCTCGCTGCCGAGCACTTCCGCGTCTTCTTTGTGCTGGGTGTGCGCTGGAGCATGGCTGGAGTGCTGCTTTGGCTGCTCTGGCATCTGGGAAAACTGACATTCTATGCTGGTCTGGTGCATGCGAGGCTAATGATCGAATGCTTTGGAGGGGCCTTTGTGGTGGGCTTTCCGGGAACCGCGGGAACGGGAATGGTCTCAGCGCCCAGACTTCGAGTGGGCGAATTCCTTGCCATGGCAGGAGCTTTCCCGGCATGGCGGATCGGCCTCTCCCACCTCCTCTGCATCGGAGGATTCGGGCTTCGCCTGCTCATCATCGCCAGCAGGGTGCTCTGCGGTCATAGTGGTCAGCTCAGCCATCGTAGCCGCCTGCCGCAGGTGCTACACGCTCACAAGGATCCGCAGAATTAGTCGTAAAGCGTTGCAAATGATGGGACTGAGATGAACTTCAAACATCACCGGAGGCCGACGCAGGCACGGCCCGCCCGATTCACGCGCGGATTTCAAATCCTACTGAAACAGTAAGATATAATTCGGAAATCGGGATGCCTGGGTATCGGTTAATCTCGTAATCGCCATAAAAAACTCTGTTATTATCCCTTGTTTGTTATAGTAAAAATAACGAATAATATATTGCGGCAGCCCTCGGCTCACCCTAATCTAGAGGGACTTATGACCTCCAACATAAAACCAACACTCGCTCTTGCAGCGCTCGCCCTCACCGGACTCATCAACACCGCTTCTGCCGGCGCCTGGATCCTCGACTTCGCTACCCCATGGGCAATCACGTCGTACAGCCCATCAGCGGCTACGTGGACGAAGACGTTCTCCAGCGTTCCGAATCCTGCCGGGGGCACCAGTATCAATACTATCTATGGATACTATGATCCTGCCACGAACACCCTTGATCGCGGTCCGGAGATGATTACAGCGACCATCACGACAACTGGCGTGAGCAATGGAGTTCTTGTGAACAGTACCTCTCCGCTTACCTTGCAAGGAATTCCGAGTTTGAATCCCTATGTCACTTATACCCTCACACTTTCCAGTCCAGTTACTGGATTGTCCCTGTACGCATGGGATATCGATTCGGACCCTTCATCACCGGCCCTGACCGACGTCTGGGGTTTTGGTGAAACCACTTCTCCCGTCATTGGGGTTTCAACTGGAAGCGAAATTGTATCTGCCGACCCTTTTGTCGCTGGGTTCACAACCTTCAAGACTACCGCGATTGGCACCAATGCTCTCGACAACAACGCGACGCCTTGGATTCCTGAATCGGAGTTGGGTTTCACTGCAGCAACCCACCATGCGTCTTTCTCGTCCGGAGAATTTGTGTGGGGTTTTCAAGGGAGTGGCACGACATCGGTCACGCGGACCCACAACCTGCTCGGAGTCATTGCTCCTGAGCCTGGTTCTGCGATGACGGCGTTTCTGACGGGCGCGGCGATGGTTGGGCTGGTGAACCGCCGCAAGCGGCAGTCCTGATTGCTGCGGAACGAATTGCGAGACATGCTAGCAGCCTGAGAGGGCTGTGTCCGGGGCCCGGGGTCTTTACGACCTCGGGCCTTCTGGCTGCAGGGGACCATGCGACAGGATGACCCAAGGTGCGTGGGGCGGGGGGTCAAGGTGAGACGAAAGAGGGGGATGGGCCGGAAGGGGTCGGTGACTGTTTTGCTGGCAGTATTTGTCAGGAGGGGGGGAGCGGTTTTTGGGAACCGGAAGAGGCTTTTGTGGAGTGCCTTATGCCGAAAATGAACTAACTTTCATTTGAAGGGATCGCTAGCATTGTTAAATGGACTGTATGTCTCGCATCAAAGCAACACTTACGGCTGTGGCCCTTGTGCTCAGCGTCTCTGCCTCTCAGGCAACGGTCATCGACCTGTTCAATCCGTGGACTCCGGACAACTCAGGTAACTGGTCTAAAACGGTAGCCACCGGGGTGGTGGCACGCATCACAACGACCGCGGGTCCACTCCCTGCTGGTGCGTCCATGAACAATTCGTCGACCGACCCGATGATCCTCTCGGGCGTCCCGAGCGACAGTCCGTACGTTCTTTACACTTTGTCCCTCTGGACTGACTTTACCTTCACCAATGCGGCGACGCTGCCTTCGGTGACTATCACCGGCTACGACATCGATTCTGAGCCGTTCCGGGTAATGAGCGACGTGTTTGGATACAAGAACACCAGCACAACACCCGACAGCGTCAATCTCGGGGCCGATCTTGAAGCGGGGACGACGAATGGCAGCGTCACTGGTTACACTGTGTACCAGATGAAGTCGAGCCTCTGGGGAACCGCTGGCAGCAACGTGGTGGTTTCCGACATTCTCACTTCGCCGGGTAACGTGAATCAGGCGCCAGTCGCTGCGAGCCTGACCTTCAACAACTTCTCCACCGGAGACTTCTACTGGGGCTTCACGGGGTCGGACAACGGCTCGATGGTGCGCCAGCAGCTGCTCGCTGGGACGACGATTGACGTGCCTGAGCCGGGTTCTGCCACGGCTTCGGCGCTGGCTGGCGCTGGTCTGTTCGGACTGGTGACCCGCCGCCGTCGCCGCGCCTGAGTTTAGCTACTCCTGAGCGTAAACAAATCGACTGATCCGGAACCCAGAGTCATGCTGGGTTCCGGATCTTTTTTTGTCTGGGAAGGGCAGATCGTTCTGGAGGATCGGGGCCGGGTGATTTAGGAGGAAGCGATGAAGGAATATGAATCATTGGAGCGGCGTTTCCGCGAAGCGGCGACGGTCAGGAGCATTGCGGCGATGCTGGGGTGGGATCAGGAGACCTTTCTTCCTGGGAAGGGAGCGGTCTGGCGAGGGGAGCAGCTGGCGTGGCTGGCGGGGCGGCAGCATCGTCTGGTTACCGGCGAGGAGATTGGGGCGGCGCTGGAGGTTTGTGCTGGGTATTTTCCGGAAGAGGGACGGGAGGCGACCAACGTGCGGGGGTGGGCGAGGGATTTCCGGATGGCGTCGCGGATTCCGGTGGAGTATGTGGAGCGGATGGCGCGGCTGACGTCGGAGGCGACGCATGTGTGGGCGGGGGCGAGGAAGGCTGCGGATTTCTCGATGTACCGTCCGATTCTGGAGCAGCTGGTGGGAATGGCCCGGGAGAAGGCCGACCTGCTGGGCTGGGAGGGATGCCGGTATGATGCGCTGCTTGACGAATATGAGCCGGGCAGCACCGCAGCGGCCGTGGAAGAGTTGTTCGCGCGGCTGGCTCCGGAGATCGCGGCGATGGTGGGACCGGCCGTGGCTGCTGCTGCTGGTGACGGCGGCTGGGAACCATCCGGTCATTTTCCGGTGGCTGGGCAGCAGGCATTCAACCGGGAGGTGGCGGAGGCGATCGGTTTTGATTTCGAGGCTGGGCGGATTGATGCGTCGAACCATCCCTTCTGCACTGGGCTGGGACCGGGGGACACCCGTCTGACGACCCGGTATGACGAGTCGAATTTTCTTTCTTCGTTGTATGGCGTGCTGCACGAGGCGGGCCATGGGATGTACGAGCAGGGGCTGGACGGGGGGCAGTGGGGCTTGCCTGTGGGGGAAGCCTGTTCGCTGGGGATTCATGAGAGTCAGAGCCGGCTATGGGAGAATCACATTGGGGGGAGCGATCAATTCTGGGAGCATTGGCTTCCGCGGGCGGCCCATTATTTTCCGCAGCTGTCGGGTTGTTCACCGCATGCGGTGGCTGCGGCGGCGCGGCGGGTCAGTCCGGGTTTCATCCGGGTGGATGCGGATGAAGTTACGTACGATCTGCATGTCATTCTGCGGTTTGAGATCGAGCGCGGGCTGGTGGGTGGATCGCTGGCGGTGGCGGATGTGCCTGAGGCCTGGAATGCGCGATTCCGGGAACTGACAGGGTTAGCGGTTCCCGATGATGCCCGGGGGTGCCTGCAGGATGTGCACTGGAGCTTCGGGGGATTCGGGTATTTTCCGACGTATACCATGGGGAATCTTCATGCGTCGCAGCTGATGGCTGCCGCCCGCGGGGCCGTGCCTGGTCTGGATGGCGAGATCGCGGCGGGCAACTATAGTGCGCTGCGCGGCTGGCTGCGGGAGCAGGTGCATATGCATGGGCGGCGTTGGTCACCGGAAGAACTGATGCGGCGGGCGACGGGTGAGGAACCGGGGGTGGCGGCGCATCTGGCGCACCTGCGGACGAGGTATCTGCGTTGAAGCGTTGGCTCTTGCGTGCGCTGGGCGGTGGTGAGAAAGACAGGGATGGTCACGAAGCTGCTTCATACTCGCTACCGGGTGCAGGATCTCGCGCGCACCGTCTCGTTCTACACGGAAGTGCTGGGGCTGGAGGAGGTGCGGAGGCACAAAAGCCCGCGGGGATCCGAGCTGGTCTTCCTGAAGGCTCCTCATTCCGAGGAACTCATCGAGATCTGCCAGTTTGACGCCAGCGGTCCGGTGGTGGTGGGACCGGATCTGACGCACCTTGCCTTCGAGGTTGAGGATCTGGCGGCTTTTGCGGCTCATGCGGCCGCCCGGGGATTTCCGCTTTCCGACGGCCCGACCACGACTTCGACCGGGAGCACCTTTGCGTTCATCGATGCTCCGGAGGGGTATGAGATCGAGCTGATTGAACGGCGGTCCTGAACGCGCCGGCCACCTTCTGCTGCCATGGAATTCGACTGGCTCGACGTGACCTTTGACCTCAAGCGGATGACTCCGCGCGAGGTGGAGGAATCGTTCGAAGACCCCTTTTCCCTGCGGTTTCTGCCGGAGGGGGGTGGCGATCCGGCGGCGGCGCGGTATTTCAGTCTGGGGAAGACGATTGCGAGCCGCCCGGTTTTTTCTGTCTTCTGGACTGACGGAAAGAAGTACCGGGTGATTTTTGCGCGTGACATGACGCCGGATGAGCTTGCGTTTTATGAGCGGAGGAACCAGGAATTCGTGTCAGCATGAACCGCATCATTGACTGGAACCAGATCCCTGCCTTTGAGACCGAGGCCGAAGAGGCATCGTTCTGGTCGGCGCATCAGCTCGATGCGCGGCTCATGAATGCGGCCCTGCATCGTTCGGACGTGCGGGAAAGTGCCACCATCACACTGCGTTTTGATCCCCGGATGCTGGCCCGCATCAAGCGTCTCGCGCGGAGCCGCTATCTGAATTATCAGAGCATGATCAAGCAGTGGCTGAGCGAGCGGTTGGAACAGGAGATGCAGAATGGCGGGGGGCGTTAGGGGATGGCTGCAGTGGTGGGGCGGCTGGGCGGGTGCGTGGCTGGTCTGGCTTGGCTTGCTGACGTGGCTTTCTTCCCAGTCGCAGCCGGGTCCGGCGATTGCGATCCGCCACATCGACAAGCTGGAACATTTTGTTTATTTCGCGGCGGGAGGGCTGGCGCTTGCGGGAGCCCTTGCGCTGCGGGGCCGGAAGAATCTCGAGGACGCTGCGGCATTCTACCGGCTGCGGCGCGAGGGAGTGCTGGTGCTGGTGCTGGGCTGCGCCGTGGGCTGGCTGGATGAATGGCATCAGAGTTTCGTGCCCGGCAGGGTCGGGCTCGATGTGGGCGACTGGCTGGCGGATGCCGGTGGCAGCCTGACGGCGGCCCTTGCGGCGGGTACCTTCCTGCGATTGGCCTCGAGGATACTCGGCTGAGGGTGGTTTTGGCAGGCACGCTTGCGCAGAGCCAGGGGCATCAGTACGGCTGGCGCATGCGTTTTGCCATCTGCAATGAAACCTGGGGCGGCTGTGGAACTGATTTCGCAATGGTCTGTGACCGGATTGCGGAGGCTGGCTATACGGGGGTCGAGGTGGCTCCGTTCACGCTGCTGCCGAATCCGGAAGAACTGACGGAGGATCATGCCCTGAAGGCGGGAGACACTGCCCGTGCGGCCGGGCTGGAGGTTGTGGGGCTGCACTGGCTGCTGGTGCAGCCGCCGGGATTTCATCTGACCACGGGAGATGCGGAGGTGCGGAGAAGGACCGCGGAATTCGGCTGTCATCTGGCGAGGATCTGTGCGGCCATGGGAGGAAAGGTCATGGTGTGGGGCAGTCCGAAGCAGCGGAATCTGGAGGCGGGTCTCGACTGGCAGGAAGCTGCGGAGCGGGCTGTCGGTGTCCTGCGCAGGATTGCGGAAACCGCTGGGTCCCTCGGGGTGACGATTGCGATGGAGCCGCTGGGGCGGAAGGAGACGGATTTTCTCAACACGGCCGAGGAGACCTGCCGTCTGCTGCGGATGGTCGATCATCCAGCCTGCCGTCTGCATCTTGATGTGAAGGCGATGAGCGATGAGGAGACCACCATTCCGGAGATCATCCGGGCGAGCCGTGCGGACACCGTGCACTTTCATGCCAACGATCCGAATCTGCGGGGTCCCGGCATGGGGGAGGTGCGGTACGAACCGGTCGTGGAGGCTCTGCGGGAAACCGGCTACGGGGGATGGGTGAGTGTGGAGGTCTTCGACTACACTCCGGATGCCGACACTATTGCGCGGGAAAGCCGGGATTATCTGCGGAGGGTCTTTGGCGAGTGACAAAGGATCGATTTCCGGTACCGTGACGGCACGCAAGATGAGGCCGCATTCGCTTCAGAACCGACTCCTGCTGGGAATTCTTCTCTGCATGGGGGTGCTGCTGCTTGGCGGTGGGGTGGTTGTCTACCGGGTGATTGGAAACCATCTGCGCAGCGAAGCGGATGCGCTCCTGGAGGACCGTCTCAATTTCTACCGGGCTACCCTGCGGCTGAAGGCCAATGGACTTCCTGCCTTCACGATGGCTCCGGCGGAATGGGCGCGGGTATCGGCAACGGCCAATCCTGACCTCGTGCAGATCTGGGTCGCGGAAACCGGCAAGGAGATTCCGCTGCGGTCGCCGGCGCTGACCGGGCGGTCGCTGCCGAGGCCGGAATGTCCGGGCGACGCTCCGGTTTTCCTCAATCATTCGCTCTGGGACGGGCGGTCGGCCCGGCTCATCTCGCAGGTGGTGTCGCCGCCGCGCGATGATCCTGCCATGGAGCCGGTGCGGATTCAGCTGGTGGTGGGCCGGGATCTGGTGGAGTTCGACCGGACGCTGGCGAGGGTGCGCGGGCTGCTGCTCAAGACTGGTGCGGGGCTCATCGGGGCCATGCTGCTGGCGGCGCGGTTCATCATCCGGCGCAGCGTGCGGCCGGTCAATGCCCTCGCGGAACAGATTGGCAGCATGGCGATTGACGACAGCAGCCGACGGTTCGGGCTGCCGGGTGCGCCGGATGAACTGCAGCCGGTGGTGGGGCGGCTCAATGCCCTTATGGACCGGGTGGGGGCGGCCATTGAGCATGAGAGGCAATTTGCTTCGCATGCTGCCCATGAACTGCGCAATCCGCTCGCGGCGATCCGCTGCAGTGTCGAAGTGGCACTGAGCCGGACGCGTCGGCCGGAGGAATACGAAGCGACCCTTGAGAGCATCTGGCAGAGTCAGCAGGGCATGCAGCGGATGGTCGACAATCTCCTGCTGCTGGCCCGGCTCGAGAGCGGTCACCAGCGGACCGAGTTTCCGGTGGAGACTGTTTCACTGGGGCGACTTCTCCGGCGCTCGTGGCGCGACTGCGTTGATCAGGCTGAGGAAAAGCAGTTGCGGGTCGTATGGCAGGTCGATGAGAGCGGAGGAGACACCATCATGGTGCCCTCCCTGTTCGGCAATCTCGTCCGGAATCTCTTCGAGAATGCCGTCAATTATACGCCTGCGGGTGGACAGATCGGCATTGAGGCGAAGGTATCCGGTGGGCAGTGCCTTTTCTGCGTGACCAACACGAATCCCGGTTTGACCGGCGGGCAGGTAGCGGAGTCATTTTCGCCTTTCTGGCGGGCTGATCCCAACGCGAGCGGTCACCGGGGGAATGCCGGCATCGGGCTCGCCTTGTGCCGCCGCATTGCGGAAACCCTCGGCGGCCGCATCCGTGGTTCGCTGACACCGGAGGGTCTGGTCAGCTACTGTCTTGAGGTGCCGGTGATGCTGCCGCCTCCCGGGACGGAGGCACCGGCGACCCGCCGCTTCCGGGAATCGCATTCCGTGGCCCAGGAAGCCTGAGGAATTCAGCTGCTCTGCGGGAGGGCGTTTCGGGGAAGGGGTCATCGGCGGGAAATTCGGTGGCGTCACTTTTTCTCTGGCGTCTGTCCGATTCCGCACGCACGTTGTCGTTTTCATGCAATGCGATGTCTGCAAGCATAAGAAGGCGACCGTGTTTCTGACCCAGATTGAGAAGGGTCAGATGCAGAAGGTGAACCTGTGCGAGGACTGCTCGCGGGAGAAGGGTGTGACTGATCCCAAGGGGTTTGCGCTTGCCGAGATGCTGCTTGGTTTCGGGCATGGCGAGAAGGTGGTGACGCAGCCGCAGGACCGCACCTGCCCATCCTGCGGGATGACGCAGACCACCTTCCGGAAGACCGGGCGTCTGGGCTGTTCGGCGTGCTATCAGACTTTCGGGGAGGGCATGGACCAGCTTCTCAAGGCGATGCACAAAGGGGTGCGTCACTGCGGGAAAAGTCCTGGCTGGGCCCGGGAAGCGGACATGGATGCGGGTCGTCTCGATGCTCTCAAGGCGCGGCTTGACGAGGCTGTGTCCGGCGAGCGCTTTGAGGAAGCGGTGCGTCTGCGGGATGAGATCCGCCGGCTGAGCAGCGGGGAAACCGCCTGCTGAACCGTGAGAAGGCTGATTAATCTTACTGATGTGACTGCGCTGCCATGATGAAGTTCACCACCCTTCTGCGAAAGCCGGCCGAGTGGATGCTGCTGGACGGTCCGCACCGGGATATTGTGATCACGAGCCGGGTGAGGCTGGCGCGCAATCTGGAGGGTCCGGCCTTTCCGGGTTTTGCCACCCGGGAGGGGCGTGCGGAAACCATGCAGAAACTGCAGCCGGCTGTGGAGTCGCTTCCGGAGATGAAGGACGGGTTCAGCGAGGACCTCGGGAACCTCGACAGCATCCGCAAGCAGGTGCTGGTCGAGAAGCACCTCATTTCACGGGAGCAGGCTGCCAAGTCGGGCGGGTCGGGAGCGGTCATCAACCGGGATCAGTCGCTTTCCATCATGATCAACGAGGAGGATCATCTGCGCATGCAGAGCATCCGTTCGGGTCTTGATCTGCGGGTGGCCTATGCTGCGCTCGACAAGGTGGATTCCGAGATGGAGGCCGAGGTGAGGTTTGCTTTTCATCCTCGCTTCGGCTATCTGACGGCCTGTCCCACCAATCTGGGTACGGGCATGCGCGCCAGTGCCATGCTGCATCTTCCGGGCCTTGTGCTCAGTGAGCAGATCAATCAGGTGATTTCCGCCGTGAACAAGATTGGTCTCGCCGTCCGCGGACTGTACGGTGAAGGCACGGAAGCGCTCGCCAATCTGTTCCAGATTTCCAATCAGCACACGCTTGGCGAGAAGGAACTGGATATCATAGCCCGGCTGGAACGCGTCATCGAGCAGATCATCAGTCACGAGCGCAACGCGCGCCGCAAGCTGGTCGAGGACAAGCCGCATAAGGTGCTTGATCACATTGGGCGGGCGTATGCGACTTTGCGCTATGCGCACATTGTGGAGAGCAAGGAAGCGCTTACCAATCTTTCCATGCTCCGCATGGGATCGGATCTGGGGATTCTGCCGCCTGACCTTGGCCGGACCATTGACACGCTTCTTGTGGAGATTCAGCCGGCGCATCTTCAGATCACATCGCAGCGGAAACTCAGTCCGGATGAACGGGATGTTCTGCGTGCGGAAATTCTGCGGAAGCGTCTCGCGGGAGTGCCGGAGCCTGCCACAGCCAGTCTGCAGCCGCCTCCGGAACCGGAGGAGCCGATTCCCTGACGGGCGGGCGGCGTGCCTGATGGTCTGGATGCCGTCCGGTTTTCAGTGTTGGTTCAGACTGCAGCGTGACGTGGTCCTGACGGAATGGATGGAGGTGCTCCCATGGCACGCGTGCTGCTTGGGATGGTGGCATGAATCATGGATTTCTGCTCGACATGGACGGGGTCATCTACCGGGGAAGCCGTCTTATTCCTGGCGCGGATGAATTTGTGGAGACGCTGCGTGCGGCGGGCATCCCCTTCCGTTTTCTGACTAACAATTCTCAGCGGACGAGGCGCGATGTGGCCATGAAGCTCTGCCGTCTTGGCATCCGGGCGGTTGCCGAGGATGTCTTCACCTGTGCCATGGCGACGGCGCGTTTCCTTGCGGCCCAGAAGCCTGGGGCCACGGCCTTTGTGATCGGTGAGAATGGCCTCGCGGCGGCGCTTCATCAGAATGGGATCACGGTGGTGGAGGACGATGCTGATTTCGTGGTCGTCGGGGAGGGCAGGGCCTTCAATTTCGAAATGATCGAGCGTGCTGTGCGGCTGATTGTGAAGGGTGCGCGGCTCATTGCCACGAATCTGGATGCGACGTGTCCGACCGAGGCGGGGATCCGTCCGGGCTGCGGTGCGATTGTGGCCATGCTTGAGAAGGCGACTGGATGTGCTGCCTTTTCGGTGGGCAAACCGAGTGGAGTCATGATGCGGATGGCGCAGAATGAGCTGGGAACGCCGCCGCACCGGACGGTGATGGTGGGTGACACAATGGAGACCGATATCCTTGGTGGTGTGGGCATGGGGTACCGCACCGTGCTTGTTCTCAGCGGTCACACGACTCTTCAGCACCTCCGCCACTACGCTTACCGGCCCGATTTCATCATCCGTTCGGTCCGGGAGATGCCTGCGGAACTACTGGGCGCGGAAGCTCTCCTTGCCGCTGCACTGTGAGGAGCATGGCGGACCGGGATTCCGCATTCCGTCCGCGACGTCCAGACGGCCTGAGAGAACGACTGCCAGCAACCGGAACGGTGCGGCGGCGATTACGGAGCAGAAGTAGAATCTGCATGGAGCAGCGGCTGCCAATCCGGGAGCGGTTTTCGTTCAGAGATCGCGCCGGTGGAGAAGCGATGCGCCCAGGGCGAGGCAGGCGGCGGTGATGGTGAGGGCACCGGCGGTGGATTCCGGGAGGCCGGGGACGCTGGTGGCTCTGCGGGCGGGTGGGGAATTGGTGGCGAGGACTTCGGCGGCGGCGGCTTCCAGTCCGGATTTACCGGCGCGGATGCGGCGGAAGAGGTCGCGGTAGGGTCTGGCCGGTGTGGGGCAGCCGTGGCGTTCGGCCCATGAGAGGACGGGGGCGGGTCCGGGGAGAAGGGAAGCGGAGGCGTGGAGGAAGGTGTGGGCGAAGTGGGTGGTCCATGATCCGTCGTTGTCGTCGTCGTCAGGGTGAGTGGGCACGGTGGAGCCGGTTGCGGTGGCGGCGGCGGATGCCTTGTGGGTGGCCGCGGCCTGGTGGAGAGTGGCGGCGGCCGCACCGAAGAGGAGAGCGATGAGGAGGGCGGCGGTGGTGGAGCGGGTGAGGACACCCATGAGGGAAGCGACGGCGTGGAGCGGGGTATAGAGCAGCAGGGCGGCGGGAAGCGCGTACCAGAGGTCCCAGTTCCATGATCCGAGCCGCCAGCGGGCAGCGAGCATGAGAAGGGCGATGGAAAGGGAGGTGAGGAGAAGGAAGTAGAAGAGCGAGCCGAGGAATCGTCCCGTGAGAAGGACACTGCGGCGGCGGATTCTGGGGAGAAGGAGGGCAGCCTGCCCGGTTTCGAGCGATTCCGGGAGAATGGCGGCAGTGGCGAAGAGAGTGAGGATGACGCTGGCTCCGGCAATCCACCAGCGTACGGCGCGGGAGAGGACCCAGCATTGGAGGGTTTGTTCCCATGGGGTGTTGTCGCGGAGCCATGGGCTGGGCAGGGACTGGAGACCGAAGCCGAGGGACCAGCCTGATGCGGTGCCGGAGATGCTTGCGAACACGAGCGCGACGGCGAAACTGAGCCAGAGGTGAAGCCAGAAGAGGCGTCGCGCGCAGAGGGCGCGCAGGGTATCGGCGGCGAGGGCCAGGAGAGTGCTCATGGAAGGTTGCCGCGGGAGGCAGTGATCGCTTCGAGAAAAAGATCCTCGAGGCTTTGTCTGGCGGGGGAAGCGCTGATGAGGAGGTGGCCGCGGCGGCGGATTTCGTCGATCACGGGCTGGATCAGATGTGGTCTCCGGGTCGGGATGGTAATGCGGGTGACACCCGCTTCCGGGTCGAGGGCGAGTTCACCGCCGAGGTGGTGGACGACTGCAGTAAGCAGGGTGTCCGTGAGGGCGTTGCCGGCGATTTCGATGTCGTAGCGGAAGCTTTCGCGGGTCATCGATTCGAGGGTGCCCTGGCGGGCGAGGCGTCCCCGGCTGAGGATGCCGACGCTGTCGCACATGAGTTCGAGTTCGCCGAGGACATGGCTGTTGATGAAGATGGTTTTGCCCTGAGCGCGGAGGCTCAGGATGATGTCGCGGAATTCCTTGCGTCCGACCGGATCGACTCCGTCGAGTGGTTCATCGAGGAAAATAAGGTCCGGGTTGCCCATGAGGGCCCATGCGAAGCCGAGGCGCTGGCGCATTCCCTTGCTGAAGACGGCGGGGCGGTCGTTCTCCCATGGGGTGAGTCCGGTGAGGGCGAGCAGTTCGTCGCATTGCTGGAGGCGGGTCCGGCGGCTGATGCCGCGGAGGGATCCGGCAAGGACAAGGATTTCGCGGGCCGTGAGGTGAGCGGGCCATGCGGCATTTTCCGGAAGGTAGCCCGTGCGTTTGAGGGCTTTGGGGTGACCGATGCGGCTGCCGAGGAGGTGACCGTCGCAGGTGTCGGGGCGCACCAGCGTCATGAGGACTTTGACCAGGGTACTTTTCCCTGCGCCATTGGGTCCGAGGAGGCCGAAGACCGTGCCTTCTTCGACCGTCATGCACAGTCCATCGAGGGCCTGGACGCCATTCGGATAGGTTTTGGAGACGTTTTCCAGGTCGAGGGCGAGACGGGCCATCGTGGGAAGGGTTTGGGGACGGGGAGGATGGGGTGGGAATCCGGAGGGCACAAGAGCGGTGCACAGAGGGAGGTGGATTCAGTCGGACGTCATCGAGGGGGCCTGGGGCGACGGGCGGTTGCGTTCCCGGGCCAGCGGCACACGGATCAGCCATGAGTTTTGCACGATTTTATGTGGAGCCATCGCAGTGCGATCCCGAGTTGCTGAGTCTGGACGAGTCCGAGAGCCGGCATTGTGTGGAAGTGCTGCGGCATCGGGAGGGAGATCGGGTAGTGATCTTTGATGGGGAGGGTAGGGAATGGGTGGCCGAGGTGGTGCGGGCGGACCGTCGGGACGTCGGGCTGCGGGTGGTTCAGGAGCACCGCACGGAGCCGCTGGCGGCGCGGATTGTGCTCGCGCAGGCGATTCCGAAGGGAAAGAACATGGAATTGATCATTCAGAAGGCCACGGAGTTGGGTGTGGCGGAGATTGTGCCGCTGATCAGTGACCGGACCATTGTGCGGCTGAGTGCCGAGGAAAGTTCGCAGCGGGGGGAAAAGTGGCAGCGGGTGGCGGTGGAGGCGTGCAAGCAATGCGGGCAGAACTGGCTGCCGAAAGTTCACGAACCCGTGACCCTTGAGCGGTTCTGTGCGGCCATGCCGGAAGCGGAACTGCGTCTGGTGGCGGCCATTGGGAATGAGGCAAGGCTGCTCAAGCAGATTCTGGCCGAGCGGGTTGCGGAAGCAGGCGGGTTGCCGCGGAGTGCTATGGTCATGATTGGTCCGGAGGGAGACTTTACACCGGCAGAATATCTGCTGACGAGATCGCGCGGAGTGCTGCCGCTCGGCCTCGGGCCGATCATTCTCCGGAGCGAGACGGCGGCGTTCTATGCGCTCAGTATTCTCTCACACGAATTGCGCTGAATGTCCGGAGCGATTGCCGTGGATGGGTCGCGCGTCAGCTGACGGTTCGGGTGTATCCGAGGCAGGTGGCTGCCGGTGGGGGCATTCTAGCGGACGGTCTGCGCAGCAGGAAAAGAGAAAAGGCACCGGGGCTGGTGGTTCCTGTGGCGGGAACGGGATGACTCGCAGAGCTGGGGGAATCGATCAGGAAATGGATCAGGAAAAGCAAACAGCCTCTCCCTTTGCGGGGAGAGGCTGTCGAAGATTTACAACCAGCAGAGGGATCAGGCTCCGGTCGACTGGGTGACCGGGGGTGGTTCTGGTGGGCGAACCGGTTTCGGGGGCTTGCCGCCGCCGCCGGTGTTCACGTTCGGATCATTCGGTTTGGTCGGATTCGGATCGTACGCATCGGGGATGCCGTCGCCGTCTTTGTCACCGGGGCGGGGTTCGCCGGGGGCGTAGCCGACGCCTGCGCCGGGGGTGACGAGGTAGATGCCGCCGACGCCGGGCTGCATCAGACCGAAGTCCCATGAAAAGTCGTCTTCGGTGGTTGGTTCCACGGGGACCTTGCCTTTTCCGGTGGCGACGGTGTCTTTTCCGGAGGGAACGACTGCCTTACCGGCACCGGCGGTTTCGCTGGAGAAGCGGGTGGCGATGAGGGTAGCGGATTCCGGGGAAGTCTGGATGGCGCAGTTGATGATGTTGGGGACTTCGCCGGGAGCCGACTCGGAAGCGGCGGTCACGATCTGGAGAACGAGGTCCTTATCGGCCTTGGAGGCGGTGATGGCGGACTTGACGATTTCGCAGGCGCAGTTGGGAGCGGCGGCGATGCGTTCGGCCACAACCTTGAGAATGGACTCGGGATCAGCATTGATCGCCTTGGCGGTTTGTTTGGATTCCGCACGGCAGTTAGCTTCTTCGGCGCGGGAAACTCCTCCAACGGCGAGGGAGACCATGGCGGCGACGCCGGCGAGGCTCACAGTGAGTCTTGGATGATTCATTTGAGGATTGGGGTTGAAATAAAGTCTTGGGGGAGAAGCGGAGCTTGCCCGACTCTTCATCCTCTAAATATAGCTCATGGGGCCGATCGTCCAGCAGAAACTCGCATTTTTCCCGAGATTTTTTCATTCGGGGTGTCTGGGAGCGGGGGGATTTTGCGGTGGCGGGGAGGGGGAGGGGGAATGAGAATCGTGACCGGAGATGATTCCGCATTCATGAAATTTGGCACTGGACTGTTGATGATCAGGGGAAGAGGACGGTGGCTGGGCCTGCTGGCTGGGTGGCTGGTGGTGCTGGATGTGATGGGGGGAGGGGTGGTGGTTATGGGGGATAGTCTTTCGAAGGAGTATGCGGTGACGTTTCTGGGGATTGGGGGGAATCTGGCGGCGGGGCACATCCGGAACTGGAGTGAAATCCTTGAGGAGCGGCGTGGGGATGATTTTGGGATGGGGAGTTTCGGGGTGTTTGCGGACTGGCGGCTGACGGGGCATGCGCAGAACTGGTCGATTCCGGGGTCGATGGCTTCCGAGTGGCGGGAACGTCTGGGGGATGCTGGGATGGTGCTGGCGGGTCTGG